>Ga0209051_1003335_pt1 | contig 10606 bp, 8 predicted proteins | sample AraplaCvi_mMS_r2_2_FD_184286 | JGI IMG/M metagenome (GOLD analysis project Ga0209051, IMG submission 184286) | Arabidopsis root microbial communities from North Carolina, USA - plate scrape MF_Cvi_mMS_r2 (SPAdes) (version 2) | ecosystem: Host-associated > Plants > Roots > Endosphere | place: USA... | reverse complement strand
CGCAGTGGGCGACCAGCATGGCGGTCAAGGTGATCTCCACGGTCTCTACGAAGGCGAAGGCCGAGCTGTCACGGCAGGCGGGCGCGGTGGAGGTGCTGGACTACCCCGACGATCCGGCGGAGTTCGGCGCCAGGATCAAGGAACTCACCGGCGGCAACGGCGTCGCCGCCGTCTACGACGGGGTCGGCGCGTCCACCTTCGAGGCCAGCCTCGCCAGCTTGGCCGTGCGGGGCACGCTCGCCTTGTTCGGCGCGTCCAGTGGACCGGTGCCCCCGTTCGATCCGCAACGTCTCAACAGTGCGGGCTCGCTGATGCTCACCCGGCCGTCGCTGGCGCACTTCACCCGCACCGCGGACGAATTCTCCTGGCGGGCGGGCGAGCTGCTCGACGCCATCGCCACGGGGACGTTGTCGATCACCGTCAGCGAGCGCTATGCGCTCGCCGACGCGGCAAGGGCGCACGGCGATCTGCAGGGCCGCAAGACCGTGGGCTCCGTGGCGTTGGTCCCGTAGCCCGACGTGGCAGACGACCTGGTGGTCACCCGGACCTTCGTGGTACCGGCAGCCGAACTCGGCGAGCGCTTCTCGCGGTCGTCGGGTCCGGGTGGCCAAGGTGTGAACACCGCCGACAGCCGGGTCGAGCTGTCGTTCGACGTGGCCCGCTCGCCGTCGGTCCCGGAACGGCTGCGCTATCAGATGCTGTGCCGACTGCGTCCCCGGCTGGCAGGCGGAGTCCTGACCGTGGCGGCCAGTGAACATCGCGGGCAGCTGCAGAATCGAGCGGCTGCGCGCGAGCGGATGGCGCGCCTGCTGCGGGCGGCCGCGGCGGCTCCCCCGCCGACCCGGCGGCCGACGAAGCCGTCCAGGGGTGCCAAGGAGCGTCGACTGGCCGAGAAGAAGCGACGAGGCGGCATCAAGGAGGGGCGCCGCGGGGGCTGGGACGCGGGCTAGCCAAACACCTTGGGAAGAGCCAGTGCCGAGTCGACGGCGAGCGCGCAGAACACCACGGCGAGGTAGTTGTTGGACTGCAGGAACAGCCGCAGCGGCTTCACCGGCTCACCGCGCTTCACCCCGGAGTACAGCTGGTGGGCCATCGTCAGGAACCAGGCACCGGCCACCAGAGCGACCGCGGCGTACAGCCAGCCAGTCGCCAACCCGAGGGCCAGCGTCGTCAGTACCGTCAGCCAGGTGTAGATCAGGATCTGCTTGGTGACCTGACGCTCGGTGGCGACGACCGGCAGCATCGGTACGCCCGCGGCCTTGTAGTCGTCCTTGTAGCGCATCGCCAGGGCCCAGGTGTGCGGCGGCGTCCAGAAGAAGATGATCCCGAACATGACCAGCGCGGGCCACTGGATGGTGCCCGTGACCGCCGACCAACCGATCATCACGGGCATACAGCCCGCGGCGCCGCCCCAGACGACGTTCTGCGACGTGCGGCGCTTCAGCAGCAGGGTGTAGATGAAGACGTAGAAGGCGATCGTCGCGACGGCGAGCACGCCGGAGAGCAGGTTGGTGGTCCACCACAGCCAGGCGAAGGACCCGACCGTCAGCACCAGACCGAAGATCAGGGCGTGCCGGGTCGGGACGGCGGCGCGTGCCAGGGGCCGCAGCGCGGTCCGCTTCATCACCTTGTCGATGTCGGCGTCGGCCACGCAGTTCAACGTGTTGGCGCCCGCGGCCGCGAGCATGCCACCGAACAACGTGTTCAGGATGAGAAGCGGGTCGACGGTCCCGCGATCGGCGAGGAGCATCGCCGGAATCGTCGTGACGAGCAGCAGCTCGATCACGCGGGGCTTCGTCAGCGCGAGATACGCCAAGAGGGTGGTCCGAACTCTCGCACCGAACCCCTTGCTCGGCGATGCCGAACCTTGCGCCTCGGGGGAAATACGGCGCTCGCGAATGCTCACGCAGTTGTTCTCCTCGAATTTCGCGGCAGCACGCTGGCTTCTACTACAGGCGATGGTAGACCGTGGAACCGCGAGCCCACCAATACGGGGTGGCCGTTGGTGAACGCCCGGCCAACTTGGGTGACGCGGCCTGCAGCGATGCAACGGTCCGCACTAGGGTATTGGGTGACAGCTTGACGACACGAGGAGCTCGATCGTGACCACAACGGAAGAGATTTCCGCACTCACCCGCCCCCACCACCCCGAAGACTGGGCCGACGTCGACTCGGTCGCCGTCGACACGGTTCGAGTGCTGGCGGCAGACGCGGTTCAGAAGGTCGGAAACGGCCACCCCGGTACCGCAATGAGCTTGGCGCCGTTGGCGTACACGCTGTTCCAGCGTCAGATGCGGCACGACCCGTCAGACGTCCACTGGCTCGGCAGGGACCGGTTCATCCTGTCCTGCGGCCACAGCAGCCTGACGCTCTACATCCAGCTGTACCTCGGCGGATTCGGGCTCGAGCTCGAAGACATCGAGTCGCTGCGGACCTGGAAGTCGAAGACCCCCGGTCACCCGGAGTTCCGGCACACCAAGGGCGTCGAGATCACCACTGGTCCCCTGGGCCAGGGCTTGGCGTCGGCCGTCGGCATGGCGATGGCCGCCCGCTTCGAGCGCGGCCTGTTCGACCCCGACGCGGCGCCGGGCACCAGCCCGTTCGACCACTTCATCTACGTGATCGCCTCCGACGGCGACATGGAGGAGGGCGTCACCAGCGAGGCCAGCTCGCTCGCAGGCACCCAGCAGCTCGGCAACCTGATCGTGTTCTACGACCACAACCAGATCTCGATCGAGCACGACACCAACATCGCGCTGTCGGAGGACGTTCCGGCCCGGTACCGCGCCTACGGCTGGCACGTCCAGGAGGTCGAAGGCGGCGAGAACGTCACGGGTATCGAGGAGGCCATCAAGGCCGCCAAGGCCGTGACCGACAAGCCGTCCTTCATCTCGGTGCGCACGATCATCGGCTATCCCGCGCCCACCAAGATGAACACCGGCGGCGTGCACGGCTCGGCGCTCGGCGACGAGGAAGTGGCCGCCACCAAGAAGATCCTCGGGTTCGACCCCGAGAAGAAGTTCGAGGTCCGCGACGAGGTCATAGAGCACACCCGCAAGCTGGTCGACCGGGGTCGGGAGGCCCACGAGAAGTGGCAGCCCGAATTCGACGCCTGGGCCGAGCGGGAGCCCGAGCGCAAGAAGCTGCTCGACCGCCTCACCGCGGAGGAGCTGCCCGACGGCTGGGACGCCGACATCACCTACTGGGAGCCGGGTTCCAAGGCGGTCGCCACGCGCGCCGCCTTCGGCCAGGTGCTCAACGACGTCGCGCCGCATCTGCCCGAGTTGTGGGGCGGTTCTGCCGACTTGGCGGGCAGCAACAACACGACCATCAAGGACGTGAAGTCGTTCGGCCCGCCGTCGATCTCCACCGAGGACTTCAAGGCCGACTGGTATGGCCGCGTGCTGCACTTCGGCATCCGCGAGCACGCCATGGGGTCGATCCTGTCCGGCATCGTGCTGCACGGTCCGACCCGCGCGTTCGGCGGCACGTTCCTGCAGTTCTCCGACTACATGCGTCCCGCGGTCCGGCTCGCGTCGCTGATGGACATCGACACCATCTACATCTGGACCCACGACTCGATCGGGCTCGGTGAGGACGGACCGACGCATCAGCCGATCGAGCACCTCGCAGCGCTCCGGGCGATCCCCAACCTGTCGGTCGTCCGACCGGGCGATCCCAACGAGACGGCCTACGCGTGGCGCAGCATCGTCGCGCGCGGGAACGGCAGCGGCCCGGTCGGTTTCATCCTGACCAGGCAGGGCATCCCCGTACTCGAGGGCACCAGCTTCGAAGGGGTGAGCAAGGGCGGTTACGTCCTCGGCGGCGGTACCCCCGCCGACGACGCCGACGTCATCATCATTGGCACCGGTTCGGAGCTGCAGTTGGCTGTGGAGGCGAAGAAGTTGTTGGCGGAGAAGGACATCACCGCCTACGTCGTCTCGATGCCTTGCGTCGAGTGGTTCGAGAGCCAGCCGAAGGAGTACCGCGACAGCGTGCTGCCCCCCGAGGTGTCGGCCCGTGTCGCGGTTGAAGCCGCTGTCGCACAGAGCTGGCACAAGCTGGTCGGCGACACTGGCGAGATCGTCTCCATCGAGCACTACGGCGAGTCGGCGGACGACAAGACGTTGTTCCGCGAGTTCGGCTTCACGGCGGAAGCCGTGGCGGCCGCTGCAGAGCGATCACTAGACAACTAGGAGCATTTCATGACTCAGAACCCGAACCTCGCGGCGCTCAGTGCCGAAGGCGTCTCCGTATGGCTCGACGACCTCTCGCGTGAGCGGCTGCAGAGCGGGAACCTGCAGGAACTCATCGACACGAAGAGCGTCGTCGGCGTCACCACCAACCCGTCGATCTTCCAGGCCGCGCTGTCCAAGGGCGACGCCTACGACGCCCAGATCGCGGAGCTGGCCGAGCGCGGCGCCGACGTCGAGGCCACCATCCGGACCGTTACCACCGACGACGTGCGCAACGCGTGCGACCTGCTGGCGAAGACCTACGAGGCCAGCGACGGCGTCGACGGCCGGGTGTCCATCGAGGTCGACCCGCGGATGGCCCGGGACGCCGACAAGACGGTCGCCCAGGCGATCGAGCTGTGGAAGATCGTCGACCGGCCGAACCTGCTGATCAAGATCCCCGCCACCGAGCAGGGTCTGCCGGCGATCACCGCGGTCATCGCCGAGGGCATTTCGGTCAACGTGACGCTGATCTTCTCGGTCGAGCGGCACCGGCTGGTCATGGACGCCTACCTCGAGGGTCTCGAGAAGGCCAAGGAGGCCGGACACGACCTCTCGAAGATCCACTCGGTGGCGTCGTTCTTCGTCTCACGGGTGGACTCCGAGATCGACGCGCGCCTCGAGGCGATCGGGTCCGACGAGGCCATGGAGCTGCGCGGACAGGCCGGCGTGGCCAACGCCCGCCTCGCCTACGCCGCCTACCAGCAGGTGTTCGTCGGCGGCGAGCGGTTCGAGGCACTGGCCGCCGACGGCGCCCGCGTGCAGCGGCCGCTGTGGGCCTCCACCGGTGTGAAGAACCCCGACTACTCCGACACCCTCTACGTCACCGAGCTGGTCGCCAAGAACACGGTGAACACCATGCCCGAGAAGACGATGGACGCGGTCGCCGACCACGGCGAGATCAAGGGCGACACGATCAGTGGCACCTCCGGCGCGGCCCAGATGCTGTTCGACCGGCTGGTGAACGTCGGCATCGACCTCACCGACGTCTTCCTGACGTTGGAGAACGAGGGCGTCGACAAGTTCGAGAAGTCGTGGGGCGAGCTGATCGAGGCGACCCAGGGTCAGTTGGACCAGAAGAAGTGAGCCTTGAGTAGCACTTCGGTGGGCGACGAGTGGCAGAACCCGCTTCGCGACAAGCTCGACAAGCGCTTGCCGCGCATCGCGGGACCATGTGCGGTGGTCATCTTCGGTGTCACCGGAGACCTGGCCACCAAGAAGTTGATGCCGGCAATCTACGACCTGGCCAATCGCGGCCTACTGCCGCCGACGTTCGCGTTGGTCGGATTCGCGCGCCGCGACTGGCAGGACGAGGACTTCGGCAACATCGTGCTGAAGGCGGTGCAGGCACACGCCAGGACGCCGTTCCGGCAGGAGGTCTGGGACCGGCTCAACGAGGGAATCCGCTTCGTGCAGGGCACCTTCGACGACGCCGACTCGTTCGCACGGTTGAAGGAGACGCTGGACAAGCTCGACGCCGAGCGTGGCACCGGCGGCAATCACGCCTTCTACCTGTCGATCCCACCGAACGCCTTCCCCACGGTGTGCGAGCAGCTGTCCACCTCGGGGCTGGCGCGTCCCGAGGACGACCGGTGGAGCCGGGTCGTCATCGAGAAGCCGTTCGGCCACGACCTGGACAGCGCCCGCTCCCTCAACAAGGTGGTCAACAGCGTCTTTCCCGAGTCGTCGGTGTTCCGCATCGACCACTACTTGGGCAAGGAGACGGTGCAGAACATCCTGGCCCTGCGCTTCGCCAACCAGCTGTTCGACCCGATCTGGAACGCGCACTACGTCGACCACGTGCAGATCACCATGGCCGAGGACATCGGGTTGGGTGGGCGTGGCGGCTACTACGACGGCGTCGGCGCCGCCCGTGACGTCATCCAGAACCACCTCACCCAGCTCCTGGCGCTGACCGCCATGGAGGAGCCGGTCAGCTTCAGTCCGGCGGAGTTGCAGTCCGAGAAGATCAAGGTGCTTTCGGCGACTCGGCTGGCAGAACCGGTGGACGAGAACACCTCTCGCGGCCAGTACACCGCCGGTTGGCAGGGTGGCGAGAAGGTGGTCGGGCTGCTCGAGGAGGAGGGCTTCTCTCCGACGTCGACCACCGAGACCTACGCCGCCATCGCCCTCGAGGTCGACACCCGCCGGTGGGCCGGGGTTCCGTTCTATCTGCGCACGGGAAAGCGGTTGGGGCGCAGGGTGACCGAGATCGCCCTGGTGTTCAAACGGGCTCCACACCTTCCGTTCGACGCCACGATGACCGACGAACTCGGCAAGAACGCGTTGGTGATCCGCGTGCAGCCCGACGAGGGCATCACGCTGCGCTTCGGATCCAAGGTGCCGGGTCACGCGATGGAGGTCCGTGACGTGAACATGGACTTCTCATACGGGTCCGCGTTCGCCGAGGACTCCCCCGAGGCCTACGAACGGTTGATCCTCGACGTGCTGCTCGGTGAGCCGTCGCTGTTCCCGGTCAACCAGGAGGTCGAACTGTCCTGGGAGATACTTGATCCCGCGCTGGAGCATTGGGCGGCGTCGGATGCCGCCGGCGGTAAGCCGGACCCGTACGAGTCGGGCGGCTGGGGTCCGGAATCGGCCACGGAGATGTTGGCTCGAACCGGCCGAGAATGGCGGAGGCCGTAATGATCGTCGACCTGGAGGCCACCACCACGACGGCGGTCAACAAGAAGCTGGACGGACTGCGAGAAGAGGGCGGCGCGTTCACGATGGCGCGGGTCCTGACCCTCGTCATCGCACCCGACAGCGAGGCCGTTCTCGAGGAGTCCATCGAGGCGGCCAACGCGGCCAGCCGCGAGCATCCCTGCCGCGTCATCGTCGTGCTGCCCGTCGACCGCGACGCCGCCGACGCCAAGCTCGACGCCCAGATCCGCGTCGGTCACGACGCGGGCGCGGGTGAGGTCGTGGTGCTCAAGCTGCACGGCCCACTGGCGGCGCATGCCAGCAGCGTGGTGACGCCCTTCCTGCTTCCGGACACCCCGGTGGTGGCGTGGTGGCCCGACGTCGCACCGCGAGTACCTGCACAGGACCCGTTGGGCCAGTTGGCGATTCGACGGATCACCGACGCCACCTACGGTGTCGACCCGTTGGCGTGCATCAAGAGCAGGCTCGAGGGTTACACCCCGGGCGACACCGATCTGGCGTGGAGTCGGATCACCTACTGGCGGGCGATGTTGACCTCGGCGCTCGACCAGGGCCCGCACGAAGACATCCAGTCGGCGCTGGTCTCGGGCCGCAAGGAAGAACCCGCACTCGACATCCTGGCGGGCTGGTTGGCCAGCCGGATCGACGGTCCGGTGACACGCGCGGTCGGTGAGCTCAAGGTCGAATTGGTCCGGGCCAGCGAGACGATCACCCTCAGCCGGCCCCAGGAGGGCGTCACCGCCACCCTGGCCCGCACTGCCAAGCCGGAAGCCAAACTTCCGTTGGCGCGCAGGGAGACTCGCGAGTGCCTTGCCGAGGACATGCGCCGGTTGGACGCCGATGAGATCTACCTGGCAGCGCTGAAGGGAATCGCCGAGGTGCAATATGTCTGAAACCGTGATCGAAACCTATGCCGACACCGACGCCCTCGTCGCCGCCGCGGGTGACCGGTTGGTGCTGGCGATCGTCTCGGCCATTGCCGCGCGGGACGCCGCCTACGTCGTGGTGACCGGTGGCGGCACCGGCGTCAAGCTGCTCAAGCACCTCGGCGACCACGACGACGCGATCGACTGGGCGAAGGTGCATCTGTTCTGGGGCGACGAGCGCTACGTGCCCGCCGACGACGACGAGCGCAACGACAAGCAGGCGCGCGAGGCGCTGCTCGATCACGTCGCGATCCCGGCGGCCAACGTGCACGCGATGCCGGCCAGCGACGGTGAGTTCGGTGACGACGTCGACGCCGCTGCGCTGGCCTACGAGCAGGTGCTGGCCGCCAACGCCCCGGACGGCTCGCCGACGCCGGCGTTCGACGTCCACCTGCTTGGCATGGGCGGCGAAGGACACGTCAATTCGCTCTTCCCGCACTCCGCGGCCACCGGTGAGACCGAGCGCATGGTCGTCGGCGTTACCGGCTCCCCCAAGCCGCCGCCGGTGCGGATCACCCTGACGCTGCCCGCCGTGACCCGGTCACGCGAGGTGTGGTTGGTCGTCTCCGGGTCGGAGAAGGCCGACGCCGTGGCCGCCGCGATCGGCGGCGCGTCGGCGGATGACGTGCCCGCAGCGGGCGCAGTCGGTCGCGACGCCACGGTCTGGCTGCTGGACCAAGCGGCCGCGGCGAACCTGTAGCAACCCCCATACTGACTGCCATGGCAGACAAGGGCGACGGCCGGCGGCGGCAAGCACCGGCACGGCAACGCATCAGGACGTTGACCCATGCCGCGTTGAACGCCGACGCCACCGTCGAGCAGGTGGAGGCGATCCTCGCCGACCTCGGACAGACGCTCGCCGACCTCGATTCGTCGACGAGCAGCTTGGACGTCACCCTCGAGCGGTTCAACGCCACGATTACCCGGATCGACGAGCTGGCGCCCCGGCTCTTCGGCGTTGTCGACCGCCTCGAGGCCATCGTCGGCCGGGTCGAACGCATCGTCAGCGTCGGCGAGTCTGTGGTGGCGCCGTTGGCGGCGACCGAGCACGTCGTGCGTGGCGCGCTCAACGCGGTGCGCAAGAGCACCGGTCTCTGACGACGGAACTGCGCCGCACCCCGCACGGCGCGCCGATCGAACTGGGTTAGCCGCTGTTGCGCAGTGCGGTCGCCAACCCGCTCATGGTCAGCAGGATCCCACGTTGGACCAGTTCGTCCTCGTCGCCGGAGCGGTACCTGCGCAGCAGTTCGACCTGCAGGTGGTTGAGCGGTTCGAGGTAGGGGAAGCGGTTGAACACCGAGCGGGCCAGGGCCGGGTTGTCGGCCAGCAGGTCGTCATTGCCGGTGATGGCCCGCAACATCGCGATGCTCCTGTCGTGCTCGGCGACGATCTTGTCGAACACCCTGTGGCGCAACGCTTCGTCGTCGACCAACTCGGAGTACCTGGCCGCAAGGCCCATGTCGGCCTTCGCCAGCACCTGCGCCATGTTGGACAGCACCGAGCGGAAGAACGGCCACTTCTCGTAGAGGTCGCGGAGCACCGCGAGCCGGGCCTCCTCCTCCCCGTCGGCGATGAACTCCTCGAACGCCGTCCCGGTGCCGTACCAGCCGGGCAGCATCACCCGCGACTGACTCCAGGCCAGCACCCATGGGATCGCCCGAAGGTCCGAGATGGCCGTGGTCGGCTTGCGGGAGGCGGGGCGGCTGCCGATGTTGAGGGCGCCGATTTCGCTGACGGGCGTCGACGCCTTGAAGTAGTCGACGAAACCCGGTGTCTCGTGGACCAATTCGGAGTACGCCCGCTGTGCTCGGGCGGCCAGATCGTCGAGCACCTCGTAGGCGTCGTGCGCCAGATCGCCGAGTCCCTCGACGTCGAGCAGCGTCGACTCCAGGGTGGCGGCGAGCAGGGTCTCGAGGTTGCGGTGCGCGATGGTCGGTTCGGCGTACTTGGCGGCGATCACCTCACCCTGCTCGGTGATGCGCAACGAGCCCTTCACCGCGCCGGGGGGTTGCGCCAGGATGGCGTCGTAGCTCGGTCCGCCACCGCGGCCCACCGTGCCGCCGCGACCGTGGAAGAGCCGCAGGCGAATTCCGGTCTTGCGCGCCGACTCGACCAGGTCGAGCTCGGCGCGGTAGAGCGCCCAGTTCGCGGCCAGGTAGCCGCCGTCCTTGTTCGAATCCGAATATCCCAGCATCACCTCCTGCTGCTCGCCGCGCGCGTGGACCAACGCCCGGTACAGCGGGATGTCGAGCACCGCTTCGAGTATCGACGATCCGCGTTGCAGGTCGTCGATGGTCTCGAAGAGCGGCACGACTCCCACGGGGCTGTACGGCTGCTCCCCCGAGGCGTCCAGCAGGCCTGCCTCCTTGAGGAACACCGCCGCCTCGAGCATGTCCGACACCGACTGACACATCGAGATGATGTAGTTCGGCACCGCCTGCGGACCGAACGTGCGGACCGCCCGTGCCGCCGCGGCGGTGATGTCCAGCTCCTCGCGGGCCAGCTCCGAGAGCTCCGCGCCGGGACCCACCAGCGGGCGACGGGTCGCCAGCTCGGCGGTCAGCACCTCCACCCGGTCCGCCTCCGACAGCGAGCGGTAGTCGGGGTGGACGCCTGCCCACGCGAGGAGTTCGGCCATCACCTCTTCGTGCACGTCGGAGTTCTGGCGCAGGTCGAGACCGGAGAGGTGAAAACCGAAGACGTGCACCGCTTCCCGCACCCGCGCGAGCCGGTCGTCGGCCAGCAGGGCACTCCCGTTGGCGCGCAGCGACGCGTCGATGA
>Ga0209051_1003330_pt1 | contig 10619 bp, 8 predicted proteins | sample AraplaCvi_mMS_r2_2_FD_184286 | JGI IMG/M metagenome (GOLD analysis project Ga0209051, IMG submission 184286) | Arabidopsis root microbial communities from North Carolina, USA - plate scrape MF_Cvi_mMS_r2 (SPAdes) (version 2) | ecosystem: Host-associated > Plants > Roots > Endosphere | place: USA... | reverse complement strand
TCGTACGTCTGCGCCCAGGTCGGCAAGCCGGTCAAGTTGGTGCTGACCAGGGCGCAGACGTACGCGGGCATCGGATACCGCCCCACCAGTCGACAGAGAATGGTGATCGGAGCCGACCGGTCCGGGCGCATCGGCGCCATCGTCCACGAGGGCCGAACGGAGACCGCGCGGTACGCCTCCTACGAGGACGGCCTGACCGCGTCGCCGAAGTTCATGTACACCAGCCCCAACATGCGCTCCACCTACCGGGTGGTGCCGATGGACGTCAACCAGCCCACCTACATGCGCGGGCCCGGGGCCACGACCGGCACGTTCGCGCTGGAATCGGCGATGGACGATCTCGCCCACACCCTGAGCGTCGACCCCGTCGAGCTGCGGATCAGGAACGAACCCGACCACGACCAGACCGACGGACTGCCGTTCTCCACCCGACGCCTCTCCGAATGCCTTCGCCGGGGCGCCGACGAATTCGGCTGGGCGCGCCGCAATCCCGTCCCGGGGGCCGTCCGAGAGGGTTCGCAACTCGTCGGCCTGGGAATGGCCGCCGCGGGCTATCACACCAGCCGCAGCGAGTCCGACGCGCTGGCGCGGATCAACGCCGACGGCACGGCCGACGTGCAGACCGCGACCAGCGACATGGGGCCCGGTACCTACACGTCGATGACGCAGGTGGCGGCCGACGCGCTGGGCCTGCCGATGGGGCGGGTCCGATTCGCCCTCGGCGACAGCACCTACCCCGCGGCGCCGTCGCACTCGGGTTCACGGACCATGGCGAGTGTCGGCTCGGCGGTGTTCACGGTGGCGAACACGTTGCGTGACAAGGTGATCCGCCTGGCGGTGGTCGACCCCGGTTCACCGCTGAACGGGCTGCGACCCGAGGACGTCGCGGTCGCCGACGGACGCATGTTCGCCGTCCGGGAGCCGTCGCGCGGCGAGAGTTACCGGGACTTGCTGGCCCGGCGCGGCTGGCCGAGCGTGGACAGCCGCGGCACCTGGACTCCCGACGCCGCCGACGAACGCTTCTCGATGTACGCCTACGGGGCGGTGTTCGCCGAAGTGACCGTGGACGATTCGTTGGGGGTGGTCCGCATCCGTCGCATCCAGGCCTGTTACGACGCCGGCCGGGTGGTCAACCCGAAGCTGGCGCACAGCCAGGCGATCGGCGGCATGGTCGGCGGCATCGGCATGGCGCTGTTGGAGGCCACCGACCTCGACCACCGCGACGGCCGCGTCGTGAACGCGAACATGTCCGACTACCTGGTTCCGGTCAACGCCGACGTGCCCGCACTCGACGCCACCTTCCTGACCGCGCAGGACACCATCGCCAACCCCATCGGAGTCAAGGGTCTCGGCGAGGTCGTCATCGTGGGGGTGCCCGCCGCCATCGCCAACGCGGTCTTCAACGCCACCGGTAAGCGCGTCACCGACCTGCCCATCCGGTTGGAGAATCTGCTCTAGCCTGGAAACGTGCCCGAACTACCCGAGGTCGAAGCGCTCGCCGACCATCTGCGTCGCCACGCCGTGGGCTTGACGGTGGGGCGCGTCGACGTCGCGGCCCTGTCCGTGCTGAAGACCTTCGATCCGCCGCCGACCGCTCTGCACGGGCTAACGGTGACCGGCGCCCATCGCTGGGGCAAGTACCTGGGCCTGCAGGCCGGAGATCTGCACCTGATCACGCATCTGTCGCGGGCCGGCTGGCTGCGCTGGTCGGACAAGCTGTCCCCGACCCCACTGCGGCCGGGTGGCAAGAGTCCCATCGCCTTGCGCGTCCACCTCGGCGAGGGGGTCGGCTTCGACCTCACCGAGGCTGGCACCCAGAAACGTCTCGCCGTCTGGCTCGTCGACGACCCGATGAAGGTGCCGCAGATCGCCAGCCTGGGTCCCGACGCGCTCTCACTGAGCCTGGACGGCCTGACCGCCGTGCTCAAGGGAAACACCGGCCGCATCAAGACCGTGATCACCGACCAGCGCACGATCGCCGGCATCGGAAACGCCTACAGCGACGAGATCCTGCACGTCGCGAAGATCTCGCCGTTCGCCACCTCGAGCAGGCTCAGCGAGCCTCAGCTCGGGCACCTGTACGACGCCATGATCTCGGTGCTTACCGACGCGGTGACCCGGTCGGTCGGGCAGGGTGCGGCAACTCTCAAGGGCGAGAAACGTTCTGGCCTGCGGGTGCACGCGCGGACCGGTATGCCCTGCCCGATCTGTGGTGACACCGTGCGCGAGGTGTCATTCACCGACAAGTCGTTCCAGTACTGCCCGACGTGTCAGACCGGTGGGAAGATCCTCGCCGACCGGCGGATGTCCAAGCTCCTGAAGTAGGCCCGGCCGACCGGTTGGTTAGGCTGCCCGGATGACTCGGCAGAGAATTCTGATCACCGGTGCCAGCTCGGGGCTCGGCGCGGGCATGGCCCGCCAGTTCGCCGCCAAGGGGCGCGACCTCGCGCTGTGTGCGCGCCGCACCGACAACCTCGAGGAGCTGAGAGCCGAGCTGGTCGCGCGGCATCCGGGCATCACGGTGGCCGTCGCCGCGCTCGACGTCGACGACCACGAGGCGGTGCCCAGGGTGTTCGCCGAGCTGAGCGACGAGTTGGGTGGCGTCGACTGCGTGATCGTCAACGCCGGCATCGGCAAGGGGCACCCGCTCGGCGGCGGCAAGCTGTGGGCCAACAAGGCCACCATCGAGACCAATCTCGTTGCGGCGCTGGTGCAGATCGAGACGGCGCTGGAGATGTTCACCGCGGCCGGCGCGGGACACCTGGTGCTGGTGTCGTCGGTGCTCGGCAACAAGGGCGTGCCCGGGGTGAAGGCCGCGTACGCCGCCAGCAAGGCGGGCGTGACGTCCCTTGGTGAGTCGCTGCGCGCGGAGTACCCGTCGGGACCCATCAAGATCACCGTGCTCGAGCCCGGCTACATCGAATCGGAGATGACGGCCAAGTCGAAGACCACGACGTTGATGGTCGACAACGAGACCGGCGTCAGGGCGATGGTCGAGGCGATCGAGAAGGAGAAGGGGCGCGCCGTCGTGCCCAGCTGGCCGTGGTGGCCGCTGGTCGAGGTGATGAAGGTCTTGCCGCCGCGGTTGACGAAGTTCTTCGCCTGACGGCGTCGACGAGCCGGACTCGCACCGTCCCTACGCGGCGTCGCGCCGCGTGGTTGCGGGGTGCCGGTCACTGAGCTTGCTGCGCAGCGTGTTTCGCGATCGGTGCATCCTGGTCAACACCGTGCCCGGCGAGACCCCCAACACCCGTGCCGCCTCTTGGCTGTCGAGCCCCATGACGGCGACCAGGAACACGGTCGTGCGCATCGACTCGGACAGGCAACCCATCGCGTCGAGCACCTCGGGGTCGAAATCGGCGTCCAGCAACCGATTTTCGGCCGACCTCTGGTCGCGGGTGGCGGTCGAGGACCAGGTGGCCTGCGCGTCGACTGCGTCGTCCAACGCGGTTTCCACCGGGCGGCGCGACGCGACCCGGTGGTTGTCGATCCAGATGTTCCGCATGATGGTCATCAGCCAGGACTTCAGGTGGGAGTCCGGCCGCAAACCTCCGTACGCCTTGAACGCGCTCAGCATGGTCTCCTGCAGCAAATCCTCGGCATCCGCCGCATTCTTGGTGCGGCTGAGGGCAAATCGGTACAACTGGGCGCGGAACGGCAGGACGTCCTGCTCGAAGTCACCCGAGAGGCGAATGAGGCTCGTGCTGCGATCCGTCGCCGCCGTGGGTGAGGGATCCGTCGATTCGTTGGTCACGAAGTCGATGGTCGTCGGGGCGGACCTCCGCTGCTTGGAGATCTCGTGTAGATGCCCTGGAGATCGTCGGCGCGCTAGGCGGACCTGCCCCGTTCGGCCCGGTAGTGGCGCACCAACGCGTCGGTCGAGCTGTCGGACTGCTCGTCGGGTACGGCATCCTCGGTGAGCACCGGCAGAAGTGAATTCGCCTGCGTCTTGCCGAGTTCTACGCCCCACTGGTCGAAGGAGTCGATGCCCCAGATGACGCCCTCGGTGAACACCTGGTGCTCGTAGAGAGCGACCAGCTGGCCGACCACCGACGGTGTCAGCTTGGTGGCCAGGATCGACGTGCTCGGCCGGTTGCCGGGCATCACCTTGTGGGGGACCACCTCGGGCTTGGTTCCCTCGTCGGCGATCTCCTCGGCGGTCTTGCCGAACGCCAGCACCTTGGTTTGGGCGAAGAAGTTGCTCATCAGCAGGTCGTGCATGCTGCCGGTGCCGTCCCGGGTGGGCAGGTCGTCGGTGGGCTGGGAGAACCCGATGAAGTCGGCCGGGATGAGCCGGGTGCCCTGATGCAGGAGTTGGTAGAACGCGTGCTGGCCGTTGGTTCCCGGCTCACCCCAATAGATTTCGCCGGTCGACGTGGTGACGGGGGTGCCGTCGGCCCGGACCGACTTGCCGTTGGACTCCATCGTCAACTGCTGCAGGTACGCCGCGAAGCGGGCCATGTCGTTCGAGTAGGGCAGGACCACCCGGGCTTGGGCGTCGAAGAACTCGTTGTACCAAAGACCGATGAGGCCGAGCAGTGCAGGCGCATTGGCCTCCAGCGGAGCAGTCCGGAAGTGCTCGTCGACGACGTGGAAGCCGGCGAGGAATTCGGCGAATCTCTCCTTGCCGATCACCGCCATCACCGACAGCCCGATCGCCGAGTCGACCGAGTACCGTCCGCCGACCCAGTCCCAGAAGCCGAACATGTTGGCGGTGTCGATGCCGAACTCGTCGACGAGTTTCTCGTTGGTGGAGACCGCGACGAAGTGCTTGGCCACCGCCTCGTCTCCCAGCGCCTCGGTTAGCCAGCGTCGGGCCGCGGTCGCATTGGTCAGCGTCTCCAGCGTCGAGAACGTCTTGGACGCCACGATGAACAGCGTGGACGCGGGGTCCAACCCGTCGAGCTTGGCGACCAGGTCCGCGGGGTCGACGTTGGACACGAAGCGCGCCGAGACGCCGGCGTCGGCGTAGTGGCGCAGCGCCTGGTACACCATCACCGGGCCCAGGTCCGAGCCGCCAATGCCGATGTTGACGACGGTGGTGATGCGCTCACCCGTGGCGCCCGTCCACTCACCGCTGCGGAGCTTGTCGGTGAAGGTCCCCATCGCGTCGAGCACCTCGTGCACGTCCGCGACGACGTCCTGTCCGTCGACGGTCAGCTGGGCGTCCTTCGGCAACCGCAGCGCGGTGTGCAGCACCGCGCGGTCCTCGGAGGTGTTGATGTGCACGCCGGCGAACATCGCGTCGCGCTTGCCCTCCAGATCGGCGGCCTTGGCGAGGTCGACGAGCAGCTCCAGGGTCTCCCGCGTCACCCGGTGCTTGCTGTAGTCGACGTACAGATCGCCGAGGGTGAGCGTCAGTTCCCGGCCGCGAGCGGGGTCGTCAGCGAAGAACTCCCGGAGGTGCTTGCTGCCGACCTCCTGGTGATGGCGAACCAGTGCGTTCCACGCCGGAGTCGCGGTGATGTCGGAAATCTGGACGGTCTCGGAACTCATATCTCGACCCTAGTGCGGCGACGCTTTCGAGGGTGTAAATGATGGACGTATGGACATCGAAGCGCTGCTGTCATCCGTCCCCACCGGATTGTGGATCGGCGGTGAAGAACGCGCCGCGTCGTCGACCTTCGACGTGCTCAACCCGGCCACCGACGAGGTGCTGGTTTCCGTGGGTGACGCCACCGCGGCCGACGGCATCGCCGCCCTCGACGCCGCGGCCGGCGTGCAACGGGAGTGGGCGGCGACCGCACCCCGGGAGCGCGGGGAAATTCTCCGCGCGGTGTTCGAGGCGATCACCGCCCGCGCCGAGGAATTCGCGACGCTCATGACCCTCGAGATGGGCAAGGTGCTGCCCGAGAGCATGGGCGAGGTCAAGTACGGGTCGGAGTTCTTCCGCTGGTTCGCCGAGGAAGCGGTCCGCATCGACGGCCGCTACACCCGCAGCCCAGCGGGAACGGGTCGCATCATCGTCACCAAGCAACCGGTCGGCCCGTGTCTGGCCATCACGCCGTGGAACTTCCCGCTGGCCATGGGCACCCGCAAGATCGGCCCCGCGATGGCGGCGGGCTGCACGATGATCATCAAGCCTGCGGCGGAGACCCCGCTGACGATGCTCCTGCTGGCCAAGCTCATGGACGACGCCGGCCTGCCCAAGGGCGTGCTGTCGATCCTGCCGACGAGCAAGCCCGGGGATCTCACCACCGCGCTGATCGACGACGGCCGGCTGCGCAAGCTCACCTTCACCGGCTCGACCGGCGTGGGCAAGGCGCTGGTGAAGCAGAGCGCCGACAAGCTCCTGCGACTGTCCATGGAACTGGGCGGCAACGCGCCGTTCATCGTCTTCGACGACGCCGACGTCGACGCGGCCGTCGAGGGGGCCCTGTTGGCGAAGATGCGCAACGGCGGCGAGGCCTGCACGGCGTCCAACCGCTTTCACGTCGCCAACGCGGTGCGCGCGGAGTTCACCGAGAAGCTGGTCGCGAAGATGGGCGACTTCACCCTTGGCAACGGGCTCGACGAGTCCTCGAAGCTGGGCCCACTGATCAACGCCAAGCAGGTCGCCACCGTCGAGGACCTGGTCTCCGACGCGGTCTCCAAGGGTGCGACCGTCGCCGTCGGCGGAGTTGCCCCAGAGGGCCCCGGCCACTTCTACCCGGCGACCGTCCTGTCCGACGTGCCGTCGACTTCGCGCATCTTCAAGGAGGAGGTGTTCGGCCCGGTCGCCCCGATCATCGGGTTCGACACCGAGGAGGAGGGCATCGCGGCGGCCAACGCCACCGAGTACGGCTTGGCCGCCTACATCTACACCCAGGGGCTCGACCGTGCGCTGCGCGTGGCCGAGGCGATCGAGGCCGGCATGGTGGGCGTCAACCGCGGCGTCATCTCCGACCCCGCCGCGCCGTTCGGTGGGGTCAAGGAGTCCGGGTTCGGCCGGGAAGGTGGCTCCGAGGGGATCGACGAGTACCTCGACACCAAGTACATCGCGCTGACGAATTAGCGGTCATTTGCCACATTCGCGTGTCGTCGGTGTCGGCGACGACGTCGCCCAAGGTCGGGGTTTGGCCGTGAGTTAGTTCTCGGTTGGCGCCGAATGTGCTGTACCCGAAGTGTCGGGTGGCATTGGCGAAGCGACGCACGAGATGACCGGTTGCGTGGTTATGCTCAGGCTACTTGGCAGCCCGGTCGGCGCCGAATGAGCCGCAGCTAGAGGCGGTTTCGGCACCCGTGGTTCCAATCCGCATCGTCGGTGGGAGACGTGTGGAATGAATGTCGCGGGGGGCGAGAATGACATCGAACGACCATTCGTCGGTCGGCAGCGAACGCAACGTACCCACGGTCTCGGTGTGCATTCCAATGTTCAACAACGCTGCGACGATAACCCGCTGTCTTGACAGCGTGCTGGCGCAGGAGGGCGTGGACTACGAGATCGTCGTGGTCGACGACGATTCCACCGACGGCGGCGTCGACCTCGTCGTTCCTGCGCTACGGCCGGGTGACCGACTGGTTCGCAACGACACCCGACGTGGTCTGATTGGCAACCACAACGAGTGCCTCAGGCGGGCGCGCGGCACGTACGTCCAATTCGTCCACGCCGACGACTGGCTGCTTCCCGATGCACTGCGGGCGTTGGCGATGGAACTCGACGAATCCGATGGCGGGCTGGCCTTCTCCCCACGGCAGGTCGTCACCGACGACGTGAAGTTCCTACGGAGATGCGGCCAACTTCACACGCGCTTCAGGAAACTCCGTGATCGGAACGACGGGCAAGCGTTGGCCATGCAGATGGTCGTGAACGGTATCCATCACAACTGGGTGGGTGAACCCACGTGCGTGATGTTCCGGCGTCAACTCGCGCTCGAGGCCGGGCGATTCCGCGACGACGTGTATCAGATGCTGGACCTGGATCTGTGGCTTCGGCTGATGATCAGGTCCACGGTGTGCTTCGTGCCGCGCGCGTTGTCGGCGCGCTGCCATACGAGTGCAACGGAATCGGTGCGCAACAAGGCGATTCGACGAGACTGGCTCGACCAGCTGCGACTACTCGCGTCGATGTCGGTGGATCCGGCTGCGCCATTCCGCATTCGGTTCGTCAGCCGGCTGTGGTGGTTCCTGATTTGGCCACGGGTCGTGGTGGAGGGCGTAGTTCTGGGGCCGACCCGCTACGCCCACTTCAAGGAGTCGTTGTCGGCGCCGTTCACCGAATTCAGCCGGGCTCGGAGGGTCTTCGCAGGAGGTGGCGAAGTCAGCCCATCGTCAGCCCGAGAGGGGGCGTTTCAGTGATGGGCGGAAGTGCGGTTCGTAGGGTCGTAGCCAGAGCGCAGCGGGTCCTGCAGCACGGCCGCTACCCGTACCTTCGACGCCGGCGAATGCTCCGTGCGCTCGGCCCCGACCTTGCAGCCGAGGTCGCGTGGCCCGTCACCGACCCGCCGATTCCCGACGGCGATCTGGCGGACGTCTTCAATGGCTCGGTCGACGTGCACAAGTGGGCGCACTACCTGCCCATCTACGAATCGGCCTTGGCCCCGTTTCGCTCACGGCCGATTCGGATGCTGGAAATTGGCGTCTTCCACGGCGGCTCGTTGACCATGTGGCGGCGGTACCTGCACCCCGACTCGGTGATCGTCGGCATCGACATCGATCCCGCCACGGCTCAGTTCGACGATCCAGCCAGCGGAATACACGTGCGCGTTGGTGGACAGCAGGACGTCGACTTCCTACGCGAGGTGGTCGACGAATTCGGTCCGTTCGACGTGATTCTGGACGACGGGAGCCACCGTTCGTCCCACATGATCGACACATTCCGCTACCTGTTTCCCAACGCGCTCGCCGACGGCGGCATCTACCTCGTCGAGGACATTCACGCCAACTACTGGACCGGCTGGCGGGACACCGCAACGACCTTCGCCGACTTCACGCGCTGGCTCACCGATGCGATGCACGCGCACTACCAGTCCTCCGACTCCGAATCGGACTTCCGGGTGGGGGACCCGGGGCGCAAACTGGCGTTCAAGGTGCCGTTCGCGACGACGGTGATCGAGAAGATCGACGTGTACGACTCCGTCACCGTGGTGCATCGTGCGGACGGTCGCAGGCAACTGCCGCGGTCCATCTACAAGTAGGGGCCCGTCTAGTAGCCGAGGCGACCGCGGCCGAGGCGCAGCAGGATCATCGCCAGATCCTTGCCCTCGGGGCCGAGCGAGCTGTACCGCTCGATGACCTTCATCTCACGGCTGTGCACCAGGCGCGTGCCGCCGGAGGCCATCCTGGCCTTGCCGATCATCTGCGACACCTCGGCACGCCGATGCACGGCGGCGAGGATCTCGGCGTCGAGCCGGTCGATCTCCAGGCGCAGCTCGTCGATGTTGGGCGTTGGTTCGGTTTCGACACTCATGTCTGACTCCGCATCGTCTTCTCGGGTGGGTTCTGGTCTCATCCGAATACGGGCCTCACCTGAAAGAGAAAGAGCCCCGGATCCGGATGCGGACCGCGGGGCTGAAGGGGTAGCAGCTAGACCACGGACACCGGCAGCCGGTATCCGTAACGAAATCGTCCCTGCACTTCGAGCACGGATCGAGTGTGCCACCAAGAGCCGCGTCCGCGCAAAGGGCGCTCTCGTGCGCGGGACCGACGCGGTGTCTCTGGTCGGCGGTAAGTTGAATCCCGACATGACGATCGCTACTGAGACGGATCAACTGCTGGACGGGCTCAACCCGCAGCAGCGCAAGGCGGTGCTACACGAGGGCTCGCCCCTGCTGATCGTCGCGGGTGCCGGGTCGGGGAAGACGGCGGTGCTGACGCGCCGCATCGCCTACCTGCTGGCTGCCCGGGACGTCGGAGTAGGGCAGGTGCTGGCCATCACCTTCACCAACAAGGCCGCTGCCGAGATGCGCGAGCGGGTGGTCGAGCTGGTCGGGCCGCGGGCTCGATCCATGTGGGTGTCGACGTTCCACTCCACCTGCGTGCGGATCCTGCGCAACCAGGCGTCGCTGCTGCCGGGGCTCAACTCGAACTTCTCGATCTACGACTCCGACGACTCGCGCCGCCTGCTGATGATGATCGCCAAGGACATGGGCCTCGACACGAAGCGGTACTCGCCGCGGCTGCTGGCCACCTCGATCTCCAACCTGAAGAACGAACTGATCGACCCCGACAAGGCGGCCTTCGAGGCCACCGAGGGCGAGGACGACCTCGCCCGCATCGTCGCCCAGGCCTATGCCGAGTATCAGCGCCGGCTGCGCGCCGCCAACGCGCTGGACTTCGACGACCTGATCGGTGAGACGGTTGCCGTCCTGCAGGCCTTTCCCCAGATCGCCCAGTATTACCGGCGACGTTTCCGGCACATCCTGGTCGACGAGTACCAGGACACCAACCACGCGCAGTACGCGCTGGTGCGCGAGCTCGTCGGCCACGATCTGGCCGACGGCGCCGACGGTGTCCCGCCGGCCGAGCTGTGCGTCGTCGGTGACGCCGACCAGTCGATCTACGCCTTCCGCGGGGCCACCATCCGCAACATCGAGGACTTCGAACGCGACTACCCCAACGCGACGACGATCCTGCTCGAGCAGAACTACCGGTCGACGCAGAACATCCTGTCGGCCGCGAACTCCGTCATCTCCCGCAAC
>Ga0209051_1003327_pt1 | contig 10629 bp, 13 predicted proteins | sample AraplaCvi_mMS_r2_2_FD_184286 | JGI IMG/M metagenome (GOLD analysis project Ga0209051, IMG submission 184286) | Arabidopsis root microbial communities from North Carolina, USA - plate scrape MF_Cvi_mMS_r2 (SPAdes) (version 2) | ecosystem: Host-associated > Plants > Roots > Endosphere | place... | reverse complement strand
ACGCCGTCGGAGTTGCGGGTGGCCAGACTGGCGGCGACTGGCAAGACGAACAAGGACATCGCGACTGCGCTCTTCATCAGCCCGAAGACCGTGGAGCACAACCTCAGCAGCGTCTATCGCAAGCTTTCCGTCCGCACCCGCGCGGAACTCGCCAGCCGCGCTGGCGACCTCGTCGAGGACTAGCCGCTAGTCGCCCGCGGCGTCGGCCGCCATCGCGGCGCCGACGATGCCGGCCTCGTTCTGCAATGCGGCGCCGACGACCGGAGTCCTGTTCTGCAGCATGGGAATCCACTTCTCCGCCTTGCGGCTGATGCCGCCGCCGGCGATGAACAGGTCGGGCCAGATGGCGTTCTCGATGGCGACGAGCACCTTGGTGACCTCCTTGGTCCAGCGCTCGTAACTCCAGTCCTTGGCTTCCTTGATCGACGACGCGGCCCGGTGCTCGGCCTCCTTGCCGCCCACCTCGAGGTGTCCGAATTCGGTGTTCGGCAGCAGCACCCCGTCGTGGATCACCGCAGACCCGATGCCGGTGCCGAACGTCAGCAGGACGATGACGCCGGTGTTGTCCTTGCCGGCGCCGAACTTCTCCTCGGCCAGCCCGGCGGCGTCGGCGTCGTTGAGCACGGTGACGCGCCGGCCCCCGAGTTCGGCGCCGATCACCTCCTGCGCGTTGGTGCCGATCCAACCCTTGTCGACGTTGGCCGCGGTGCGCACGATGCCTCCGGTGACGACGCCGGGGTAGGTCACGCCGAGCGGTCCGTCCCAGCCGAACTCCTTGACCACCTCGGCGATGGTCTTGGCCACGGCCTCCGGCGTCGATGGTTGAGGCGTCGGGAGCTTGAAGCGTTCGCCGATGAGCTGGCCGGTGTCCAGGTCGACGACGCCGCCCTTGACTCCGCTGCCGCCCACGTCGACGCCGAATCCGCGGCGTGCGGAACCGCCGTCAGGCGAGGTGGGGGTGGAACTTTCGGTCATGAGCGCTCCTCTGCGAGAGGCCGACGGGTGCGACGCCAACCACACACTAGTGCCTCGCCACGAGCGATGTGTTGCGATGGAAGGGTGACCGACGACCATGATCCGGACCGCCTTCGGGCCGTCGCCGAACAGCTTGCCGAGGAGGCCGCCGCCTTCGTGCGCCGCCGCCGCACCGAGGTGTTCGGCGCCGACTCGACCCAGGACGCCGCCGCGGCGACGCGGTCCAAGAGCACCCCGACGGACCCCGTGACGATCGTCGACACGGAGACCGAACGGCTGCTGCGCGAGCAACTCGCCGAGCTGCGGCCCGGCGACCCGATCGTCGGCGAGGAGGAAGGCGGCTCGGCCGTCGGCCATCACGGCAGGCCGACCTGGGTGCTCGACCCCATCGACGGCACGGTCAACTTCCTCTACGGCATCGAGGCCTACGCGGTGTCGGTGGGCGTACAGGTCGACGGTCGGTCGGTGGCCGGCGCCGTCGCGAACGTCCCCACCGGCGAGATCTTCTCTGCCGCCCGAGGTGCCGGGTCTCACCTGTTGCGCGACGGTGTGTCCACGCGTCTGCGCTGCAACCCGGTCGACGACGTCTCGATGGCACTGGTGGGCACCGGGTTCGCCTATTCCCCGGAGCGGCGTGTGCAGCAGGCCGAGGTGTTGGCGCGGTTGATCCCCGACGTCCGCGACGTGCGACGCGTCGGCTCGTGCGCTCTCGATCTCTGCATGGTGGCCGCGGGGCGGCTCGACGCCTACTACGAGCTCGGCGTCAACGTGTGGGACTGGGCGGCGGGTGCGCTGATCGCCGAGGAGGCGGGTGCCACGATGATCCTGCCGCCGGTCGTCGACGACGCCGGGGAGGGCGGCCTGATCGTCGCGGCCGCACCGGGCATCGCCCGGCAACTCCACGAGGCCTTGCGGGAGGCCGGCGCGTTGTGACGGTCAGCAGGCGGCGGTGTGAATCTTCTTGATGAGCGCCGTGTCGGCCGGCTGGGTGGCGTCGGGGCGCAGGCTCGCAAGGACGGCGTCGATGTCGTCGTTGTGGCTGACGTCGGAGAACTCGGTGCCGATGGCCAGGTCGACGGTGTCGTCGGGCCGTTGGTCCTGGAACAGCTCGGTGCACGGAGCGACGAGCCACAGCGCCGCGGCGGCGGCGCGCCCGGATGGCCCGAACCGGATCTGGCCCTGGCACTCCAGGCGGGTGTTCTCGTAGACGGTGTCGTTGCCCGCCGTGGGCGGGGCGTAGCCGAGATCGCGTAGCGCGCCGGCCACCTCGCCGGCCTGCCCGCCCTGACCGCTGGCGTTCAGCACGCGGATCTTGGTGTCGGCGAGCTTGGCCGGGGCCACGTCCATCATGGTCGCGGGAGTGACCGGCTCCCCAAGGGCGGTCTGCGTGGCGTCGGCCATCGGGGGCGGGGGATTGCAGGCGACGAGTTGCCGCACGTCGGGGGTTTGGTTGAACGCGACGACCCACACGATCAGGGCGACGACGCCGAGCGCTACCAGGACGACGACGCCCGGTATGTAGTTCCGTCGGCGGAAGGGGCGACCGTGCTTGTCGAAGGCCGTGCCCGAGGTGATCTGCGCTACCACCCCTGCACTGTAAGGGCAGGGGTCGTCGGTGGTCTCCACCAGGTCTTTTGTCATGTGATATAAATCACAATCAATCTGGCGCCCCGACGGGCACGAATCATTTGGCGGATGCGTTCAGCGCTGGTACAAAGCTCTGTCGCACCACGACGGAACGACAAGGAGGGGATGAAGATGGCTACCGACTACGACGCTCCACGGCGCACCGAGACCGATGACGTTTCCGAAGATTCGCTCGAGGAACTGAAGGCACGGCGCAACGAGGCTCAATCGGCGGTCGTCGACGTCGACGAATCCGAGTCAGCGGAGTCCTTCGAACTGCCTGGCGCAGACCTGTCCGGCGAGGAACTGTCGGTACGGGTGGTCCCAAAGCAGGCCGACGAGTTCACCTGCTCGAGCTGCTTCCTGGTGCACCACCGCAGCCGGTTGGCCAGCGAAAAGGGCGGCATGATGGTCTGCACGGACTGCGCCGCCTGACCGATCAGCTCCGCAAGGCCGCCAGGACCCGGTCGGGCCGGCGGCAGCTCACCAACCAGTACGGCGTGGGGTCGTCCGGATCGTCGAGTACGACGAGGATCATCGGCTTGATCCACGCCCGGTGCACCACGTAGGCGGCGGGGTCGAGCTGTCGGCCCAGCGCCGCCGACTTTGCGGACTGAGGCACCTCTGCCGACCTGGAGATGACGGAGACGGGCAGATGAGCCGAGCCGACCCAGAGTTCGGTGGCCGCCCCCTCACCGTCCGACGTGCTCACCACGCGGACGTCGACCCGTCCCAGCCACACCAGCACCGCCACCGCGACGGGCAGCAGCAGGGCGTAGGGCAACCAGTCGGGCAACGACCGCACGCCCAGGTTCACCTCGTAGGCGATGATGACGGCCAGCAGGAACGCGGGCAGACACCACCACAGCGGAACCCTCAGTCGCTCGTGGTAACGCACCGTTTCGGTGGCTGCGCGCGTGTCTGACACCCGGCCAAGAGTAATCTCCGTGGTCGTGTCCACCTCTCTTGCGGTCGTGCGGCTGGACCGTGACCTGCCCCTGCCCACCCGGGCGCATGCCGGTGACGCCGGCGTCGACCTCTACAGCGCCGTCGACATCGTGCTCGCCCCCGGCCGGCGCGCCCTGGTTCCCACCGGGCTCGCGGTGGCCATCCCCTACGGGATGGTGGGGCTGATCCACCCGAGATCGGGACTCGCCACGCGCGTTGGGCTTTCGATCGTGAACACCCCCGGTACCGTCGACGCGGGTTACCGAGGGGAGATCAAGGTGACACTGATCAATCTCGACCCCGAGGAGTCGATCATCGTGCGACGCGGCGATCGCATCGCGCAGCTCCTGGTTCAGCGGGTCGAGCTACCCGAGTTGGTCGAGGTCGCGTCGTTCGACGAGGCCGGGCTGGCTGACACCACCCGTGGCGCAGGCGGCCACGGTTCCTCCGGCGGACACGAGAGTTTGTGATGGCATTCGGCAAGCGCAAGAGCGGCACCACGGGTGAGGAGACCACCACCGGCGGCCAGGCCGCCGAGGTCGAACCCACAGTCGTCGCCGACGACGACCTGGACGGCCCGTTCGACATCGAGGACTTCGACGACGCCGACACGGCGCTGGTCGGCAGGCACGATCTCGGCGCCGTCCTGATTCCCGAGAACGAGGCCGCCGAGCTCGCCGTGGAGGTGAACCAGCAGGGCGTGCCGACCATGGCGTGGATGGTGACCTCCAACGGCCGGTACAACGTGACGGCGTATGCGGCGCCCAAGGCCGGTGGCCTGTGGCGCGAGGTGGTCACCGAAGTGGCCGACTCGCTTCGCAAGGAGGGTGCCGAGGTCAGCATCCTCGACGGTCCGTGGGGGCGTGAGGTCGTCGGGCACATGACGAACGGTCCCGAACCCGTGGTGATGCGCTTCGTCGGCGTCGACGGCTACCGCTGGATGGTGCGCGGCGCCGCAGTTGGCTCGCCGCAGAACGCCGAGGCCATCGCACGCGATCTGCGAAATGCACTCTCGGACACGGTGGTTCGTCGCGGCGACACCCCGCAACCGGTGCGCAACATGCTTCCCCTTCAACTCTCGGAGTCCCTCGTCGCCCGGCTGCGGGCCAGGGCCGAGCAGATGATGGCCGAGCAGGCGAGGCAGGCCGGTCAGCAGCTGGTGCCGCCGCCGCCGGCCGAGCCCGCGGCGCGCCGCAGTGAGCAGGGCACGGCGATGCAGCAGCTCCGCACCATCACGGGCGGCTAGTGCTCACAAGTCAGACAGCGCACTGAGGCACGCCGCGCCCAGCACGCCAGGATCGGCGCCCAGCTGGTCGAGGGTGAACGTGCGCAGGGCGGCCGCTGGAGCCGCGGCGGCCCACTCGACGGCCACCTCCAGCGGATGGATCGGGTCGTCGGTGGCGGCCGCGATGCCCAGCGGCGCCCTCAGCCGCTCCAACTCCGGTCCCGTCGGAGCCACGTAACCGGCGGCGGTCTCCATGGCCTCGGGGAGCCCCGGCCACTGGTTGACCCATGACCGGGTCAGTTCGGTGCTCAACCACGGCGGGCTGGACTGCTGCATCTGGCCGAGTGCGGATGCCAACCCGTCTCGCCGCAGCACGCTCGCCGAATGACGGGCGGTCAGTGCGGCCGTCGCGTTCTCCGGCGAGCCCGTCCAGGCGGGCAGCCCGGCCAGGACGGCCACCGCCCTGGACGGGTTGGCGAGCGCCCAGGACGTCGCCACCGCGGCGCCGATCGAGATACCGCCGACGGCGATCGGGTCCTGCCTGGCGGCGTCGTCGAGCGCCTCCAGATATCCCTCGACGAGGCGGGACGGCTCCGGGGCGGGCGTCACCACCACGGCGCCGACGCCGTGCAGGGCGCCGGAGAACGCGCGGTAGACGTAGTCGTCGTCGGATCCGGTGCCCGGCAACAGCACCACCGAGACGCCGCGCAGGCTGACGGGCATCATTCGATCGTGCCGTGTGGGCCTCGTCACGTCCACGCCAGGGGGACTAGAACGGCGCTGGGCAGGGTAGACGGTGCACCTGTGCGCCGCGTGGCAAATCGGAACCAAGAGGTCTACCGTGGCGTTGGTTAAGAGGTGGGTCAACGGTTGATCCACCACTTGGGTAGGAGAGACCATGGCTACGGCCGAAGGTTATCTACGTCGGCTCACGAGGCGACTCACTGAGGACCCCGAACAGCAGGACGTCGAGGAACTCAGCGACGAGGCCGCCAACACCGGCGCGCAGAAGGCGATCGACTGCCGGCGTGGCCAGGAGGTGACGATGGTCGGCACGCTGAGGTGTGTCGAGACCAACGCCAAGGGCTGTGCCGGCGGAGTTCGCGCGGAGCTGTTCGACGGCACGGACGCGGTGATGCTCGTCTGGCTGGGCCAGCGGCGCATCGCCGGCATCGAATCCGGCCGGACGTTGCGGGTGCACGGTCGGCTCGGAAAGCTCGAGAACGGGACGAAGGCGATCTACAACCCGCACTACGAGATCCAGAAGTGACCCACCCCGACAAGGGGACGGCGGACGAGGTCGAGGCCGTAGCGCCCGACGAGCCCGAGAACAAGCTGAGCGCGCAGGCCATCCTCGCGCAAATGGGTGGCGTCAGCGGCCTGGTCTACTCGTCGCTGCCCGTCCTGGTGTTCGTCCCCGCGTCGTCGTTGTTCGGCCTCACGTGGGCCATCGTCTCGGCGCTCGGCGTGGCCCTGCTCATCCTGGTGTGGCGGTTGATCCGGCGCGACACGCTGCAACCGGCGGTGTCGGGCTTCTTCGCCGTGGGCGTCAGCGCCCTGATCGCCTACGTCGTCGGCGAGTCCAAGGGGTATTTCCTGCTGGGCATCTGGTCCTCGCTGGTCTACGCCGGCGTCTTCGCCCTGTCCGTCGTCATCCGGCGGCCCGTCGTCGGCTACGCCTGGGGCTGGGTCAACGGCCGTGATCGCGACTGGCGTGGCGTTCGCCGCGCACTGACCGCGTTCGACATCGCCACCATCGTCTGGGCCCTGGTGTTCGGCGCCCGGTTCCTGGTGCAGAACCGCCTGTACGACGAGGACCAGACCGGGTTGTTGGGCGTTGCGCGCATCGCCATGGGCTGGCCACTGACCGCTGTCGCCGCGCTGGTCACCTACCTGGCGATCCGAGCCGCGCAGCGCGCCCTGCACGCCGCGGAGAACGCGGAGCCGCGGGCCGAAGAGGCTCGGGCCGACTAATCTCCGACGCGCGCCGCGACGCCACCGACCGAACGCTGATCGCGATTGCGGTACTCGCGTCGTTCGTCGCGTTTCTCGACGGTTCGGTGGTGAACCTCGCCTTGCCGGCGATCGCGGCGGACTTCGGCGGCGGGCTCGCCCTCCAGCAGTGGGTCGTCGACGGGTATCTGCTGGCGCTCGGCGCGCTCATTCTCGTCGCCGGCGCGGTGTCCGACCAATTCGGCCGGCTGGCCGTGTTGCGAACGGGCCTGGGCGTCTTCGCCGTCGCGTCGCTGCTCTGTGCGCTGGCCCCCACCGGTTGGATCCTGGTCGGAGCGCGTTGCCTGCAGGGCGTCGGTGCCGCGTTCCTGGTGCCCAGCTCGCTGGCGATGATCAACTCACGATTCACCGGTGCCAAGCAGGCCGCCGCGATCGGCACCTGGACGGCGTGGACCGGCACGGCATTCGTGGTGGGACCGCCGTTGGGCGGCGTGCTGGTGGACACCCTCGATTGGCGATGGGTGTTCGGCATCAACGTCCTGCCCGTGGCAGCCACGCTCTACTTGACGACCCGGCTGCGGGACGAGGAGTCGAGCGGTCACCGGGCGGGACGCGTCGACGTCGTGGGCGCGGTGTTGTGCGCCACGGGGTTGACCGGCGCGGTGTACGCACTCATCGAGGAGCAACGGCTCGGGCCGTCGCATCCCGCGGTCGTCGTCGGCTTCGTGCTGGGCGTCATCTGCCTGGTCGCCTTTCCGTTCTGGGAGCATCGCGCGCCGAACCCGATCATGCCGTTGCGGTTGTTCGCCTCCCGCAACTTCGCCGTGGGGAATCTGGCGACGGTGTTCCTCTATGCCGCGGTGTCGCTCGGCACGTTGATCGTCGCGCTGTTCTTGCAGGAGACGGCCGGCCTGTCGGCCGCTCTCGCGGGTCTGGCGACCCTGCCGCTGCCGGTGCTGTCGTTCTTGCTGGCGCGACGGTTCGGCACGCTGGCGGGCATTCGTGGGCCGCGGGTCTTCATGGGGGTGGGCCCGCTGATCGCCGCCACCGGCTTCCTGCTGATGACGACGGCTCGAGTGCCGTTCGACTTCTGGACCCAGATGCTGCCCGGGCTGATCGTCTTCGGGCTGGGCCTGTCGGTCACGGTGTCACCGTTGACCGCGGCGGTGCTGGCCGCGGTGGATCCGGCGCAGAGTGGGATCGGTTCGGCGGTGAACAACGCGGTGTCGCGGGTGGCCGGACTGATCGCCGTGGCGTTCATGGGCGTGATCGTCGGGGCGGCGTCAGGTGAATCAGGCTCCACGGCAATGACATTCGCGGGCTTTCGCTACGGGGCCGTCACTGTGGCGGTGTTGTTCGCCGTCGCCGGGCTGGTGTCCGCCGTCGGCATCAGCAACCAGCAGTGTGACGTGGGCCGTGTCTCGCCGGTGGCCGCGGCCCGCTCGCACGACCGGGCGACGCCGCCGCCCGCGCTGGCCACGCCCGACTGAGTTCAGCGAGGGTGAAGCAGCAGCTCTCGCAGCTGTCCCTCGACCTCGTCGGTGGTGACGAACAGCAGTTCGTCGCCGCCCTCCAGCGGCTCGTCGTTCTCCGGGACGATCACGCGGGCACCCCGCAGGATCGTCACCAGAGCGGCGTCGCGGGGGAGCTCCAGCCGCTTGACGGCCTTGCCGCCCCACGGAGTGTCGTCGGGCAGGGTGATCTCGACCAGGTTGGCCTGCCCCTTGCGGAAGCTCATCAGCCGGACCAGGTCACCCACCGACACCGCCTCTTCGACCAGTGACGCCAGCATCCTGGGGGTCGACACCGCGACGTCGACGCCCCACGCCTCGTCGAAGAGCCACTCGTTGCGGGGATCGTTGACCCGCGCCACCACTCGCGGCACCGCGAACTCGGTCTTGGCCAGCAGGCTGAGCACCACGTTGGCCTTGTCGTCGCCGGTGGCGGCGATGACCACGTCGAAGTCCTCCAGACCGACGGCCTCGAGCAGGGTCAGCTCGCAGGCGTCCCCGAGCCGCCAGTGCGCGGCCGGGATGGCGTCGGTGTCGACGTGCTCGGGGTTGCGCTCCAACAGCGTGACGTCGTGAGCCTCGACCAGTTCCCTGGCGATGGACCGGCCGACGGCGCCGGCCCCTGCGATGGCGACCTTCACGAGATCCTTCCTAGCCGGTCACTGGTCATCGGCGTCTTCACCGGGCGGGAGTGCGGCGATGGCCATGGCTTCGGCGACGTGACCGGAGATCGCCGCCATGTACACCTGATCACTGGCCTGGATGACGGTCTTCTTGTCGGGGAGCAGTCCGGTGCCGAAGCGGATCATGAAGGCCACGCGTCCACCGGTGACCGCCTCCAGCGCGGTCACCCGGCGGCCCACCCAGCCCTCGTGCATCGGGAGTTCGGCCACGGCGACGTTGCCCGACGGGTCCCGCCACTTGGTGGTCTCGCTCTCCCGGGTCAGGACGTTGAGCAGCCTGTCGGTGGTCCAGGGCACCGTCGCCACCGTCGGGATGCCCAGTCGCTCGTAGACGGCGGCACGCTTGGCGTCGTAGATGCGGGCGACGACGCGCTCGACGCCGAAGGTCTCGCGTGCGACGCGCGCGGAGATGATGTTGGAATTGTCACCCGAGGAGACGGCGGCGAACGCACCCGCACCCTCGATGCCGGCCCGTAACAGCACGTCGCGGTCGAAACCCATCCCGAGGACGCGGTCACCTGGGAATTCGGGGGACAAGCGGTGAAAGGCGGTGCCATCACGGTCGATAACCGCGACTTCATGGCCGATCCGAGCCAAGCCATCGGCCAGCGACGCGCCTACTCGGCCGCATCCCATTACGACTACACGCACGCGTCGATCCTCCCAGGGGTTCGGCAGACACGGATTGTGGCGAACCTGCGCAACCGGAACGCTACAGCCATTCGCCCGTGCGCTTACTCTTGGCTCTCGTGTCCAAGCTTTCGACCGCTGCGCGCCGGTTGGTACTGGGTAGACCCTTCCGCAGCGACGCAATGGGGCACACGTTGCTACCCAAGCGGATCGCGCTGCCCGTGTTCGCCTCCGACGCGCTGTCGTCGGTGGCCTACGCGCCCGAGGAGATCTTCCTCGTGCTGTCGGTGGCGGGCCTGAGCGCCTACACCATGGCGCCGTGGATCGGTCTTGCCGTCGCGGCGGTGATGCTCGTCGTCATCGCGAGCTACCGCCAGAACGTGCACGCCTATCCGTCCGGCGGCGGCGACTACGAGGTGGTGACCACCAACCTGGGGCCGACGGCGGGTCTGACGGTGGCCAGCGCCCTGCTCGTCGACTACGTGCTGACCGTGGCGGTGTCGATGGCGTCGGCGATGTCCAACATCGGGTCGGCGGTGCCGTTCATCGCCCAGCACAAGGTGCTCTTCGCCGTCGCCGCCATTCTGTTGCTCGCCTCGCTGAACCTGCGCGGCATCCGCGAGTCCGGCACCGCCTTCGCCATCCCGACCTACGCGTTCATGATCGGCATGTACGTGATGGTGGGCTGGGGGTTGTTCCAGATCTTCGTACTCGGTGACCACCTGCGGGCCGAGACGGCGGGGTTCACGGTGCAGTCCGAACACGGTGACGTACTCGGCTTCGCAATGGTGTTCCTGGTGGCACGGGCGTTCTCGTCGGGTTGCGCGGCCCTGACGGGGGTCGAGGCGATCAGCAACGGTGTGCCCGCCTTCAAGAAGCCGAAGTCGCGCAACGCGGCGACGACCCTGCTGCTGCTCGGCGGCATCGCGGTGTCGCTGTTCATGGGAATCATCGTGTTGGCCAAGGAAACCGGGGCCAAGGTCGTCGACAGGGAGGACCAGCTGGTGGGCGCGCCCGCCGGGTACCACCCCAAGACGTTGATCGCCCAGTTGGCGGACGCGGTCTTCCACGACTTCCC
>Ga0209051_1003326_pt1 | contig 10635 bp, 5 predicted proteins | sample AraplaCvi_mMS_r2_2_FD_184286 | JGI IMG/M metagenome (GOLD analysis project Ga0209051, IMG submission 184286) | Arabidopsis root microbial communities from North Carolina, USA - plate scrape MF_Cvi_mMS_r2 (SPAdes) (version 2) | ecosystem: Host-associated > Plants > Roots > Endosphere | place: USA... | reverse complement strand
GGCTTTCGAGTTTCTCGTCGACCACCATCGTGCCGATGCCGTCGTGGGTATAGACCTCCTGCAGGATCGCGCCATCGACGGCGAAAGGCAGGATGTGCGAGCGCTCGACGCCCGATTCGCAAGCCTTCACGCAGTACTTCAGGTAGAAACCGACGTCGGTCGGCTGCGTCGGCGGCGGCAGTTTCGCGATCAGGCGTTTGGCGTCGGCCAGCGCGAGTTCCGTGTCGATCGCGCTTTCCGGATCGTCGGGGTTTTCGCGCACGCCCTCGACCTCGGTCATGAACAGCAGCTTGTCGGCCTGCAGCGCGATCGCGGTTTCGGTCGCGACGTCTTCCATCATCAGATTGAAGGCGTCGCCGGTGGGCGAGAAACCGAAGGGCGACATCAGCACGATGGCGCCGATATCGATGGCGCGCTGGATCGCCGCGGCATCGACGCGGCGCACGATGCCGGAGTGCTTGAAATCGACGCCGTCGACGATGCCGACCGGGCGCGCGGTCAGGAAATTGCCGGACACCACGCGCACCGTGGAATTGGCCATCGGGGTGTTGGGCAGGCCCTGCGAAAAGGCGGCCTCGATTTCGAAGCGCAATTGGCCGGCGGCTTCCTGGGCGCTGTCCAGCGCGATGCCGTCGGTGATGCGCATGCCGTGGCTGTATTGCGGCTGATGGCCCTTGAGCGCGAGTTGCTCATTCACCTGCGGGCGGAATCCATGCACCAGCACGATCTTGATGCCCATCGCATGCATGATGGCCAGGTCCTGGACGAAGCTGTTGAGCTTGCCGGCCGCGATCATTTCCCCGGTCATCCCGACGACGAAGGTTTCTCCGCGGTACGCATGGATATAGGGGGCCACCGCGCGAAACCACGGCACGAAGGTATGGGGGAAGACCAGGCTCATGGGCGCGGATTGTGCAACAGGCTGTCCCCGCAACGCGGCGGCAAGGTCACTTGCGGGACACCGTCCGGCGGGGGAGCATGGCGCCACCGCAACACCCCCCAGGAGCGAACGATGGAAGTCTTCAAGACGCATGGCGCCTTCAGCTGGTCGGAGCTGCTGACCACCGATCCGAAGAAGGCCTCGGAGTTCTACGGCAAGCTGTTCGGTTGGAAGATCGACGTGATGCCGATGCCGGGCGGGCCATCGGAGGCGCCGCCGTATTACCTGATCAAGACCGCCAAGGGCGGGGACGACGCGATCGGCGGGCTGATGGCCTGTCCGCAGCAGGGCATGCCGCCGGCCTGGGGCGTGTACGTGACCGTCGACAACGTCGACGAGACGGTCGCGCAGGCCAAGGCGATGGGGGCCAAGGTGCTGATGGAGATCATGGAGGTGCCCACCGTGGGACGGATGGCGACGCTCCAGGATCCGCAGGGCGCGGTGATCAACGTGATCACCTACGCCGAGATGCCGCAGGAGAAGAAGTGAGGGCCTCGGCCTGACGACCGGCCCCCGCGCACGGGGCGCGAGATAATCCGCGCCCCGTGAGTCAGAACACCAACGCCCCCGCCCCGGCGGCTCCGAAGACGGACCGCGCCCCGCGTCCGCCGCGCCGCCCGCGCCAGCAGGCCGCTCCTCGGCCTCCCGCTCCCGCCAACCCGATCCCGCCGATCGAGTTCCCCGAATCGCTGCCCGTCTCCGGCCGCCGCGAGGACATCATGCGGGCGCTCGCGGAGCACCAGGTCGTGATCGTCTGCGGCGAAACCGGCTCGGGCAAGACCACGCAGCTGCCCAAGATCGCGCTGGCCATGGGCCGCGGACGCGGCAACGGCGGCGGCCTGATCGGCCACACGCAGCCGCGCCGCATCGCCGCCTCCAGCGTCGCCAAGCGCATCGCCGAGGAGCTCAAATCGCCGCTGGGCGACGTGGTCGGCTACAAGGTCCGCTTCCAGGACCGGCTGCAGCCCGGCGCCTCGGTCAAGCTGATGACCGACGGCATCCTGCTGGCCGAGACCCAGACCGATCCGCTGCTCCAGGCCTACGACACACTGATCATCGACGAGGCCCACGAACGCAGCCTCAACATCGACTTCCTGCTCGGCTACCTGCGCGAGATCCTGCCGCGCCGGCCCGACCTGAAGGTCATCGTGACCTCGGCGACCATCGACGCGGACCGCTTCGCGCAGCACTTCGCGTCCGCGCGGCCGGCGACGGGCCGCCCCGAGCCGGACGGCACCCCCTCGGGGGGCAGCGAAGCGAGGGGGCTCCAGATGATGCCCGCGCCGGTGCTGATGGTCTCCGGGCGGCTGTTCCCGGTCGAGCAGCGCTACCGCCCCTTCGAGGAGTCCCGCGAGTACGACGTCAACGACGCCATCTGCGACGCGGTCGACGAGCTCTGGCGCGAAGGGCGCGGCGACGTGCTGGTCTTCCTGCCCGGCGAGCGCGAGATCCGCGAGGCCGCCGAAGCGCTGCGCAAGCATCACCCGCCCGGCGTCGAGGTGCTGCCGCTGTTCGCGCGGCTGTCCGAGCAGGAGCAGAACCGCGTCTTCCAGCCGCACGGCCAGCCGCGCATCGTGCTGGCGACCAACGTCGCCGAGACCTCGCTGACGGTGCCCGGCATCCGCTACGTGATCGATCCCGGCCTGGCGCGCGTCAAGCGCTACAGCTACCGCAACAAGGTCGAGCAGCTGCAGATCGAGAACATCAGCCAGGCTGCCGCCAACCAGCGCGCCGGCCGCTGCGGCCGCGTCAGCAACGGCATCTGCGTGCGGCTCTACGAGGAGAAGGACTTCCTCGGCCGGCCGCGCTTCACCGATCCCGAGATCCTGCGCAGCTCGCTGGCCGGCGTGATCCTGCGGATGAAGGCGCTGCGCCTGGGCCAGGTCGAGGACTTCCCCTTCATCGAGCCGCCGCCGCGCAAGGCCATCGCCGACGGCTACCAGCTGCTCAACGAACTGGGCGCCGTCGACGAGCGCAACGAGCTCACGCCGATGGGCCTCGAACTGTCCAAGCTGCCGCTGGACCCGCGCGTGGGCCGCATGATCCTGGAGGCGCGCAAGCGCGACGCGCTCAGCGAGGTCCTGATCATCGCCAGCGCGCTGTCCGGCCAGGACGTGCGCGACCGTCCCGCCGAGCAACAGCAGCAGGCCGACGAAAAGCACAAGAAGTTCGACGACGAGAAGTCGGAGTTCATGGGCTATCTGAAGCTGTGGAAGTGGCTCGGCGACGCGCGGGGCGGGGAAGGGGAGCACAAGCTGTCGGTCCGCAAGCAGGAGCAGCTGCTGCGCGACAACTTCGTCAGCCCGCGCCGCGTGCGCGAGTGGCGCGACATCTACTCGCAGCTGCACACCGTCGTGGCCGAGCACGGCTGGCGCCTGAACGGCGCGCCGGCGACCTACGAGCAGGTCCATCTGTCGATGCTTGCGGGCCTGCTGGGCAACATCGGCGTCAAGGCCGATGACGACGACTGGTACCTGGGCGCGCGCGGCATCAAGTTCTGGCGCCATCCCGGCGCGCACCTGAGCAAGAAGCCGGGCCGCTGGATCGTCGCGGCGGAGCTGGTGGACACGACGCGGCTGTTCGGCCGCGGCATCGCCGCGATCGAGCCGCAATGGCTGCCGGGCATCGCCGGCCATCTGATCAAGACCCAGCTGCTGGAGCCGCACTGGGAGAAGAAGGCCGCGGAGGTGGTGGCGCTGGAGCGCGCGACGCTCTACGGCATCGTGCTCTACAACAACAAGCGCGTGAACTTCGGCCGCATCGACGCCGCCGCCGCGCGCGAGATCTTCATCCGCGAGGCGCTGGTCAATGGCGACTGGGACACGCGGCTGCCCTTCCTGGCGCACAACCAGAAGCAGATCGCCAAGGTCGAGGAGCTGGAGCACAAGTCGCGCCGGCAGGACGTGCTGGTCGATGACGAGCTGATCCACGCCTTCTACGACCAGCAGCTGCCGGCCGACGTGTACTCGGGCGCGACGCTGGAGAAGTGGTACCGCGAGGCCAGCAAGGCCGACCCCAAGCTGCTGCACCTGAGCCGCGACGAGCTGATGCGGCACGAGGCCGCCGGCGTCACCAGCAATGCGTTCCCGAAGACGATCCGGCTGGGCGGCGTCGATTGCACGGCGACCTATCTGCATCAGCCCGGCGATGCGCGCGACGGCCTGACGGTGACCGTCCCGATCTACGCGCTCAACCAGGTCAACGAGGAACGCACCGACTGGCTGGTGCCCGGGATGATCGAGGCCAAGGTGACGGCGCTGCTCAAGAGCCTGCACCAGAAGCCGCGCGCGCGGCTGACGCCGCTGCCGGAGTTCGTTGCCGAGTTCGTCGAGCTGCACCCGTTCGCGCAGGGCGCGCTGCTGGACGTGCTGCTCAAGGCGGTGAAGGAGCGCACGCAGCTCGCGGTGCAGCGCAACGACTTCAAGCTGGAGCAGGTGCCCGCGCACCTGTTCATGAACCTGCGCGTCGTCGACGAGCATGGCCGCCAACTGGGCATGGGCCGGCACCTGGCGACGCTGAAGGCCGAGCTCGGCGGCCAGGCCCGTTCCGCCTTCCAGGCCCTGGCCGCGCTGAAGCTGCAAGCCTCCGCCCCCTCGAACGACGCCAGCGCCCACGCCCACGCCGCCGCCAACGCCGACGCTGATGGTGGTGGTGGTGGCGCCAATGCCAACTCCCTCTCCCGCTCGCGGGAGAGGGCAGGGGAGAGGGCCGCGGTCGACGAAGGACGGCCGACATCAAGCGACGGCAAGGCCTCCCGCGGCATCAAGGCCACCGTCGCCCCGCCCCCCAAGCCTGCCGCCGAAGCCGCGAAGACCTACACCGCCTGGACCTTCGGCGAGCTCCCCGAGCTCATGGAGATCAAGCGCGGCCCGCAGACGCTGATCGGCTTCCCGGCGCTGATCGACAAGGGCGCGCACGTCGAGATCGAGGTCTTCGACGAACCCGAGCTCGCCGCCGCGAAGCACCGCGCCGGCCTGCGCCGCCTGCTCGCGCTGCAGCTCAAGGAGCCGCTGAAGTACCTCGAGAAGAACATCCCCGACCTGACCCAGATGGCGGTGGCCTACATGAGCCTGGGCACGGCCGAGGAGCTGCGCGACCAGATCGTCGCCGTGGCGCTGGACCGCGCCTTCCTCGCCGACCCGCTGCCTGTCGATGAATTCAGCTTCAAGGCGCGCCTGGAGGAAGGCCGCGCGCGGCTGAACCTGATCGCGCAGGAAGTGGCGCGGCTGGCGTACGCCGTTCTCCTCGAATACCAGGGCGCGCTGCGCAAGCTCAAGGACACGCGTTCGGCCTCCAAGGAGGTCGTCGACGACATCCAGTCCCAGCTGCAGCGCCTGATGCCCAAGCGCTTCGTGCTGCAGACCCCGTGGAGCCAGCTGCAGCACTTCCCGCGCTACCTGAAGGCGATCACGCTGCGCCTGGACAAGCTGCGCGCCGACGCCGCCCGCGACCAGAAGCTGCTGGCCGAGCTGCGCCCGCTGGAGCAGCGCTGGTCGCGCCGGGTCGCGGAGCTCAAGGGCACGCCGGATGCGCGGATGGATGATTTCCGCTGGCAGCTGGAGGAATTGCGGGTGAGCCTTTTCGCACAGGAACTGAGAACGCCGCAGCCGGTGAGCGTCAAGCGCCTGGAAAAGGTGTGGGCGCAGTTACAGAACTGAGCGGAGAATCGCCCTCAGTTCTTCAGGCGAGGACACCGGGTTTTCGGTCCAATCCAGGTTACAAAAGGTCCGTGGCCCCGCACCGACGGGTGCTGCACATCGCTCGTGTCTGACAACAACACAACATCCACCGCCGCCCCCATGCGGCGCTTCGGCCGCTTCGAGCTGCGCGCGCTGCTGCACAAGAGCCTGCGCTCGATGCTGTGGGTGGTGTTCGACCCGGCGTCGGGTCAGGACATGTTCCTGATGATGCCGCGCGAGAAGCCCAACAGCGAGGCGGCGATGCTGCACTGGCTGAAGACCGTCGATGCGGCCTCGCGCATCCATCACCCCAACCTGGCGCACGTCATCGAGACCGGCCGCGTCGATCCCTGGCCCTATGTGGCCTACGACCGGGCGCTGGGCGAGACGCTCGAGGAGCGCCTGGCCCGCGGCGGCCCGCCGCTGCCGCTGGACGCGGCCGGCTGGGCCGCGCAGGCGCTCGAGGGCCTGGCCTTCGCGCACGAGGCGGGCCACGCGCACCGCGACATCCAGCTCGCCCACCTCGTTCTCGACGGATCGAACCATGTGCGCGTGCTCGGCCTCGAAGTGGCCCAGGAGATCGTCCCCGCGAGCGCCGACTTCAACGCCGCCACCCGCCGCGCGGTGCGCGAGGCGGCCGAGGAGGATGTCGTCAGCATCGGCCTGGTGCTGCACCGGCTGCTCACCGGCAAGCCGGTGCTCGACGAGCCCGACCTGCAGGCCGTGATGCAGCGCATGCAGCCGCAGGGCCACGAGCTGGTGCGCCTGGGCTGGGAAACCCCGTATCCGATCCCCGAGCCGCTGCGCGCGATCGTCAATCGCGCCAGCGACCGCCAGACGCGCCAGCGCTATCACCTGGCGCGCAGCTTCTGGCGCGCGCTGGACGGCTGGCGCCAGTCGGCCGAGCAGGACGACGGCGGCCCGATCGCGCTGCTCAAGGACAAGATGCAACGCTTCGGCCATCTGCCCAGCACCTCGACGCGGCTGGTGACGACGGTGGCTTCGTCCTCGATGGAATCGCAGCACGGCAGCCAGCTCGCCGCGATGGCGCTCAAGGACATGGCGCTGTCGCTGGAGCTGATCCGGCGCGTCAACAACGCGCTGCGGCAGCAGGGCCCGACCAGCGGCGGCACGGTGCTGAACCTGCAGCGCGCGATCGCGATGCTGGGCCTGAACGGGCTGGAGGACGCGGCCCGCGCGCTCAAGCCCTGGCCCGGTCCGATGAACGACGGCCAGGCGCAGTTCATGCAGAGCGTGATGCGCCGCGTGCAGCGGGCCGGTCAGGTGGCGCAGGCGCTGCGGCCGGCGGGCTATGACGGCGAGGTCGTGTATCTGATCTCGCTGATGCAGAACCTGGGCCGGCTGCTGGTGCAGTACCACTTCCCCGACGACGCGCAGCAGATCCGCCAGCTGCAGGTCGCGCCCGAGGCGACCGAGGACAACCCCAATCCGCGCGGCATGAACGAGCAGTCGGCCGCGTACGCCGTGCTGGGCTGCGATCTGGAGAGCCTGGGTCTGGCGGTGGCCCGCTACTGGGGCCTGGGCGAGGAACTGCAGCACATGATGCGCCGCCAGCCGCAGGAGGCGCCGGTGCGCCACGCCGACGACGACATCGAGCTGCTGCGCCTGACCTGCAGCCTGGCCAACGAGCTGGTCGACGCGCTGGGCGTGCCGGAGCGCAAGCGGCAGGCGGCCATCGAGCTGGCGACGCGGCGCTATGCGCGCGCGCTCGGTCTCGGGCTGCGCGAGATCTATGACGCGCTGGGCGCCAGCGGCGCGCTGGCCGATGCCGGCGACAGCGGCCTGGGCGCGATGAGCGATCCCTCGATCGGCGCGGCCGCGACGGCGGCCCCGCGCTCGCGGCTGCGCGAACGCGCCGAGTCCGGCGCCGCCGCACCGCCGGCCGCTTCTTCCGGCGCTCCCGCCGCTGCTTCCGTGGCCTCTTCCGCAGCCTCTTTGGCGGCTCCCGGCGCTTCCGCTTCTTCTTCCGCGTCTTCCTCTTCCCAGCCCGGGCGGCCCGCGGGCGCGCCCCAGCCCGGCAAGGACCGTTCATGAGCGTGATGCCGCCCGCCGTCGGGCGATTCAAGCCGTTGCGCAGCCTGGGGCAGGGGGCCCAGGCGCTGGTATGGCTCGCACATGATCCGAGGCTGGACCGCGAGGTGGCGCTGAAGGTGCTGACGCAGGGCGCGGACCGCGCCAGCGTCGACGCCTGGCTGCATGAGGCGCGCGCCGTCAGCCGGCTCACGCATCCCAACATCGTGCCGGTCTTCGAGGCCGACATCGAGGCCGGCCAGGCCTACATGGTCTTCGAGTACGTGCCCGGCGGCACGCTGACCGAGCGGCTGCGCCAGCGCGGCCGGCTGCCGGCGCGCGAGGCCGTGGCGCTGATGCTGGGCATCCTGGACGGCCTGCATGCCGCGCACCAGGCGGGCGTGGTGCATCGCGACCTCAAGCCGTCCAACATCCTGATCGACTCGAGCGGCCGGCCCAAGGTGATGGACTTCGGCATCGCGGCGCGGCTGCAGAGCGGCGCGGCCGCGGGCGTGGCGCTCAAGCCCAACCGCATCGTGGGCACGCCGGGCTACATCTCGCCGGAGGCCGCGCGCGGCGAGCCGGCCTCGCCGGTGATGGACGTATTCGCGTCGGCGGTGGTGCTCAGCGAGATGCTGTCGGGTCAGCGCCTGAACTACGACCCCGATCCGTGGCGCGCGGTGCGCCGCGCGATGGAGCAGACGCTGGACCCGCCGGCCGACCTCGGCGCCGACAGCGACGACGCGCTGCGCGCCGTGCTGATGCGCGGCCTCTCGCGCGAGGCGTCGCAGCGCTGGTCCGATGCCAAGGCCTTTCACGACGCGCTGGCCGCCTGGCTGCATCCGGCCAGCCAGGCGCCGGAGACCGGCGATGGCGGCAACGCCACGCTCGAGTTCCTGCTGCGCCGCATGCGGCATCGCAGCGATTTCCCGGCGATGGCGGACTCCGTGGCGCGCATCCAGCGCATGACGCAGTCCGAGAACGAGAGCCTGACCACGCTCTCCAACGAGATCCTCAAGGACGTGGCGCTCACGCACAAGCTGCTGCGCCTGGTCAACACGGTGCAGTTCAGCCATGCCGGCGGCGGGCACATCAGCACGGTGTCGCGGGCGGTGGCGCTGGTGGGCTTCGGCGGCATCCGCAACCTGGCGCTGTCGCTGGTGCTGCTGGAGCGCATGGAGAACAAGGGCCATGCGCAGCGGCTCAAGGAGGAGTTCCTGCGGGCCCTGATGGCGGGCTCGCTGGCGCGCGAGCTGTGCCTGGTGCCGCGCGAGAACGAAGAGTCCTTCCTCGCCACGATGTTCCAGGGACTGGGCCGGCTGCTGGCCGAGTTCTACCTGCCCGAGGAGGCGCAGCAGGTGCGCCGCCAGGTGCGCCCCGAGCGCGGCATGGGCGAGCAGGCCGCGCCGCCGGTGAGCGAGGCCGCGGCCTCGGCGCAGGTGCTGGGGCTGAGCTACGAGGCCCTGGGCCTGGGCGTGGCGCGGCAGTGGGGCTTCCCGGAGAGCCTGCAGCGCAGCATGCAGCGGCCCGACGGCGACGCGCCGACGCGGCTGGTCGATCACACGACCGACCGGATGCGCTGGCTGGGGCGCGCGAGCAACGACGTCGCCGACGTGATCCTGAACAGCGACCCGGCCGAGGCGCACGGCAAGGTGCGCGCGATGGCGCAGCGCTACGCGCGCGCGCTGGGCGTGGAGCCCAAGGCCTTCGAGGCGGCCGCCGACCAGGCGCGCCAGCGGCTCACGCAGCTGGCGCAGGCGATGGACATCAAGCTGCCGAAGAACTCGCCGGCGCAGCGCCTGCTGGCGCCGCTGACGCCGTCGCCGGAGGACTCGCTGTCGCCGCATCAGCTGCAGGCGACGATCGTGGAGGGGCAGGCGCCCGCGGGCGCCGTCTCGCCCGAGGAGGCGGCGGCGATGCTGGCCGCGGGCATCCAGGACATCACCAACGCGATGGTCGAGAGCTTCAAGCTCAACGAGATCCTGCGCATGATCCTGGAGACCATGTACCGCGGACTGGGCTTCCGGCGCGTGATCTTCTGCCTGCGCGATCCCAAGACCGAGACGCTCACCGGCCGCTTCGGGCTGGGGGAGGGGGTCGAGGGCGTGGTGCCGATGTTCCGCGTGCCGCTGCGGGTGATGCCGGGCATGGCGGCCGACCTGTTCACCGCGATCTGCAGCAAGGGCGTGGACACGCTGATCGCGGACGCCTCGCAGCCCAAGATCGCCGAGCGGCTGCCGGCGTGGTTCCTCACCGGGGCCAAGGCGCACAGCTTCCTGATCCTGCCGATGGCGCTGCGCGGCGCGCCGTTCGCGATGATCTACGCCGACAAGTCGGAGCCGGGCAGCGTGGTGCTCGACGAGAAACAGCTGTCGCTGCTGCGCACGCTGCGCAACCAGGCCGTGATGGCCTTCAAGCAGGCGAGCTGAATCGCCGTCAAGCGCTCCACCCGTCGGGGCAGGGGGCAGCGCTCAGCGGCGCGGGCCCCAATGGCCGGGCACCCAGCGGCGGCCGCCGCCGCGGTAATCCCAGGCGCCTTCGAACCAGATGTAGCCGACGACCGGCGGACCGGCGACATACGCGGGCTCCGCATAGCCGCCTTCATAGCCGGCGTCGTAGGCGCGGTAGCGGTGCGCCGGCACGACGACGCATCCGGTCAGCGACGCCACGAGCGGCGCGGCCGCGAGTGCGATCAGCAGGGAACGGATCGTTCGCATGAGGGACCTCCAAAGGGGGACTGCATGCGTCTGACAACGCGTGCCGGCACGGCCGCGATGACCCGCCGCCGCAGACATTACCCGGCGGACACGGAGTAACCGCGCGTGAGGCCGCCAAGACCCATCGCGGGCGCTAGCGCACGCCGTCCGGCGCGTCAATCACCCCCCGTCGCGTGATGCCGGATCGGTAGCCGCCCGATACAGTCCTTTACTTCAGTTCGCTCGATTCGTGAGCAGTCCGTGATGGACCTCACACCGGGCGAGCCTT
>Ga0209051_1003322_pt1 | contig 10640 bp, 8 predicted proteins | sample AraplaCvi_mMS_r2_2_FD_184286 | JGI IMG/M metagenome (GOLD analysis project Ga0209051, IMG submission 184286) | Arabidopsis root microbial communities from North Carolina, USA - plate scrape MF_Cvi_mMS_r2 (SPAdes) (version 2) | ecosystem: Host-associated > Plants > Roots > Endosphere | place: USA... | reverse complement strand
CTTGGGCGACACCGTGGCCATCTTCGGTCAGGGGCCGGTGGGTCTTTCAGCAACAATTGGTGCGCGACTGCTTGGCGCAGGCAGGATCGTCGTGGTGGAGTCAGTTCATGCTCGGCAGGAACTGGCCCGGAAATTTGGTGCCGACGACGTGGTGGATTATACAAAGGGTGACACCGTCGAACAGATTCTTGAGCTCACCCACGGGGAAGGTGTCGATGCCTCAATCGAGGCCCTCGGGAGCACAAAAACTTTCGATGCCGCGTTCAGAGTCCTTAATCCTCGGGGCCGGCTTTCGAACGTGGGCTACCACGAAAGCAAAGACGCTCTCCCCATCGATATTGATGCCTTCGGACTGGGGCATGGAGATCAGAAAATTCGCGGTGGACTGTGCCCAGGAGGTAGCGAACGGCTCGGCCGTATCCTGCGTCTCATCGCGCGCGGTCGGATCGACCCATCGCCCATGACCACCCACACTTTTAAGTTCGGGGACGTCGAGAAGGCCTTCGAACTGATGCGCACCAAAGAGGAGGGAATTATCAAAGCACTCATAACGTTCTGACCAGACCGAAAGTCGGCCGAAAGTGGCCGCTGACGGATTGCGCCGAAGTGGTGGACCACGGGTACTACTAAATTGATCGGGTGACCGGGGGACCGATCCGCCACTACGACACCCGGCCTCGGTAGAAATGGCACCTCCTACGCCACACGGTCTTGGATGACTAGTCACGCGTCGCCTGCGCCGAACTCCATGCCGAGGAGAATCCGTCATCGTCATCAGCGTCCGAACTCGGCATGGTTCGCCAGCCAAGTGATCGGCACAAAACGGGTCCTCCCGGACAAAGATGGGTTTTACGCCTCCATCACCTGGAAGCGCCCAGCGCCGAGCTCGATCTACCGCGAGAGTCCACCGAGCTTAAGGCCGTAGAGCAACGGCAAATCGAACGGTTCCGACGAACAAACGGCCTCGGATGGACCCCACGCCAAATTCTCCGGCGCAGAAAGCCGTAGAGAGGCCGCCGCTGGATCCACTACTGCATTCCTCACGTTCCCCGCACCGCGCTTGGCAATTAACGATCTGATCTTTGCTAGTCAATTCTGCCGGGCGGCACATCTAACTGGGAAGGGCTCGCGTACCTGTGGTCGGCGGCAGTGTCGCGTAAACCCAAACAGTATAGGAAGCCGACTTTTCGTAGAGACGCCGCTGATCGGACGGGGGCTGGATCCACAGAATCGTGCCATCGGCGGTGACTGAATCAACTACCCCAGCGCAAATGACCCGATCCCCCTTGCGCACTTCGACGAACGAATCCTCTAAGGCCGTCCAATCGTGTATGCACACCGGAAGGACTGACAGTTGGTATATCGACGCCGATGCGTTCGGTTCATCCGACGTTACACTTGACAGCATTCTTAGCTCACTCAAATTTGATTCCCTCGCCGGTAAGCCAGCGTGTTTACTTATGAAGAACCACCCAGATGGGCCCTGAATCCGGGCTGCGAGGAGGGTTTCTGGCGCATCATCAAGCAGCGCCCTCGCTTCGGCACCCACAATGAACGTCCCTACTCAGGGCCCCTGCTGTGTCGGCGCCCGGGTAGTGGGCCGCCGAAGGCGCATCTGAGGCTAGCCCAACGGTAAGAATGATCCTGGGTAATAATGGGCCGGGCGGATGGATTTCACGGGTTTTAGGCTCGGACGCCGGTCATGAGACTGTCCACTCTGCACAGGCTCTAGGAAACCGGCACATCTGCGGAACACGTGTCAAAGGAGCTCGGTGCGGGCGGGCCCACACCGAGCTCCCTTCAAAGGCGTGAGAGCGGGACGTGCTGCGCTACAGACGCCCGGGCCACGTAGCGCTGGCCTGCTGCTGCAAGCCGGCGCTATGACACGCCCTAGTGCTGGCCGGCGTAGTTTGAATCGTTGTTCTGACTCCCTGTTTCAGCACGCGTGGCGGATGCTTCCCGGTAGACGATTTCTTGTCGGACGCCGGTGGTAGCGGACCGCTCGATAGCGTCAGTGATCTCGGCGCAGCGGTATCCGTCCTCTAGGGTCGCGCCGTGGGGGCCGATCTCGGTATCGTCTGCAATCGCTTGCAAGAGATGACCGAGTTCATGCACGAAACTGTCTTCCCAACCAATCATGTGGCCGTGCGGCCACCAGTGCTCCCAGTACGGGTGATAATTTTCGGACACGAGAACGGTACGGAATCCCTGCGCTTTTGGTCCCGGTGTTGAGTCGGCAAGGTGCAGCTCGATCTCATTCATCCGTTCCTGGTCAAAGATAACGGTGCCGTTTGTCGCGCTGATTTCGAAGCGCATGTGGTTTTTCCGGCCGGGTGCAACCCGGGTTGCCTCCAGTGTGCCGAGGGCGCCGGTATCGAAGGAGATGATGGCGTCAAAGGCGTCATCTACGTCAACATGCCCTCCCGGGCGGTCTGCCACAAAGGTTTTCATGTTTGCCGCAACGTTCACAGGCTCGCCCACAAGATAACGGGAGAGGTCAATGATGTGCGCGCCCAGGTCACCTAGCGCTCCCGAGCCGGCGATGCTCTTGTCGAGTCTCCATGAGCTGGGGCTCTTGGGGTCGACCAACCACTCCTGGTGATACCGTGCCCTGAAGTGTCGCACTTCACCGAGTGTTCCATCGTCGAGCATTTCCTTGATCAAACGGATGGCAGGGAAGAAACGGTAGTTAAAGGCCGTCATCGCCTTAACACCGGTCTTGGCTACTTCGGTCCAGATCTCGTATGCTTCATCCGCCGTTCGCCCCAGAGGCTTCTCACAGATAATGTGTTTGCCGGCCTTGGCGGCGGCGATTGTTGGTTCCTTGTGCTCGTTGTTGGGTCCGGTGTTGTCGAAAACGCCTATTGTTGGGTCCTCGACAAGCTCACGCCAGTCCGTTGTCGATTTGGCATAACCGTATCGCCGAGCTGCCTCGTCGACTGCATCCTGGGTGCGGCCAGCAATGCCGACCAATTCCGGTCGCATCGGCGGCGGCCAGTACGTATAAGTGATCTTCTTCAGGGCGTTTGTGTGTGCCCTGCCCATGAATGAATAACCGAGCATCCCAATGCCGATCGCTGGGACGTCCCGCTTGTCATCTTTCATCAGCCCTTGGGTAAAGAAGGCTGGAATGTCCTGTGTCATTGCAGTTCTCTTTCCTTGTCTCAGACGAGCCAGAAGTGGTGGGCTTCGGGATCCATCGGCTCTTTCACAATGAGGGGGCGCAGATAGTCAATGGCCTTTTCAGCACCGTCGCGTTCACTCATTACGGGGTCCTCGTGCTCGTAGGACATGACGTAGTCGTAGCCAACCTCCAGCAACGCCGTGATAACCCGCTTCCAAGGCACCTGGCCCCAACCGACCACGCGGTACCGCGCGGCTCTGTGCATGTTCCGCCATGACCCGGTCGAAAGTACTCCGTCGCGGCGAATCTCGTCTTCTTGCACTTCGAAGTCTTTAGCGTGGACGTGAAGGATCCGGTTACCGAAAGTCTTGATGAAAACGACCGGATCGATTTGCTGCCAAATGAAGTGGCTAGGATCGAAATTGAAGCCCCAGTCGTCACGGTCGAGCTTTTCGACGGCGGTCTGTGCCGTGGTGATGTTGTATGCGATCTCGGTCGGGTGGACTTCGTGAGCGAACTTAACTCCGAGCTTGGCAAATTCATCCAGAATGGGATTCCAGCGCTCCACGAACAGGTCCCAGCCTTCGTTGTAGAGTTCCAGGTGTTTGGGCGGCCATGTGTACCATGAACCCCAGACGGTCGAGCCGAAGAAGCCGTTGACTACGGGAATTTCCAGATCAGATGCTGCGCGAGCGGTGTTTAGCAGGTGCTGCTTGCCGTACTCGAACATCTCCTGTTTGTCGGTGGTAGGAGACCAATCGTCAAAACTGGAATCTTTGGGCGGAAGCACTTGCTGTGCTGACAGGTGGTCCGACAGCGCCGAGATGGAGAGTCCCCGCGAGTCAAGCATCTTCTTCAGGTTGCGGCTGTACTGCGGGTCCTTGATGGCCTGGTCAAGATCGAAATGCCCCGAGCCTGCCCAAGTGGTGAGTTCGACCGCCTCGTAGCCAAGTTCTGATACGTACGTTGCTACTTCGTCCAACGGTTTCCCGTCGAACAGAGCGGTAAGAATTCCTATTTTCATTGCGTTTCCTCTTCTTTGAGATGGTGATTTGCAGTGGAACAGATGGATATGGAAGTTGGTCTTTTTACAGCGCCCAGGTCCGGGAAGCGCTAGACGATGATTGAACCCTTGACCAGTCCAGAGGGAGGTAAAGTCCTTCGTGGTCGGGCGGGGACCATGTTCCGTCCACGATAGGCAGATCCTCAAGGAGAAGTTCCACGAAAGGATCGGCGCCGACGTAGCCAGGAATGGTTTCAATCATTGCGACACGGCTGGAGGCGTATGAGAGCGGGTGATGGATATGAGGCCATACATGGGGAGCGACCCAAGCAGCTGCGTCTTCCGCGGCTGCGATGCTGGCTGCGGCGGCAGTGTACCCGCCAGTGGCTGTTGCATCTGCCCGGAGGTAACTTACGCCACCGTCCAACAGTGCCCGATGTGCTGCTGGGGTCATCACATCTTCCCCCGCGGCGGCAGGGGTCCCTGAAGCGCGTGCAAATGCAGATACAAGGTCACTCTCGTAGCTCGGGAAGGCATCCTCAATGAACCGAAGCCCACAGTCGGCCAGACCATGGCTGTACTGCAAAGCCTCCGAGACGGAGTGGAAAGCCCCGTGGAAGTCGGCTGCGAGGGCTACGTCAGCCGGGAGAATTCGCTTAATGTCCTGGATCAGGCCCCGGTCGTGGTCCAGGTCGTGTCCAGAGATGATGAGCTTAATGGTGTCGTAGCCCTCGCTGACAAAGCGCTCGATCTCCTCCAGAACCGCCGTCTTGCCTCTGGACTCCAGGAAGTAGCCGGCCACTGCCATCAGCGGAACCGGAGATTCGCGCGATCCCATGAAGTCTTCAAGGGATTGACGACTTCTACGTGCGCCGATGTCCCACAGGGCTATGTCGATCAAGGACGCAGCACGGACAAGAGAACCCCATCCCGGCGAGAATCGACCTTTTAGAGTGCGCTGTACTTCGCTGGGGTCGACTCCGATATCCCTGAGCTGAGGGATAAGCAGTTCCAGTGCCTCCAGCAAGGGCGTGTGCCGAGTGTAGCCGACGGCCACCCCAGTAACGCCCGCTTCCGTAGTTAACCGCAGGACGATGTAGTCGCGAGTCGCGTAGGTTATTGGCCCGAGCACCAATTCGTGGGGCATGGGCAGTTGAACCAACCATGCCTCGGCCCGGGTGATCCGGTCAGCCATGGTGCACCCTCCCGGCACGGTCCACACCAGTGACCGGCATATCCCCGCTGGTCATCAGAGTCATGGTCAACCATCCGGATTCGATCTGCCCAGGGCCGAGGGTTATGGCCTGTCCTCGCTCTATGGCGCCCTTGAGCCCGTCGAAGGGCCAAGCACGCTGGGGCTCAATTCCCACCATGCGGGCTCGTCCATACCACGGAAATCCGTCGGCCCCGTCGAGAGTCCATAGCCACAGGTGCGGATATGCGCGAGCGTCCCATGAGATCGCTACGCTTGGCACGTCCCCAGTCGGCTGACGAAGTGCCGCCCACCCCTCGGGGAGGTCCTGAACGTACACTAGCCGTTCGGTTTGTTCCCCGGGCGATCGAGTCAGGTCTTCCCATGTGTCGTCCTGTCCCTCGAGTCGTGGCCAATGACCCGATCGAAGAAGATGGCCGCCTGGTTTGGCCGGTTCAACCTCAGTCTTTGCGGAGGGCGCGTCAATAACGCTTCCCTCAGTAAGCGGAAACACAGGGTGGTGACCCCACACAAAGGATGCCTGCCCTATGCCTACGTTCTGGACTGAATCTTCAATCTGCACCGTTGGGGCATCGTCTGAAATCCGTATCGTTCTCGTCAGTTCAAGAGGGAGTCGAGAGCCAACAGATAGTGTGCACGACGTGGGCGTCTGACTAACCACATGGGCCCTGGATATCGATCCCTCTCCATGGAAAGCGACCGAAACTCCGTCGACAAGGCATTCCCCACCAGCGTTCGGAAACAGTACCTGCCATCCCCCCCGATACCCGGCCAGCCAGTCAAGCTCTGTCGATCCATAGCGGATGGTTTGATCTGGGGGATTAGGGGAAGCCCATGAATAATGGGCCAGCCCATTGGCTTCCCCTGGCCGAGCAAAGCGGACTATTTCACCTCCCCTTTCGGGGTCAAGCACTAGTTCTACATGCTCATTTGCAAGAACTATGCTCATGTTGTCGACTCCGCCGCCGCTAGGCGCCTGTGGCCGACAGAGCCGTTGAGCAGAAGGCCTCCGTCTACGGAAATCGTTTGGCCAGTCACGTAGCGCGCTGCGTCCGATCCGAGGAACAGTGCAACATCGGCTATCTCCTCAGGTGTGGCGATCCGACCCAGCGGAATGCGGTCTCGATAGGTCGCCCGGACTTCGTCAGTCCAACTGTCAGTATTCAGCGGTGTCTCTGTCGCACCAGGGGATACCGAGTTCACAGTGACTCCCAAGGGGCCGAGTTCCACTGCCAGCGACCGCGTCAGGCCGGAGATGCCTCCCTTTGCGACGACGTACCCGGTCATTTCAGTGGGCGGCTGATCGGCAACGACCGAACTGATGTTGACGATGCTTCCCCGTCCCGCAGGAACCATGATGCCAGCGGCTGCGCGCGCGCCTCTGATGTAACCCATCAGATTCGAGTTGATGATGGACATCCAGTCTTCATCTGCCATTGAGAGAAACGGCTGCACCAAAAGACTTGCAGCGTTGTTGATCCAGACGTCAACCCGTCCAAAGTGCTCTGAAACAGACCCCGCCAGCCGGTCGACATCCGATGTGGATCCCGTGTCGCCCTTCAAGATCAGCGGCGTTCCACCGAGCGCGGAAATTTCCGCAGAAAGACGCTCAGTCGCCTCTGTATCGCTTCCGCGGTGGATACCCGCGACACAGGCACCTTGTGCCGCGGCACGCAGTGCGATGGCTCTCCCAATTCCCTTGGAAATACCCGTCACTACTACAACCTGTCGCTCTTGCATCTATATCCTTCCTATCGACATAAAGTCGTCGCATCATTGCGTTTTTGGGTCCCGATCTCGTTGGATCCCTCCGCGAGATGGCGCCTGAGAGCAGTTCTCAACTGCAGCCTGTTACATGGACGTCCTACAGGTCGTGGCCGCGGTCTCCGAACACTCCCCCACCTGTCTCTGGGCTGGTAGACCTCTTCGGTGGCATATTGCCGGGGCGAGCCCTCGTGGGCCGCCGTCCGACTCTCCTGCCCCGATGCAGTCGTAGGTCTGGTCATGAAGCACCATTGCTTTCTCAGGTCGACAGCTGGTCGATGAACCAACACTAAAACTTATCTCTATCTTGAATCCATTTCACATAGTAGCGTCATGAGATGAGGTTGGGAATGGCGGTCGAGGAAAAACTGAGCATGCGAGGGACGGGTAGGCGGGCTCCTCCACGACAGCCGGGTAACCCCGTGAAGCCACGGGCTCGATTCCTACCTGGCGAAGATGCCAACTTGTTAGGGACAGAGGGAGCGAGGATGCGGATCAGAGCAACACATCCGAGGCAGGAGTAGAGATGAAGTCGCACGTGCCAGGACCTAAGGTACTTCAATATAGTGAAAGGTAGACTGAAGCTGTGGTTACAAAAATCGAAGATGCTGACCTCAAGAGTCAGACCCGAATCCAATCGGTCAGTCGGGCAGTGCAGATTCTGCTTGCCATAGCCGAGTCTGAGGGACTTCAAGCTAAAGAGGTCTCTGAGCGTTTCGGACTTTCACTCCCCACCACCTACCACCTTCTGACAACGCTGGCAGCAGAAGGGATGGTGACGAAGGACGATCGGCGGTACTTCCGGCTGGGACCGCGGGCCGCGATCATCTCTGACGCCTATTCGAGAGATGATGTCGTTCCGTCGAACTACGCCAGAGCCATCAACGCACTTGCTCAGAGCACGGGCGAAACCACCTACCTAAGCGTCTGGCGCAACGGTGCTGTGAAGGTCTTGGCGACAGCACAAGGGGCTCATGCAGTCCGGGTCGTCGGACTGGATACAGGATACTCCGACAATATTCACGCAAGAGCCAGCGGTAAACTGCTGCTGGCTTTCGCCGCCGAAGATGTGCGGGAGTCGGCTATCGAACGAATGCGCTTTACGGCTCTTACCCCAAACACCATCACTAAAAAGAAAACCTTCCGTCAGGAACTCGAGGCCATTCGCGAGCGTGGCTACTCCTTCGATCGGCAGGAGTTCCAACTCGGCGTAGATTGCGTCTGCTTTCCAATTTTTCAATCAGACCATGTCGTCGCCTGCATCACAATTTCCTCGCCGTCCCCACGTTTTGTGGGTACCCAGGAAGAACTCATCGGCCGACTCGCTGAAACCAGTGCCAAACTGAGTGTCGGCTAACAAAGTCGGGGCTCCGCGAAGCACAAGTTCCGCGTGTATTCCCATTTCGGATGCGTCAGCACCCGAATCGCCCAGAGGCAGCATCTGAGGATTCGCCGTGCCTCAAGACCCTTGCCTGACCCTGCTGTCTGGGCACGCCTCATGGCGTGAAATTCGAACCAACGGCAGGTCTTTAGAAGCCTGCCGCATCATAGTCTCGCGCCGGCTGCGCGCGATGAGCGGGGCGTAACACCGTCGCCCGCTCCCTGTTCAAGAATGCCTTGCTCCCGTGACCATCCGCGCACGGATCAACCAGGTGGCCGTAACTAAGAACATTCAACGGATCCTTCGTTAGTGGCTCCGGTTTCGACCGAAGACGCCGAAACCAGGCGTCCTAGAACAGGCAGCCATGCAGTACCTGTGTACACAATCAACGCCGATTAACAAAGGAAAAAATAATGAAAGCAGCACGCTATTACGGCCGCGGAAAGATCCAGATCGACGACATTCCCGAGCCGGAACTTACTCGAGGAAGTGTCGGTATTGAGGTGGCTTGGTGCGGCATTTGCGGTACTGACCTGCACGAGTATCTTGATGGACCCATCTTTTGCCCTCAGCCCGGCGAATACCACGCCGCATCCGGGGAGTCCTTGCCAGTCACGCTCGGGCATGAGTTTTCCGGGACGGTCTATGCGGTGGGTCCAGGAGTCGAAGACATTGCCCCAGGCCAGAGAGTCGTCGTAGAACCCTACATCGTGCGCGACGACGTCGACACAGGACCTAACAGCAAGGACTACCACCTGTCCAAAGATATCGGCGTTATTGGTTTGAGTGGTCGGGGCGGAGGACTTGGGGAAAAAATCGTCGTTGAACGGCGGTGGGTCCACCCGATTCCTGACTCTTTGCCGTTGGACCAGGCAGCCTTGGTGGAGCCTCTGTCTGTGGCCTATCACGCTGTGGAGCGGTCTGAAGTTAGGAAGGGAGCAGTCGCCGTCGTAGGAGGAGCAGGTCCGATCGGGCTGCTGACATGCGCAGTGCTAAAGGCGCTAGGAGTAACCGTCATCGTTTCAGAACTCAGCTCGCTCCGCAGGCAGAAGGCGTTCGATACCGGCGTCGCAGATTATGTTCTGGACCCAAGAGAGATTGACGTCACCCAGGAAGTATTTCGACTGACCGGCGACCGAGGTGCAGATGTAGCTTTTGAATGCAGCAGCGCACAGCCAGTACTCGACACTCTTGTCGATGCTCTGAAGCCTGCCGGGATCTTGGTGGTGATAGGAATTTGGGGGGACAGGGCCGGAATTGACCTGTTCAAAATTGTCGTCAAGGAGATCGATCTGCGAGGTGCGTTCGCATACGTGAACTCCTACCCCGCGGTGATCAAGCTCTTGGGTTCTGGTTCCATTGACCTGCAACCATTCGTGACACATAAGATAGGCCTAGACGGATTGATCAGTGAGGGTTTTGACACTCTTCTCCACCACAGTGAGAGTGCCGTGAAGATAATCGTTTCGCCTTCAGGTAAGGGCCTCTAACAAGGCGCTTACTGCAGATAGAGACTGAGTGATGCTTCAGTTTCCGCCGCCGGTGGGGTGCCTGCCGTGGCACCCCACCGATGGCGAGTCGATGCAGCTCCGTATGTAAGGAGCAAGTCGGAGACCCCTTCGAGCTCTCTGCTGAACTTTTTCTCTCGTGCGTGCCCGGACTAGAGACTTTTCTTTGCATGCCTGCCTTGAAGAAGACCTGAACAGTCGTCGAATTTTTCAGGGCACTCTTGAGGGATCGTTTTGGGAGTCAGGGAATGCTCCCCTGCTTCCGGATCGGCGCAGCGCCCTCGACGCCATTTGGTGCGGAATAACCCAAACTCAGAGTAAAAGAGTCCATTGCAAGGGCAACTTCCGATACGCCCGGGTCTCCACAGTCGAAAAGGCATAGCCCGCGATCCAGCGAACTCCCGTATATACGATAGGCATGTTGTTGGAACGACGATTCGGTCCTGCCGGCACAGATCACCGTGACCGCGGTCAAAACGATGACGTTTTCCAGGCGATGGCGTTCGAGTATCGGTATCAGGGGTTAGTCGCCATGAAGCACGAAGTCATAGTGGGAGATGTGATGCGTGGCTAAGGTTAGCCTCAGAAGCATGATTTTCCATTCGTGCGGCGTATCTCAGATGCCAGCGCCAGGTGGCCTCCAGGAC
>Ga0209051_1003320_pt1 | contig 10641 bp, 12 predicted proteins | sample AraplaCvi_mMS_r2_2_FD_184286 | JGI IMG/M metagenome (GOLD analysis project Ga0209051, IMG submission 184286) | Arabidopsis root microbial communities from North Carolina, USA - plate scrape MF_Cvi_mMS_r2 (SPAdes) (version 2) | ecosystem: Host-associated > Plants > Roots > Endosphere | place... | reverse complement strand
CGGGGTCAGTTGAGGTCCGTCGACGCGTACCGCATTCGAAAACGACTCCGTGGCAGAGGTTTCGACGATCATGCGGGCGGGGGCGTCGGAGCGGGCCCACACCAGTGCGCCGTCGGTGCGCGGATCGCCGCTGGCGACACCGTGGGTGAGTCGCGGACGATTGGCGATCAGACCGGTGCTCGTCGGAGGGCTGCCAGTGCCCGCGGCGCCACAGGCCTGCAGGGCCGCGGTCGCGGGCACGAGCAGTGCCCCGGCCAACGAGGCGCGCAAGACGGAGCGACGGCCGATCTGTCGGTGCTCGGGAGGGGCCATGCGGGCCAGCATGCGGCGTCTCGGCGACGCGACGGCCAACTCCGGTAGGGGACGTGGTGTCGGGCCGGTGTTGCGTGGGTTAACGGTAGCGTGCGCGCTACCGTCGAACGGTCGCCTGGGTGAGGGACATCGGGCCGACGGTGCACTGGACTGAGGGTATGAACACACCCGCCACCGACGATTCGACCACGTGCCACCGCACTGACGACGGGGTGCCGGACGGCTCGCATGCCAGTCGCCACGGTGTCCGGTGGTTCCTGGTCATCGCCTTTCTTGGCGCGTGGATACCGTGGCTCGGCGTCTACCTCCTTGGCGGGTCGCTCGACGATCCGCTGACGCAGCTCGCCACCGCGGCGTTCGTACCCGCGATCGCCGCATGCGTCGTCCGGCGATTCATCACCAGGGAGGGCTTCGTCGGCTCCGGCCTCGGTCTGCACTTGAGATCGTCGTGGCCGTACTGCGTCGCCGCGGCGACCATCCCGTGGGGAGTCCTCCTCGTCGCCGTGCTCACCGCGATCGCCATCGGGTGGTGGACGCCGTCTGATCTGGAGATGACCCCGAGTGCCTGGGCCTACCTGGCGGCGGGACCCGTGATCTGTGTCGCGTCGGCGCCGCTGTTCTGGGGTGAGGAATACGGCTGGACGGCATATCTGCGCGACCGGTTGGTTCCCGGGCGCCCGATCGCCACCACCCTTCTCACCGGCCTAATCTGGGGTGTGTGGCATTGGCCCTTGCCCTGGGTTGGGTACTTCGGCGGCGGAACCGGTGCGGCAGAAGCGCTTTGGAGCATGCTGTGGTGGCTGCCGATGAGCATCCTGCTGGAGTTCCTCATCGGCTGGTTGTGGTCGGCAACGGGTTCGGTCTGGCCGGGAGCGATGCTGCACGCCGGCGCCAACCTCGTCGCCTCGATCGGGATGCTCAACGTCTTCGGCGACGCGGTCGGCGTCAACGCGGCCTCGATGCTGCTCTGCGCGGGCCTAGTGCCGTTCGTCGCGGTCATCGTGCTGACGGGACATACCGGCGGTCCGCGCGGCAGCCGTCGGCCACTCCGGTCCTAGGATCAGACGATGGTGCAGGCCCCGGCCCGATCGCTGGTCGCAGCGATGACGGCTGGGCCGCGGTATCTCCTGTCGTCGTGGCCGTGGCGCGCCCTGGCGTGGACCGTCTTCGGTGGTGCGCTCAGCGGCGTCACCATCGGAATGACTCCGCTTCTGCTGCTGGCATTTTCGCGTTCCCTGCGCGCATCCCTTTGGTCGCCGCTGCTGGAGGTGGAGGTGGCGCGGTTGTCGCTCATCGACGTCCCCGCCGCGGAGCGCCTCAAGCACCACGTGTCGGCTGCGCGCAGCGAGGGGCGGTTGCCCAGCCCACGGCAGATCCTGTACGTGCTGTTCATCGCGCTGATCGCCAGCCCCTTCGGGTTCCTTCTCGCCGGCCTTCTGGCGATCGTCACCGTGGTCTTGGTGGCGGCGCCCTGGCTGGTGCGGCCGGGTGAGCCGATCAACGTGGGGCTGTGGGTGGTCGACACCCCTGGTGAGTCGTGGGCCGCATTGGCGGCTGGTGTCGGCCACGCGATTCTGTCGGCGTACGTCGTCGGCGCGTATGCCGGCGTGGTCGGACGGCTGACCGTCGCCGCCTTCACCGATTCGCAGTCCCTGCAACGCGAAGTCACGCGGCTCGAGGAGTCCCGGACCGCCCTCCTGAGCGCCGTCGAGCAGGAGCGCCGGCGCATCGAAAGCGACCTGCACGACCGCGTCCAACACCGGTTGGTTGCGGTCGCCCTCACTCTCGGCATCGCCGAGGACCTTCACGGCGACGACGAAACGGGCCGGCTCGCCGCCGACGCGCACCGCCAACTCGACGACACCCTGGCCGAACTGCGTTCGGTGCTTCTCGGCATATTGCCAAGGGCGCTCACCGAACACGGACTGGTCGCGGCGGTGGTCGACCTCATCGGCCCGTACCCACTGCCGGTCAGCGTCAACTTCGGACGCACCGAGATGCCGCGACGGCTACCGGCCGCGGTCGAGCATGCCGCCTACCTGGTGATCAACGAGGCGCTGACCAACGTCGTCAAACATGCCTCCGCGACCACCGTGACGATCGAGGCCGACCGGCAGGAAGGGCTGTGGTGGATCATGATTCGCGATGACGGCCGCGGCGGGGCCACCGTCGGATCCGGCCGGGGTCTTGCGACGCTGACGGCACGCGCGGAGGCCGTCAATGGCACACTCACCGTCGACAGTCCACCCGGCGGACCCACCGAAGTCAGGATGCGATGCCCGACATGACGCGCCACCCCGGCGACGGCCTGCGCATCGTCCTTGCCGAAGACGCCCCGCTGCTGCGCGCCGGGATCGTCACGGTGCTCGAATCCGACGGCCACCAGGTGTGTGCTGCGGTCGGCACCGCAGACGAGCTGCGCGAGGCCGCTCGGACCCACGCGCCCGACGTGATCGTCACCGACGTCCGGATGCCTCCCACGCACACCGACGAGGGGGTCAAGATGGCGATCGAGCTGCGTCGCGCGACCCCGGGGCTGCCCGTGGTGATCCTGTCGCAGTACACGTCCGTCGGGTCGCTGCATCAGTTGCTGGACCGCAACGCCGACACCGGCCGCGGCGGTCTCGGCTACCTGCTCAAGGATCGTGTCGCCCACGTCCGTCACTTCCTCGGCGTCGTCCGCGAAATTGCCTCCGGGGCAACGATCATCGATCCGGACATCGTGGTTGCGCTGGTTGGTGATTCACGCAGACGAGGGATCCTCGCGACGCTCACCCCGCGTGAGGAGGAGGTCCTGGGATTGATGGCCCAGGGCCTGACGAATCCGCAGATCGCACAGCGGCTCGTCGTGTCCGAGGCAGCCGTCCGAAAGCACGTCGGCGGCATCTTCGCGAAGCTGCCGCTGTCCGACGACGGTGACCGCCGAGTTCTGGCGGTTCTCGCATATCTCAACGAATCGTGACCCGCTAACGTCGTCGTCGATGTCCGACTTGCCGTTCCGCCAGTCCTGCCGAGGCCTCGTGCTGGCCGGTGCGCGGATTCTCCTGGCCGAGCACCGGATAGGGGCCGCGGGAACCGTGTGGGTCGGACCAGGCGGAGGGGTGGAGGCCGGCGAGAGTCACCTCGAGGCGTTGGCGCGAGAACTACACGAGGAGACCGGTCTCGTCGTCACCGGTGACCATGTCTCGCAGCCGGTTTGGATACAGACCGCCGTGTTCCCCGAGATGCGCGCCGACGGCTATCAGGGCGTCGTCAACCACTATTTCCTGATTCACGTCGACCACTTCGAGTCGGCAAGCGGCGTCGCCGCGGGAGCCGCGGGCCATCCCGAACGGGAGGGCATCGTCCATCTCCGGTGGTGGACTCTGACGGAGATCGAGTCGGCGCGTGGCACGGGAGTGCGATTCTCACCGAGGGCCCTTCCGGATCTGCTGGGGCAACTACTGCGCGACGGCGCACCCCCGTCACCGATCTCGATTGGGCTCTAGTCCCTTCGGGCTGCCGCCGTGCAACCGAAATCCTCTAGGGCAGCCGGCGTGACGAGATCAGCCCGTCGGTGAGATCGCGACGCAGGAGGTCGACGATCGAGCGCCGTCGCAGCGGTGGGCTGGTGGTGTGCGCCCGCTGCGCAACTCCCTTTAGTAGATCGGCCAGCGCCTCCTGTGCGGTCCACGTCGGCGCCCATTCGAGTTGCGTGCGGGCACGCGAGCAGTCGAGCAGCGGGACACTGAACGCCAGATCGAGCCATCCCCGGTCGATGTGCTGCAGCCGGGTCCGCCACGTCAGGTCCACCAGGGCGCCAAGCAACCCGGACGGAACGTGGACCGCCCGGGCACCGAGTACGGCGGCGACGTCGTCGCGCCCCATCGGAGGTTCAGCGGCGAGGTTGAACGGTCCGGTCGCGCGGTGTTCGACGGCGAGCACGATGGCGGACGCCACGTCGTCGGCGTGGATGAGGGGGATTCGGAGCTTCCTGTCCAGCGGTAGAACCGGGAGCCACGGAACCACCTGCATCGGAACGTATCCCGGCAGGCCGTACCGCATGAGTCCGCTGGCGGCAGCGCGTTGGAGGATGAAGCCGGGACGCATCCGTGCGATCGGGATGGCTGCGCTGCCGAGCCGCTCCTCGTACTCGTCGAGGATCGCCTCGGCCGCCGACTTGTCGCGGCTGTACGGGGAGGTGTCGATGCCGGTGGTCGGCCACGATTCGTCGACGCGCTGGCCGTAGCGGCCACCGGCGTAGGTACCGACCGACGACATGTGGATCAACTGACCGACGCCGCTGGTGTGAGCTGCCTGCAGCACCGCCGACGTCCCTCCGACGCCGAGTCGGTTGAGGTAGTCGACGTCGTGGGTGGGTTGGAAACCCCAGGCCAGGTGGACGACGACGTCAGCACCGTCGAACACGCTTCGCAACTTGGTGATTGCGTCTGGATCGGTGAGGTCCAGGCTGCGCCAGTCGACCCGCTGGTAGACGCCCTCGGCCGACGGCGGCCGACGTACCACGCCGACGACCTCGTGTTCGGCGGGCAGCGCGCGGAGGAGGGCGGTGCCGACGTTGCCGCTCGCCCCCGTGATCACGATGCGCATCAGGCGTCACCTTCCGCGAGCCAGATGGCGCCGTCCCGGACCTCGACGGAGAACGTGCGAAGCCGCGCGACGTTCCCGAACGTCTTGATGGCCCACGAGTACGGCTTGAATCCGAAGATGCGTCCCTTCGGGCCGGACGTCATGGTGCCGTCGTCGACGTCGTATTCGGCTCGGTGCCAAGGGCATTGCAAACAGCCGTCGGCGGTGACCCGGCCTCGCCCCAACTTGGCGAACTGATGGCGGCACAGATTGCTGACGGCGAACGGCGAACCGTCGGGGGTCAGGCCAACGGCCAGGACACCGTGCTCGGGAGTGTTCACCTCGGTCACGCGCCGTTCGTCGAGCTGGTCGACGTCCACCAGGCGCCGACCCGTCGCCTGCAGCGGATGGTCGTGAACGATCGGCGGCAAGAGACCTGCGGTCTCGACACCGCGCCCATGGGGGTCGTTGCGAAGATGACTCATCGTGCGCAAGTACCCGGGGCACGACGGCCGAAACGGGGTGGCATGGAGTGTGGCGCCCGTCCCGTCTGCCACCGGAGCCCCTCGGATATCGGCCTGACCGACTACCCTCGACTAGCTGACTGCTGCGCCGCTGGACGGGCGGCCGTAAACGGGCCAACGCGGGGGTAGCCATGGTGAGTACACGGTTGCTGGTGTATTCGAAGAGCGTCGAGGCGTTCAACGGATTCGTCCGGCAGTGGTGGCGCGAGCCGGTCGACTACAGCGCTCAGGTCGAATACTTCGGCAAGCGCTCGATGGCGCGTGCCATTCAGACGCTGATCGGGCTCGGCACCGGCATGCACGGCGTCGTCACGCTGACGCTGATCCTGCCGTTCGTCGGGACCCTCGCCTCGCAGACCGTCGTGGCGCTGTTCGGGTTGTTGCAAATTGGCTGGGGATTGTGTTGGTGCTTCCGGCCGTGGCCGTCGCGCGCGACCTCGCTGGCCTTCGTCGTGTCGGCAGACATTGGGATAGCGGCCATGGTGCAGGTCGACGCGAGCTGGCTGACGGGTCTGTTCGGGTTCAACGCGTTCGCGATGATCTCGGTGTACCTGATGTTCTTCGACGGACCCAAGGTCCTTGCCGGACACGCGTTCTTGGTCATCCTGTCGTCCGCTGTGTTCGCGATGCAGATCAGCGAGAGAACCGCCTTCTCCACCGTGTCGTTCACCTTGAGTACGGTTGCCGCGATCGCGCCGGTGGTCTTCAGCCCCCTGGGTGTTCAACTGGGCATCTGGGCGATGCGGAAGGACGCACACGAGTCGGTCACCGACCCGCTAACGGGTCTGCTCAACCGGCGTGGGCTATACCTTCACGTCGAGGACCTCTTGCGCGACTCCCCGCCGGGATCCACCGAGGTGGTCGTGGTGGTCGTCGACCTGGACCGCTTCAAGGACGTCAACGACACCTTCGGCCACCTCGTCGGCGACGAGGTCCTGATCCGCAGCGCGCGCCGAATCAAGTCGGCGGTCCGCGGCAGCGCACTGGTCGCCCGCGTGGGTGGTGAAGAATTCGTCGTCGTCGACCTCGCCGACCGCGGTGTCGAGGACCGGTGGGACTTCGACCGGATCAGGAAGGCCATCGCCGCACCTGCCCCGCACGAGATCACCGCCAGCGTCGGGGTGACGAGCATCAGCCTTGCCAGTTTCACCGAGCCAGGGTCGAATTACGCCGCCGTGATCGACGGCTGCATCGCGTCCGCCGACCGCGCGATGTTCGATGCGAAACGCAAAGGCGGCAACGCCACCATCAGGTAGTGCACTGCCCTTGCCCCCTTCACTATATGGCGGGGTAGGGGGCTTGCGGCAAGACCCCCACCAGGCGGCACAATCTCGCGGCAACGTAGTCGAGAGCGGGGAGCCGTCATGCCGAATTCGCCAAAACCCTTCGAACGACACGAGTCTGGTGCGTTCCTCCACGGCACCAGGGCCGACCTCGAGGTCGGTGATCTGCTGGTGCCGGGGCGCTACTCCAACTACGAGGAGGGGCGCGTCATGAACCACGTGTACGTCACCAAGACGCTGGATGCCGCGGTGTGGGGCGCGGAGTTGGCCAAGGGCGGCGGCAGATGTCGCATCTACCTGGTGGAACCCGAAGGCGCCGTCGAGGACGACCCGAACGTGACCGACAAGAAACTGCCGGGCAACCCGACGCTTTCCTACCGCACCCGCGAGCCCGTGCGGATCGTCGGCGAACTGACCGAGTGGCAGGGTCACTCCGAGGAACAACTCCAAGCCATGCGCGACGGGCTGGAAGATTTGAGGCGTCGAGGACTCGACGTGATCTACGACTAGCCACCTCCCGGCGCCTCGGGCCGCTGCAGTCGCACCCGTCTCGCTACCATCGATGAAACTGAGGCAGGCGACTCGGCGGGGCGGGGGCACGTGACATGCGGTCGACGACGGTCCCGGCCGACGACGGAACCTTGCTGCACGTCGGCGTCACCGGGGAAGGCCCTGACGTCGTCGTGCTCTCCGGCGGCCCCGGGTGCGTGCACTACCTCGAGGACGACGATCTCGCGCCGCGTGGGATGCGAGCGTGGTACCCGGAGCCAAGGGGAGTGGGACGCTCCGGGGGTGGGCCGCACGACCTCGCCGACGCCGTCGCCGACCTCGAGGTGGTGCGAAGGCATGCAGGCGTTGACGATTGGAGCGTCCTCGGCCACTCCTGGGGATCGGACCTCGCGGTGCGGTATGCGCTGGACCATCCCGACCGGGTGGGTCTGGTGGTCGGGATCGCAGGCCATGGGTTGCACAAGGACCGCACCTGGTCGCAGGTGTACGAAGCGGCGCGGCACCTCGAGGACGACATCGTGATCGACTGGGTGCCAGCCGTTCACGCCGCGCTCAACGATTCGTTCGTGCAGTGGATCCACCAGCCCGACCTCTTTCGGCGCCTCGCCGACTCCACCGTTCCCATGTCGTTCATCGCCGCGGAGAACGACATTCGTCCGTCATGGCCGCTGCGGCAACTCGCGGCCCTGGTGCCCGACGGCAGGTTCGAGGAACTTCCCGGCGCCGATCACAATCTGTGGGCGACCGCCCCGCACGTCTGGGTCGAGACCGTGACGCGGGCGCTCGCGGCGGGCCGCCTTACGGGCTGAACCCGCTGCCGGCCAGCGCCCAACCCCGCGAGGTGTTTGCCGCGCGTGAAAGTGATTGGCGGACAGCCAATCTTAAACCCGCGCCATCACGGACCGGGTTCGACGAGGAGTCGTTCGGGGTGGTGGAGGTAGTTGAGTCGGGCTTGCCCGACGTCGAGTGGTGGTGGGGGTATCCACTGGACGCCGTCGGGGCCGACGGTGACCGTCCAGCCTTGTTCGGCGAGGCGGTTGTCCCCGCCGCAGGCGAAGACCACTTCGTCGATGTTGGTCTGCCCGTTGCTCGTGGCCCACCCGTTGGTGTGATGGACCTGGGCCCCGTAGCCGGGGACGGTGCAGCCGGGTTTGGTGCACCCACGATCCCGGGCGTGCAGCACGATCCGCTGTCCGACTGAGGCGAGGCGTTTGGTGCGGCCGAGGTAGAGGGCTTCGTTGGTGTGCTTGTCGAACACCGCCAAGTAGTGATGCGCATGGGACGCCATCCGAATCAGGTCTGCCATCGGGAGCAGTGACCCGCCGCCGGTGACACCACTGCCGCGGGCGGCTTCCAGATCCTGCAGGGTGGTGGTGACGATGACGGTGACGGGCAACCCGTTGTGCTGACCCAGTTCCCCGGAGGACAGCGCGGAGCGGCCGATGGCGACGAACGCATCGTGGTTGCGTTGCGCGACGGTGCGGGTGTCGGAGTCGATCTGCTCCTGCGACGGCGTTCCCGACGTGCGGGGTTCACAGTCCTCCGGGTTGCACATCCCGGGGGCGGCGAGTTTGGCTCGAATGGGCTCCCAGGTGGCCCTGGCCTCCGGGTCCAACCAACCGGAGATGCGGCTCATCCCGTCGGCTTGCTGCGGCCCGATCACCAGAGACCGTTTCCGCGCCCGGTCCCGGTCGTCGGGTTCGGGTCCGTCCTGGTCGATCGCGGCGGCCAACTTCTCCGCAGCCTTGCGCACCTCGTCAGGCCCGGTGCTGGACCCGACGACCACCAAGGTCTTCTCCGAGAGCTCCCGTACCTCGGGGTCCACCCGGGCTGGCAGCTTGTCGAGGAACGACCGGATCTCCGTGACGTGCTCCGGCCCGATCGAACCCTTGCTCTGGGCGGTCGCGGTCGGAGCGAGCAAGGGCTCCAAGGGTTCGCCGTTCAACGCAGTCCTCGGGCCCAGCTCCTTGGCTTCGGCCAGCCGGCGCTTGGCCTCCTTGCCCGAGATCCGCAATCGCTGCGCCAACACGCTTTTCAGCGACGTGGCACCCAGCTCCACCGCAGAGGCTTCGCGTTGCAGCCGGGCGATCACCTGGTGCCCGACCGCTGGTAGCTGCCAGGCCGTCGTTTCCAGTTCGGTCAACAACTCCAACAGTTCGTGGTGGGTGAACTCCTCGAAGGAGCGCTCCAGGAGCTCGGCCGCGGCAGCCTGGTACGCCGCAACTGCTGCGGTGACCCGATCCGAACTCATACTCGAACACTAGTACGACCCACCGACACCAAATCCGGACCTGTGACACCTGAAACCGAAGTGACACAGGAGGATTGGACCAATTCCCAATTCGCTGAGAGGCGGGCAATCCCATTGTTCGACGGACAGCTTCGACGTGGGTCCGACAGGCCCGGGAACTGGTTGCCAGCGGGCAAACGAATGGTTGACGGAAGACCCCGTGCGGCGGGCACTTGCGCGTATGGGGGCAATGAGCGAGCAGGAGGCGTTGGTGCACGTGCACGAACGCCTGAGTAGCAGAGATTCCGAGCTGACGTCAGAAGACGTACTGGCCGTAATCCGAAGTGCTTACGCATCTTCCGGCGCCAGCCCGATCCGCAACTTCGTGCCCCTCCTCGTGGAGCGCCGTGCCGGCGCGGAGCTGTCGGCAAGGAACGCGCCCGCGTCGGTGTAGTCCAGTTCGCGACGACGGCGTCGCTCCCGCGCCGTTGCTCGATGCAGTTCTTCGGTTTGCGGAAGCTTGCCGCCTCAACGGTCGGGCCGGGCGGCTGGTCAGGCTGGCTCCCAGCCACCCCAGTCATGTCCGGTGAACAGCTGGCCGTTGGGGATCTCGAAGTGCTCGAGGAACACCTGTAGCGCTGGCTGCATTTCGCCGTGCAGTGAGGTCATGGCCTCGACGATCTCCGGCGTCATCGGGTCGTGGTCCGCCGGCTTCTGTGCCGGGATCAGGCCGAGGTGCAACGCCATCTCCAGCTGATAGAAGGTGAAGTCGCCGTAGGGACGTTTCGGGTCGGCGCCGGGAATGTCTTCGTCGTCGTACGGGTCGGACAATGTCCAGTTCATCATTGCCAGCAGGCGCCGATGCCGATCGGTGAAGTCGAAGGCGCTCTCGTGGCCAAGCCTCTCGACGAAGGACGAATACTCGAAGTCTTCGGGTGGGCGCCGATACGAGTACGACCCCGGCGGGCAGATGCCGTGTTCCGCCGCGATGCGCAGCAGGTGGACGTCGTCGGGTTCGGGTTCCCAGTCGGGCGGGAAGCACGGCGCCCCCACTTCGGCTCCGTCCCAACCCACCCGCGCTGCCCGTAGTCGATCGGTATGGACCTGCTGCCAGCGGATTTCCACGTCGGCGAGTATTCCAAAGCCCGGCGGCGGAAGGGCAGTGATCTACCGCCGGGGCAGGAATGCAATTGATATACTAGACACGAATTGA
>Ga0209051_1003318_pt1 | contig 10644 bp, 7 predicted proteins | sample AraplaCvi_mMS_r2_2_FD_184286 | JGI IMG/M metagenome (GOLD analysis project Ga0209051, IMG submission 184286) | Arabidopsis root microbial communities from North Carolina, USA - plate scrape MF_Cvi_mMS_r2 (SPAdes) (version 2) | ecosystem: Host-associated > Plants > Roots > Endosphere | place: USA... | reverse complement strand
AAGCGCAGGCGGGCGTGCTCGACGACTTCGTGCCACAGGTGGCGCGGCGAGAGCTCGGCGCGCGTCGGCAGCAGGTCGCGCGAGAAATGACGGCGCAGGAAGCCGGCGAGCCAGTAGACGAGGCCGTTGGCGACGAACAGCCAGGCGAACGTGAAGTGCCAGCGGCGGCCCGTGGCGAGATCCTGGTACGAGGGCAGCGTCAGCCACGCGGGGAACGCGCGCGGCGAGAGCGCCCCCGCGCCCGATTCGCGCGAGGCGCCCAGCACGCCGGTGGTCTCCAGCGACAGCGCGCCCACGCGCACCCGCCCGTGCCAGCCGTTGCGGTCGTGCAGCGAGTCGATGGAGATGAAGGGCTGGTCGAAGTCGGCGCCGTACTGGCCCCAGTAGAGGTGCGGGTGGGCGTTGAAGATCTGCGCGCCGGTCATCACCAGCACGGTGAGGCACAGCACGTTGATCCAGTGCGTGAGGCGCACCAGCGCCGTGTGGCGCGGCACGAGGCGGCGCGGCGGCGCGTGTTCCAGGGGCAGGGAGGCGGTCGTCATGGCGCGGGTTCGTCAGGGGCGATGGGGTTTGGTCGGGCGGGCCGGGCGGACCTTACAGCGTCCGCCCGGGCCGGGTCGTCACATCGGCGGCACGACGCCGTCGCGGCCCACGACGAGGTGCGTCGCATGGACCACGCCGTCGTCGCCGCGCGCGCCGGGCACGAACACGGTGGCGCCGGGCTTGACGTCGGCCGGCGTGGCGCCGGCCAGGGTCACGACGGGCGTGCCGGCGGGAACGGTGATCTTCTTGGCCTGGCCATGGTAGTTCACGGTGACGACGGGGCCGTCGACCGACTGCACGGCGTCGCCGACCGAGCCGTTGGTCATGGAGCTGCCGGGCTTCAGGTCCCAGTCGGAGTTGCCCTCGCCCATGCCCTTCATCGCGGGCGGGAACACGAGCACCTCGAGCGCGCCGGTGCCCCCGGCCGAGGTCGGCAGCGAGGCGATGCCGACGTAGGCGCCCGGCTTGATGTCGGCGAGCGACGCCTTGGCGACGGCCGAGGCCTGCCAGCCCGCGCCGAGCGCGACGTTGACGTCGCCGCCCTCGCGCGCGTGGACGACGAGCTTGTCGCCGGTGATCGAGGCCACCGTGCCGCGCACGCGCACGGGGGTGTCGGCTGCTTGGGCCGCGGTGAACGCGAAGGCGCCGGCGGCGAGGACGGCGAGGAAGCGGGGAGTGATCATGGTGGGAATACGTTGGTTGAGGACGAACGGATTCTGTGACCCCGATCCGCCTTCCGGAGGATCTTGCGTCCGCGCCTGTAGCCGGCGGGGCAGGGCGCTACAAAGCGATACGCGGCGGCCGCTTCACCGACCGTCAGGCGGTCGCTTCGGGGTACAGGCCATGCACGCGCCCGAACAGCCGCGCGATCGCGTAGATGGCGTCCACGCGCGGCGTCTCGACGCCCACGTGGGCGCCCAGTTCGCGCACCGCGCCGACCAGGCTGTCGAGCTCGATGCTCCGGCCGGCCTCGACGTCCTGCAGCATCGAGGTCTTGAACGCGCCGAGCTTGCGCGTGATGGCGTGTCGTTCCTCGGGCGTCTGCTCGATGGTGAAGCCGAGCGCCGCGCCCACGCGGCCCGATTCCAGCATGGCCGCGCTGATGAGCCCGCGCACGAGGTCGTCGGCCATGATCCGGTCGGTGGTCGCGCCGGTGACGGCGCTGATCGGATTGGTCGTCATGTTGCCCCAGAGCTTGTACCAGATGTCGCGCTGGATCATCTCGGCCGCGCCGGTCTCGAAGCCGGCGTCGTCGAGCACGCGCTTGAGCTGCGTCACGCGTTCGCTGACGCCGCCGCGCGGCTCGCCGATCACCAGCCCGCGGCCCATCTGGTTGACCGTGACGCCGGGCGCGGCCACGTAGCTCGCGGCGTGCACGACGCAGCCGACGACGTGCCCGAGCGGGATGCCCGCGGCGATCGCGCCGTCCGGGTCGACGCTCTTCAGCGCCAGGCCCGCGGCCGGGCCGGCGAGGCCCTGGCAGAACCACCAGGGCACGCCGTTCATGGCGGGCAGCACGATGGTCTCGGGGCGGAGCAGCGGCGCGATGCGGCGCGCGACGTCGGCGAGCGCCGGCGCCTTCACGGCGACCACCACCAGGTCCTGCGGGCCGAGCTCCGCCGGATCTTCGCCGGCGACGGCGCGCCCGGAGATCGGCCCGTCGGGCGTCTCGGCGCGGAAGCCGTGCGCGCGCAACGCCTGCAGGGTCGCGCCGCGCGCGACCGCGCTCACTTCGTGGCGGCCCGTGGCGGCCAGGCGCGCGCCGACGAGCAGGCCGATGGCGCCCGCGCCGTAGATGCAGATCTTCATGATGGGGCTCGTCCGCGAAGGGAAAGGGCGGATTCTCGATCATCCGTCCGCGCCCGGCCCGGGCCCGGAAATCGGCGTCAGTGGTGCAGGAACGCCACGACGCCGGTCGCCACGCCGACCGCGGCCACCGCCAGCGTGCCCCACTCGAGCCAGCGCCGGCGCGTCAGCAGCGCGATGGCCGCGAGCGCGATGGCCACCTGCAGCAGCGTCGTCGCCTCGGCCCAGCGGTGATGCTCGTGCATCAGCTTCTCGCTCTTCTCGTCGAAGGCCTTAGCCTCGGCCTCGAGCTCGCGCGCCTTGGCCATGATGGGTTCCTTGTCGGCCTTGTAGCGCTCGGCGTTCTTCTGGTAGGTCTCGCGCTTGTCCGCCGGCACCACGTCCAGCGCGAACTCGGCGATCGCCTGGCGCTGGTTCTTCGCCTGGTAGAAGTTCCACTGGTCGGACGCCTCCGTCTTGCGGATCGCGGCGTCGTTCTTGGCCAGCGCCGCGTCGGCCTGGGTCGCGCCGCCCATGTAGGAGCAGATGGCGCCGATGGTCGCGAGCACCGCGGTGATGACCGCGAGCTGCCCCGCCATGCTCTCGCTGCCGCCGTGCTGGGCGGCGTGCTCGAGTTCGTGGTCGTGGGGGCCGTGGACGTGGAAGCCTGAGGTCATGGAGTTCTTTCGCGCTGCAAATGCGAACGGGCGGAGATCCGCCCGCGACACGCCCGCGATGGTAGCGAACTCTTCAGGTCCTCAGACCCTGAACACGCCGACCAGCTCCGACAGGCGCCGGGCCTGGTGGCTCAGGCTCTCCGCCGCCGCCGCGCTCTCCTCGACGAGCGCCGCGTTCTGCTGGGTGACCTGGTCGAGCTGGTTGATCGCGTGGCCGACCTGGCCGATGCCGTTGGACTGCTCGCCGTTGGCGTTGGAGATCTCGCCGATGAGCTGGCCCACGCGCTGCACCTGGCTCACGATCTCGTGCATGGACGCGCCGGCCTCGTCGACCTGGCGCGCGCCGAGGTCGACCTTGCCGACGCTGTCGCCGATCAGGCCCTTGATCTCCTTGGCGGCGTTGGCGGAACGCTGCGCGAGCGAGCGCACCTCGCCGGCCACGACCGCGAAGCCGCGGCCCTGCTCGCCGGCGCGCGCGGCCTCGACCGCGGCGTTCAGCGCCAGGATGTTGGTCTGGAAGGCGATGCCGTCGATGACGCCGATGATGTCGCCGATGCGGCGCGAGGCGTCCGCGATGTCGTTCATGGTCTGCACCACGCGGCCCACGGCGGCGCCGCCGCGCTCGGCCGCGGCCGTCGCCTCGGCGGCGAGGCGGTCGGCGACCTGGGCCGTGTCGGCGTTGGCCTTGACGCTGCCCGTGAGCTGCTCCATCGAGGCGGCCGTCTCCTGCAGGTTGCTCGCCTGTTCCTCGGTGCGCTGGCTGAGGTCGACGCTGCCCAGCGCGATCTCGGACGAGCCGGTCGCGATGCTGGCGCTCGATTCCCGCACCGCGCCGACCAGCTCCGCGAGCTGGCCGCGCATGCGGCTCATCGCGGCCATCATGCTGGTGCTGTCGCCCGCGCGGGTGCGCAGCTCGATGACGAGGTTGCCGCCGGCGATCTCCTCGGCCGCGCGCACCACGTCGCCCGGCTCGCCGCCGAGCTGGCGCGCGAGGCCGCGCGTGATCGCGATGCCCATGGCGATGGCCAGCAGCGCGGCCAGCGCCGAGACGGCGAGGGCGACGACGCAGGCGTTGCGGCCGTCGGCGCGCGCCGCCGCACCTTCCGCGGACATCACGCCGGACTGGTACTTGACCATGTCCGCCAGCGAGCCGAAGTACGCCTGCTGCGACGGTCGCATCGTGTAGAGCAAGGTGTGCGCGGCCTCGTCGACCTGGCCGGCGCGCGCGAGGCGCTGCACCTCGTCGCGGTCGTGGTCGAACACCTGGCGCGTGGCCGAGATGGTCTTGAAGAGCTCGCGATCCTTGTCGGTGTCGAGCGCGTGCTCCAGCTGGCCCAGCGACTCGTCGGTCTTGCCGACCCACTTCGCGAGGTTCTTCGCGGCGTCCGCCGCCTGCGCCGGGTCGCGCGCCGAGATGACGGTGTTGCGGATGAAGCGCGCCTGGGAGTTGGCCGCGTCGGCCACGGTGGTGGCGAGCGTCACCTTGACGTAGGCGTCGTCGACGATGCGGCCGATGCGCTCGTTGATCGCCTGGATGCGCACGACGCACACGGTGCCGATCACGCACAGCAACGCGACCAGGGTGCCGAAGCTCAGCGCGAGCTTCGTGGCGACTTTCATGTCCTTGAACTTCATGGGATCACCCTCTGGGTGTGGTGCGGATTCGTGGGCTGTCTTCGTGCCGGTGTCGTTGTGTCCGCGTCTTGTGGTGGGTGCGACGGGTCCAGTCGCGGGACGGTTCCCGGGATTTCGGGCCGGCGTGCACCCGCCTTGATCAGGGTTTCCCGATCGTGGGGCGGGCAAGCGTGAACAAGTCCGCAAACGGCGAGCCGCCGGCACCGGGACGTGACACCATCGCGTCTTCGAAGAACGGGAGACCCCCATGTCCGACCTCGACCGCCGATTCCACGACCTCCACGCCGCCGGCCTGCTGCGCCTGGCCAACGCCTGGGACGCCGGCAGCGCCCGCGTGGCCGTCGCCGCGGGCGCGAAGGCGGTCGCCACCAGCAGCGCCGCCGTCGCCTGGGTGCACGGCTGGCCCGACGGCGACGCGCTGCCGCACGAGCTGCTGCTGTCCACCGTGCGTGCCATCGCCGGGGCGGTCGACGTGCCGCTCACGGTCGACGTCGAGGGCGGCTATTCCGACGAGCCGATGCGCGTGGGCGAGCTCGTCTCGGCGGTGGTCGGCGCCGGCGCCGTGGGCATCAACATCGAGGACGGCGCGGCGCCGCCCGAGCTCCTGTGCGCGAAGATCGCCGCCGCGCGCGAGGCGGCGCGCCGGCACGACGTCGACCTGTTCATCAACGCGCGCACCGACGTCTTCCTGCGTGGCCTGGCGCCCGCGGGCGAACGCGTGGCCGAGGTCGTCCGCCGCGAGGCGCTGTACCGGCAGGCCGGCGCGAACGGCCTGTTCGTGCCGGGCGTGACCGAGCCGGCCGACATCGCCGGCCTCGTCGCCGGCGTGCGCCTGCCGCTCAACGTGATGGCACGCCCGGCGATCGATCCGGCCGGCCTCGAGGCGCTCGGCGTGCGGCGCTACAGCGCGGGCTCCGCCATCTCGGAGGCGGTGTTCGGTCTGGCGCACGCGATGATGCGCGAGTTCGTGGCCACCGGGCGCGTCGACGCCCAGGGCGTGCGGCCGATGGCGTATCCCGAACTCAACGCCCTCATGAGGCGCTGAGCGTCGAGCGCGTGGCGGCGCGGGTCGGCCTTCGGCCAGTCCCCGGCGCCCTCAAGCCTGCCAGCCGCCGCCGAGCGCCTTCACCAGGAAGGTCGCGGCCAGCTGGCGCTGGCCCGCCAGCTGCGCCGCCTGCAGCTCGGCGTTGAGCAGCGCCTGCTGCGCGGTGATGACGTCGAGGTAGGCCGACGCGCCGCCCTCGAAGCGCGCCTCGGCCAGGTCGTAGACCTTGCGTGCCGACTGCGCGGCGACGCGCGCCTGCGCGGTCGCCCGGTCCATCGTGGTGACGCCGGTGATGCCGTCCTCGACCTCCTGCATCGCCGTCAGCACCGTCTTGCGGTAGCCCGCGACCGCGCCGTCGTAGCCGGCGCGCGCGAAGTCCACGTTGGCGCGCGCGCGGCCGCCGTCGAACAGCGTCTGCGTCGCCGTGACGCCGATCGACCACACGAGGCTGGGCGCGTCGAACAGCGAGCTCAGGATGCGGCTCTCCTCGCCGACCGACGGCGCGAGGAACACGCTCGGGTAGAAGGCCGCGCGCGCGACGCCGATCTGCGCGTTGGCGGCGGCCATGGCGCGCTCGGCCGAGGCCACGTCGGGCCGGCGCTGCAGCAGGTCGGACGGCACGCCGAGCGGGATCGCCGGCGGCAGCTCGAGCTGGCGTACCGTGGACGGCAGCGTGAAGCCCGGCGCGGGCGCGCCGACCAGCGTCGCGATCGCGTGCTCGAACTGCGCGCGCTGGCGCCGTTGCACGTCGACCTGCGTCAAGGTGTTGTCCAGCAGCGCCTGCTGCTGCGCCACGTCGACGCCGGAGGCGGCGCCCAGGTCGTGGCGCGCCGTGACCAGCTCGAGCGCGCGCCGCTGCAGCGCGATGGACTTGTCCAGCACGTCGAGCGAGACGTCCAGCGTGCACAGGCTGAACCAGTCGGAGGCGAGTTCCGCGCCCAGCAGCAGCCGCGTGTTCGCATAGTCCGCCGCGGCTTGCTCCGCCGAGGCGCGCGCGCCCTCGACGCTGCGCGACACGCGCCCGGACAGGTCGACCTCGTAGCTCGCATTGGGCCCGAGCTTGAAGTCGTTCTGCACGGTGGAGAAGTTGGGCGAGCTGTAGTTGGACAGCGGCCGGTTGGCCGAGATGCGCGTGCGCGTCGCGCTCGCGCCGAGGCTCACCTGCGGGAACCGGCCGGCCGAGGTCGCGTCGGCGGTGGCGCGTGCCTGCGCGAGGCGTGCCGCGGCGACGGCCAGCGTGGGGCTGTCGCGCAGCGCGCGCTCCTCGAGCGCGTCGAGCTGCGCGTCGCCGAAGGCGCGCCACCAGGCGCCCTTGTCGGCGGTGTCGGCCGGCGCGCCGAGGCGCCACGGGGCCTCGAGCTGCCACGAGACGGGCAGGTCGACGTCGGGCCGGTGGTAATCGGGACCCGCGGCGCAGGCGGCCAGCGCGGCCAGGGGCGCGAGCGCGAGCCGCCGCATCACGAGGACGCCTTGGCCGCCGGGGCCTGCAGCGTGACGACGTCGCCGTCCAGCAGCGCGTCGGGCGGGTTCAGCACCAGCTTGTCGGCCAGCGCGAGGCCGTCCAGCACCTCGACCGAGTCGCCCGTGTTGCGCCCCAGCGTGACCGGCTGCAGCCGCACCTTGCCCTGGCCGTCGACGAGCGCCACGCGCACGCCCTCGCCCCGGAACAGCAGCGCGTTGGCGGGCACCGTGAGCGTGCCGCCGCCCTGCAGCGGCAGCGCCACCTGCACGAAGGCGCCGGGCAGCAGCGCGCCGTCCTTGTTCGGCAGCGAGACCTCGATCTGCATCGTGCGCGTCGAGGTGTCGATCGACGCGGCCGTGCGCGTCACCTGTCCCTTGAACTGCTGGCCGCGCAGTTCGGCCTGCGACACCACGACCTGCTGGCCCGTCCTGACCAGGTTGGCATAGGCCTGCGGGACGTTCACGTAGACGCGCAGCGGATCGGTCTGCGACATCGTGAAGAGGGCGCGGCCGGTGGTGTCGATGAGGTCGCCGACGTCGATGTTGCGCCTCGTGACGACGCCGTCGAAGGGCGCGACCACGCGCTTGAAGTCCTCGAGCTGGCGCAGGCGCTGCAGGTTGGCGTCCGCCGCCGCGAGGTTGGCGCGTGCCTGCACCACGGCGCTGCGGCGCTCGTCGAGGTCCTGCTGCGAGACCACGTCCTTCTTGCGCAGCGCCTCCCAGCGCTCGGCGGTGCTCTGCGCCAGCGTCACGGTGGAAGCCATCTGGTCGCGCGCGGCGACCGCCTGCGACACCTGCTGGTCGAGCTCGGGCGCCTCGATGACGGCGAGCACGTCGCCCTTCTTCACCGTGCTGCCGATGTCCTTCTTCCACTCCTTGACGTAGCCCGCGGCGCGCGCGGCGATCGGCGCCTGCACCGCGCCCTGCAATGTGCCGGGCAGCTGGATGGTCTGGCCCGCGCCGCTCTGCTTCGGGCTGGCGGTCTTGACGTAGATGGCGGCATGCCCGGTGACCGCGGCCTGCAGTTCCTTCGCGTTGGACGCCCGGCTCAGCACGGTGCGCGCCGCGCCCAGCCCGAGCAGGACGAGGATGGCCAGCGAGACGATCTTCATGCGCCGCACGATCTGGCGCCGGCGCAGCAGGTCGTGCTCGTCCCCGCGCGCGTGCAGCGCGAGGCCGCCGTGGCGTTCGGAGTGGTCCTGGGGATCGGTCATGGGTCAGCTCTCCTGGGAGGCGGGGGCGAGGCGCGTTGCGCGGCGTTCGTGGCGCGCCTCGAGTCGACGATGCACGCCCGCGAAGACGACGGGCACGAACAGAAGCGTGGAGACCGTGGCGAAGAGCAGGCCGCCGATGACGGCGCGCCCGAGCGGCGCGTTCTGCTCCGCGCCTTCGCCGAGGCCCAGCGCCATCGGGATCATGCCGATGATCATCGCGAGCGCGGTCATCATCACCGGGCGCAGGCGCGTCGCACCGGCCTCGAGCGCGGCGGTCAGCACGGGCGCGCCCTCGTCGCGGCGCTGGCGCGCGAACGAGATCATCAGGATGGAGTTGGCCGTGGCCACGCCCATGGTCATGATGGCGCCGGTCAGCGCCGGCACGCTGAGCGTGGTGCCGGTGACGAACAGCATCCAGGCGATACCGGCCAGCGCCGCGGGCAGGGCGGCAACGATGATGAGCGCGTCGATCCAGGACTGGAAGTTGACCACCACCAGCAGGTAGACCAGCACGATGGCCATCGCCAGGCCGACCAGCAGCCCCGTGAACGAGGCCTGCATCGTCTGCACCTGGCCGCGCAGCACCACCTGGCTGCCGCGCGGGAGCTTGGCGCGCGCGTCGTCGACGAGGCGCGCGACTTCGTTCGCGACGCTCGCGAGGTCGGTGCCCTGCACGCTCACGAACACGTCCATGGCCGGCATGATGTTGTAGCGCGAGGCGATCGCGGGCTGCCGGCCCGGCGTGGCCTGCACCAGGTTGCCGAGCAGCTGGGTCGTGCCCGCGCCGCTCGCCGCGGCCGCGGTCGCGCCGCTGCCGACCGGCGTGTTGAGCAGCGCGTCGAGCGAGTCGACCTTGTACTGCGGTGTCTGGATCGCGAGGTTGTAGACGATGCCGTTCTGCGGATTCAGCCAGAACGCCGGCGCCGTCTGCGAGCTGCCCGAGAGCGAGATCAGCACGTTCTGCCCCACGTTGGCCGCCGACAGGCCCACCTGCTGCAGCCGCGCGCGATCCATCGCGAGGTTGACCGCAGGCTGGTCGTTGCGCTGGTGCACGTGCGCGTCGACCGCGCCCGGGATGCGCGTGATCTGCTTGGCCAGCGCCGCGGCGACGCGCGCGTTGCCCGCCACGTCGTTGCCCGTGAACTGGATGTCGATCGCGGCCGGCAGGCCGAAGTTCAGGATCTGCGTGACGATGTCCGCCGGCTGGAAGAAGAACTCGATGCCGGGGAACCGCTTCGGCAGCTCGCGCCGCAGCACCGTGACGAACCTCGCCGTCGGGTCGTGTCCTTCCTTCAGCGACAGCAGGATCTCGCCGTCCAGCGTGCCGATGGTGCCGGCGTTGCTGTACGAGAGGTTGATGCCGGAGTTGGGCACGCCGAGGTTGTCGAGCACGGTCTCGAGCTGCTCGGCCGGCACGAGCTCGCGGATGGCGGCCTCGACCTGGTCGGCCGCGCGCGCCGTCTCCTCGATGCGCGTGCCGGTGGGCATGCGCATGTGCAGGCGCAGCTGGCCCGAGTCGACGGCCGGGAAGAAGTCGCGCCCGAGCACGAAGAACAGGCCGCAGGACAGCAGGCAGAAGGCCATGAAGCCGATGGCGAAGTTGCGCCGGTGCGAGAGCAGCACCGACAGCGCCAGCGTGTAGGCGCGCCGCACCTGCTCGAAGCGCGCGTCGAAGGCGGTGTTCAGGCGCTTGAGGAGGCTCGGGCGGCGGTTCGCGTCGGCGTGGTGCTCCCCGCCCATCAGCAGCATGACGAGCGTCGGCACCAGCGTGCGCGACAGCAGGTAGGCCGCCGCCATCGCGAACACGACCGCCTCGGCCATGGGCACGAACAGGAAGCGCGCCACGCCGGAGAGGAAGAACATCGGCACGAACACGATGCAGATGCACAGCGTCGAGACGAAGGCCGGAACGCCGATCTCGCCCGTGCCGACCACGATGGCCTCGTGCAGCGGCGTGCCCAGGTGCAGGTGGCGCTCGACGTTCTCGATCGTCACGATGGCGAGGTCGACCAGCACGCCGACCGAGAGCGCGAGGCCCCCGAGCGTCATCAGGTTGAGCGTCTCGCCGAGGATGTCGAGCACGATCACCGAGCTCAGGAGAGACAGCGGGATCGTCAGCGCGATGACCAGCGTGCTGCGCCAGTTGCCGAGGAACAGCAGCACCATCGCCGCGGTGAGGCCGGCGGCGATCAGCGCCTCGGTGGCCACGCCCTTGACCGCGGCCTTGACGAACACGGACTGGTCGAACAGCGGCTTGACCGTGATCTCGGCGGGCAGCAGCGTC
>Ga0209051_1003317_pt1 | contig 10657 bp, 12 predicted proteins | sample AraplaCvi_mMS_r2_2_FD_184286 | JGI IMG/M metagenome (GOLD analysis project Ga0209051, IMG submission 184286) | Arabidopsis root microbial communities from North Carolina, USA - plate scrape MF_Cvi_mMS_r2 (SPAdes) (version 2) | ecosystem: Host-associated > Plants > Roots > Endosphere | place... | reverse complement strand
GGCGTCCAGCAGTTCGGCGCCGAGTCCGTCGACCAGCAGCACGCACGCCCCGGCCAGCCCGTCGGGCAGCGGGATTCGACGCTCGAATTCGGGGCCGCCGAGCGCCGAGAGCACCGAGGGCACGACATCGGCGAGGTGAGGCAGGTCGGGATCGGGGCGGGGCAGGTCCATCGGTTCTCGACCTTGCCACAGGCTCCGCCGCGAGGGTGGGCGCCGGTGCCGAATACCCTCACCCCATGCGTCGGGGGGTCAGCGGATCGGTGGTGACGGCCCTCGGTCTGAGCGCGCTGCTGGTCGGCTGCGGCACGTCCTCGCCGTCACCCGTCACTTCGCCGCCCGCGCCCGCCGTCGCCGCCGAGCCCTTGTCGTTCGGCACGGCCGCCGAGGACACCACGGGGGGACTGGTTCCCGACGGCCAGCTGATCTCACCGTTCGACGTGAAGAACCCGGCCGTCGGCTTCCTCGAACCCGCGCTGCTCGCGGCGATTCAGAACGCCGCAACCGCCGCGGCCGCCGACGGCGTCGACGTGAAACTCACCTCGGGATGGCGCTCACCGGGATTCCAGCGGCGATTGTTCGACCAGGCGGTGACCACGTACGGCAACGCCGACCTGGCGGCGCAGTTCGTGGCGTCACCGGAGAAGTCGATGCACGTCGTCGGCAAGGCGGTCGACGTCGGGCCGGTGGTGGCCGATCAATGGATGATCGCCAACGGCTCGCGATTCGGGCTGTGCCAGATCTACGCCAACGAGATCTGGCACTTCGAGCTCGCGGTCGACGCCGCGGGCGTCTGCCCGCCGCTGCGACCCAACGCCGCCGGCTAATCCTGTCTCCCTAGCTCGCGACGATCGACTCGCCTTGCACGGTCACGGCCTTGGTCTCCAGCGGCTTCTTCGCAGGGCCCTGGGCGACGGTGCCGTCGAGGTTGAACTCGCTGTTGTGACACGGGCAGATGATCTTCCCGTCGGCGATCTTGTTGACGTTGCACCCCGCGTGCGGGCACACCGTCGAGAACCCCTTGAAGTCCCCGGCCGTGGGTTGGGTGATCACCACGTCGTCGACGATGAGTCCCGAGCCGACCGGCACGTCGGCCGTCTTGGCCAACGGGGCACCCGGAGCGGCGGCGGAGGACGACGACACGGACGACGACGAGGACGCCGCAGGTGCCGACGAGTCCGCGGTGGCCGTCTCGTCCTTCGAGCTGCAGGCCGCGACCGCGGTGGCGAGGGCGCCGAGGCCGGCGCCGACGATGACCGTGCGACGCGGGGGACGGAGGTGTTCGAGCATGAGGTGGCAGTCCTTCTCGATGGGTGACCACGCGGGGCTGCGCGAGGTCTCCACGAATTGTGGCCCGCCGACCTGGCAATCGGCCACCGAACGCGGAAGTGGCGCCGCGTGCCAGCAAGTGCACAGCGTTGCGGACCCGCCACGGGGATGGCGGCGCTGTTACCCTCCCAAGAGCCGACAGCAGGCCCCGACCGCGCGGCAGCTGACGCAACGGCGCGGAGTCACCCGCGACCCGGCCGGCTCGAATCATGGGAAGAGTGTTGTGCGCACCGGAGAGATAAAGGCCTTGTCCGGCCTGCGCATCGTTGCGGCCGTGTGGGTGGTGATGTTCCACTTCCGGCCGCTGCTGCAGATGGCGTCCCCGCCGCTCTACGACTCGCTCAAGCCGGTCCTCGACTGCGGCGCCCAGGGCGTCGACCTGTTCTTCATCCTCAGCGGGTTCGTCCTGACGTGGAACTACTTGGAGCGCATGGGCGATCGGTGGTCGACGCGGGCCACGTTGCACTTCCTGTGGCTGCGGCTGGCCAGGGTGTGGCCGCTGTACCTGGTGACGATGCACCTCGCGGTCCTGTGGATCATCTTCACCCTCAACTACGGAGACTTCCCGTCGCCCGAGGCGGGTTCGCTGACCGCCGTCAACTACCTGCGCCAGCTGGTGATGGTGCAGCTGTGGTTCCAGCCGTTCTTCGACTTCTCCAGCTGGAACGGCCCCGCCTGGTCGATCAGCGCGGAATGGTTGGCCTACCTGCTGTTTGGCGTGTTGATCCTGGTGATCCACCGGGTCGACCGCGCGACGCGGGCGCGGGGACTGCTGCTGCTGGCCTTCGCCGCCACCCTGCCCCCGCTGATCCTGCTGGTGGGTTCCGGTGGCCAGTTCTACACGCCGTGGAGCTGGCTGCCGCGCATCGTGTTGCAGTTCACCGCGGGGGCGCTGGCCTGTGCGGCGGTGCGCAAGATGCGGCCCTCGGACCGGTCTCGGACCGTCGCCGGTGTGGTGTCGGTGGCCTTGCTGGTGACGATCGTCGGTGCCCTGTACTGGTTCGAGGCGCATCCGCTGCCGACCATCCGGGACGACTTCGGCCTCGTCGACGTGCTGTTCATGCCGTTGGTCGTGGCGTTGGCGCTGGGATCGGGCACCCTGCCGGCGCTGTTGTCCACCCGGGTGATGGTCTACGGCGGGCAGGTGTCGTTCGGGCTGTACATGGTGCACGAGCTGGTTCACACCGCCTGGCTGTGGATCATGGCGCAGTACCAGATCACCATGGAGCCGAGCATCGGCGCCAAGTTCGTCTATGCCGCGCTGCTGCTGGTGTCGCTGGGTCTGGGGATCCTGTTGTTCCACTTCGTGGAGGAGCCCGCGCGAATGTGGATGCGCCGCATGGTCGGTGAGCGCAGGCCGCCGGTCGACCTGGAGCACACTCCGCAGTCCGAGGTGCCCGCTCCGCCCGAGCCGCACCTCGTCAGGGGCAACGTCGAGGATCGGCCCAAGACACTTCGAATTCAGGCGGGTTGATGTACGACTTCGGTAGCCGGTTCGCCACGTTCGTCCTGTCCCTGGCCCTCGTGGTCGGGGTGCTGCTCAACGCGCCGTCGGTCCGCACGACACCGTTCGACGCGACCACGGCGGGCACACCGGTGACGCGGGTCGCCGTCGTCGGCGACTCGTACACCAACGGCACCGCCATCGGCGGTCAAGGCCCCAACGCCTGGCCCGTGCTCGCCTGGAAGACGTTGGCGCGACGAGGAACGCAGGTCAGCGCCGACGTCGCCGCCGAGGGCCGCGCGGGCTACGGCGTACGCGGCGACCAGGGCAACCTGTTCACCGATCTGACCCCGAAGGCGGTGCGGCCCGACGACGCGGTCGTCGTCTTCTACGGTTCCCGCAACGACCAAGGCGTCGACCCGAACTATCTCAACGGGCAGGTCTTCTCTGCGTTGTCCATGGCGCGCAACATCGCCCCCGCCGCACGGTTGCTGGTGATCGGCCCACCGTGGCCGACGGCGGACGTACCGCCCGCGGTGCTGCAGATCCGCGACATCCTGTCGTTTCAGTCGATGCTGGCCGGCGCGACGTTCGTCGACCCGATCGCCGAGCGCTGGTTCGTGGACCGCCCGGATCTCATCGGCGCCGACGGCGTGCATCCGACCAACGCCGGCCACGCCTACATGGCCGACAAGATCGCACCGCTGATTGGTGACCAGCTGCCCCGCCGGGTCTGACTACTTGGTGCCGAAGATGCGGTCGCCCGCGTCTCCGAGGCCCGGCAGGATGTAGCCGTGCTCGTCGAGCTGACGGTCGACCGCCGCGGTGTAGACGGGTACGTCCGGGTGGGCCTGCCCCATGGCCGCCAGCCCCTCCGGACAGGTCAGCAGGCACACGAACTTGATCGACTTCGGGCCGCACTCCTTGAGCCGGTCGACCGCGGCGATCGCCGAGTTGCCGGTGGCGAGCATGGGGTCGACGATCACCACGTCGCGTTCCTCGAGGTCGCTCGGCATCTTGAAGTAGTACTCGACCGCCACCAGGGTCTTGGGGTCGCGGTACAAGCCGATGTGCCCGACGCGCGCTCCCGGCACGACGCTCAGCATGCCGTCGAGGATGCCGGTGCCGGCCCGCAGGATCGACACGAACACCAGCTTCTTGCCGTCGATGACCCTGCCGGTCATGGTCTCCAGTGGTGTCTCGATCTCGACGTCGTGCAGCGGTATGTCGCGCAGCACCTCGTAGGCCACCAATGCCGCGATTTCGTTGACGAGTTGACGAAAGGTCTTCGTGGAAGCCTCCTTTCGGCGCAGCAGGGTCAGCTTGTGTTGCACCAGCGGGTGGTCCACCAGGTGCAGCGTGTCCGGACTGTCGGCCACGTGTCGTCCCCTTTCGAGAGGCGGTCTAGAAGACGGTGCCGTCGCTGAGGACGACCAGCGGTGGCAGCCCGCCGCGGAGGCGGTGTGCCAGCGCGCGTCCCGCGGCCCACGTGCCACCCTCCAGCACGCACGCCAGCGGCATCCGGGTCGCGTCCACCCCGAGCTCGGCGCGCACCCTCGGGGCCAGCTCGTCGAGCAAGGCCACCGTCAACGCCCGCCATTCGACGACGAGTTCGTCACCGACGGCCCAGGACGCCGCGAGCCAGTCGGGGTCGCGCAGCCGCAGCACGCCGGTGTCCAGCAGCAGTCCGCCGTTGCGGTACTCGGGCAGGGCGGTCAGGGCGTCGAGACCGCTCACCTGCGCGCCCGCCCAGCCGAACGGCTCGAGCAGCGAGTAGGTCAACCACTGCGAGAGCTTGTGAAACGGCATCCAACCGTCGGTGAGGCCGGGTCCGGTGACGGCGCCGTGGTGCCAGCAGTCACCAAGGGGTCGACCGCCGATAGCGTTGTCCGCCAACCAGATTCCTGAGAGGGTGCCCAACAGCTCGGAGAGGATGTCGTGCGCGGCGACCGTCGCGGAGCCCGGCCGGGGCAGCAGCCGGTCCACCAGTCCGCCGGGGCGCCCGAGTACCCCGAAGGTCTCGGGCTGCGCGCTCAGCGCACGGCCGAGCCGGTGCAGCAGCGCCACCCGTCCGTCGACGCCGACCAGGGGGTTGTCCGGGGCGATTTGGAAGGCCTCGGCCAACCGGGCGGGGGTTAGGGCCAGCAGACCTTCGGCGTCGACCCGCAGCGGGTCGTCGGGATCGGAGGAGAAGACGCCGTCGGCGAACGCATGCCATGACGCGACCCCGAGACCCTCGGAGCGGTCGAACCGTTGGCCGCTGGCGGCCTCCTCGTAGTGCCAGTCCGGTCCGGCTCCCGCGTCGAGCAGGACGCTGACCACCACGAGGTCGACCATGGCGCGGGCCCGGCCGCTCGAATCCTGGGCCGACAGCAGCGCGTCGAGCTCGGCCGTGCGGTCGACGCCGCCCGCCTCGAAGTGCCGCCATCGGCTGTGGAACGGAATCTCCAACTGCGGGTAGCGTTCTCGCGTCACCGTCGCAACCTCGGCGACCGCCGTCGACGTCGAGTCGTCGTCGACGACGAACCATGCCGAGTCCCCGGCCCGCGCGCGGTGCAGCAGCCCGGTGGCGCGGTCGCGCACGGCGGCGGTGGTCCGCAGCAACGCCGCCGCGCCGTCGGCCTCGCCGGTGCTCATCCGTTCAACCCGCGGCCCTTCGTGTTTCTGAGGTCGTCGGCGTCCGGAACCGGGCCGGGGGTGAAGTACCCGGCGGCCATCTTGGCGTCGATCTCGACCCTGGCGTCGGCGGGCACGAGTTCCTCGGGGATGTTGACGCGCTCGCCGACCTCGATGCCCGACCCGGTGATGGCGTCGTACTTCATGTTGCTCATCGAGACCAGGCGGTGGATCTTGCGCACGCCGAGCCAGTGCAGGACGTCGGGCATCAGCTCCTGGAAGCGCATGTCCTGCACGCCCGCAACGCATTCGGTGCGCGCGAAGTACTGGTCGGCGGTGTCACCTCCAACCTGCCGCTTGCGGGCGTTGTAGACCAGGAACTTGGTGACCTCGCCGAGGGCCCGGCCCTCCTTGCGTGAGTAGGCGACCAGCCCAACGCCGCCGCGCTGCGCGCCGAGGATGCACTCCTCGATGGCGTGCGTGAGATACGGCCGGCACGTGCAGATGTCGGAGCCGAAGACGTCGGAGCCGTTGCACTCGTCGTGCACGCGTGCGGTCAGTTCGACAGACGGGTCGGCAAGGTCGGTGGGGGCGCCGAAGACGTAGACGGTCTGCCCGCCGATCGGTGGCAGGAACACCTCGAGGTCCGAACGGGTGACGAGCTCCGGGTACATGCCGCCGGTCTCCTCGAACAACACTCTGCGCAAGTCGGTTTCGGAGCAGTTGAACCGCTTCGCGACCCCGGGCAAGTACCAGACCGGTTCGATCGCGGCCTTGGTGACCAGCGCTGCCCCGCTGGGCAGCAGCACGCGACCGTCGGGGATCAGCCGGCCCGTCCGGACGGCGTCGACCACTTCGGGCAGGATGACGTGCGCCTTGGTGATGGCGATGGTCGGGCGCATGTCGTGACCGGCGGCCAGCTCGTCGGCGAACACCTCGGCGACCATGGCGCCCCACGGGTCGAGGCTGACGATCTTGCCCGGCTCACTCCACTGCGGGTAGGGCCCGAGAACGTCGGTGGGCGCGGTGTTGGTGAGATCGGCCTTGTGCTCCTTGGACAGCGCACCGGCCGCGACGGCCAGCGCGCGGTACACGCCGTAGGAGCCGCTGTGGGTGCCGATGACGTTGCGGTGGGCCCGCTTGGTGGTGGTGCCGATGATCGGTCCGCGCTCGCTGGCCGTCGGGGCGTCCCAGGTGATGGGCAGCGCGCCGCCCCCGCCGCTGTGCGAGGTCAGTCGGATGTGCGCGACCATGCTCGCTCCTCGGAGGTCGAACGTCCGGCCGTCGGGCCGTCGGAATGCGCCAGCATAGCGACTCGCCTGGTGCGACGCCGGGTGTCTAGGGCTGGGGGCCGAAGGTGGTCAGGCAGAAGGGATGCCCGGCCGGGTCGAGGAACACCCGCCACAGGTCCGGCGCGGGTTGATGCTCGGCGAGCCGGGCTCCGACGGCCAGCGCACGCGCCTGGGCCGCGTCGAGGTCGGCGACCGTGACGTCGAAGTGCATCTGCTGTCCCTGCTCGGGCAGCGGCCAGCTCGGTGGCACGTAGTCGTCGACCTTCATCATGGCCAGGGTGTGGGTGCCGTCGGAGACGGCGACGACTCGGCCGTCGGGCGTCTCGGCGACCCGCGTCATCCCGAACAGCTCGGCGTAGAAGTCCGCGAGCGCGACCGGGTCGAGGCAGTCGACCGACACCGCGCCGATGTGAAGTGCGGGGGAGTCGGGGGGTGTCGTCACGACGACCAGCCTGCCACCTCGGGCCGACGGTGCACCGACACCGCGTAGTCCCCGCCGTCGTACGGTTCGCGATCCCACGTCGCCCACCGGTGCGCCACCGTCAGCCCGGCGCCGTCGACCAGCCGGTCGTACTCCTCGAGGGTGAGTCGGCCGGGGCGAAGGGAGAACCCGGCGACCAGCAGCCCGCCGGGCGCCAGCCGGTCCACCATCTGGCGCACGACCCGTTCCTCGGATCCCGGGGCCAGGAAGATCATCACGTTGCCGGCGAGCATGACCACGTCGAACGGCTCCCGCAGGTGCTCGCCCAACTCGGCCAGGTCGGCCTGGATCCAGGTGAGGTCGGGGGCCTTCGCACGGGCGGTGGCCAGCATGTCGGGGTCTGCGTCGACCCCGACCACGGTTCGGCCGCGCCGCGCCAACTCGACGCTGACCCGGCCCGTCCCGCAGCCGGCGTCGAGCACTCGGTCTCCGCCGGTCTGCGGCAGGAGGCCGTCGACGAGGTCGGCCTCACCGTGGATGCTGGCGCCCGTCTCGGCGAGGCGGGCCCACCGCTGGTCGTAGTCGTCGCCACGGGGCGCGTCGGTGTCCTGCCAGCGGGTACTCACCGGGCCATCATCGTGCACGGACGTCGACGAGCGTTCTTTGAGCACGTCAAGCGGGGTAACATGGCCGGATGACGGTTCGCGATCTGGGGGCCGAATACGGACTCGACGACCCCGACGACGGGTGGTTCGGCGCGGCAGGACCCGCCGAGGACACCCCGCCGCGGTCTGCCGCACCACCGCCGCGGCCCGGACCACCGCCGCCGCCCGTACGCCCGGTGATCCGCGACGAGTCCGAGGCGGACACCGACCGCTGGTTCGTCCGAGACATGGCCCCCGCGGAGCCCGTTCGCACCGCGGATCCGCGACCGGCCCGGGTGGCCGAGCCGTCCGCCTGGGAGTTCAAGTCGTCGCGGCCGGCGCGGAGGCGTACACCGCGGGCGTTGCCGATTGCCGCCGCCGCCCTCGCCGGCGTGGCGGTCGTCGTCGGAGTCGTGCTGCTGGTCCGCAGCCCCGGCGAGCAGAGCGCACCCGTGCCGGTGACCCCGTCCTCTGCGGCGCCGGCGCCCTCGACGTCGGCACCGGCAGTCGCCACCGTCGCTCCGGTGCCGCCGCCGGTCCTGCCGCCACCCCCGCCACCGCCACCGGAGACCGCCCCTCCGGTGGTGACGAGGGACTACTCGCCGAGCTACCAGACTCCGGACGAACCGAAGAAGCCGCAGCAGAACGTGACGCGGGCGCCGCTGAGTGCCACGCCTCCGCCACCGCCGCGGCAGACCGATCGCGGTCGCGCCACCCCGGGTCAGTCGGGTGCGCACGGATTCTTCGGCTGACCCCGAGAACCGCGATGCGCACCCGGTCGCTGGGCTGGGCCACCGATCTCGCCGTGCTCGAGATGACGGGCTCGGTCGTCGAGGAACGAACCGATCACCTGCTCGTCAGGACCCCGGCCAACCCCGACTTCCATTGGGGTAACTGCCTTCTCGTCACCGACGCCGCAGCCGTCGACGACGCCGACCGCTGGGTCGCGGAGTTCGAGTGTGCCTTTCCGGACGCGGACTGGGTCGCGGTCGGGCTGGCGCGGATGCCCGTCGAACGCAGCGGCTGGGACCGGCACGGAATCCAGCTCGAGGTCGACGACCTCTTGGCCGCGACGGACCCGCCGCGGCAGACCGCCCCGCCAGTCGGGTACGTCGTCCGCGGGCTGGCCGGGCCGGACTGGGAGCAGCTCGTCGCACGGGAGTTGGCCGTGAACGCCGAGGGTCAGCAGTACGACGACGCGATGCACGAGCGGTTCGCCCGGGCGCGGATCGCGTCGCAGCGAACCATGGTCGCCGCCGGTGCGGCCCACTTCGTCGGCGCGTTCCTCGACGACCACCTGGTCGCCGAGCTGGGAATCGTCGACTGCGGTGGCACCGCGCGCTATCAGACCGTGGGCACCGCCCCCGAACACCGCGGCAAGGGGCTTGCCTCACACCTGCTCGGCGTCGCCGGAGCCTGGGCGGCTGCCCGTGGCTGCACCCGATGGGTCATCTGCACCGAGGCGACGAATCCGGCAGGACGGGTCTACCGCAGGGCCGGTTTCGCGCCCGTCGCGCCGATCGTGCAGGCCTACCGCATGCCACCTCGAGGCGTGGATTAGCGTGTCCCGATGAAGGCTTGCCCTCGATGAAGGCGATGATCGACTTCGACGCCTCGCCGATCTTCGCCATCCCCGTCGCCGACGGGGATGGCGTACACGAGGGCATGCTGATCGAGGGTCCACAGGGGTGGGGCGAGTTCAGCCCGCCCCCGGGGTGCGACGCCGACGAGGCCGCCCGGTGGCTCACCGCCGCCGTCGAGGGAGGCACCGTGGGTTGGCCGGATCCGCGGCGCGGCCGGGTGCCGATCGCGGTGGTGGTGGGCGCCGTCGACCCCGCCTCGGCGCGCCGCGTCGTCGAGGCCTCGGGCTGCCTGGCCGCCGACGTCGCCGTGGGGACGGGAAGCGTGGCCGTCGACGCCGAGCGGGTCGCCGCGGTCCGGGACGCGCTGGGTCCGCGGGGGCGAATCCGGTTGTCCGGCAACGGCACCTGGGACGGCGACGCCGCAGTGTCGGCGATCGCCGTGCTCGCCGACGCGGCCGGCGGGGTCGACTTCGTCGCCGACCCCTGTGGCAGCGCCGACGAACTGGGCGCGATCCGCGGCCGAGTCGACGTGCCTATCGCCTCGGGGCCGTCGCGGGCCGGGGTGGTCGACGTGGTGATCCTGCGGAGTGGGCCGCTGGGCGGGGTGCGACGGGCGTTGCGCGTCGCGGAGCGGCTCGACCTCCCGTGCGTGGTGGCGTCATCGGGGGAGACGAGCGTCGGGCTGGCCGCCGGTCTGGCGTTGGCCGGCGCCCTGCCGGAGCTGCCGTACGCATGCACGCTCGGCACGGTGTCGGAGTTGTCCGGCGATCTCGTGGCACCTGGCCGGTCGCTGCGCCCGATGGACGGTCATCTGCCGGTGGCGCCGACGCCGGCAGCACCGTCTGAGGACCTGCTGCGGCGATACGCGATCACCGATGCCGGCCGCGCCGAGTCCTGGCGCCGCCGACTGCGGGCGGCCCGGGTGACCGCCTGATCAGGCCGACTGGGACTTGGTGTTGAGATGGTTGTCGGCGATCCACTGGGCGGCCTTCTTGACCAACCCGGACTGGGGATACCGCACGTGGGAGGTGAAGTCCTTGCCCAGGGAGCAGATGGGGTCGTTGGTGTTGCACATGTCGGCCGTCTTGGGTCCGTAGAGCGCACTCAGCGTGGTCAACGGCTGACCGAGACGCGCCGAGGGGTTCCCGAACACCGCGACCGCGCTGATGTGGTCGGTCATCGCGGCCGGCAACGGCGCCTGGAACCCGAGCCCGGTGATGGGGGAGGTGGTGACCACGTCCATGACCGCTGCGCCCTGGGAGTATCCGCCGAGGACGATCTTGGTCTTGGGGCAGCTCTTCGCCGTCGCCTGGGCGTGCAGGCTGGCGTCG
>Ga0209051_1003316_pt1 | contig 10658 bp, 6 predicted proteins | sample AraplaCvi_mMS_r2_2_FD_184286 | JGI IMG/M metagenome (GOLD analysis project Ga0209051, IMG submission 184286) | Arabidopsis root microbial communities from North Carolina, USA - plate scrape MF_Cvi_mMS_r2 (SPAdes) (version 2) | ecosystem: Host-associated > Plants > Roots > Endosphere | place: USA... | reverse complement strand
TCTCGGCCAGGATGAGGTCCAGCGTCTCGACGAAGTCAGGCTGGCGCAATTGGCGCGCCGAGACGTTGACGGCGATCTGCTGCGGCTTGCCCTCCTGGCCCTGCCAGCGTGCCACTTGCGCGCAGGCCTGCTCCAGCACCCAGCGGCCGATGGGAACGATCAGGCCGGTCTCTTCCGCGAGCGGAATGAAGTCGGCCGGCGAAATCGGCCCCCGTGTCGGATGGCGCCAGCGCAGCAGCGCCTCGGCGCCGATCAGCTGGCCATCGCTCAGGCGCACCTGCGGCTGGTACTCGAGGCGGAACTGCGCCGCCTCGTTGGCCTGGCGCAGCGCGTGCGTCAGCTCGAAGCGCTGCTGCACCGCCTGCGTCAGTTCGGGCCGGTAGGCCTGGACCGAGCCGCGCGCATGCAGCTTGGCGCGCACCATCGCGACCTCGGCATTGCGCAGCAGCTCGTCGACGTGGGTGCCGTCGGCCGGGAACAGCGCCAGGCCGATGCTCGCGCCGACGTTGAAGCGGTGATGGTCGATCACGACCGGCTCGTCCATCGCCTGGATCAGCCGGTCGCCCAGCCGCATCGCGGTCTCTTCGTCCACCAGGCCCGACAGCACGACGACGAACTCGTCGGCGCCGACGCGCGCCACTGAGTCGCTCAGCCGCGTCACGTTGGCGAAGCGCGCCGCGGCCGTCAGCAGCACCTGGTCGCCCGCGTTGTGGCCGGCGATGTCGTTGACGTCGCGGAAGCCGTCCAGGTCGATGTACAGCACCGCCACGCAGGTGTGCTCGCGCTGGGCGTTGCCGATCTGGCGCGAGATGCGGTCACGCAGCAGCGCCGCGTTCGGCAGTCCGGTCAGGCGGTCGTGCAGCGACTGGTGCAGCAGCTCGGCCTCGGTCTGCTTGATGCGGGAGATGTCAGTCAGCACGCTCAGGTACTGCACCTGCGCCGGATCGCCCGACGGGGACGGCACCTTCACGAAGGTGGCCCACATCGGGATCGATTCGCCGTTCTTGTGGCGCTCGGTGACCTCGCCGCACCACTTGCCGCGGGCGTCGATGTCGGCCCACAGCTGGCGCAGCTTCTCGGGGTCCTGCTCGGTCTCGCGCAGCAGCAGCGGGCGCTTGCCCAGCAGCGTCTGCCGGTCATGACCGACCATCGCCACCAGCGCCGGATTGACGTCGACGATGCGCAGCTGGTGGTCGATGACCATGATGCCCTCGCCGCAGTGCTCGTACACGGTGGCGGCGCGGCGGGCGGCGTCGGTGGCCTGCTGCAGCTGGGTGATGTCGCGCGCGATGGCGACCTGGCCGAGGTACTGGCCGTCGTCGATGACGCGGGCGCTGAGCACGTCCAGGCAGCGCGCCGCGCCGTCGCTGCCGTCGCGCCAGGTCAGGCTGTGGCCGTCGGACTGGGTGTCCACCCATCCGGGGGGATTGGGCAGGTCGGCGTCGCGGCGGCCGATCAGTTCCTGCTCGGTCAGGCCGACCGCGCGCTCGAAGGCGGGATTGCAGCCTTCATAGGCGCCCTGGGCGTCCTTGAAATACATCGGGTCGGGAATCGCGTTCAGCAGCGCGCTGAGGCGGGCGCGCTCGCGGCGCACGCGCTTGAGTTCCTCGCGGCGGCTCGCCAGGCGGCCGCGCTGCTGCACGAACAGGCTGACCATCACGCCCAGCGTGAGCCCGCCCACGACACAGGCCGCGCCGAGCCAGAACACGGTGGAACTGGAGTCGATCCAGGCCGGCAGATGTACCCGCGCTTGAGAGATCGAGGAGGCCGCAGACGCCGCGATGGACGCGGACGCGTCCGCCCGCGCCGGCGTGCTCAGGCACGCAGGCAGCGACGCGGACACGGCAAGGCATCCCCAACGACGGTTCAGGCGAAGACGCATGGCTGGCCCAAGCTTCTCTCTTGTTTTGGGAGAGCCCCGGCGGGCCCCACGTCGGCCGCCCGCGGATGGCGGGCGTTCCCTCTCGCTCGACCTTCGGAGTATCGATGCCGGTCTGAAGAGACCGCTAGGGTTTACAGCGAGGCCGCCAACCGCGTTCCCTGCAGGATTGCACGCTTTGCGTCCAATTCTTTCGCCTCGAGGGAACCGCCGATCAGATGCACCGGCCGGCCCGCCGCGCGCAGCGGCGCCTCGAGCTCGCGCAGCGGTTCCTGTCCCGCGCACAGCACGATGGTGTCGCACGCGATGAGCTCGGGTTCGGCGCGCTCCTGGCCATGGCTGATCCACAGGCCCTGCGCATCGATGCGCTCGTACTGGACGCCACCGATCATCCGTACACCGTGCGTCTTCAGCGCGGCGCGGTGGATCCAGCCGGTCGTCTTGCCCAGTCCCGCGCCCAGCTTGCCGGCGCGGCGCTGCAGCAGCGTGATCTCGCGCTGGGGCGGTGCCGGCTGCGGGCGCGTCAGGCCGCCACGCGTGTCCGCCGGATCGCCGACGCCCCAGTGCCTGCGCCAGGCGGGCGGGTCCAGCGCGAGCGAGTGGCCCTGCTCCAGCAGGAACTCCGAGACATCGAAGCCGATGCCGCCCGCGCCGACCACCGCGACGCGGCGGCCCACCGGCTTCTCGCCGCGCAGCACCTCGAGGTAGCTCAAGACCTGGCCCCGCGCGACGCCTTCGGCCTGGCCGGGGATGCGCGGGTCTCGCGGCGCGACGCCGGTGGCGAGCAGCACCTCGTCGAAGTCCATCAGGTCCTCGGCGCCGACGCGCCGGCCCAGCTGCGGCACCACGCCGAGCAATTCCAGCCGGCGCTTGAAGTAGCGCAGCGTCTCGTGGAACTCCTCCTTGCCGGGAATGCGCTTGGCCAGGTTGAACTGGCCGCCGATCTCCGTGGCGGCGTCGAACAGCGTGACGGCGTGCCCCCGCTCGGCGAGCGTCGTCGCCGCGGCCAGGCCCGCAGGCCCTGCACCGACGACGGCGACCCGCTTGCGCGGGAGCTCCGGCGCGACCGGGACGATGCGCAGCAGCGTCTCATGGGCGGCGCGCGGATTCACGAGACAGGACGCCACCTCCTGCTTGAACACGTGATCGAGGCAGGCCTGGTTGCAGGCGATGCAGGTGTTGATTTCGTCGGCGCGGCCCTCGGCGGCCTTGCGCACGAAGGCCGGATCGGCGAGCAGCGGGCGCGCCATCGAGACCATGTCGGCCGAGCCGTCGGCCAGCACCGACTCGGCCACCTCCGGCGTGTTGATGCGATTGCTGGTGATCAGCGGCGTGGCGATGCCCTCGGCCCGCAATTGCTCGCGCAGCTTCTTCGTCACCCAGGCGAAGCCGGCGCGCGGCACGCTGGTGGCGATCGTGGGGATGCGGGCCTCATGCCAGCCGATGCCGGTGTTGATGATCGTCGCGCCGGCCTTCGCGACGGCGCGCGCCAGCTGCAGCACCTCGTCCCAATTGCCGCCCTCGGGCACGAGGTCCAGCATCGACAGACGGTAGATGATGATGAAGTCCGGCCCGACGGCCTCCCGCATGCGGGTCAGGATCTCGACCGGCAGCCGCATGCGGCGCGCGAAATCGCCGCCCCAGGCGTCATCGCGCCGGTTGGTCGCGGCGACCAGGAACTGGTTGATGAAGTAGCCCTCCGAGCCCATCACCTCCACGCCGTCGTAGCCCGCTTCACGCGCCAGCACGGCGCAGCGGACGAAGGCGCGGATCTGGCGCTCGACGCCGCGCGCGCTCAGCGCATGTGGCGTGAAGGGCGAGATCGGCGACTTCAGCGCTGACGGCGCGACGTTGAACGGGTGGTAGCCATAGCGGCCGGTGTGCAGGATCTGCAGCGCGATCTTGCCGCCCTCGGCATGCACGGCGCGGGTGATGGGCTGATGGCGCCGCGCGGCGCCGCCGGTCATCAGCGTGCCGGCGAAGGGCTTGGCCCAGCCGGCGATGTTAGGCGCGTAGCCGCCGGTGACGATCAGCCCGACCTGGCCGCGGGCGCGCTCGGCGAAGTACTCGGCCAGACGGCCGACGTGCTGGCGCGAGTCCTCCAGCCCGGTGTGCATGCTGCCCATGAGCACGCGGTTCTTGAGGGTGGTGAAGCCCAGGTCCAGGGGCGAGAGCAGCTGCGGGTAGGCGTTCATCGCGCGGATGCTAGCGCCGGCGCCCGCGCGCGATTAGAGGGCGCAGCCCAGGCCGGCAGGTGGCGGGCAGGCTGCACCCGGAAGCGTGGTGGCAACTCTGTGTCGGCCTTGATATGGAAGTTCACAAAGCCGGCAAGGGGCCACAAGCCGCAGCAACACGAGACCCGTTCAATCGCCGCATTCTCAATCGGAGTGTCGGACGATGCGATTCAAGACCTGGGCCTGGGGCCTGAGCCTGGCCACCATGGCCCTGCTGACCGCCTGCGGCGGCGGCAGCAGCAGCAAGACCGCGCAGATGCGCCTGCTCAACGCCAGCATCGGATATTCCGCGCTGGACATGTCGGTGGACAGCACGACGGTGAATTCCGCCGTCGCCTACGCGTCCGTGGGCAGTTATGCCGATGTGAAGACCGACGCCACCGGCACCGAGGTGCAGAGCAACAGCGTCGGCAGCACGCTGTCGTCGTCGACGCCCACGCTGGCCGAGGGCTCGCACTACACGCTGATCGCCTACGGCTCGGCGGGCTCGGTGCAGACGACGCTGCTGCAGGAAGACCAGGCCGCGCCGGCCGCCGGCAAGACCAAGCTGCTGGTGCTGAACCTGGCGCCGGATGCCGGCGCGATGGATGTCTACGTCACCGGCGCGAACGACACGCTGGACAGCTCGACCGCGGTCGCCAGCAGCATCGCGGCCGGCTCGGGCAGCGGCTACGTGACGCTCAACAGCGGCTCGTTCCGCGTGCGCATGACCGCCGCCGGCGCCAAGAGCGACCTGCGCCTGGACATCCCCAGCATCACGCTGCCCGATGCCGGCGTCTCGACGCTGGTGCTCACCGGCAGCGGCGGCGGGGTGCTGGTCAACGGCATCCAGCTGATCCAGCAGGGCGCGACGACCAACTTCCCGAACTCGACCTCCCGTGCCCGCCTGGTGGCGGCGGTCGGCGGCGGCGCGCTGGTGTCGGGCTCGATCGGCCAGACCACGCTGCTGCCCACGTCGGTGGCGCCGACCATCGGCGACTACACGACGGTCGCGTCCGGCACGGCCAGCCTGTCGGTCTACGTCAACGGCCAGCTGATGTCCTTCGCCAATCCGGCGCTGGCCGCGGGCAGCGACTACACGCTGATGGTCTGGGGCACGCCGGACAATCCGCAGCTGGCGGTGCTCACCGACGACAACCGCTTGCCCACCAGTCCCACGACGACCGCCAAGATCCGGCTGGTCAACGGCGTGGCGAGCGCCTCCACCGGACTGACGCTGAACGTGGACTACAGCGCGCTGGCCTCGAACGTGGTGGCGGGCACCTCGTCGACGCCGCAGACGACGCCGGCCTCGACCTCCTCGCTGCTGACGGTCACCTCGCCCGCGTCGACGACGCCGGTCTACAGCCTGAGCGCGCTGCAGATCCAGGCGGGCTATGTCTACACCGTGTTCGTGATGGGCGACAACACCGCGATGGTGGGCTCGCTGCGCCGCGAGCGCTGATCGTCGATCCGCCCCCCGCCGGGGAACACGCCCCGGCGCCGGACCACTGAACGCGCATCCCGCGCGGCGGCCGGCATGACCGCGGTCCGGCGATACCAGCTCCCTGTTGGCCACGTCCTCTCCCGAGGCGTGGCCTTTTTTTCGCCGGCCGGCCCAGCCCTGCTGACGCGGCGGGACGCCGGGCTGCGGCAACATCGCCGCATGTCCGCGCCGCCGCCCCGCCCCACCGTGATCCAGATCCGCCGCCTGCGCCAGCTGTGGCGTTCGGCCGGCTGGCCCTGTCAGGACATGCTGGAGGTGGAGCTGCTGGCGCTGGGCTGGCTGGAGCGGCAACAGGATCCACACGGGCGCGAGACGCTGCGCCTGACCGCGGGCGGCATCGAGGTGCTGCATCTCGGGCTGCGGAAGAACCGCGCCGCGCGCGATCGCCATGAGGACCTCGTGGCCCGCATGGCGGTCGAGCTGCAGCGCGCCGGCCGCGTGGTCTGGCGGGGGCTCTCGCTGCGCGCGGGGCTGCCGCGCGAGGACGAGCCCGGCCGCCTGCGCTGGGTGAATGCGATGCCCGATGTCTACTCGGTGCGCAACACCACCGTCGAGGATTACCTCGAGCCGGCGGTGCACGAGATCAAGGTCAGCCGCGCCGATCTGCTGTCGGAGCTGCGCCGGCCGGCGAAATCGCAGGCCTACCTCGCGCTCGGCGGCCAATGCTGGTACGTGCTGCGCGCCGGCATCGCGGCGGTCGAGGAGATCCCGCCTGCCTTCGGCGTGCTGTTCGCGCATGAGGTGGGCGGCGGCGCGGGCCTGCGCTTCGAGCTCGGCCGGCCGGCGCCGCGCCGGGCGATGAAGCCCGACTTCGGCACCTGGATGGCGCTCGCCAAGGCGACGCCAGAGCCGCCGCCGCTGGACGAAGGTCAGGACCTGCTTGGCGAGGCCTGACGGCGGTCCTCTCCCCTTTCGCGTCGCCGCCCCGCGCGGCAAGCAAGCTTAGAAGCGCCCCGCATATCGGGGGATTGGCGCCGGCGCCACAATGGCCCCTTCCCACGATATCGACCGGCTCACGAGGCCGCGACCTTCGCCATGACCTTCCACACCTCGGTGCCGCGCCGCGCGCGCTCGGCCCTCCGCCTGACCCTGCTTGCCGCCGCGCTGACCACGATGGGCGCGCTGCCGATGCTGACGCCCGCGGCGATGGCCGCCAGCGCCTCGGCCTCGGTGTCCTGGCAGGAGGCCTCCGGCGACGCGGACATCGAGCGCGCGTTCACGCAGGCGCGCGGCGAGAAGAAGCCGGTGCTGCTGTACTGGGGCGCCAAGTGGTGCCCGCCTTGCAACCAGCTCAAGGCCACGCTGTTCAATCGCGCCGACTTCATCGAACAGTCGCGCGCGGTGGTCGCCGTGCACATCGATGGCGACAACCCCGGCGCGCAGCGCCTGGGTGCGCGCTTCAAGGTGCGCGGCTACCCGACCATGATCCTGTTCAACAACGACGGCCAGGAGCTGACGCGCCTGCCCGGCGAGGTCGACGCGCCGCAGGTGCTGCGCGTGCTGCAGTTGGGGCTGGCGGGCGGACGTCCGATCAGGACGGTGCTCGCGGACGCGCAGGCGGACAAGAAGCTCTCGGCCAGCGAATGGAAGCTGCTGGGGTTCTACTCGTGGGAGACGGATGAGCAGCAGCTCGTGCCCGCGGCGCAGCGGCCGGCGCTGCTCGCCAAGCTCGCGGCGGCGAGCCAGGGCACCGATGAGGAGACCGCCACGCGGCTGTGGCTGAAGGCGCTGGCCTCGACCGAGGGCGGCGGGGCGCTGAAGGCCGACGCGGCGCTGCGCGGCCGCGTGGAGAAGACGCTCGCCGATGCTGGCGCCGCCCGGGCGCAGATGGACGTGCTGAGCAACAGCGCCGACGACATCGTGCGCGCGCTGGCGCCGGCGGCTGGCTCGGAGCGTCAGGCGCTCGTCGCGAAGTTCGACGCGGCGCTGAAGCGCTTCGAGGCGGACGAGTCGCTGTCAAGGGCGGATCGGCTGCAGTCGCTGCTGGCGCGCGTGGAACTGGCGCGGCTGGACCAGGACAAGGCCGCGCTCGCGCCGAAGCTGCCGGCGCCGCTGCTGGCCGAGGTGAAGGCCCACGCCGCCAAGGCGGACAAGGAGATCACCGACGGCTATGAACGCCAGGCGGTGATCACGTCGGCGGCGTTCCTGCTGGGCCGCGCGGGGTTGTGGAGCGACTCCGACGCGCTGTTGAAATCCAGCATCGCCAAGAGCCACAGCCCGTACTACCTGATGAGCCAGCTGGGCGGCAACGCGCGCAAGCAGGGCCGCAAGGAAGAGGCGCTGCGCTGGTATGAGGAGGCCTTCAACAAGAGCGAAGGGCCGGCCACGCGCCTGCAGTGGGGCTCGAACTACCTGAGCGCGCTGGTGGAACTGGCGCCGCAGGATTCGGCTCGGATCGAGAAGGCCGCGGCGCAGTTGCTGGCCGAGGCGGGGAAGGACAAGGGCGCGTTCTATGAGCGCAGCGCGCGCTCGCTGCAGAAGGTGGGCGGGCAGCTTGTCGCCTGGAATGCGGGCGGGCAGCACGAGGCCGCGCTGACGCGCCTGCGCACGCAGCTCGACGGGGTCTGCGCGAAGCAGGACGCCGGCGACAAGAGCGCCTGCGAGTCCCTGCTGAAGAAGAAGGGCTGAGCGCCCCGGTGCTGCCTGGAGCGGGGGACGCCGGGGCCCCTTGAAGCGAATGCCGAGCGGGCGCAGGCGCTTGAGCGGAAAGGGGCCCCGGCGTCTCCCGCGATTGCTCGGTGACAGCAGTTACTTGAGGAGTCCTTCCGCCTTCATCGCCGCCTGCACGGCCGGCCGCTCGGCGACGCGTCCGCGGTACGCCACGAGATTGGCGTAGCCCGCCAGATCCACGCCCACGTGCTGCGCCCAGTTCGAGACGGTGAACAGGTACGCATCGGCCACCGTGAACTGTGCTCCCATCAGGAACTGTTTCCCTTCCAGCTGCGCGTCGATCCACTTGAAGCGCTCATGCAGCTTGTTCCGGAACACGCCCTTGGCGTCTTCCGAGATGGCCGGGTTGAACAGCGGGCTGAAGGTCTTGTGCAGCTCGCTGGTGAGGAAGTTGAGCCACTCCTGCAGGCGGTAGCGGGCCATCGTCCCGTTGGCGGGCGCGAGCTGCTTGCCGGGCACCTGGTCGGCGATGTACTGGACGATCGCCGGGCCCTCGCTCAGCCGCTGGCCGTCGTCGAGCTCCAGCAGCGGCACGTAGCCTTTCGGATTGATGCCGTAGTAGTCGGTCCCGTCCTGCAGCTTGTGCGTCTTGGTGTTGGCGAGCACCGGCTCGAAGTCCAGGCCCGCCTCGCGCAGGACGATGTGGGGCGACAGCGAGCAGGCGCCGGGGCTGTAGTAGAGCTTCATCGGGGGGTCTCCTTGGGTGCGTGAACGGCTCTTGACGAGCGGTCCCGGAACGGGACGCGGGGACCATACGCGCGCGCCGTACACCGTGCAACGGCAGGGGCATTCGGCCAGAGCATTCGGCGGGCTGTCGCCGCCGCGCCAGCCGGGCTCGCGCCGCGCGCCTACAGTCGGCCGATCTTCATCCGACGGAGGTTCCCCGATGAGCACGCCCGCCCCCGCCGCGCCCAGCGCCAAGACCTACGCCTTCGAGGACTTCGCCCCCGGCCAGGTGCGCGAGTTCGGCTCCCGTCTGGTCGACCGCGAGGAAGGCCTGGCCTTCGCCGCCGCCTATGACCCGCAGCCGCTGCACCTGGACGAGGAGGCCGCCAACGCCTCGGTGCTGGGCGGGCTGTCGATCAGCGGCTGGCAGACCTGCGCGCTGGTCATGCGCATGATGTGCGACGCCTACCTGCTGGACTCCACCAGCCAGGGCTCGCCCGGCATCGACAACCTGCGCTGGCTCAAGCCGGTGCGCCCCGGCGACACGCTGCGCGTGCGCATGACCGTGCTGGAAACCAAGGCCAGCCGCAGCCGTCCGCAATTGGGGCTGGTGCGCTCGTCCTGGGAAGTCTTCAACCAGCGCGATGAACAGGTGATGAGCATGGAAGGCTGGGGGATGTTCGGACGGCGCGGCAGCTGACCGAAGGCACGCCCGCCGCGCGCCCCCCCGTCGCCATAATCGCCGGCACGAGGAGGAGCGCGACATGTTCACGAGTCCCGGGGCAACACCTGTCCCCCGATCCCGGCCGTCCGCGGCCCTGATCCTGCTGGCGGCGTTCGCCGGCCTGGCCGCTGGCAGCGCGGGCGCCGCGCCGTCAGTGGCCCCGGCGTCCGCGCTGCAACCCTGCCGCGTCGACGGCGTACCGACCGAGGTCCTGTGCGGCGGCCTGAGCCGGCCCCTGGACCCGGCCCGCCCGGACGGCGTGAAGATCGACATCCGCTACGTGGTCGTGCCCGCGCTGGCCCGCAACAAGCTGCCCGATCCGGTGCTGCTGCTCGCCGGCGGACCGGGCCAGAGCGCCACCGCGCTGACCGCCTCCGTGCTGCCGCGGCTGTCGCGGCTGAACTACCGCCGCGACCTCGTGTTCATCGACCAGCGCGGCACCGGCCGCTCGGCGCCGCTGTCCTGCCCCGACAACAGCGATCGGAGCCTGGAGGAACTCATCAAGCCGGGCGCCAAGGTCCGGCTGCTCGCGCAATGCCGCGACACGCTGAAGCAGCTCCCCCACGGCGACCTGCGCTTCTTCACGACCACCATCGCGATGCAGGACATGGACGCCGTGCGCGCGGCGCTGGGCGTGGACCAGTGGAACCTGGTCGGCGCGTCCTACGGCACGCGCGCCGCGCTCGAATATCAGCGCCAGTTCCCTGCCCGCGTGCGCCGCACCGTCATCGACGGCGTCGCGCCGCCGGACATGGTGCTGCCGGTCAGCTTCTCGCAGGACGCGCAGCGCGCGTTCGATCTGGTGTTCGAATCCTGCGCGAAGTCCCCGGACTGCAACGCCCGCTATCCGGCGCTGAGGACCGACTGGCAGTCGCTGGTCAAGAGCCTGCCGCGCAAGGTGTCGTTCACCCATCCGATGACCGGCCGCCCCGAGGAGGTCTCGCTGACGCGCGAGACGCTGCTCGGGCTGGTGCGGCCGCCGCTGTACTCGCCGCCGCT
>Ga0209051_1003315_pt1 | contig 10660 bp, 14 predicted proteins | sample AraplaCvi_mMS_r2_2_FD_184286 | JGI IMG/M metagenome (GOLD analysis project Ga0209051, IMG submission 184286) | Arabidopsis root microbial communities from North Carolina, USA - plate scrape MF_Cvi_mMS_r2 (SPAdes) (version 2) | ecosystem: Host-associated > Plants > Roots > Endosphere | place... | reverse complement strand
GGGTGCACCCTTCGGGGCAACGCTAGCCATCGGCGGTGGCGTCAGTCTCGACGCTTCTTGCGGACTTTCCGACGCTTCTTGCTTCGGTGCTTGTCAGCCCAGCAAGCGTTTTCGGTACCGGGCGGGTGTGTCACCGGTACTCCTGCGGAAGACCCGGATGAAGTTGTCGAGGGATCCGAAGCCGTGTTCCAGCGCAACGTCGACTAGCGACGAATCCTCCGATGCAAGCGCCTGTTTCGCAGCCTGGACGCGGCGTTCGGTGACGTAGCGCAGCGGCGTCGACCCGGTGGCCTCCTTGAACAACCGCGAGAAGTGGAAGGGGCTGAGGCAGGCTTGCGCCGCAAGCTGGTCGAGCGCAAGCGACTCGTCGAGGTTCGCCTCGATGTAGTCCACCACGCGCTTCAGGCGGCGCGAATCGAGCGCTCGCGGCATCGGCCTGGGCTTCCACCGGTCGACCGTGTAGTGCTTGACCACGTGGGCCACGAGTGCGGCGGTCAGTCCGTCGACGAACAATCGGTCGGTCGAATGTGCCGGCTGCGCGGACAGACTCCACAGTGCCTGCGCGACGTCGTTGACGAAGCGATCGTGAAAGCCGCCCGCGAACGCGAGTTCGACCTGACTGGCGTCGACGTCGAAGTCTTGTTCGGCACTGCGGTCCATCAACCCCGATGGCAGGCACAGGTGCACGCAGTCGATCGGGTGGGAGAGCACGGCCTTCTCCGTGAAGCCGATCGGCCCCGTCCACCCCGTCCCGGCGCGGGCGAGGCATCGCTCGTCGACGCCGTCACCGGACCGCTCCACCACCGCTTGGCCACCGAACATGACGATCAACTCGTTGCAGGGATAAGCCCGTGGGTCATGGGATCCCGCGCCGTTGGTGCGGCGCTCGACCACGATGCCGGGCGTCTCTACGGACCTTCCGTGCACCAGGCACGTGTCGCGGCGTCGGTCGCCCATCGTCTCGATGCTCATCAGGCCTCCCGGAACGTCCCTTGCCGTTCCAGTGTCCTACCCCGCCGGTCGGGATGCACCCCTACCCAATCTTGCGGTAGGCGCGCGTACCGCCGCCCTCGATGCTTCCGACGTACTCCCATCGGTCGTCACGCGCGAATTCGGTTCCGATCGTGCGCTTTTCAGCACCCTCAACGAGAGCGAGATTGGCGCAGACGAGGACGCCGCCCGGCTTCAGCAGTGCGCGAAGGTGTTCGACGAGGCCGGGGGTCGGGCTCAGCCCGTCGAAGAACGCAAGGTCGTAGTCGCCGTCCAGGCCCCTGATCACCGCCGAGAAGTCACCCTGGTGCACCGTCACGCGATCCTGCAGGTTGGCCGATCGCAGGTTTTCGCGTGCGAGAGACACGTGGACCGGGTCGCGCTCGACCGTGTCGACCGTCGTCGTCGGGGTGGCCGACGCGAGGATGCAGGCGGTGTATCCCACGGCGGTTCCCAACTCCAGAATGCGGGCGGGCAGTTCGGCTGTCGCCAGTTTCAGGAGTCCCTGGCCGTCGGTGAAGGTGTAGGCGTCGCAGCCGTGCGAACGGCGATGGCGCTGCGTCTCCAGGTGCAGATGTTCGAAGCGGGCAGCGGTGGTGGTGGTCACGAGGCCCGCCCGTATGCGCCGCCGTCGATGTCGTCGACCAGTGTCGGTCCAGTGGGGGTCCAACCCAGGAGTCGTTGCGTCGCAGCACTACTGCCGGCCAGGTGGCCGCCGAAGAACCCGCCGATCCAGCCGAAGTGCTCCTGGACGCGATCGGCCGGGACGGCCGCCACGGGCAGGTCGAACGCCCGGCCGATCGCCTCGGCGATCACCCGGGTGGGGATCCCCTCTTCGGCGACGGCGTGCAGACGTGAGCCGGCGGGCGCCTTCTCGAGGCCGAGCGCCACCATGCGTGCGGCGTCGGTGACGTGCACTGCGGCCCAGCGGTTGAGCCCGTCGCCCGGGTACCCGGAGACGCCTCGGTCGCGGGCGACCTGGCACAGGGTGGCGATGAAACCGTGGTCGCCTGCGCCGTGCGTGGTGGGCGAGAACCGCAGCGCCACCGATCGCACTCCGCGGTCGGCGAAGTCGAGTAGCAGGTTCTCGCTTCCCCCGCGTGGCGCCTCGGGGCCACGGAACGGGGACGCGTCGTCCTCGGTCGCCGGCCGGCCGTCGGTCAGACCGGCGAGTCCCGACGCCAGCAGGAACGGCTTGCCAGTGTCGACGAGTGCGTCGCCGATGGTCTGGGTGGTGGCTCGTTCGGCGGCGTTGGTCCCCGCCATGTCCGACCAGTCGTGCTTGTTGGCGAGGTGGATGACGGCGTCGGCCTCGTGCGCCCCGGCTCGAATGGCGTCTAGATCGTCGAGGTCGCCGCGGCGAACCCCGGCCCCCTTGGCCTCGAGAGCGGCGGCGGACGCGTCGGAGCGAGCCAGACCGCTGACGGCGTGGCCAGAGGCCAGCAGTTCGTCGACGACGGCGCTGCCGATCCAACCCGAAGCTCCGGTGATGAAGACGTGCACGGTGAATTCTCCTCGATTGATGTCAGTTGCTGACATAGACGACCGTACACGCGAAGTCAGTTCCTGTCATCACCTAGACTGCTCCCCATGGTCAGGTGGGAGCCCGGGACTCGCGAGCGACTTCAGGACGCCGCCCTCGAGCTGTTCGCCGCCCGCGGCTACGAACAGACGACCGCCACCGAGATCGCCCAGGCCGTCGGCCTCACCGAGCGCACCTTCTTCCGTCACTTCACCGACAAGCGCGAGGTGCTCTTCCACGGCCAGCAGACCCTGACCGACGCCTTCCTGGCCGGGCTGCACGACGCGCCCCCCGACGCGTCGCCAATCGACTTGGCGGTCAGCGCCATACGGTCGTCCGCGAGCTTCTTCGACGACGAACGCCGGCCGCACTCTCGCCTGCGCCAGTCCGTCATCGACGCCAATCCGGCGCTTCAGGAGCGGGAGGCGCTCAAGCTCGTCGGGCTCGCTCGCGCCCTCGGCGGCGCCCTACGGGACCGCGGCGTCGCAGACATGACGGCCGAGGTGGCGGCCCAGATCGCCGTCATGGCCTTCGGCATCGCGTTCGCGCACTGGATCGCCGAGGGTGAGCAGCGCTCGTTCGACGCCATCGCCATGGACGTCGTCCGCGAAGTGGTCGCCGTGACCGGTCGACTCGAGTTCTAGAGCCCCCTCAGGGCCAGAACGGCGGGTGTCCCGTGCCGCTGATCATCAGGTCTCCGGCGGCGGTGTGTTCGAGAAGTCGCGCGGGGGCATCGCGGTCGCCGATGCACAGCACCACAGCCCGACCGGCCTTGACCTCGGCCGGTGCGTCGTGCACGGTGCCCTGCCAGTGGTAGTGGCCGTCGAACGGGTTCAGGTGTCCGGTGAGGCGAATGCGGACCGGATGGCGCTGGTCGTCGACCACCAGACTCGCGGGACCGGCGTAGACGCCGTCGTCGTGGGCTGCGGTCACAGGAACTTGTACTTCGTCCACATGCGCCGCGCGAGCGGGCCCATGAGGTCGACCTCGTCGAGGAAGGCAGCCAGCGGCGCAAACCCGGCGCGCAAGGATGCGTGGAATTGCGGGTTGGCCCGCGCTTGCCGCTGCGCCTCGCGGCCGTCGAGGCCGATGCGGTCGTAGAGACCGCTGCGGGTGAAGTGCCCGAAGTACAGCGACGCCCCCAAACCGTGCAGGTTGGCGACGGCCCAGCGGGTCTGCGGGGACAGCTCGCCGACGTCTCGGCGGATGCCGTCGCGGGCGAACTGGATGTGGCGGGCCTCCTCGGTGACGTGGATGCGCATCACGCGCTGAACGAGCGGCTGCAAATCGTCTCCGCCATCGAGAATTTGGCGTTGTAGCGCGTCGAAGATCTCCTCGCCGACGAGGGCGCCGACCCACAACATCGGCCCTCGGAAGATCATCGCCATCGTGTTGACCCTGCGGGCGCCGCGCTTGCCCGGCCAGAAGGGCTCCACGCCAATGCGTTCGATGGCCTTGCCGAACATCAGCATGTGACGCGCTTCGTCACCCAATTCGGTCAACTCGTAGAACGTGCCGGGCGACGTCGGCGACGAGTGCATCATCGCCCGCAGCAGAGACTGGTTGAGCATGTTTTCGAACCAGATTCCCATGGAGATGTAGTTGGCGAATTCTTGCCGCGACAAGTCGACGCGTTGGCCGTCGTCCATCTGCTCCCACATCGGCGTGCCGTACAGGCTCACCATCTCCGGCGGCAGGAAGTACCGGCCCTCGGCGAGCGGCGCGTCCCAGTCGACGTCGACGATCGGCTCGTAGGACTTCTTCGCCGAACCCTTGAGCAGACGCAGGGCGAATTCGTCGCGACCGATTTGGGTGGTCGTCGGTGGTGCGGTCATGGCACCAGCATGACGACTTCCGCGGTCAGTTTCTTGCCTCGAGCGGGCCATGATTCCGGTCGATCCTGTCCGCTCCGGACAGCGGGCCCTATCATCACGGCCATGTCGAACGCGCCTTCGCCGGAGAGGATGCCCAAGCTGCCGGCACGAACGTTGGAGGCGATGAGGGCTGGGCTGCCCGCGCTGACGGACCGCATGGTTGGAGCGGTGATCGACGAAGTCCCGGCGTTCGCCCTGGCCGCGAACGAGTCGTGGCGACCGGTGATCTACGCGTCGGCCGATCAACTGTTGACCGCGTTGATCGAACAGCTGCGCGGTGCGGCGGATCCGACGTCGTCGTCGGCGATGTCGATGCAGGAAGTGCTGAACACCGCCTACCACTTTGGCCGCCGTGAGGCCCGCCAGGGGCGACCCACCGAAGTGCAGCTCGCGGCCTACCGCATCGGAGTTCGGGAGATCTGGCGCGATTGGTCCGCCTTGGCCGTCCGCGACGGGGTCGGCAGCGACGAGGTCAGCGTGTTCGCCGAGACGTCGTTTGCCTACCTGGACCGGATCTCGGCAGCGGGCGTGGCAGGTCACGCCGACGAACTTTCGCGGCTGGGGTTGGCCCGCGAGCGCCACCGGGAGCGCTTGGTGCGTGCCCTCTTACGCGACGCATCCGCCGACGACCTGCGTTCGGCCTCCGACGAGGCGTCGTGGTCCCCGCCTTCGACCCTGACCGCGGTAGCCGTTCACGGTCGTCATCACGAAAGCCGCGGAGTGCTCGCGGCAGACCCGCAGACGCTTGAGGTGCCCGACGACGCCGTCGAGCTACCTCGTGGTTTGCGAATCCTGTTGGTGTCCAACGTCGGTGGGAAGGCCCGGGCTCCGTTCCTCGAGTCGATCGCCGACTCGGGCGCGGTGGTGGGGCCCGCCCGGACGTGGATGCAGGTGAAGTCGTCGGTGGACCGCGTCCTGCACGCAACCGAGTTCGCGTCGACGGACCCGGCGGGGGTGCTCGACACCGACGAGCTCCTGATGGAACTGGTGCTCGGGGCCGATCCCGAGGCGTTGCGCGATCTCCGGGCGCGCGCGCTCGCCCCACTTGGTGACCTGGCCGTGCCCGCCCGTGAGCGGCTCGCCGACACCCTGCGGTCGTGGCTGGTGCACCACGGACGGCGAGAGGAAATCGCCGCCGACCTCTACGTGTCGCCGTCCACGGTGCGCTACCGACTTCGCCAACTCCGCGACGCCTACGGTGACCGGCTGCAGGATCCCCGGTCGATCGCCGAACTCACCGTCGCCCTCGTCGGCACACGCATCCGCGACCGACCAGAGGGCCATGCGTAGCGGACTGCGCGTGTCCGCTACCGCGGCCGATCCGCGAGGTCGAGGGCGCTGCGAACGCCTTGGACGTAGTCGTCGGGGCATTCCCACGCCGCGAAGTGCCCGCCGCTGGCCATCTCGGCGAAGGACCCCACGTTGAAGAAGCGTGCCGCGAACTCCTCCGGGGCGTTGACGAGATCCTTCGGGAAGATCGTGAACACCGTGGGGACGTCGACGAATTCGCGGGGATTGAGACCGCCCTCGACGTACGGCGTGAACGACGTGCCGATCGCGCCGCTCACCCAGTAGGACGTAATCCAGGTGAGCAGTTCGTCGCGGGTGAAGACCGATTCGACGTCGCCGTCGCAGTCGGTCCAGCTGCGGAGCTTCTCCAGAATCCAGGCGGCCAACCCCGCAGGGGAGTCGCCGAGCGCCACGGCCACGGTGTGCGGCTTCGTTCGCTGCAGGTGCATGTAGGCGCCCTCGGTGTCCTGCCAGCGATGGCCGTGCTGCATGTAGGCCTGCTCGGCCTCCGACACGTCGGTGGGCGGGTTCACCAAGTACCGGTACTGCGACACGTCGGTGAGGTGCAGCGCGGCGACGCGATCTCCATGACGAGCGGTGAGGATTTCTGCGACGTCCGTGCCTACGTCTCCGGCGCTGACGACGTATCGGTCGTAGCCGAGTTCGGCCATCGCCGTCGCGATCGCCTCGGCCGACTCCGCCGCGTTCTGTCCGCGGCGAACGGTCGGCGCGGCGAACGGATAGCCAGGAAGGGCAGGCACCACCACGTGGAGGTCGGACAGCAGTGGCAGCACCTTCTGGAACCGCAGCACCGAGTCCGGCCATCCGTGCAGGAGAAGCACGGCGGTGGCCTCGGGCTCGTCGGCGCGCTGATGGATCGCCCGAATCGGAACGTCGGTGTCTCGTCCGGTGAGCGTCCACGGCAGTGAACGAATCCGTTCTTCGTGAACGCGCCAGTCGTAGGACGTGGTCCAGAAGTCGACCAGGCTGGCGAGGTAGTCGCCGTCGACGCCTCGTTCCCAACCGAACCCCGACGGCAGTTCGACCCGCCGATATGCCAGGAGTCTGGCTTGTAGATCGTCGAGTACGGGTTGCGCGACGGTGCTCGGCGCCTGCTCTGGATTGGTCATCGTCCCTACTCCCTTCGTCGTCGGGTGGCGCAGGTTTGTGCCACCCGGCCCCGCACCAAAACTAGCCGATCCTCTTAGGACCGAAACAGTCCTAAGGAGCTGCGAGAGTGAACGCATGAACCTCACAGCCCAGCTCTCCGAGCAACTCGACTGGCACTGGGAACACCAGCTCCGCCCGCGGTTCGACGGCCTCACCGACGACGAGTACTTCTGGCAGCCGGCGCCCGACTGCTGGACCGTCCACGGGGACGGCAGCGTTGACTTCGCCTACCCGCCGCCGCAACCCGAGCCGGTCACCACCATCGCGTGGCGGCTGGCCCACGTCATCGTCGGCGTCCTCGCGGTCCGGGCGCACTCCCACTTCGGCGGGCCGCCCGCCGACTACGAGACCTGGAGGTACGCGACCACCGCGGCCGACGCACTGAGCCAGCTCGACGACGCATACGCCAACTGGACCGCCGGTGTGCGCACCGTGACGACCGCCGACCTCGAGAAGCCGATCGGACCGGCCGAAGGCCCCTGGGCCGACCGCCCGATGTTCGACCTGATCCTGCACATCAACCGCGAAGTGATCCACCACGGCGCCGAGATTGCGCTACTCCGAGATCTGTACGCCCACACCACCACGAAGGAGAACTGACCATGCCCGCGATGCCCGGTCCCGTTGCCGACGAACGTCAAGCGTTGCGCGACTACCTGTTTCAGCAGCAGTACGCGTTTCATGCCATGGCGTTCGGCTTGACCGACGAGCAGGCGCGGTCGACGCCGTCGGTCAGCGCCCTGTCGATCGGCGCGCTCGTCAAACACGCCACCGGCTGCCAGCGCAGTTGGATGGCGCGCGTCGCCGCGGCACCCGAACCGCCACCGGCCGACGAACGCTCGATGGAGGAGCGTCAGGCGGAGTACGCCGACGAGTTCACGATGCGGCCCGACGAGACGCTGGCGTCGCTGCTCGAGGCGTTCGCCGCGCAGAGCGCCGAGACGTTGCGCCTCGTCGAGACGGCCGACTTGGATGCCGCGGTGCCCGTACCCCGCGATGCGCCGTGGTTTCCGAAGGACGTCGACGCGTGGTCGGTGCGGTGGGTGATGTTCCACATGATCGAGGAGTTGGCCCGGCACGCCGGTCAGGGCGACGTCATCAGGGAGAGCATCGACGGCGCGACGATGTACGAGCTGTTGGCCGGCCTCGAAGGGTGGCCGGAGACCGACTGGCTCAAGCCGTTCACGCCGGCAAACTCGAACGATCTCGATTGATTTGCGGCCCGGGCGGGTAACAGCCCCTCAGGTCCTCATTGAGGAGAAGTCATCTACACAGAATCGAGACCGCACATGATCTCCGATCGCAGATCCGTCCGTTTCCGAGTCGCGACAGGCATCGCCGCGGCGTTCGCGGTGGGCACGCTCACCGTGGCCTGCGGTGACAGCGGCAGCGGTTCCGATTCGAGCAGCACCTCCGAGTCCACCAGCACCAGCACGGAGACGACGACCACCATGACGACGGCTCCGTCGGAGTCCACGATGGCGCCTGCGCCGTCGGGCACGGAGTCCGGCGCTCCCACCGCGGGTGCGGGTGACGGTGGCGCGACGGCCGGCGTTCCCGGTGCTGACACCGGCGCAGGTGCGGGCCCCGGCGGCGCGACGGCGAGCGTGCCCGGTGGCGGCGCGGGTGCCGGCCCGGGTGGTGCGACGGCGGCAGTGCCCGGAGCCAGCGCGGGTGCGGGCCCCAACGGCACGCAGGCCTGCGCCGGCGGCGTGTGCACCCCGCCGATCCCCGGCACCGGATAAGCGCTAGTCAGCATCAGCGGGACTCGACGTCGTCAGCGGCGTCGAGTCCCGTTGTGCGTTCCCGGTAGAAATGAACGATGCGCGCACGGAGAGGACGGGCGGTCTGCGGGGACCCCTCCGCGCCCGTCGAGCTGTACTACGAGGACATCGGCCCGCGGACGGCGCCGGCGGTCCTGCTGATCATGGGCGTCGGCGCGCAGTTGCCGATGTGGCCGGACGGCTTCTGCAAGCTGCTGGTGAAGCGGGGGTACCGCGTCATCAGATTCGACCACCGCGACGTCGGGCTGTCGACGAAGATGAGCGGCCAGCGGGCCGAGGGCTCGGTGGTGCCGCGGATCGGCCGCTATCTGCTGGGGCGCCCCAGCCCGGTGCCGTACACGTTGGTCGACATGGCGCAGGACGTCAGGGGTCTGCTCGACCACCTCGGGGTCGACGCCGCCCACGTCGTCGGCGCGTCGATGGGCGGCATGATCGCCCAGATTCTCGCCGGCGCGCATCCCGAGCGGGTCAGATCCCTTGCGCTGCTGATGACGAGTTCGGGCAAGCCGTTGTCGGCGCTGCCCTCGTGGCGGGTCATGATGCTGGCGCTCAACGCGCCGGGCAAGGACGCGCCGCGGGCCGCGAAGGTCGCCGTGGAGATGCGCAACATCGCGGTGATCAACGGCCCGAACTTCTTGCCGACCGAAGACCAGCTGCGGCATCGCGTCGAGACGCTCACCGCGCGCAGCGACTACAAGCAGGGCGGCCTTCGCCAATTCGACGCGATTCTCGGCACCGGCAGCCTGCTGCGCTTCACCCGTCGCATCACCGCGCCGACCGTCGTGGTGCACGGGTCTCACGATCCGATGATGCGAATCCGCAACGGCCGCAACCTCGCTCGCGCCATCGACGGCGCACGGTTCATCGTCGTCGACGGCATGGGTCACGATCTACCCGCGCCCGTGTGGCGCCCCGTGGTCGACGCGGTGGTCGAGAACGCCCGCTAGCTCGCTCCGTACCGCGCAGCCTTGACCACTGGCACGGCCTTCGCGGGCATGTCCTTGGCGGGGGTGGTGCTCGTCGTCGTCGCGCCGATCTGCATCGTTCCCGCGGATGCGTGCGCGTCGGGCGCACCGTCGGCCATGACGCCGATGAGGCCCATCGCGACGACGGCGAGCCCGCCTGCCGCCGCGGCAGCGGTCTTGACGCGCAACCCGTGCACCTGGTTCAGAGACATGTAGATCGAACTCCCTTGCCGTACTTCGCCGTCCAACCTCGCCGGTTGGTTGCACTCCGTTGAGTGGTTGCTGGGAGTGTGTAGTGCCCGCGGGGCGTCCGACAGCGTTCTCAAGGACATCTGGCGCAAGTCGGCAGGTTATTGCCAGCGACTCTGGGCGCTGCTCACCACGCGTCTCAGGTCCGCAGCCTGGGCGCTGAGACCCCGCCCGCAAACGAGCTCGACCGAGCTGCCGCTCCCCCGCCGGGTCGGCTCCCCCATGCCCTGAGCTCGGCGTTCGAGATTGATTACCGCGGCCTGCCCTGACATCATGATCGTGACTGATCGGGGGGTCGGCAAATCCAATGGGCAGGCACAGTCAGGCCGACGACATGGCCGATCCGTCAGTAGCCGTTCACAGCGATCACATGGCCCGCCTGGCCGAGGCGCAGGCCGAGCTGGAGCGGGCAAGGCGGCCACCTGAGAAGCAGTCCAGGCGGCAGCGCAAGCGGGCCGAAGTCGAACTCGAGGCCGCCAGCCGCGCCGTACAGATCGCAGCCGAGGCCGCTCATGGCGCCGGCGCCACCTGGACCGAGATCGGCGACGTCCTGGGGATCAACCGGGCGACGCCGCCACCCCGAACGCCGCACCTGGGACGACTCGTGGTGTTGCATCCCGAGGCCGACGGCGAAGACGCCAAGGAGCAGGCCAACTAGCCACCGGGCGAACCGGCGGCGCGGTACTCTGACAACACACGTAGTCAGAACCGCGAGGGGCCGCCATGTTCATGCCGCATCACATCGTCGAGCAGCGCCTTCAGAAGAAGTTCGACGACGACGTACGCAAGCACTTTTTCCGCGGCATGGAGTTCGCC
>Ga0209051_1003314_pt1 | contig 10663 bp, 8 predicted proteins | sample AraplaCvi_mMS_r2_2_FD_184286 | JGI IMG/M metagenome (GOLD analysis project Ga0209051, IMG submission 184286) | Arabidopsis root microbial communities from North Carolina, USA - plate scrape MF_Cvi_mMS_r2 (SPAdes) (version 2) | ecosystem: Host-associated > Plants > Roots > Endosphere | place: USA... | reverse complement strand
CCATCGTATCCAAGGCGCGGGTGATGACCGGCTTGGTGACCTCAAGCGTGGCGGCAAGCCCGCGCACCGTGTGCGGCGGCGGCACCAGATAAATATGCAGCAGGATCGCCATTTGGCGCAACGTCAAATCGCGGTCGTCGTGGCGGACCTGATCGAGCGCCACGCCATGCCAGAGCCCCAGCGCCTGCGAGGCGGTCAGTTCGATCGGCACGGCCCCTCCGGAAGATCGTTACGCTAACGTTCCATTTTCCGGCAGTTGCCATACACATGCAAGGGCGGCCGGGAACTGCCGCATGGCAAGGTGAATAAAATTTTAATGATCGGCGGCGAGGCGCAGCGCGTGAACACGCGACGCCTCAGCGCCTTTTGCGCATGGCCTCAGCGCAGGCTCTGACGAATATGGTGAAAGAGTGCGCGGATCGCCTGTGCCTCGCCACCGCCCGGCGAATGCGGCCGTTCGGACTGGGCCCAGCCGTAAATGTCGAAATGCGCCCAGCTCTTCGTCTTGCTGACGAAACGCTTGAGGAAAAGGGCCGCGGTAATTGCCCCCGCCATGCCACCGGCCGGGGCATTGGTGAGGTCGGCGAACTTGGCGCGGATATCCTTTTCGTAGCCGGAATAGAGCGGCAGTCGCCAGATCGGATCATCGGTTTCCAGGCTCGCTTCGGTCAGGTCATGCGCCAGATTGGCGTCATCGGTGAAGAACGGCGGGAGATCCGGACCCAACGCAACGCGGGCTGCACCTGTCAGCGTCGCCATGTCGATCAGCAGCTCGGGCTCTTCCTCATCGGCATAGGCCAGCGCATCGGCAAGGATCAGACGGCCTTCGGCGTCGGTATTGTCGATCTGGACGGTCAGACCCTTGCGGCTCCGGTAGATGTCGCCGGGGCGGAAGGCATTGGACGAGATGGCATTTTCGACCACGGGCACGATGACGCGCAGGTCGACCTTCAGCTTGGCGTCCATGATCATCAGGGCAAGCCCCATCACATTCGCCGCGCCGCCCATATCCTTCTTCATCAAGAGCATGGAGGCCGCAGGCTTGATGTCGAGACCGCCGGTATCGAAGCAGACGCCTTTGCCGACCAGCGTCACCTTGCGATGACCCTTCTTGCCCCAGCGCAGCTCGAGAAGGCGCGGCGCGTCGGCACTGGCGCGGCCGACGGTATGGACCAGCGGAAAGTTCTGCGTGAGCAGGTCGTCGCCCGATATTACCGATACCTCCGCCTTGTAATGTGCGGCCAGGCCACGGAAAACGGCCTCGAGCTGGTTCGGCCCCATGTCGTTCGTCGGCGTATTGATGAGGTCGCGGGCGAGAAAGACGCCGGCAAGCTGGCGCTTGATGTCGGCGCCATCGGCATCGCGGGGGATCATCAGCGTCGCCGCTGGTGATTTTTCGGATTTGTAACGATCGAAACGGTAGCTGCCGAGCCCGAAGCCGAGAGCGAGGCGATTGGCCGTCAGCGGCGCGGTTTCGATGTGCCAGTCGCCGGCCGGCAGCGTGCGGGCGAGCCTGCCGGTGATGTAAGGCTGCTCGGAGGGATTGGTGCCGAGACCGTAAAGCGCGCCGCCGAGATGGCCTTCGGCCGTCGGGATCAACAGCAGCGACCCGCTTTCGGCCTTATAGCCCGCCCTGCGCGCCCAATCGAGCGCGATCGGATCGATCGTGCCGGTTTCGATATGGGCAGGCGTGACGGCAAAGATCGGCAGCGTCGAACCGCCCTTCGTGTTGAATGGGGTCGGTCTTTCGATGAACTGATAGGGGGCCATGATTGTCCTTCGGCGGTCGTAAGGAATCGTTCCTTAACGGTCTGTTAGGGTTAACAGACTATTGCTGGAGCGAAGATTGCGTCAAACCTTTCCCTGTTCCGCTTCGAGGTCAGGCGCCGATTTCGGAATCAGGAACGCGTCATGCCTGCCTCACTCGCCACCACATTCACGAATCGTATCCTGCAGGGTGCGGCGGCATCGCTGCTCGTCCTTGCCCTTGCCGGCTGTTCGACGACCAAGGACCGGATGACCACAGGCTCGGTGCCGAAGCTCACCAAGCCGGTTGAAGAGATGGACGCGACAGAACTGCGCTCGGCGACGGACCGGCTCGGCCAGGCCTATGAAAAAAATCCGCGCGATCCCATCACCGGCGTCAGCTATGCCAATCTGCTGCGGATGAACGGCCGCGACACGCAGGCGCTCGCCGTCATGCAGCAGGTGGCGATCGCCAACCCGGGCGACCGTACCGTGCTGGCCGCCTATGGCAAGGCACAGGCAGCGGCCGGTCAGTTCCAGCAGGCACTCGACACGATCGGCCGCGCCCAGACGCCGGACCGTCCGGACTGGAGACTGATCTCGGCCGAAGGCGCGATCCTCGATCAGATGGGCCGGGCAAGCGATGCCCGGCAGCGCTACCGCGACGCGCTCGACATCCAGCCGAACGAGCCTTCCATTCTGTCCAACCTCGGCATGTCTTACGTGCTGACCGGCGATCTGCGCACGGCCGAAACCTACCTGCGCTCCGCCGCCGGCCAACCCACGGCCGACAGCCGCGTCCGGCAGAACCTTGCCCTCGTCGTCGGCCTGCAGGGACGCTTCCCGGAAGCCGAGCAGATCGCGCGGCGCGAACTTTCGCCGCAGCAGGCCGATGCCAACGTCGCCTATCTCAGAGGGATGCTGTCGCAGCAGAATTCCTGGCAGAAGCTCGCCGCCAAGGACAAGACGCCGGGCGACAGCAATACGAACTGACCGGATCTCCTCCAAGCTTGAGAGCACCCGAAGTCAATCGCGCGACATCCTACCGATCACTCACGCCCGCAAGAATGAGCCGTAGGCCGAGGCCGGCCATGACGGCACCTGCCGTGCGGTCGATCCAGTGCTTGGCGGCAAGATAGAGCCGCCGCGGGTGGCGTGCCGAAAAGGCAAGGGCGACGATCGAATACCAGCCCGCCTCCACGGCGAAGACACCGAGTGGCAGCGCCACAATGAGACTGAACGGAACCGTCCTCGGCAGAAGTGCGGCAAAGATGCTGGCATAGACGATAATGGTCTTCGGGTTGCTGATCTGGGTCAGCAGCGCGGTCACGAAGCTGCGCATGGGCGCGCGATTGCCGTTGGCGGCATCGGAGATCTCGAGCGGCTGACCGGCACTCCTCCAGATATTGACGGCGATATAGACGAGATAGGCGCCGCCAGCGACCTTCAGCAGGACATAGAGCCATTCGAATTGCGACAGCAGCGCCGTCAGGCCGGCAAGCGCCAGGACCGCAAAAACGACGCCGCCGGCGCCCATGCCGAGTGCCGCCGCGAGACCATCCAGCCGTGAGCGCGAGATGGCAATCCTGGAAACGACGACGAAGCTCGGGCCGGGGCTCATCGCACCGACCACCAAGGCTGCCATGATGCTGATGAAAATGCCTGCAGAAGACATCGGAGAACCTCCCTTTGGATTGAATGAGCGCCAGGGGGCCTGCGGTTGCATCCGCGCCTGCGATAGTCTCTCATCCCGTTTACCAGCTATGCCGGCGCCGGTCACGCGCGTTGGCTGACTGCGGATCAGACCAATAGTCCTTGATGCACATCGCCTTCTGCCGAAAGCGGTAGCCTGTTTCCAGCTCAACCGTCAGAACTTGTCTGCCACCTGGATGCCAGCCGGACCGAGAATGACGGCGATCAGCACCGGCAGGAAGAACAGGATCATTGGCACCGTCAGTTTCGGCGGCAGGGCGGCCGCCTTCTTTTCCGCTTCGTTCATGCGCTCATCGCGTCCTTCCTGGGCGAGAACGCGCAGCGCCTGCGCGACCGGCGTGCCGTAGCGATCGGCCTGGATCAGCGCCTGAGTTACCGAGCGTACCAGCTCGATCTGGGTGCGGGTGGCAAGATTTTCGAGCGCCACGCGGCGATCCGGCAGGAAGGAGAGCTCGGCCGTGGTCAGCACCATCTCCTCGGCGAGCGCCGGCGACTGCTCGCCGAGTTCTTCCGACACGCGCCGCATCGCGGCCTCGATCGAGATGCCGGATTCGACGCAGATCAGCATCAGGTCCAGCGCATCCGGCCAAGCGCGCTTGATCGAGTGCTGGCGCTTGCCCATGCGGTTCGAGATATAGATGTTGGGCGCGTAGAAACCGAGATAACCGATGCCGATGACGGCAAAGAGGCGGATGGGCATGCCCCGTCCGGCGAGATTGCCGAGGCCGAAGACCCAGACGGCGGCAAGCGTCGAGAAGAGGAAGGGCAGCAGGAAACGCGCCACGAGGAAGGTATTCAGCGCATTCTCCGAACGGAGACCGGCGGCGCGCAGCTTGTTGACCGTATTCTCGTCGACGAGCGCCTTACGCAGATTGAAACGCTCGACGATCTGGCGGACCGAGCGGTTGTTCTGGCTCCTGAGTGAGGCTTTGCCAGCGCCGGTTTCCATGTTCATGCGGGCGCGTTCGCGGGCGCGGATCTGCTCGCGCTCGGTCGAAACGGCCTTCATGCGCTTGTTGAGATCGCCGCGCTCGAAAAATGGAATGGCGATCGTGTAAAAGGTGGCGAAGACGGCGATCGCGACGAAGAGCGCAATCAGCATGCTCGGATTGGTCAGCGTTGCGGCAAGATCCTGCGACATGGTGCTTCCTTCCGGCTAGATGTCAAAATTGACCATGTTACGCATGACGAAGATACCGATCGACATCCAGATCGCAGAGACGCCCATGATGAAATGGCCACGCGGATCGGTGAAAAGGATCATCATGTAGTTCGGCGAGGTGAGGTAGACGAGAGTCGCGACGATGAAGGGCAGAGCGCCGATGATGACGGCAGACGCCTTGGCTTCCATCGAGAGCGCCGAGACCTTGGCTTTCATCTTCCTGCGCTCACGCAGCACCTTGGAGAGGTTGCCGATCGCTTCCGACAGATTGCCGCCAGCCTGCGACTGGATGGCGATGACGATGGCGAAGAAGTTGACTTCCTGGAGCGGCATGTGGGTCGTCATACGGGCGCAGGCGTCGGGGATGCTGAGTCCCACCTGCTGCGCCTCGATCACCCGCAGGAACTCGCTCTTGACCGGTTCTGTGCCTTCGGTTGCGATGAGACGGATCGCATCGTTGAGCGGCAGCCCCGATTTGATCGAGCGGGTGATGACGTCAAGCGCATTGGGGAGCTCGTTGAGAAACTTGTTCTGGCGGCGCTTGATCAGGAAACCGAGGATCCAGCGCGGCAGGCCGAGACCGGCGACAACGGCGATACCGACCATGACCATCAAGGAAGTACCGACGACCAGGGCCACGAGCAGCAACACGCAGGCGAAGATGGCGCTGAAGAGATAGAATTTCGCCACCGAGATCGACAGGCCGGCCTGCACCAGCCGGGATTTCAGCGACAGGGTTTTCTTGGTCTTTTCGTGCTGGCGCTTTTCCAGATCCTTCAGATTGTCCTGCACCGATTTGCGGCGCTTCGACAGCTCCTGTACCCGATCGCGGGCAGCCTTGACCTTGACCCGGTCGCTTTCGGCCGATTTGACGCGGTTGATACGGCTTGCCGATTTCTTGTCGGCCTCGATCCGGGAAAACATCAGGGTATAGGCGACCGCCGCCGCGGAGACGGCGGCGAGGACGACGATTGCCAGCACTATCGGATCGAACCCGAACATATCTCGCCTATTCCTTCGTTTTCGCTTCCATCGCGTCGAGGGCGGCGGCAAGGCGCTTTTCCTCGTTGAAGTAGCGGGCGCGATCCCAGAAATGCGGCTTACCGACGCCGGTCGACATGTGCCGGCCGATCAGGCGGCCGCCCGCATCCTCGCCTTCGATCTCGTAGCGCATAAGGTCCTGAGTGATGATGACGTCGCCTTCCATGCCGATCACCTCGGTGATCTGGGTGATGCGGCGCGAACCGTCGCGGAGGCGCGCCGCCTGGATGACGACGTCGACCGAGGTGGAGATGATCTCGCGCACCGTCTTTGCCGGCAGGGTGAAGCCGCCCATGGCGATCATCGATTCGATACGGCTCAGGCATTCGCGTGGCGTATTGGCGTGGATGGTGCCCATCGAGCCGTCGTGACCGGTGTTCATCGCCTGCAAGAGGTCGAAAACTTCAGGTCCACGCACTTCGCCGACGATGATACGCTCGGGACGCATGCGCAGGCAGTTCTTGACGAGATCGCGCATGGTGATCTCGCCCTCGCCTTCGATATTTGGCGGGCGCGTTTCGAGACGGACGACATGCGGCTGCTGCAGCTGCAGTTCAGCCGTATCCTCGCATGTGATGACGCGCTCGTCCCTGTCGATATAATTGGTGAGGCAGTTCAGAAGCGTCGTCTTGCCCGAGCCGGTGCCGCCCGAAATGACGACGTTGCAGCGCACGCGCCCGATGATCTGCAGCACGGTCGCGCCTTCCGGCGTGATCGCGCCGAAACGGACGAGCTGATCGAGCGTCAGCTTGTCCTTCTTGAACTTGCGGATGGTGAGCGCCGGTCCGTCGATCGACAGCGGCGGCGCGATGACGTTGACGCGCGAACCGTCAGGCAGGCGTGCGTCGCAGATCGGGCTCGATTCGTCGACGCGGCGGCCGACCTGGCTGACGATGCGCTGGCAGATGGAGAGAAGCTGCGCATTGTCGCGGAAGCGGATTTCCGATTCGATCGTCTTGCCGCCGACTTCGATGAAGGTCTGACCGGCGCCGTTGACCATGATATCGGCGATATCGTCGCGCGCCAGCAACGGCTCCAGCGGGCCGTAGCCGAGCACGTCGTTGCAGATATCCTCGAGCAGCTCTTCCTGCTCGGAGATCGACATCGCGAAATTCTTGATGGTGATGATGTCGTTGACGATGTCGCGGATTTCCTCGCGCGCGCTTTCGCCGTCGAGCTTGGAAAGCTGCGAGAGATCGATCGTATCGATCAGCGCGGAAAAGACCTGCGCCTTGGTGTCGTAATATTCATCGGTGCGGACGGGGCGCTTGCGCTGCGGCGTCTGCATCGGCGGCGGCGTCACCTGCTGGCGAGCGGGCTCGCGCGACGGTTCGACCAGAACGGAGGGTGAAGAGGCCGCGGGGACGGCGGCCGGAGCCGGCGGCGGGGGAGCAATCGCCCCTCCGGCCTTTCCGAAACCTTCGTTTCCGCGTTTTCCAAACATACCGCTCGATCCAATCTGCTCTATCTTTTTGTCTTCACGCAATTCCGGACGCAAAACCGCTGTTGCTGGAATTGCTCTTTGTCTACTTGCGCTTCAGGAGGCCCAGCAGGCCGCCCTTCTTCGCCTTCTTGATCGCGACACGGCCGGTGACGATGTGCGATATCTGCGAAAAGGTTTCCGCCGTCGGCGATTTCGGGTCGACTTCCGAGATCATCCGGCCGCTATTGGCGGCATTGCCGAAAAGATTGATGTCGAAGGGGATGATCGCGATCGGATCGATCTCCAGCGGTTCACAGAAATCCGACGGCGAAATCTCCGGACGTTTCGGCATGCCGACCTGATTGAGGATGAGATGCGGCGGCTTGTCGTTCGGCCGCATCTTGCGTAGCGCATCCAGCATGTTCTTGGCGTTGCGCAGGTTGGCGAGATCAGGAACCGCTGTGATGACCACCTCGTCGACGCTCGACAGCACCGACCGCGTCCATTCCGACCATGCATGCGGCACATCGAGCACGGTAACGGGCGCACTGCGCTGCAGGACATCGAGCACCGGCTGGAAGGCCTGGCCGTCAAAATCGTAGGCGCGGTCGAGCAGCGAGGGTGCAGCAAGCAGGGAAAGATGCTGGGAACACTTCGTCAGCAGGCGATCGAGGAAGACCTCGTCGAGACGATCAGGCGCGAAGACCGCTTCCGCGATGCCCTGCGCCGGATCCTGGTCGAAGTCGATGTTGGCCGTGCCATAGGGCAGATCGAGATCAGCGAGGATCGTCTCGGTGGAGAAGAGATTGGAAATGCCGAAAGCGCAATTATGCGCGATGGTCGAAGCGCCGGTGCCACCCTTCGAACCAATGAAGGCGATGCTGCGGCCGAGCGGCTCGGCTTCCGGATCGACGAAGATCGAGGCCATCGCCGCCAGGATATCAGGCATGGCGACGGGCTGGACCATGTATTCGGAAATGCCGTTGCGGATCAGCTCGCGATAAAGCCCGATATCGTTGTAATAACCGATAATGACGACTTTGGTCGTCGGATCGCAGACGGCAGCGAGCGGCGCGAGTTCGCCGAGCAGGTTTGCGGCATTGGTCTTGCTCTCGAGGATGATGAGGTTCGGGGTCGGGGCGCCGGAAAACATATTGGCGGCAGCGGCAATGCCGCCGCTGGTGATGCGCATGCTGACCTTCGCCACGCGCCGATCATTGGCGCAGCGTTCCATGACCTGCTGCAGGGCCTCGCTCTCACAGAAGGCGTGGACGGAGATACGCGGCAGCGGCCGCATATTTTCCAGATCCGCCATGCGCACCGCCTCATCGGCGATGCGAAGCTCGCTGGGATTCCTGATTTCGTATTCGATCGCGCTCATCGTCCCGTTCCGCCTCAGAAGCCGCTGTTGCTGTCGGCGATATCTTCGATCGTCGACGTCGTCGTCCGGTATTCCTGGATGGCATTGTTGCGCCGCTGCGCATCGATCGGGGTCATGCCGCGGGGCGCCACCAGATCCTCCGGATTGGCGATCTGGGCGGCAAGGTTGTTCTGCGAGGCGCAGCCGAAATTATAGTAATTCTGGTTGGTCAGATCGCTCGAGATGTCCTTCGGCCACTGGCCGCATTGCGTGGTGACCGCAGTGGTGCCGGTAAAACTCAGCCGGATCGGCGCCGCATCGCCTGAACCGGCAGCGGCATAGGAGGTGTTGACGATTTTCGAGCTTGCGATCCCCCTCGAGGCCAGTTCGGCGCGGACCTGGTTGCGCAGCTGGTAGGCCGCCGCCGAATTGGGCGAACCTTGCGGCGACAGCACGTAAACCGGGCCTGAGGCGCGCATGCGGTAGTTTGCGGCAAAACCGCGAATAAGGTCGCGCTGCGCGATGGTCAGGCGGCGATCGGTCGAGGCGACGGGTATATCCACCGTCTGCTCCGCTTCCGTCACGATGATCGGGTGACGGGCGCGGTAATCGTCGGGGATGCCGCCTGTTGTCAGCTGGTCATGGGGGCCGGCGCATCCGGAAAGGATCGCCACCGAAACGCCGGCTGCCGCCAGAAGCGCCTTCGAGAGTCCGAGGCGGGGTGTCGTCGAATTCATATGGGCCATCGCCTGATCTCTGTTTTGTGCCATTGCTGCCGATCGTGCCCCGCTCATTTGTAGATGAACCCGATCGAGCCGTGGAACTGCGCGTCGGCGACGGGTGCCTCGCGGCGGCCATAGACCTTGTTGACACGGTTGAGGAAGAAGGTCGCACCGTCATTCTCAGGGCTGAAATTGTCGTCCGGCCGGTTGAGCTGATTGCGTGCCACCGGACGCACCAGATAGGGCGTTGCGATGATGACGAGCTCGGTTTCCTGACGCTCGAAACCCTTCTGGCGGAAGAGCGTCCCGAGCAGCGGGATCTTCGAGACGCCGGGCGTGCCGCCCATCGTCTGAGAAACATTGTCGCGGATCAGGCCGGCCAGCGCGATCGAGCCGCCCGACGGCAGTTCCACCGAAGTCTCCGCCGAACGGCGCTGGTAGGTGGCGTTGCCGCTGCCGGCCACCGGCTCGGAGACATTGGTCTTGATCTGCAGGCTGATTCGTCCCGAGGACAGCACGACCGGCTTGAAGGCCAGGTTGATACCGTAGTTGAACGGCGTGACGGTGACATTGCCGTCGCTGTCGGTCGTCGAATAAAGCTGCTGGCCACCGGAATTGAAGGTCGCGGCCTGGCCCGATATCGCCGTCAGCGTCGGCTCGGCGAGCGTCTTGACGACTTTGGCCTGCTCCAGCGCGTTGAGGTAGGTCGAAATGTCGTATTTGCCGATCGAACTCTTGAAGAGCGCCGCCAGGCCGCCTCCAACCGTCGATGTCGCGCTGTCGGCGCTCGGACTTCCGAGTTGGGCGACGGTCATTCCGGAGGAACTGGAAACCAGATTGTCGAAGCCGAGTTGCTTCAGCACCTCGCGGCGAACCTCGGCGATCGTCACCTTGAGGGTGACCTGATCCTCACCCTCGATCTGCAAGAGATTGACGACCTGCGAGGTCTGACGGCCTTCGGCAAAGAGCGCCACCGAGCTGTCGCCGCCGGTGCCGGATGCCGTCTCGGTTCTGGTCGTCGCCTCGCCGCCTTTCAGGAAGACCTGCGCCAGATCGGCTGCCTGCGTGGCATCCTGCGGCGTGCGCACGGTGCCGGTCAGCACGATATTGTCGGAGACGATTTCGACGTTGATGCGGGAGTCGGGAATGAAGCGGCGGAGATTGACTTCGAGACCGGAGACGTCGCGCTCGATCTCGATGTCGAGATTGACGATCTCCTGCCCGCCGGCGCCGAAGACAAAGATATTGGTTTGGCCGACCTTCTTGCCGAACAAGTAGATTCGCCGCGAGGTGCGGGTCACGGCATCGGCCATGGTCGGATCGGATACGAGGATATCGTGCGCATCCTCCGGCAGATCGACGACGACGGCCTTGTTCAGCCCGAGCTTCAGCCGACGATGGGCATCAGGGCCGGTCTGCGAGATGCGGATCAGACTTTCGGAATCGGCACGCGCCTCGCCTGCCCCGAGAAACGGAACGAACGAGGCCGGCACTAT
>Ga0209051_1003312_pt1 | contig 10670 bp, 10 predicted proteins | sample AraplaCvi_mMS_r2_2_FD_184286 | JGI IMG/M metagenome (GOLD analysis project Ga0209051, IMG submission 184286) | Arabidopsis root microbial communities from North Carolina, USA - plate scrape MF_Cvi_mMS_r2 (SPAdes) (version 2) | ecosystem: Host-associated > Plants > Roots > Endosphere | place... | reverse complement strand
TGGTGGCGGTGAACGACATCAGCTTCTCCACGCGCGCCGGCCAGATCGTGGGGCTGATCGGCCCCAACGGCGCCGGCAAATCGACCACCTTCAACCTGATCACCGGCGTGCTGCGGCTGTCGGGCGGCGAGGTGCGCTTCCGCGGCCAGAAGGTCGACGGCCTTCCCTCGCGCAAGATCGCGCAGCAGGGCATGTCGCGCACCTTCCAGCACGTGAAGCTGGTGCCCGAGATGACGGTGCTGGAGAACGTGGCCCTGGGCGCGCACCTGCGCGGCCACCGCGGCCCGGTGGCGGCGATGGCCCGCCTCGACCGCGAGGAAGAGCGCCAGCTCTTCGCCGAGGCCGAGCGCCAGCTGCAGCGCGTGGGCATGGGCGACTTCCTGCACGAGCAGGCCGGCAACCTGGCCATGGGCCAGCAGCGCCTGCTGGAGATCGCCCGCGCCCTGTGCGCCGACCCGGCCCTGCTGCTGCTGGACGAGCCCGCCGCCGGCCTGCGCCACAAGGAGAAGCAGGCGCTGGCCGAGGTGCTGCGCAGCCTGCGCGCCGAGGGCATGAGCATCCTGCTGGTGGAGCACGACATGGGGCTGGTGATGGACGTCTGCGACCACATCGTGGTGATGGAGTTCGGCACGCACCTGATGGAAGGCACGCCGGCCGACGTGCAGCGCAGCGACAAGGTGCGGGCCGCCTACCTCGGCACGGAGCACTGACGACATGAGCACACCCCTTCTTCGAGTCCGCGACCTGCACGCCGGCTACGGCCGCGCCGAGGTGCTGCACGGCATCGCCCTGGACGCGCCCGAGGGCAGCGTCATCACCGTGATCGGCCCCAACGGCGCCGGCAAGTCCACGCTGCTCAACGCGCTGATGGGCGTGCTGCCCTCGCGCGGGCAGATCGAGTTCATGGGCCAGCCCATCGACGAATTCACGCTGGAGGAGCGCGTGATGCTGGGCATCGCCCTGGTGCCCGAGAAACGCGAGCTCTTCGGCACCATGCCGGTGGAAGACAACCTGGTGCTGGGTGCCTTCCGCCAGGTGCGGCTGCGCAACGCGAAGTGGCGCGAGCAGCTCGACGTGGTCTACACGCTCTTCCCGCGACTGAAGGAGCGCCGCACGCAGCAGGCGGGCACGCTCTCGGGCGGTGAGCGCCAGATGCTGGCCGTGGGCCGCGCGCTCATGTCGCGGCCGAAGCTGCTGATGCTCGACGAGCCCAGCCTGGGCCTGGCGCCGCTGGTGGTGCAAGAGATCTTCCGCACCGTGAAGGCCCTGCGCGAGACCGGCGTGACCATCCTGCTGGTGGAGCAGAACGCCCGCGCCGCGCTGGAAGTGGCCGATCACGGCTACGTGCTGGAGACGGGCAGCGTGAGCCTGGAGGGCCCGGCCCGCGAACTGGCCGGCGATGCCCGCGTGATCGACACCTATCTGGGCACGGCACGCGCCGCCGCCTGAACGCTTCGAGCCCTGGAGGACTTCCGCATGCCCCTGCACGCCGCATTCCGCACGCTGCCCGTGGTGGCCGCCTGCGCCCTCCTCTCTTCCTGCGCCGGCCTGGCCCCGGGCGAGCCGCCGCGCCTGGGCGCCGCGCAGCCGGGCACGCTGCAGCATTGCGAAGACCTCGCCGCCCGCGCCGCACTGCCCGGCCTCGCCTACACGAAGGTCAGCGCCGAGCCGGCAGGACAGGTGACGGTCGGCGCGCTGCGCGTCGCCGTGCCCGCCCACTGCCTGGTACAGGGCAAGGTGGACGAGCGCAAGAGTCCGGTCGACGGCGCCACCTACGCCATCGGCTTCGAGATGCGCCTGCCGGTTCAGTGGAACGGCCGCTTCTTCTACCAGGCCAACGGCGGCCTCGACGGCGCGGTGGTCCCGGCCGTCGGCGGCATCGGCGGCGGTGCGCCGGTGACGAGCGCGCTGGCCATGGGCTTCGCCGTCGTCAGCTCGGACGCCGGCCACACCGGCGCGCAGAACCCGCGCTTCGGCCTGGACCCGCAAGCCCGCATCGACTACGGCTACAACGCCGTCGCGCGGCTCACGCCGCTGGGCAAGCAGCTGATCGAGCGGGCCTATGGCCGCGGCCCCGACCGCGCGTACATCGGCGGCTGCTCCAACGGCGGCCGGCATGCCATGGTGGCGGCCGCGCGGCTGCCACAGGCCTACGACGGCGTGCTCGCCGGCGACCCCGGCTTCAACCTGCCCAAGGCTGCCATCGGCGAGATGCACGGCATCCAGCAGATGGCCAAGGTGGCCACCGCGAAGACCGAGGCCGGCCTGCCCGACGTGCAGAGCGCCTTCACGCCCGCTGAGCTGCAGGGCGTGGCCCGGCAGGTGCTGGCGCGCTGCGATGCACTCGACGGGCTGGCCGACGGCATCGTGAACGACGTCAAGGCCTGCCAGTCCCGCTTCAAGCTGGCCGACGTGCCCACCTGCGCGGCCGGCAACACGGCGCGCGACGGCAGCTGTCTGAGCGCGCCGCAGAAGGACGCGCTCGCCAGCCTCTTCGCAGGCCCGCGCAACCGCGCCGGCGAAGCCATCTACAGCACCTTCCCCTTCGACGCCGGCATCAGTGGCGCCAACTGGCGGCAGTGGAAGTTCGTGAACGCGCAGACGCTGGATCCGGCGGCCAGCGCCTTCGTGTTCTCCACGCCCCCGCTGAACGACCGGCCCGGCGGCCTGGCCTATGCGCTGGCCTTCGACATGGACCGCGATGCGCCGCGCATCTTCGCCACCAGCGGCGCCTATGCCGAGTCGTCGATCTCCTTCATGACGCCGCCCAACGCCACGCGCCTCGATACCCTGCGCGACCGCGGCGCGAAGATGATCGTCTACCACGGCACCAGCGACCCGGTGTTCTCCTCCGACGACACGCAGGCCTGGTACGAGGGCCTGCAGAAGGCCAACGGCGGCAAGGCCGATGCCTTCGCGCGCTACTTCACCGTGCCAGGCATGAACCACTGCTCGGGCGGCCCGGCCACGGACCAGTTCGACATGCTCAGCGCCCTCGTGGACTGGGTGGAGCAGGGCCGCGCCCCGGCGCAGGTGGTGGCCACCAGCCGCGGCCCAGGCAGCGCCGTGCCCAACACCGAAGCGCCGGCCGGCTGGGCGCCCAATCGCACCCGCCCGCTGTGCCCCTATCCCGCCGTCGCCGTCTACCAGGGCGGCGACCCTGAGCGCGCCGGCAGCTTCGCCTGCAAGGCCTCCTCCGCTCCATGAACTACCGCCCGGTTCCCGAAGACGTCCTGTTCCTCCAGCAGCAGGTGCTGCAGCTCGGCGGCAGCCTGCGCGCGCTGCCGGCCTTTGCCGAGGTCGACGACGAGTTGCCCGCGCAGCTACTCGGCGAGGCCGGCCGCTTCGTCGGCGAGGTGATCGCACCCCTGAACCGCGAAGGCGACGAGACCGGCGCTCGCTGGCACGACGGCGAAGTGACCATGCCCCCGGGCTTTCGCGCGGCATACCAGGCCTTCGTCGACGCAGGCTGGCCGGCCCTGTCGGCCGCGCCCGAGGACGGCGGCCAGGGCTTGCCCGCCGCCTTCGATGCGGTGCTCTACGAATGGCTCAGCGCCGCCAACCACGGCTTCACCATGGCGCCGGGCCTGCTGCACGGCGCCTACGAGTGCATCCGCCACCATGGCAGCGAGGAGCTGCGCGCGCGCTACCTGGAACCCATCGCCAGCGGCCGCTGGCTGGCCACCATGTGCCTCACCGAGGCCCACGCCGGCAGCGACCTGGGCCTGGTGCGCACCCGCGCCGTGCCGCAGGCCGACGGCAGCCAGCGCGTGACGGGCGAGAAGATCTTCATCTCCGGCGGCGAGCACGACCTGAGCGAGAACATCGTGCACCTGGTGCTGGCGCGCCAGCCCGACGCGCCACCCGGCCCCAAGGGCCTGTCGCTGGTGCTGGTGCCCAAGTGGCTGCCCGACGGCACGCGCAACAACGTGCGCTGCGAGCGCATCGAGGAAAAGATGGGCCTGCATGCCAGCCCCACCTGCGTGATGCGTTTCGACGAAGCCACCGGCTGGCTGGTGGGCGAGCCCGGTCGCGGCCTGGCGGCCATGTTCGTGATGATGAACTCGGCCCGCCTGCACGTGGCCTTGCAGGGCATCGGCCTGCTGGATGCCGCCTGGCAGAAGGCCGATGCCTATGCGCGCGAGCGCCGGCAGATGCGCGCGCCGGTGCGCCCCGCCTCGCGCGGCGAGCACGATGCCGCCGACCTGATCGTCGAGCACCCGGCCGTGCGCCGCATCCTCGACACGCAGCGCGCCTGGATCGACGGCGCCCGCCTGCTGGCCTACCGCTCCGCGCTGCAGCTGGACGTCGCGAAGCACGGGGCCGACGCGGCGCAGCGCCAGAAGGCCGAGCGCTGGTGCAGCTTCGTCACGCCCGTGCTCAAGGCGGCCTGCACGCACCAGGCCTTCCATGGCGCCAGCGAGTGCCTGCAGGTCTTCGGCGGGCACGGATACGTGCGCGAATGGGGCATCGAGCAGGTGCTGCGCGATGCCCGCGTGACCATGATCTACGAGGGCACCAACGAGATCCAGGCCATCGACCTGCTGGTGCGCAAGGTGCTGCCCGATGCGGGCGCCGGCTTCAACGCCTGCCTGCTGGAACTGCGCGACGAACTCGACGCCTCGCGCGAGAACGAGGCCGACGCGCAGCGCCGCATGGCGCAGCTGCGCTATCTGAGCACCTCGGTGGCCCTGGCCGCGCAGGCCGATCCGCAGCTGCCCTGCGAGGTGGCCGACGACTACCTGCGCGTGGCCATGCTCGTGCTGATGGGCTGGGCCTGGGCCCGCATCGAGCGGACTGCGCCCGCCGGCGATGCACGCTGGACGGCGCCGGCGGCGGCCTTCCGGCGCTGGGTGCTTCCGGAATTCGAGATGCGCCTGGGCCTGGTCAAGCGGGCCTGCGAGGCGGCATCGCGCAAGAAATGACGTTAGGCTCCACCGGCATGACGCGCGAACACAAGACGACAAAGACCAAGGCCCAGGACAGGGGCGGCGTCGGCGAGCGCCTGGACAACGGCTTCCTGGAGACCCTGGTGGGCTACAACGCCCGCCGGGCCTGGTCCCAGATCAGCACCGTGTTCTCCGAGCGCATGGCGCCCTATGGCCTCAAGCAGGTGGACTTCTCGGTGCTCTCGCTGCTGGCCCACAACCCCGGCGCCACCTCGCGCCAGCTTTGCGCGACGCTGGACATCCTGCCGCCCAACCTGGTGAACCTGATTGCCGCGCTGGACAGCCGCGGCCTGATCGAGCGCCGCCCCCATCCGCGCGATGGCCGGGCGGTGGGCCTGCACCTCACGGCGGCCGGCGAGAAGCTCACGCGCGAGGCCGAACAGGCGGTGCTGCAGTTGGAGCTGGACGCCAGCGCCAGGCTCGGCACCCGCGAGCGCGAGACGCTGATCCGGCTCCTGCAGAAACTGTATCTTTAGCGCGACTGGGGACGACCGGGCACGGGCCGTCTGACATACGGCCCCCACCGCCGCGCCGTATAGTTCCTTCCATGATCCATGACTACCAGAGCGCAAGGGAGCGGGAGCCCTATGCCATGCGCTTTGGCATCGCCTTCCAGCCCGGTCCGCAGCAGCAGGTGCTGCCCGGCGAGCCTGGCATCTTCGTGCGCCGCCCGCGCGCGGACCACCCCGGCAGCCTCAAGCCACTGAGCCGTTTCGAGGCCGTGACCGGCCGCTGGGGCCTGATCCCCCTGTTCTCCCGGGACGGCGAGGACCCGCTGTTCGAAGCCCCCGCCGAAACGGCCGCCAGCGAGCGCAGCTTCCTGCAGCCCTGGAAGCGCGGCCATCGCTGCGTGGTGCTGGTCGACTCCCTGACCATCGAAGGCAAGGACGGCCCAGGCAGCCGGCAGCAGCTGGCCCGTGCCGACGGCAAGGTGATGGCCCTGGCGGGCCTGTGGAACGGCTGGCGCTCGCCGCAGGGGCAGTGCGTGGAAAGCTTCACCGTGCTGACGGTGCGCTGCGAAGGCGGCCAGCGCCACCCCGCGCTTTTGCACGACGCCTGGCTGGAAGACTGGCTGGCCTGCCCGGTGGAGGAAACCGGCGCCTTCCTGCGCCCCTACTCGCCCGAATCCGAGCTGGTGCGGCGCGAAGCTTCGCGCAACTGAGCGCCCTCGGGCTGCGGCTTCAAGCGTCGCGCACGTCGGCCACCGGCTGGCTGCCGAAGTCGGCCCGGTCCAGGTAAGCCAGCACCCGCGCCGCGGCGGCAGCCGGCGTGGCCAGCATCCCCTCGGTCTGCATGCGGGTAAAGCGCTCGCGGTCGGGAAACTTGGCCGGATCGCCGCCGCGCAGCTCGACCTGCATGTCGGTGTCGATCACGCCCGGCGCCAGCGAGACCACCCGCGCGCCGTGCGGCGAATGCGCCTCTTCCAGCGCCAGCGAGCGCGAGAAGTGGTCCATGCCCGCCTTGGCCGCGCAATACGGCGCCTGGCTGGCCATGGCGTTGCGGCCCAGGCCCGAGGAGATGTTGAGCACCTTGCGCCTCGCCTGCGTCCAGCCGCCCGTGGCCTTGAGGAAGGCGCTGGCCAGCAGCATGGGCGCCTCCAGGCCCACGCGCAGCGCGCGCACCAGGTCCGGCAGCTGCGCGTCCGACAGCGGCGCGGGCCGCGCGATCACGCCGGCGTTGTTGATCAGCGTGGCGCTGGCGAAGCGGCCGGCCGGCACGCCGGCGAGCCATTGCGACAGGTGCGCGGCGGCCTGCGTCGCGTCGTCAAGGTCGTGCGGCCACTGCTCCAGCGCGCTGCCCTCGCCCTTGGGCGCGGCGGCCAGTTCCTGCGACACGCCGCGCGAGATGCCCACGAGCATATGGCCGGGCCGGGCGAGCAACTGCTCGCCGATGGCGCGCCCCATGCCGCGCGAGGCGCCGGTGAGGATGACGAGGTGCTGTTCCTTGGTTGAAGTGCTCATGGCGTCGCTTGTCCTTGCAGGGAAGTGAAGAAGATCAGGCCGCGGCGAAGAAGCCGTCCCACACCAGCTTGAGGCCGGCCAGGAGCATGCCCAGGTAGATGAAGCGGTAGAAGGTCTTGGAATCGATGCGCCGCGCGATGTACACGCCCAGCCACACGCCGATGGGCGCCAGCGGCATCAGCATCAGCGAGGTGGCCATGTTGCGCATGTCCAGCAGGCCCAGCCAGGCGTAGGGGATCCACTTGCTGAGATTCACCGCGAAGAAGAAGTAGGCCACCGTCGCGGTGAAGGCGATGGGCTTGAGGCGCAGCGGTATCAGGTAGGCATTGAGCGGCGGCCCGCCCGCGTGCGAGATGAAGCTGGTGAAGCCCGAGGCCACCGTGAGCAGCGCGCCCAGGCCGCGCCGCGGCAGCGGGTCGTCCGGCTTGGGCGGGAACATCAGCCGCTGCGCCAGGAACACCAGCGTGAACACCCCCACGATGCCCGCCACCGTGGCCGGCGACAGCAGCCGGAACAGGAGCGTGCCCGCCACCGTGCCGACCAGGCCGAAGGGGATGAGGAACTTCAGCAGGCGGAAGTCGACGTCGCGGCGGAAGGCCGCCAGGCCCAGCACGTCCATCACGAAGAGCAGCGGCATCAGGATGGCGGCCGCCTCGGGCACCGGCACGGCCAGTGCCATCAGGGGCACGGCCAGGGAACCGAAGCCGGCGCCGAATCCGCTCTTGCTGATGCCCAGCAGAAGAACGGCGGGCACCGCGACCAGGTAGAAGCTCGAACTGGCGATGATGGGAAGCGTCAAGACAGGGAACCGGTGGCAGCGCAAAACGGGCGAAGGCGCCATTGTGGCGGGGCGCCACAATTCCTGCTCCCGCAGGCCCAAGGCTACGACCAGGAGTGCCATGCAGATCTTCGATGCCGCCACCACCCGCGCCCCGCTGGGCTTCGACCGCCTGGTGCCGGCGCTGCATGCCGCCTTCGCGGGCCATGCGACGGTGCCGCCGCGCCACGTGCACCAGGTGGGCACCGGCGCCGACCAGGGCACGGTGCTGATCATGCCGGCCTGGAGCGATGACGGCTTCCTCGGCATCAAGACCATCAACATCTATCCCGGCAACGGCGCGCGCGGCCTGCCGGGCCTGCACGCGAGCTACGTCCTGTACGACGCCCGCACCGGCGTGCCGCTGGCCATGATGGACGGCAACGAGATCACCGCGCACCGCACCGCGGCGGCCGCCGCCCTGGGGGCCTCCTTCCTCGCGCGCGAGGACGCGCGGCGCCTGCTGGTGCTGGGCTGCGGGCGCGTCGCCCGCCTGCTGCCGACGGCCATGCGGCTGGTGCGGCCGGGCATCGAGGAGGTGCTGGTGTGGAACCACCGGCCCGAGGGCGCGCATGCGCTCGCGGCGCAGTGGCGCGCCGGCGGCCAGAAGGCCAGCGCGGCGCAAGACCTGGAACAGGCGGTGCGCCACGCCGACATCGTGAGCTGCGCCACCCTTTCGACCACGCCCCTGGTGAAGGGCGCATGGCTGCAGGCCGGCGCGCATCTGGACCTGATCGGCAGCTTCACGCCGCAGATGCGCGAAGCCGATCCCGCCTGCTTCGGACCGCAGGCGCGCGTCTTCGTCGACACGGAAGAGGCATTGGCGAAGTCGGGCGACCTGCTCGACGCCATGGCCGCCGGCCAGCTGCGCCAGGACCAGGTGCAGGCCACCCTGGCCCAGCTGTGCCGCGGCGAGCGCCGCGGGCGCACGGGCCCTTCGGAACGCACCGTGTTCAAGGCCGTGGGCAATGCGCTGGAAGACCTCGCGGCCGCCACGCTCGCATGGCGGTCATCGACGGGCACGTAGACTCGCCGCTTCCCCCGATATCTCCACCGCCTTTCCTCCATGCGCATCTCCACGCACGCTTCATGAGCACGCTCACCTGGATCTTCCTTCTGGTGGCCTGCGCGGCCGTGCTCAACGCTTTCGAGCAGCGCCGGCGCATCGCGCTGCTGGGCCGCGTGCTGCAGGGCTACCAGGTCGAGCGGCTGATGCAGCAGCTCACCGAGGGCTACCTGCGTTGGCTGGACGAGCAGGACCCGGAGCGCCGCGCCCCGCTGTGGGCCATGCTGCAGGGCACCGAGCGCTCGCTGGCCTCGCAGATGGCCAGCTTCTCCCGCGACTTCGCGAGCGCCGTGACGGCGCCGCAGGCCCAGGTGAACACCCTGCCCTTCTCGATGCCCTATGCGCAGCAGCTGCTGCCGCGCTCGCGCCTGTTCGACGCGCGGCGCGTGTTCGAGCTGCACGCCCGGGGCGTGCAGGCCGCCATCGACAACCCGGCGCAGCTCAAGGACAAGGACCGCGCCTACATGATGACCGCCGAGCTGCTCCTGTTCCAGCACAGCTGCCACTGGTTCTGCCGCTCGCGCTCGGTGGCGGATGCGCGCCTGCTGGCGCGCCACGGCACGCCCTGGCGCCAGGTGGTGGGCAGCGTGTCGGAAGAAACGCGCGGCGACTACCTCGCGCTGGTCGGCCGGCGCTGACCGGGCGGTTCAGGCGTCGGCGCGGATGCCGCGCATCAGGATCACGCCGCCCAGCAGGGCCGTGTCCTTGCGCATGCGCGAGGCCAGCGCATCGGCCGTGCCCGGCTGCGCCTGCCAGCCCACCTCGAGCAGCCGCTTGTTCACCTCGGGCCGGCGCACCACCGTGACCAGCGCCGCGTTGAACTTCTCGACCACGTGGTCCGGCAGGCTGGCCGGGCCGGCCAGCGCGGTCCAGATCTCCAGGTCGGCGCCGCGCACCGACGCATCGCGCAGCGTGTTCATGCCGGCCACCAGCGGGCTGGGCTCGGGCGAGGTCACGCCCACGGCGCGCAGCTTGCCGGCCTGGACATGGGGCATCACCAGGCCGGGCGGCAGCAGCGACATCTGCACCTTGCCCTCGAGCATGGCCTTGATCACCGCCGGGTTGCCGTTGAAGGCCTGGTGCTTGGCGGTGATGCCGGTGCGGGTCTTGATCAGCTCCATGCCCAGGTGGCCCACCGTGCCGTTGCCGGGCGAGCCATAGACGGCCGAGGCGCCCTGGCTGCGCGCCCAGTGCACCAGGTCCACGGGCGTTGCGCCTTCGGCATTGGCCGACAGCGTGAAGACCAGCGGCGCGGTGCCGATCAGGCCCACCGGGTCGAAGTCGGTCTCGGGATTGAAGGGCGTCTTCTCGCTCAGGAGCTTGGCGATGGTGAGGTTGCCGTTGATGAGCGCGCCGAAGGTGTGCTCGTCGGTGGACTTGGCCACCAGGTCGGCCGCCACGTTGCCGCTGGCACCGGGCTTGTTCTCCACCACCACCGGCTGCTTGAGCAGCTGGGACAGCGGCTCGGCCACGGCGCGCGCAGCCAGGTCGGGCGAGGCACCGGCAGGAAAGCCCACCAGCAGCTTCACCGGCTTGCTGGGCCAGATATCGGCAGCACGGGGAGCGGCGGGACGGGTCGACTGGGCCCAGGCGGTCGGCAGCGCGAGGCCCGCAGCCGTGGCGGCGAGGCCTTCGAGCCAGCGCCGTTTGTTGAGATCCACAGAAACTCCTATTGCAGGACAGGGAGTACATCAGGTTACATTTGTCGGTTGTCTCGAACAAGTCAACCAAAGCACTAAAAAATCGGGACGCGCAGGAGGGAGGAAAAAGAATGAGCATGGAGTCATCGAGGCTCGAACTGCCAGCCATCTCCGGATGCACCGCGCGCCTGTATCGGGGCGAGGCGGACATACCCGCCATGGCGCTGGTTGCCAACG
>Ga0209051_1003311_pt1 | contig 10671 bp, 11 predicted proteins | sample AraplaCvi_mMS_r2_2_FD_184286 | JGI IMG/M metagenome (GOLD analysis project Ga0209051, IMG submission 184286) | Arabidopsis root microbial communities from North Carolina, USA - plate scrape MF_Cvi_mMS_r2 (SPAdes) (version 2) | ecosystem: Host-associated > Plants > Roots > Endosphere | place... | reverse complement strand
ACTTCTGCAGCTTCAACAGCTCGATCTGCAGGAGGCGCTTCTGCTCCTCGTAGTCCTCGCGCTTCATGCGTTCGTCGTACGGGTAGTTCTCGCGCCACGTGTCGACGACTTCGCCGGTGGGCTGGATGATCAGCTCGGGATCGTCGTCGTCGTCGTCGCGCACGGTGTAGCCGTTGAGGGCATGGGCGTCCAGGGTCACCGGCGAAACGTAACGATCCCGGCCTAATCGCGGGTGACGTCGAGGTGAACGGCGGGTGTGCGCTACTTCGCCGTGCGCTTGGGCCGGATCAGCGCGAACTTCGTCATCATCGCGTTCATCCTCTTCAGGGCCTTGGGCGAGTTGTGGTAGTAGTTGCCGCCGGCACCGGCACTGGTCCGCGGTGCGACGACGGCCTCCTGGCGACAGAACTTGCGCAGGCCCTCCGCGCCGCCGAAACGCACCCCGATGCCCGAGGTCTTCCAGCCACCCATCGGCGCGGTGGTGCACATCAGATTGGAGATCACGTCGTTGATGTTGACGGCACCGCAATCCAGTTCCAGCGCAACGTCGTTGGCTCGTTCGACGTCCTTCGAGAACACCGACGCGCTGAGCCCGTAGGGGCTGTCGTTGGCCAACCGGACCGCCTCGGCGACCGACTTCACCTTCATGATCGGCAGCGTCGGACCGAAGGTCTCCTCCGTCATGCACGCCATCGAATGGTCGACGTCGACCAGCACGGTCGGCGGGTAGAAGCTGCCGGGTCCGCTCGGGCGCACCCCACCGGTCAGCGCCTTGGCGCCCTTCGCGACGGCGTCGTCGACGTGGCGGGCGGTGACGGCGACCTGGCTGTCGTCGATCAAGGCGCCGAAGTCGAAGCCCTCGCCCGCGCCCATCTTCAACTTGCCGACGTCACGGACGACGGCGTCGACGAACTCGTCGTAGACCTGCTCGAGCACGTACACCCGCTCGACGGACACGCACGTCTGGCCGGCGTTGAACATCGCACCCCACACCGCGGCGTGCGCGGCGAGGTCGACGTCGGCGTCCTCGAGCACGATCATCGGGTCCTTGCCGCCGAGCTCCAGGCTGACCGGGGTCAGCCGGCGGGCGGCACGTTCCATCACCTTCGCGCCGGTGGCGCTGGATCCGGTGAACTGGATGTAGTCGGAGTTGTCGACGACGGCCTCGACGGCCTCGCGGGCGCCCTGGACGATGGCCATCACCTCGGGTGCACCCGAGTCGAGCCAGCCGCGCTGGAGCAGTTCGGCGGTCAGGGGCGTGCGCTCCGAGGGCTTGAGCAGCACCGCGCAGCCCGCCGCGAGGGCGGCGATGCCGTCCATCAGCAGGTTGGCGACCGGGTAGTTCCACGGCGCGATGATGCCGACGACGGGGCGCGGCCGGTAGTGCACGGCGATCTTCTTGATCGAGAGGAACGGCAGCGAGGCCGGCCGGGTCTCGGGCGCCAGCGCCTTCTCCATCGTCTTGATGTAGTACGACGCGATCATGAGCAGCAGCGGCACCTCCTGGGCGGCGTCGGTTGCCGACTTGCCGGTCTCGGCAATCAGCAACGACTCGATCTCCTCGCGGTGCTCGCCGAGCCAGACGGCGTACCGCGCGATCACCTTGGCGCGTCCGGCGGCACCGCGCGCCTCCCATTCCCGCTGCGCCAGACGCAGACCGGTGGTCACCCGGGCGACGTCGGCGGGGTCGGACCAACGGACGGTTCCGGCGACGGCTCCAGTGGCCGGATTGAGGATCTCCGCGACCGCGTCAACTTCAGGCGTAGCTGTCATGCCCCCATGCTAACGGGTGCTGTGATCTACATCGCAGCGGGGTTGACACCCGTCAAGTTTAACCGCCACCGCGGCCACCGCCACCAGCGAACTGCCGAGGAGGACCGCACCGATCGTGTCGGTGAAGTAGTGATAGGTGACCGCCTGTCCCAGGGTCCCGAGCACGGCGAACGCCGCCACCGCAACGAGCAGCCAGCGCCGCACTCCCCACACTAGGACGACCATCCCGAGCACCGTCATCAGCACCGTGACATGGCCGCTGGGATAGGCCGGGGCGCCCTCCCGCTCCCGTCCGAAGAGTCGCTTGAGCACGCGCACCGTTACGACGCCCGCTAGCGGCGTCACGGCTACGACCGCCGCCAGCCGCCAACGGCGACGGTAGAGAGCGGTGCCGAAGGCGGCGATCAAGAGGATCTGCAGGAGAAGCGGTTCGGTGAAGAACAGCAGCTCACCAAGAACGGGGTGGGCGGACCATCCGTGGCGGACGAACGAGTCGTCGACGCGCGTCGAGCCGTCCCCGACCACCAGGCCCAGCAGAACCATCAGCGGCAGGCCAACAGCCGGCCACCACCTGACCGCGGGCGTCACTCGTCGCCGACGAGACCCCGGACGTAGGCCGCCTGACCCAGGTGCTGCGCGCAGTCGTCGACGATGCTGACGATGCGGGCGCTCGCGGTCACCGGTGGCGTCCACCGCTTGTCGACGATCGTCTCGAGGTCCTTCGCGGTAGTCGACGCGACGTAGGACAGTGCCATCGAGTGCACGGCGCGGTAGTACCCACCCAGGAGATCCGCCGACGCGCGCACCTTCGCAACCTGATCGGCGTCGTGGCCGTAGCCGCTCGAATCCTTGGGCAGGTCGAGGTCGAACTTGCCGACCCAGTCGTCACGGAACCACACCTGCTCGGCGCCGGCGATCTCGCTGAGCTGAGCGTCGATCACGCGGGCGCTGTGCCACAACAGCCAGGCGACGGTGTTGGCGTTCGGGGTCGCCCGGTAATAGGCGACGTCGTCGGTCAACCCGTCGACGAGGTCGTCGACGTGTTCGGCGAGCCGGGTGAACGAATCACGCAGCAGCTCACGGGCGACGGAGAGGTCGTTGTCGGACATGGTTGCGACGCTACCCGGTGCCGGGTCTCGTCAACCGTCGGCCGGTGACGCCCCGTGAAAGACGGCCTCGACGTTGTTGCCGTCGGGATCCCTGACGAAGGCGCCGAAGTATCCAGGGTGGTACTCGGGCCAGAGGCGAGGGGCGTGCAGCGACTCCGCGCCGAGCCCCATCGCGGTGTCGTAGAACGCGCGGACCTCGTCGACCCCGCGGGCCTGGAAGGCGAAGTGGATGGCGGTACCCACCTCGCGGTCACCGCCGTCCTCGATCCAGTAGTCCGGCTTGCCGGCGCTGCCGTACCCGATGGCGGGCCCGAACTCCATCTGCCGGGTGTACCCCAGCACACCGAGCACCGCGTCGTAGAACTGCTGTGACTTGCCGAAGTCGGCGCACACGATTCCGAAGTGGTCGATCATGAAATTCATCGTGGCACGAACCACCGACACCGCCGTAGATTCGGCCAATGAGCTACGACGTGGTCATCCGCAACGGCACGATCGTCGACGGCCTCGGCGGTGAGCCGTACGTCGGCGACGTCGCGGTGTCCGACGGAGTGATCGTCGCAGTCGGCACGGTCGACGGCGAGGCGTCGCGCGAGATCGACGCCACCGGCCTGCTCGTCACGCCCGGATTCGTCGACCTTCACACCCACTACGACGGCCAGGCCATCTGGAGTGACCGGATGACGCCGTCCTCGGCGCACGGCGTCACGACCGCGGTGATGGGCAACTGCGGTGTCGGCTTCGCCCCGTGCCGCGCGGAGGACCACGACACGCTCGTCGACCTGATGGCCGGCGTGGAGGACATTCCGGGTGTGGTGATGACCGACGGTCTGCCGTGGACATGGGAGACGTTTCCCGAGTTCCTCGACGCCCTGTCGTCACGACCGCGGGACATCGACGTCGCAGCGCTGCTTCCGCATTCGCCACTACGGGTGTACGTGATGGGCCAGCGGGGCGTCGACCGAGAGGCGGCCACGGCGGAGGACCTGTCCCAGATGCGAAAGCTTGCCGCCGAGGCGGTGGAGGTGGGTGCGCTCGGCTTCGCCTCGTCGCGGTTGACGCTGCACAAGAGCGAAAGTGGCCAGCCCATACCAAGTTTCAATGCCGGCCGCGACGAGATCGAGGCCATCGCCCGTGGCGTCAAGGACGCCGGGGGTGGGCTGATCCAGTTCGTCCCCGACCTCGTCGCAGGCGATTACGGACCGGCTCTGGAGACGGTGTTCGGCGTCGCGGCCGACGTCGGCCTGCCGGTGACGTTCACCCTCGCGATCGGCAACGCGGGCGACCCGTTCTACGTCGGCGGTCTCGACCTGGTCGAGAAGGCCAACGCAGGACGCGGCCCGGACGATCCTCGGGTGTCGGCGCAGATCTTCCCGCGACCAATCGGGCTGATGATCGGCCTCGAACTGTCCGGCAATCCGTTCGTCCTCTACCCGAGCTACCGCGAACTGGCTCACCTGCCGCTGGCCGACCGCGTCACCGAGATGCGCAAACCCGAAGTGCGCGAGCGCATCCTGGCCGACCAGCCCGCATCCGACGGGCACCCGCTGATGTTCGCCGCCCAGGCCTGGGAGTGGATGTTCCCGATCGGCGACCCGCCCAACTACGAGCCGGACCGGTCCGACAGCATCGCGTCACGCGCACGGGCCCGTGGTGTCAGCCCGCTCGAGGAGGCCTACGACCGGGTGCTCGACGACGACGGCCGCGCGATGCTGCTGATCACCCTGGCCAACTTCCGGGACGGGTCGCTGGACACCGTGGCAGAGCTGATGAAGCGCGACGACGTCGTACTCGGCCTCGGAGACGGCGGCGCGCACTACGGAATGATCTGCGACGCAAGCTTTCCCACCTACATGCTGGCGCACTGGGCACGTGACCGCCCGTCGGGTCGGCTGACGGTGGCCGACGCGGTCCGCGAGCTGACGTCGGTGCCCGCACGGGTTGCCGGCCTGGCCGACCGGGGCCGCATCGGCGTCGGATACAAGGCCGACCTCAACGTCGTCGACCATGCCGCCCTGACGCTGCACGCGCCGGTGATCGTCCGCGATCTGCCCGCGGGTGGTCGTCGACTCGACCAGACCGCCGACGGCTACGTCGCCACGATCGTGTCCGGCGAGGTGATCGCCGAGAACGGTGTGCCGACCTCGGCGCTACCCGGAAAGCTGGTGCGGGGCAGGCGGTCCGCCCCGGCCTGATGCCACGGTGGGGTCGAGATGGCCCCGCCGTACATCGGCAGGTGAACGTCGGCTCCGTGGCGGGCGAGCTGATCCCACGGCTTGTTCAGACCGAAGGAGCCGTGGGTGCGCACCCTCGTCACGGTGTCCAGATCCAGACAGTCGACGAGCACCTCCTCGCCACTGCCGGCCAACTGACGCACGGTGCCCTCGGGGTCGACGATGCAGCTGCCTCCGACACCCGCCGGGTCTGCGGTGTTCACGTTCACGACGAACAGCTGATTGGTCCACGCGTTGGCACGCGCGCAGACCAGTTCCATCTCGCGATCGCGGGTCGTCGTCAAGGTCGGCTGGATGATCACCTCGGCCCCCAGCCAGGCCAGCTGCCGGGCGGTTTCAGGGAACGACCCGTCGTAGCAGATCGCCAGACCAATCCGGCCGACGTCGGGGATGTCGAAGACGACGAACTCGTCACCGGGGGTCGTCTGCTCGTAGGGCTGCCAGGGAAACACCTTGCGGTACGTCGCGGCGATCTCGCCGAGCGGGGACACGGCGACCGCGGTGTTGTAGACCTTGCCGTCGTCACCGCGTTCGTAGAGCGTGCCCGGTATCAGCCATAGTCCGGTTTCTTTGGCCAGCTGACACATTCGGTCGGTGGTGGGCCCGGGGATCGGCTCGGCCACCTCCCGCATCCACCCCGAGCGCGCCTTCAGCAGCGGCGCCTCCCCGGCGAGCATCAGCTCGGGCACCACGACCAGTTGCACGTGCGGGAAGGTGCCGCGCACCGCGTGGACCTGGTCGCGGAACCGCTCCCAGCTCATCGCGGTGTCGTAGGCGACTGGAGTGGTCTGGATGGCGGCGACAGTGAGTGTTCGCATCAGTTGTCCTCGGTTGCGGTTGAGGTGGTGACGGCCTCGCGGCCGCCCTGGAAGAAGCCCGGGAACCGGGTGCGCACGACGAACATCGCCGCCACCCCCACGCCGATCGCGCCGACGCCGAGTAGGAAGACCCCGCCGACTCCGTGGAACGACGTCGCACCGTAGGTCGGAGCAAGCATGTCATGCGCGCTGCGGCCGAATGCCGCGAGCATGATCGAACCGCCGACGGCGGGTAGCACGCCCCGGAGGAACAGATCGCGGACGGACGCCGTCAACCGGTGGCGGAAGTACCACACGCAGGCGAGCCGGTGACCCCGTAGTAGAAGGCGACGAGCAGTCCGACCGAGAGGATGGCGTCTCCCCGGAAGTTGGCGGACACCGCCGCCAACGCCGCGAGCAGCACCGCGGCGGCCACCCCGAAGAACACCCTGCCGAAGGCGGGGGTGCGGAACGCACTTCACCCTGGGCGACCCCCACGGCTGCTCGCAGGCAACGTCGTCGCCATGGAGGACGGCTACCAGATGGACGTGTTGTCCGGGCGGCGCACCCGGGACGAGGTGAAGCTGTGCTTGTACTCCTTTGCCCGCGCGGTCACGGGCTGCGAGCTCTGACGAACGCCTGACCGGGCCCGGCCCCCGAGGCGGCCGGGCCCGTCGAGACGGGTCAGGACGCGGCTGCCGACGCCTCCCCGGCGTTCGAGGTGCCGGCGCCGGCACCGGCGTCCGCGGCACTCTGCTCGTCGCTCGGCGTCGTCGTCCCCGGATCCGGGTCCGTGGTGGTGGCGACGGTCCCGGACTCGACCTCGGACGCCGTGCCCGTGCCCGTGGTGGTTCCGGAGCCGGAGTCGGCGAAGGTGTCGCCGGGTTCGACCTTGATCGAGTCGCGCACGACGTTGGTCAGCGGTCCGGAGTCGTTGCTCTTGACCAGGCCGGTCGTCGCGCCGTCGGCGGCGTCTGGCTCGGTCGCACCACCGCTCGGCGGCGTCACCGGGTCGACGACGGGTTCGGCGACCCGCAGCGACACCGCCGTGTCGAGCGAGACGGACGGGTCCGGCAGTGAGGTGACCCGCTGGTCGGCCGTCGTGTCGTCGGCAACTGTGTTCACACTCATCGCACTCGACGGCAACGGAGTCGGCGTGATCGGTGCCGGCAGCACCGACAGCAGATTGTCGATGCCCGCGTTCAACGAGTCGACGACGTTGTTGGCGAGTACCCCGACCGGACCGGGAAGCGCGCGCAGCGGTGCCGAGAAGGTGTCGATCAGGTCACCGACGAGTCCGTTGGACGACACCAATCCGTAGACCAGGTTGCTCAGCAGCCCGGGTATCTCTGCGGGATTCTGGATCGCCGATTCGAACGTGGCCTCGAGATCGGCCGGCAGGTACCCGAGGTAATAGGCGGTGTTGTACAGCGCCCACACCGGCGCGGTGACGGCCAGGTTGGCGGCGACGACCGTCTTGCCGAGGTCGGTCGCCCAGAACGCGTCCGTCGCGTCGACGCCGGCCGTCGGGTCGGGCAAGACGCCGCCGAGGAAGGCGTTGATCGCATTGGCGATCGCGTTGGCGGCGTCGATGATGACGCCGTCACTTGGCCCGCCCGGTCCCAGCGGGAACGGCAACGCACCCGCGATCACCTCGACGGAGTCGACCTTCAACGACCACGGGTACGTCCAGTACGGATAGCTGTCGGCCGGATTGGCGTAGCGGTTGACCAGCCAACTGAACAGGCTCGGCGCCAGCGACGGGTTCTGCGCGGCGATGGCGAACGCGGTGCCGATGTCGAACGGCAGCGACGAGCCGGCGTCCTGCGTGATCGCGTAGCCATAGGCCCCGCCGGCCACGACGTCGCCGAATCGGTACAGCGCGTCGGTGATCACCGACGCGTTGGCCACGTCGGCCGAGACGGCCGGGAGCGGTGCCCGGTCCGGCGCGATCAGGGCGCCGGTCGAGATCACGCCCGCGGCCAAGAATGCAGCGGCAAGCTTGGTTGGCAAAGGTCGAACGGATGCATTCACGATGTTTCTCCCCCGAGAAAGATCACCTGCGGTCTACACCGCAAGCCGACGGCCCCCTGCCGCCGTCAAGATCATATGGCGACGCAGCGGCTTCCACTGACGTTCCTGACAATTTTCTGTACGCGTCTCGACTTCGAATCATCGCGCGCGCAAAGGTGGTCAACGGGCCCCATGCACGAGGTGATTGACTCCCGTGACCGTCATGAGCGCCCCCGCCGGCGACGAAGCCCCTGCCATCTCCCCGCAGGCTCGTACCGCGCTGTGGGCCAGCCTGGTCGGCACCACCATCGAGTGGTACGACTTCTTCCTCTACGCCACCGCTGCCAGCCTGGTGTTCAACAAGGCGTTCTTCCCCGACCAGACGACATTCGTGGGCACGATGCTGGCGTTCGCGACCTTCGCGGTCGGCTTCTTGGTGCGCCCCATCGGAGGCTTCGTCTTCGGCCACGTCGGTGACCGCATCGGACGCAAGAAGACGCTGGCCTTCACGATGTTCCTGATGGGTGGGGCGACCGCGCTGATGGGCCTGCTGCCCACCGCCGCGCAGATCGGCATCCTCGCGCCGATTCTGTTGCTCCTGTTGCGGATCGTGCAGGGCTTCGCCCTCGGCGGCGAATGGGCGGGTGCGGTCCTGCTGGCCGTCGAGCACGGCCCGCCGCGGCGGCGTGGGCTGTTCGGCAGCATCCCGCAGGTCGGCCTGGCCGTCGGATTGGCCCTGGGCACGGGCGTCTTCGCCCTTCTGCAGTTCGCGCTGCCCGAGGACGCCTTCCTCACCTACGGGTGGCGGATCGCCTTCCTGTTCAGCATCGTGTTGGTGGTCTTCGGCATCGTGGTGCGGTTGAAGGCCACCGAGACGCCCGCCTTCGAGAAGGTCCGCGACAGCGACGATCGGGTCGCGGTGCCACTGCGCGAGGTGTTCAAGCCGCCTGCACTGCGGTCGACCGTCTTGGGAATGCTGTCGCGCTGGGGTGAGGGCGCCGCTTTCAACACCTGGGGCGTATTCGCCATCTCCTACGCGACCGGCACCCTGAAGCTCGACAAGATTCCGGTGTTGGTCACGGTGACCGTCGCCGCCCTGCTGATGGCGGTCCTCATTCCGGTGTCGGGGTTGTTGACCGACCGATTCGGCCCGAAGCGGCTGTACGCCATCGGAATCAGCGCCTACGGCGTCGCCGTGTTCCCGGTCTTCGCCCTCTTCGACACGAGGGACATCTGGCTGTACGCGGTCGGGATGGTGCTGGTGTTCGGCGTGATCCACGCGCTGTTCTACGGGGCGCAGGGCACGCTGTACGCCTCGTTGTTCCCGGCCCGCATTCGGTACACCGGGTTGTCGACGGTCTACCAGCTCTCCGGCGTCTACGCCTCCGGACTGACGCCGCTGATCCTCACGGCGTTGATCGGCGTCGCGGGCGGCACCCCGTGGCTCGCCTGCGGCTACTTGGTGGCGACCGCGGGAATCGCCGTCGTCGCAACGCTTCTGCTCAAGCCGACACCGCTCGCGGAGATCTAGCGCGAGCGTGGGGCTTGCGTACGCCAATCGCGCAGAATGCGTACGTACGGCCCACGGTCAACGTCAGACGGGGCAGCCGCGGGCGCGCAGCGTGCTGCGGATCCGCTCGAGGATGACGTGCGGCCGCGCCAACATGGCGCCGCTAACCCGTATCACCGCCCAACCCGCCGCTTCCAGCAGCACGATCCGCTCGATGTCCCAGGCGCGCTGTCTCCCGTCGGTCCAGTGCTGCACCCCGTCGTATTCGACCGCGACCTTCCATCGACGCCAACCCATGTCGACCCGAATGTGCAGTTGCGGAAACACGATCTGCGTCTCGGGTCGGGGTAGCCCACCGCGGACGACCAGCAGCCGAACCCTGGTCTCCTGTGGCGACTCGGCGCCACCGTCGGCGAGGTCGAGCACTCGGCGCAACCGCGCCACGCCGCGTTCGCCGGGGTGTGCGTCGGCGACCGCAAGGACGTCCAGCGGCGTGATGCGCGTGGCGTTGAGCAAGGCGTCGACGGCGGCGATCGCGTGATCGACCGGACGCGTGCGACCAATGTCGAACGCGGTGCGCGCAGGTGTCGTCACCGCCACGCCGCGGACGCGGTACACCTCGCCAGGGACCAGCTTCCACGAATGCACGACGATGCCGGCGGGCGCGTGCCGATCCGCTCTGACGACCTCCGCTGGAGCCGACGGGTCGAGCCACTTGGTTCCGAGCGCCGCGGCGGCCGACGATCCACCCAACGTTGCGCCCGTCGCCAGCCACGCGGCCTGCGCGCGTACCAGGGCTGTCAGCTCGACCTCACGTGGCAGGTATACGTCGCGATGGATGGCGACGTTGTCACGGGCAAGCGAGCGACGGGTCAGGTGGCCGCTGCGGATGGCCGCGCTGCCGATGAAGGGTTCCATGCCGAGACCGTCGCGGCGATGCCCGACGACCGTGGCCCTCGCGTACGCCAATCGAGGCGAAGCTGTGCATGGAGCCCACGCTGGGGATGAACACGAAAGAGCCCGGCGTCGCATGCGACGCCGGGCTCTCTTCGTAGACGGGACTTAGAAGTCCATGCCGCCCATGCCACCGGTCGGGTCGCCCGCGGGAGCGGACGCCTTCTCCGGCTTGTCGGCGACGACGGCCTCGGTGGTGAGGAACAGCGCCGCGATCGAGGCTGCGTTCTGCAGCGCCGAGCGCGTCACCTTGACCGGGTCTGCGACGCCGGCCTTGAGCA
>Ga0209051_1003310_pt1 | contig 10672 bp, 11 predicted proteins | sample AraplaCvi_mMS_r2_2_FD_184286 | JGI IMG/M metagenome (GOLD analysis project Ga0209051, IMG submission 184286) | Arabidopsis root microbial communities from North Carolina, USA - plate scrape MF_Cvi_mMS_r2 (SPAdes) (version 2) | ecosystem: Host-associated > Plants > Roots > Endosphere | place... | reverse complement strand
GGCGACCAGGTCGAGAAGCCGGCTCCGCTCGTCCTTCACGTCGAGGTCGACGATGCGCTTGCCGCGATGCAGCAGGTCGGCACCCTCCACCGGCATGGCCAGTCCACCGCTCGGACGTCGCACCCTGACCACGTCGGCACCCATGTCGGCCAACATCATTCCCGTGTGCGGGCCAGGGCCGATGCCGCCGAGTTCGATCACCCGCACCCCGGCCAGCGGTCCGGAGGTCACCCCTTCTTGACCTTCAGCACCTGCTTGCGCAGGCCGTCCGTCGCGGTTTCCATGCCGCCCTTCAGCGTGCGCTTGAGCAGGAATCCCGGCATCGGGATGGACAGGTCGATCGCCATGTCGAACTTGACCCGGGTCTTCTCGCCCTCAGGTGTCAGCGTGTACCCGGCGTCCTGCGCCTTGAGCTGGCTCGACGACACCAGGGTCCACGTCACACTGCTGTCGGTCCAGGTGTATTCGATGACCTGCTTGTCTGTCAGGCCCGCGGCCTTCACCGTCATCTCGACCTGCTTGGGCCGTCCGTCCGGGTGGCTCTCGAGGATCACGGCCTTCTGGTACTGCGGTGACCACGTGGGCGTCGACTCGACGTCGGCGATGACGTCCAAGATCTCGCCGGGGGTTGCTTCGATGACCACTTCGCGCGAATCACTGGTTGTCATGCCCGCGACCTTAACCAGCAGTGTCCTGCGCCGTTCACGTATGGGTGGAAACATCGTCGCCGTGGCCACGAAGACACCAGAGATCCCCCAGACCATTGCCTACCCGGCCGCGGGCGGGCGCCCGAACCGTCGCGACGAGGATGCACTTCTGCCGCACGTCATCGTCTTGTTCGGCGCGACCGGAGACCTGGCCAAGCGCAAACTGCTACCCGGCATGGCGTATCTGGTGCAGTCCTCGTTGGCTCCGAAGATCCGCGTGGTCGGAACGTCGTTGGAGGACCTGACCGACGACCAGTTCCGCACGCTGACCAAGGAAGCCGTCGACGCGTTCGGCACCCACCCGCTCACCCAGGAGCAGTGGGAGCACTTCGCCAGTCGCATCACCTACGTTCCGCAGGGCGCCGGCCCCGAGGCGCTGGCCGCGGCCGTCGCCGCCGCTGAAGCGGAACTTGGCCCGGAAACTCGCCGCCTGCACTATCTTTCGGTCCCACCGAAGGCCGCGCGTGCGGTCATCACCATGCTCAAGGAAGCCGACCTGGTCGACCGCTCGCGGGTGGTGATGGAGAAGCCGTTCGGTACTGACCTGGCCAGCGCCATCGAACTCAACGACTTCGTGCACGAGACGTTCCGCGAACGGCAGATCTTTCGCATCGACCACTTCCTCGGCAAGGAAGCGGCCCAGAACATCTTGGCGTTCCGCTTCGCCAACGGTCTGTTCGAGCCGATCTGGAACCGCAACTTCATCGACCACATTCAGATCGACATTCCCGAGACTCTCGGGCTCGATCAGCGCGCCAACTTCTACGAGAGCACGGGCGCCTACAAGGACATGGTGGTGACGCACCTGCTGCAGGTGATGGCCTTCGTCGTGATGGAACCACCGACCGCGTTGGAGCCCCGCGCCATCAGCGAAGAGAAGAACAAGGTGTTCCGGTCGATGCTGCCGATCCAGACCAACGAGGTGGTTCGCGGCCAGTACACCGGATACCGCGCCGAGGACGGAGTGGCACGGGATTCCGACACCGAGACGTTCATCGCGCTCAAGGTCGGCATCGACAATTGGCGGTGGGCCGGGGTTCCGATCTACCTGCGCACGGGAAAGAAGATGGCCGAGGGCATGCGGATCATCTCGATCGCCTTCAAGGAGGCGCCGCGCACCATGTTCCCTGCCGGGTCCGGTGTGGGTTCTCAGGGGCCCGACCACCTGACGTTCGACCTGGCCGACGCGTCGAAGGTGTCGCTGTCCTTCTACGGCAAGCGGCCTGGTCCCGGTATGAAGCTCGACAAGATGTCGATGCAGTTCTCCACCCAGGAGACCGAGCAGCTCGGCGACGTACTCGAGGCATACGAGCGACTGATCTTGGACGCGATGCGCGGTGACCACACGTTGTTCACCACGGCGGAGGGCATCGAATCCCTATGGGAGCGTTCAGAACAACTGCTTCAGGACCCGCCGCCGGTCAAGTCGTATCCGCCGGGCACCTGGGGGCCGAACGCCATTCACCAGCTCATCGCGCCGAACGCGTGGCGGTTGCCTTTCGAACGTGCGTGGCGCGAGAAGAAGTAGGCTCAGGTCATGACGGATGCGGTGAATCCCACGATCCCTCCCAGCGGTACGGGGTGCGTCGAGTGCACGGAGGTCAACGGCTGGTGGGTGCATCTGCGCCGGTGCACCGCATGTGGACACATCGGGTGCTGCGACGACTCGCTGGCCCGGCACGCGTCGGCGCACTGGCGCGAGGAGGGGCATCCGATCATCCGGTCCTTCGAGCCGGGTGAGGATTGGTTCTGGAACTACGACACCAACGAGTACTACGACGGGCCGGAACTCGCTCCGCCGGAATGCCATCCGCTCGACCAGACCGCACCCGGGCCCAGCGAGCGCGTGCCGAAGGACTGGATGATCCAGCTGCAACGCCGGGGTGACTGACCTCCGGTGGTGAAGGCCGGAGGCGAGAGCACCCTCACCGTCCTGGTTGCATTCGGCGCGAACCTCGTGGTCGCCCTGGCGAAGTCCTTCGCCGCGGTGGTGTCCGGTTCGGCGTCGATGACGGCGGAAGCCGCACACTCGTGGGCTGACACGGGCAACGAGATCTTCCTCCTCGTCGCCAATCGACGCAGTGTCCACGAGCGCGACGACCGACGACCGCTCGGTTACGGGCGCGAGGCCTACGTGTGGTCCCTGCTCGCCGCGGTCGGCCTGTTCGTCGTCGGAGCAGCGGTGTCGATCTGGCGGGGAGTCACTGAGCTCCTGCACGGCGACGACGCCCCCGAGGACTACCGTCTCGCCTATCTGGTTCTGGCGGTCGCGTTCGTGCTGGAGGGCACGTCGTTGTTGCAATCGCTGCGCCAACTGCGAAGGGATGCACGCACATACGAGAGCGACGTGCTGGAATACGCCTTCGAGACGTCGGATCCCACGGTGCGGGCCGTCTTCGCCGAGGACAGCGCTGCTCTGGTCGGCATCGTCATCGCATTCCTTGGCATCCTGCTGCACCAACTCACCGGCGACGTCGTGTGGGACGCGATCGGTTCGATCCTGGTCGGCGGCGTGCTTGGCGTGGTCGCGGTGATTCTGATCAACCGCAACCGGGTGTTCCTCACCGGCGAGCCAGGGCCGCCACGACTGCAGCAGGCGTTGCGTGACAAGCTGGCCAGCTTCCCCGAGGTGGCCTCGGTCCGGTTCTTGCGGCCCGAATTCATCGGGCCCAAGCAGATTTTCGTCATCGCGAGCGTCGACCTGGTCGGTGACGCCGTCGAATCGTCGATCGCGCGCACGTTGCGCGAGCTCGAGCATCGGCTCGAAGACGACGTGCCCTACGTGGTGGAAGCGGTGCTGACCGTTTCCGAACCCGACGGCGCGGGTACCCGGCCAGGGTGAACACAGAGCCCAAGACCAGCGATTCGGACAACGGCCCCAAGGGCGCCGAAGACGTCCAGAGCGACCCCGCGAAGGGTGCCGACGATCGGTCGGACTGGTCGGACGAGGGCGGCGCCACTCCCACCGGGCCCGCTGACGACTAACGCGCGTCGGCCAGCGCCTGAATTGCGGCGTTGTAACCGGGGATGAACGTGATGCCCGGCCCGCCATGACACCCGGCGCTTCCGAGGTATAGCCCCTCGATCGGGACGGGAGCGTCGGCGAATCCGCGAGGCCCGGGACGGTTTGGCCCCATCTGCTCGGGATGAATCAGACCGTGGCAGTAGTCGCCTCCCGGCGCGCCGAACATGGTGCCCATGTGGCGCGGCGTGAACGTGGTGTGCCGGATGATCTTCGACTCGAAGTCGGGTGCGACGCGAGAGATCTTCTCGACGACCCGGCGCCCCATCTCCACCTTGAGGTCGCCGTAGGACGCGCGTTCATAGGTGATCGGGAACCACATCGAGAACGCCGACATGGCGTGCTTTCCTTCGGGGGCCAGGCCGTCGTCGTGGACCGACGGGAACTGCATGGCGACGGCCGGGTCGACGGGAACGATGCCGCGGCGACTGTCCTCCCACTGCCGCTGCAGCTCCTCGGGGGTGCTGAAAAGCCCGATGGCCGACTGCATTTCGGGGTCGTTGAGGCTTTCGTACGGCGCGGCGAAGGTGGGCATGCCGTCCAGCGCGAAGTGCATCTGGAGATAGCTTCCGCGGTGGTCGACGCGGGCGAAGCGGTCTCTGACGTCGGGCGGCACCAGGTTCGCGTCGACCATCTTGGTGACGGTGTGGTCGGGTGCGACGCCGGACACCACGATGGATGCGTCGACCGTCGAGCCGTCCTCGAGGCGGACGCCGACGACGCGGTCGTCGGCGACCAGGATCTCCTCGACCTTGCTGCGCAGCCGGAGTTCGCCGCCGTGGCGTTGCAGGGTCTCGACGAGATGTGCGGTTAGGGTGCCAATTCCGCCACGGAACTTCTTCATCAGCATGGCGTTCTCGTCGGGCATGGCCAAGCCGAAGGCCAGCGCCGCGGCACTGCCGGGGACGGCGGGACCGCGGTAGGTGGTGTTGACGGCGAGGAAGGACAGCATTCCGCGCAGGGCGCCGTGCTTCTCCGCGTCGGGAAGATAGCGATCCAGGACGTCGACGACGGAACCGAACAACATGTCCGAGATCGCGGAGCGCTCGAATTCATTGTTGGCACAGGCGAACATCTCGTCGATCGTCTTCGGCGGAACGCCCGCCTCGAACCGCCCGAGCGCACGCGTCGGCCCCTGGCTCCACGCCATCAGGCCCGCCATGCCGTTGACCGCCTCGGCACCGTGCACGTCGTTGAGGTGGGTCAGCAGCTTCATCGGATCGTTGTAGTAGACGACGGGCTCGTCACCGATGCCGCGCAGCGACACCGACATGACGTCGAGGTCGACGGTCGGCAGCTCGCCGAGCCCGAGTTCCTCGCTGACCTTCGCCGACGTGGGGAACTGCAGCGAGCCGGCGATCTCGAATCGGTAGCCGTCGAATAGCTCTACGGTGGAGGCCATTCCGCCGGCGTAGAGCTTGGAATCCAGGCAGAGCGTGCGGACGCCGGCCTTCTGCAGGACGGCCGCCGCGGCCAGTCCGTTGTGACCCGCACCGATGACCACCGCGTCGAACTGTGCCATCGTCCGAGGCTGACACGACGAGAAAGTTTTGTCAATTATGACGAAACTTCGTCAGCGCTGGTCGCCGATGCCCGCCGCCACCGCCTCGAGCGCGGTGCGACACAACCGCGCCAGCTCCGGCAACGACCGGTCGTCACTCAACATCCACACCTCCATCGCCCCGAACACCGCAGCGGCGATGCACCGAGCGGTCACCGTCACGCGCAACCGGTCGTCGGTACCTGGGGCGGGCGGATCCTCACGGGTCAGGTACTCCTCGACCGCCTCGGCGAAGTCGGCCTCGACCTGGCGGATGTGCCGCACGATGCGCACCGGATCCAGCTCGCGGGTCCGCAGCTCCGCGATCTTCGGCACCGCCGAGGTGTCGTACGGCGCCGCCATCACCGCGGAATGCACCGCGTCGACAAGTGATTCGTCCGGGCCGCGACTCGCCAGCGCCGTCCGAAACCACTGGAGCCCGGCGTCGTAATCGGCGAACAGCAGGTCGTGCTTGGACGTGAAGTGTCGATAGAAGGTGCGTAGCGACACTCCGGCGTCCGCGGCGATCTGCTCGGCGGAGGTGTCCTCCACTCCTTGCGCCAGGAACCTGACCAGCGCGGCTTGGCGAAGTGCGTCGCGAGTGCGTTCGCTGCGGACGGTCTGCGCAGGTCGAACCATGTGGGTAAGTTACCCCGGCCGCCAACCGGCGACGGAAACACGTCAGCGTCAATTTTTGCTGCGTAGGCCACGAACGGCGCCGGACCCGCCTATCCTCAGTTGGTGGATGACCCGATACCGGAGGCGTACACCGACGCCGGTGGCAACCTCGACCGCGCGACCGCGCGACGATTGATCGCGGGCACCGTCTCGGTCAATCCGGCGGTGCGCGAACTGATGAACCAAATCACCGAAGATCACGGCGGGGTGGCCCGGCTACTCAAGACCGTCCTCTCCGACGCCGACCGGATGACCGCCCTGCACGACACCGGATTGTTGAACGGCGCTCCGCGACTCGCCCTCGACCAGTTCGCCGAACTCACCGCCGAGGCCGTGGGCACCCAATACGCCGCGGTATGGATCATCGCCGACGACCGTCAGATCTGCCTTGGAAGCAACCACCCCAACGCCCACGCCAAGACATCCCATCCATTGGACATGTCGATCGGCAAGTACGTAGTGGCCAGCGGGCAGCCGTTGATCGTCGACGACATCGCCAAACACCCGTTCCTGGCCGACCATCCCTACGCGCTAGGCGGACAAATTCGTGCCTACGCAGCTTTCCCGTTGCACGACGCCGGCGGAAACGCGGTTGGCACGTTGAGTGTGTGGGACACCCGCCCGCGGCGGTGGACGGGTGGGCAAGTTCAGATCCTCGAGGATCTTTCTGCCGCCGCACACACCAAGATCTTTGGCGAATGAGACTGTAACGCCAGTTCGCCGACGCGAAAACTCCGGGGGGACAACATCATCACACTGCAAGGCCGCAACGAATCGCCGACGACCGAGCCGCACCAGGGGCGACCACGTCGGCGGACGCTCGACGAACTGGCGCGGGCCAATCCACTAAGCACGATCATCACGGTGTCCATCGACGTGCTCGCCGGTTCGGCAGGAGTGGCGCTGGGCGCCTGGTGGGCCTTCTCGACCGAGCCGACCAGTCCCCCGGTGTGGATATGCACCCTCTACACCCCGTTGATCGTCGCCACCCTGGCGTTTCGAAAGGCGTACACCCGTCGGCTCAACCGACGATTCCTGGACGAATTCGGGCCCCTACTGGTCGGCACGGCGCTCGCGGCCATCTTGTTGCTCAGTTTGATGGAGTTCGCCGACGTCCCCGGACACATCGGCGGGATGGTCGCCAAGATCTGGGTGTGCACGTTGGCGCTGATGCTGCTGTGCCGACTGATTCGGGCGGTGTACCAACGGAGCCTGCGGCGACGCAGCCTTCTGCTGTCACCCGTCATCGTCGTCGGCAACGGTCGCGTCGCGAATCAGATCGTCGAACGGCTCCGTTCGAGCCCACAGCACGGACTCAAGGTCATCGGACTGCTGGACGCCGACCCCCCGTGGGCTGGCATGGATCCCGAAACCGAGGGAGCACCGATTCCCTACCTCGGCACGCCCGAGGACGTCGACCGGGTAATCCGTGAGACGGGTGCCGAAGGCGTGATCATCGCCTTCTCCCTCACCCAAGATCAATTGCTCACACCCGTGGTGCGCCTCGCGCACCGGCATGGATTGCGCGTGTGGGTCGTACCCAGAATGTTCGACTCGATTGGCGAGAGCATCAGGATCGACCACGTCGGTGGACTTCCGCTGCTCGCCGTGCCCCACACCAATCCTCAGGGCTGGCAATTCTCGTTGGTGAAGAACGTCTTCGATCGTGTTGTCGCCGCGTTCGGGTTGCTACTCATCTCACCGGTGTTCCTGACGCTGATGCTGCTGGTGCGGACCAGCTCACCGGGACCGATCCTGTTCCGGCAGCCGCGGGTCGGACGTGACGGACAGGTGTTCGACTGTCTGAAGTTCCGGTCGATGCGTGACCCGCTGCCGACCGACGCCGACTTCGAGGTCGCATCGGGCCGCGCACCCGGCGGCGTCGAAGGCGTGGACCGCCGAACCAAGATCGGCAAGATCATGCGTCGGACGTCGTTGGACGAGCTGCCGCAGCTGCTCAACGTCGTCAAGGGCGACATGAGCCTGGTCGGGCCGCGACCGGAACGCCCGGAATTCGTGGCGCTGTTCGACGCACAGATTCGCCGTTACGGCGAGCGCCATCGGGTGAAGGCCGGTGTGACGGGGTGGGCGCAGGTCCACGGACTGCGCGGCCAGACCTCGATCGCCGACCGCGCCGAGTGGGACAACTACTACATCGAGAACTGGTCGTTCGCACTGGACCTGAAGATCATGTTGCTCACGGTGCTCGCCGTGATGCGCCGGGCGGAATGAGCGGGCGGCCACGCACCACCACTGCTCAGCCGGCCTGGTGCACCTCGGCGACGTAGCCGCCGGGAAACTGCAGCACCGCACTCGTCGCGCCCCCGACGTCGCGGGGCGGCACCAACGCCTCTGCGCCCGCGGCGGTCGCCTTGGTGACGGTCGCGGCTACGTCGTCGACGGCGTAGCCGGCCACTTCCCGACCGTAGGGGTACGGCAGGTGCCCGTCGGTGACCAACACCAGGGTGTTGCCGAAGCCAGAGCTCAGACGAATCTGACGAAACGTGCTGCCCGGCTTGCCAATCAAGGCCCCGTCGGCTGCCGGGTCGTCGGACTTGAGGGTGCCCGCCGAAAAGGTCAGGTACGACTTCAAGAACGCGTCTACCGCATCGGGCGACAGGTAGACGCGGTTGTCCGGAATCGTCTGCAGCGCAGGATAGTTGGGCACCGAGGTGTGCCAGTAGAGCTGCGTGTTCACCCCGCCGGGGAAGGTGACGACGGCGTCGCGCCCGATCGGATCGTCGAAGGGGGCGACCTGAAGCAGGGCGCCACTGGCGCGCGCCTGCTGAATGCCCGCGTCGAAGTCACGAAGGAGCCAACCCGTGCGTTCTGACCCGAAGGGGAAGGGCGCCGGGGTGAGGAATCCGAAGACCGACAGCGTCCCCACCGGCGAGAGCACGAGTTGGGATCTGGTTTGGCTCTTGGTCGGGGTGACGTCGGCAACCCCTGCAGGCTTGGCGGTACCGCCGAAGGTCGCCAGCCAGCTACGCACGAAGTCGTCGAATCGACTCGGGTCGACGTAGACGTGCACCGAACCGTATTGCGGTCCAACGGCTTCCGACGTCGACGTGGCGTCAGCCGCCCTGGTCGACTCCGAGGACGGCGTGCTGGTCGTCGAGCCGCCACAGCCCGCGGCGAGCAGCACCACGACGGACGTCGACGAGGCGAGCGCACGGCGCATCCGTCGCGACGTCGTCACAGCCTGGGGATTAGATCGGCGGCCACCCACTCCTGGAACGACTGCCACCCGACGTCCGGGTACCGGGCGTGCAACTCCGCGATGTCGACCGTGTAGCCACCGTGAGCCAGGAAGCCGAACATCGCCCGCATGTCCGCCGAACCGATCTCGTCTGGGTCGCGGCTCACCAGCTTCACCGGCGACCCGACCGCGGCGGTCAGCACCGCAGCCATCTCCCGCGGGGTCGGGTTGTCGGAGGCAACGTCGACGCGAGCACCGCGGAACGGCGCTGGATCGGCCAGGACGGTCGCGACGAAGCGCCCGAGATCGCGCCTAGACAACTGCTGCAGCGCCACGTCGGCGGGGAGCGGCAGCTCGAAGACCCCGGCCCTGATGTCGTCGACGCCCCCGAGCATGTTGTCGTAGAAGTACGTCGGCCCCACGATCGTGTACGACAAGCCGGATTCGGCGAGTGACTGCTCGACCGCGAACTTGCTGTCGAAGTGCGGGATGCCCGTGTGCTGGTCGGCGTCGGCGACTGATGAGAACACCAGGTGCGGTACCCGAGCGGCGAGCGCCGCCGCGATGATCGTCGCGCCCTGGGCCACCTCGGCCGCCGGGCCGTCCTCGAACGGTGTGGTCAACGCGTAGGCACCGTCGACCCCGGCGAAGGCCGCCGCCACCGATTCTTCGTCGGAGAGATCGGCGGCCACCACCTCGGCTCCGGCGTCGACGAGGCGTCGAGCCGACGGTGAGTCCGTCCGCCGAGTGATGCCCCGCACCTGCGCGCCGCGTTCCATCAACGCGGTCACCACGGCGCCGCCTTGCGCACCCGTGGCTCCGAGCACGGCGAACCGTCCCTGCATCGTCATTGCTCCTGTCGTCAGACCGCGGTCCGCGGGTTGGGCTTGGCCTTCTTGTCGGCGTACATCAATTCGTCGGCCTCGGTGACCAACTGTTGGAGCGACTTGGTGTCGTCAGGGGCGACGTGCACCAAACCGACGCTGACCGAGAGGTCGTACCGCCGATCCGTCGTCTCGTTGAGCGCAAGGAAGGATTCCAACAGTCGCGTCTTGAGCGTGTTCGAACCCTCATGGGTGCCGGTGACGAGGACGCAGAATTCGTCGCCACCGGTGCGTGCCAGCACGTCGTCCCGGCCGAGAACCGATCGAAGCGTCCTGGCGACGTCGGCGATCAGCGCGTCGCCCGCGTCGTGTCCGTCTTCGTCGTTCACCTGCTTGAGCCCGTCGACGTCGAGGAACGCCAACACGCATTCCCTGCCGAGGTCGCGGGCGGCGCTCAGAGCGGCCTGCCCGAGAACGTTGAAACCCCGCAGGTTGTGCAAGCCGGTCAACTCGTCGGTGAGGGACAGCCGAAGGATCTCGTCGTTGGCCTGACTCAACTCGGCAGTGCGATCGCGGACCCGCTGCTCCAGTTCGGCGATCGTCTGGACGTGTGCCATGGCGACCGAGGTCGAGTCGGCCAGTCCTTGGAGTAATGACACCTCGTCGGCCGACGGCGTCCGCTCGTGCGACCAGTAGACGCCG
>Ga0209051_1003309_pt1 | contig 10673 bp, 9 predicted proteins | sample AraplaCvi_mMS_r2_2_FD_184286 | JGI IMG/M metagenome (GOLD analysis project Ga0209051, IMG submission 184286) | Arabidopsis root microbial communities from North Carolina, USA - plate scrape MF_Cvi_mMS_r2 (SPAdes) (version 2) | ecosystem: Host-associated > Plants > Roots > Endosphere | place: USA... | reverse complement strand
AAGTGCACGCCGTTGACGACGATCGAGCCGAAGCCGCTGATGGGCCCCTGCGCGAAGGCCGAGGCCGGCGCGCCGGTGCCGCCGGAGCCGACATCGCTGCCGCCGCCGCCGCCGCAGCCGGCGGCGAGCGCGGCCGCGAGGGCCAGCGCGAGGAGGCCGCGCATGCGGCCGGAAAGGGAGGTGTTCATGGGGTGCCTCGTCTCTTCGTTGGAGTGGATGCGGTCTTCTTGGCCGCGGGGGTGGGAACGGGGTGGGCGGGCGGCGCGGCCGCCCGGTCGATCTCGGAATACGCGTACAGGCCCGCGCGGAAGCGCCGCTCGCGGGCGCGCGCGGGGTCGGCGGCGTCGCGCGCGATGAGCGACTCGAGCAGCGGCACGAGCTCGCCCAGCAGCCGCTTCCAGGTCGCCTCGACCCAGGCCTGGGCCGCGGCGACGGACTCGGGCGACATCTCCTCCGCGAACACGGCCCGCTCGAGGTGGCGCGGCGCGGGCGCGAGGACGTTGTCGACCGCCGCCGACAGGTGGTCGCCGACGTTGTCGGCGAGGAACTCCAGCATGCGCGCACGGTCGCCGGCAGGCACGAAGGCGGCGAACAGCAGGGCCACGGTGTCGCGCCCGGCGTCGACGGTGGCCACGCCCAGGCGCACCAGCTCGTCGAGCAGGGTGCGCGGGTGCACGTCCTGCGTGACGCCGCGCGCCAGCGCCTCGAAGCTGGGCGCCGGGCCGTGGCGCGGCAGCACGCGCGGGCGGCCGCGGGCGTCGAGGTACTCGCCGGAGGTGCGCCAACGCGTGAACACGTCCGAGGCGACCGAGCGGCGCGGGGGCGCGGCGGCGCCCTCCTCCGCGCGCACGAGGCGCGTCACCTCGCGCCGGTTGATGCCGGTCGCGGCGCTGACGCGGCTGGCGGCGCGGTGCGGCAGGCTGTCGGGGTGGGCGGCGAGCCCGGCCTCCACCATCGCCGTCTTCAGGCTCTCCTCGGCGGCCGCGAAGGGCACGCCGCGCGCCACCAGCAGGCGTGCGAGCGGCCGCATCAGGGCGCGCGTGGCGGCCAGCAGGGCATGTTGTTCGTCGTCGGTCATGGGGGGGTTCGGTTGAAGGTCTCGCGGGCCGGTTCCAACCGGCCCGCCACGGTAAATGGGCAAACGGCACATTTCGGTTCAATCATGCCTGCTGGACGACAATCGCGCCATGTCCCATCCCCTGCCCCGCGTCATCGCGCACCTCGACATGGACGCGTTCTACGCGTCGGTCGAGCTGCTGCGCTATCCGGTGCTGCGGGGCAGGCCGGTGGTCGTCGGCGGCGGGCGGCGCCACACGCCCGTGCAGCGCGAGGACGGCAGCTGGGAGTTCGCCACGCTGCGCGACTACGCCGGCCGCGGCGTCGTCACGACCTCGACCTACGAGGCGCGCGCCTTCGGCGTCTTCTCGGCGATGGGCATGATGAAGGCGGCCGCGCTGGCGCCCCACGCGGTGCTGCTGCCGACCGACTTCGAGAGCTACCGCCACTACTCGCGCGTCTTCAAGTCCGCGGTGCGCGAGCTGGCGCCGGTGATCGAGGACCGCGGCATCGACGAGATCTACATCGACCTCACCGACGTTCCCGGCGTGCGCGACGCGGTCGGCCACGACCCGCTGGGCGGCGTGCGCGCGCTGGCGCAGGAGCTCAAGAACAACGTGCGGCGCGCCACCGGCGGCCTCACCTGCTCCATCGGCGTCACGCCCAACAAGCTGCTGTCCAAGATCTCGTCCGAGCTGGACAAGCCCGACGGCCTGACCATCGTCACCCACGAGGACATCCCGACCCGCATCTGGCCGCTGCCGGTGCGCCGCATCAACGGCATCGGCCCCAAGGCCGGCGCGCGGCTGGACGCGCTCGACATCCACACCATCGGCGAGCTCGCGGCGCGCGACGTCCCCTGGCTGGAGCAGCACTTCACGTCCAACACGGCGCGCTGGCTGTACGAGGTCTCGCACGGCATCGACGAGCGCCCGGTCGTCACCAGCAGCGAGCCGGTCTCGATGAGCCGCGAGACCACCTTCGACCGCGACCTGCACGCCAGGCGCGACCGCGCCGAGCTCTCGGAGATCTTCACCGAGCTGTGCACCCACGTCGCCGCCGACCTCTCGCGCAAGGGCTACGTCGGCCGCACGATCGGCATCAAGCTGCGCTTCGACGACTTCCGCACCGTCACGCGCGACCAGAGCGTGCCCGTGCCCACGGACGACCCGGCCGAGATCCGGCGCCTCGCGGGGCTGTGCCTCAAGCGCGTCGACCTGACGCGCCGGCTGCGGCTGCTGGGGGTGCGGGTGGGGTCGCTGTCGCGGCGCGGGCAGCAGGTGGCGGCGCCGCGGCAGCCGGCGAAGAAGGCCGAGGACGGGCGCGCCCGGGGGGTCGAGGAGCGGTCCGACCAGCCGCAGCTGTTCTAGGATGTCGGGCCGGAGGGTTCCCGACGATGACCAAGATCACCTGCATCGAAGACCTGCGCCTGCTCGCCCGGCGCCGCGTGCCGCGCATGTTCTACGACTACGCGGACTCGGGCTCCTGGACGGAGACGACCTACCGCGCCAACAGCGCCGACTTCGAGCGCATCCGGCTGCGCCAGCGCGTTGCCGTCAACATGGAGAACCGCAGCCTGGCCACCACGCTCGCGGGCGTGCCGGCCGTGATGCCGGTGGCGCTCGCGCCCACGGGGCTGACGGGCATGCAGCACGCGGACGGCGAGATCCTCGCGGCGCGCGCCGCCGAGCGGTTCGGCGTGCCCTTCACGCTGTCGACGATGAGCATCTGCTCGATCGAGGACGTCGCGGCCAACACCTCGAAGCCGTTCTGGTTCCAGCTCTACATGATGCGCGACCGCGGCTTCATCGAGCGCCTCATCGACCGCGCCAAGGCCGCGAAGTGCGGCGCGCTGGTGCTCACGCTCGACCTGCAGATCCTCGGCCAGCGCCACAAGGACGTGCGCAACGGCCTCTCGGCGCCGCCCAAGCCGACGCTCGCCAACCTCGTGAACCTCGCGACCAAGCCGCGCTGGTGCCTGGGGATGCTGCGCACGAAGCGGCGCACCTTCGGCAACATCGTCGGCCACGTGCAGGGCGTGGGCGACGTGAGCCGGCTCTCGGAGTGGACCGCCCGGCAGTTCGATCCCAACCTCAACTGGCGCGACGTGGCCTGGATCAAGGAGCGCTGGGGCGGCACGCTGATCCTCAAGGGCATCATGGACGCCGAGGACGCGAGGCTGGCCGCGGACTCGGGCGCCGACGCGCTGATCGTGAGCAACCACGGCGGCCGCCAGCTCGATGGCGCGCCCTCCAGCATCGCGGCGCTGCCGGCCATCGTCGACGCCGCCGGCGACCGCATCGAGGTCTGGCTGGACGGCGGCATCCGCTCGGGCCAGGACGTGCTCAAGGCCTGGGCGCTGGGCGCGCGCGGCACGATGATCGGGCGCGCCTTCCTCTACGGCCTGGGGGCGATGGGCGAGGCCGGCGTCACGCGCTGCCTGGAGCTGATCCGCAACGAGATGGACATCACCATGGCCTTCTGCGGGCATCGGGACATCCAGGGCGTGGGCCGGGACATCCTGGTGCCGGGGACGTATCCCGGGGCCTGACCCGCGCGATCGGCCCCGACCCGCGCGCCCGCTCCGGCTCAGGACACGGCGAGCGGCTCCTCGAGCAGGCGCGACGGCAGCGGCGAGGCCGGCGGCGGCGCATGGCGCGCCCGCGCGACGCCCGGAAGCAGCCCGCGCGTCTGCGCATGGCAGACGGCCTGCACGCGGCTGGTCGCCGACAGCTTGCCGAGGATCGAGCGCACGTGGGACTTCACCGTCCCCACCGAGATCGCCAGCTCGCGCGCGATCAGCTTGTTGCACAGGCCGGCCGCGACGAGGTCGAGGACGCGCCCCTCGCGCGCCGTGAGGGACGAGTGCATCAGGCTGTTGGCCAGGCGCTCCACGATCGGCGGCGCCAGGTAGCGCACGCCGCTCGCCACGGTGGCGGCCGCGTCGCGGAGCTCCTGGGCGCTGCAACCCTGCAGGACGTAACCCTCGACGCCGGCAGCCACGGCGGCGCGGATGTCCACCTCGCTGTCCAGCTGGCTCACGATGAGCATGCGCGGCCCGGGGTTCGCCCCGCCGCCCGCCGCGCCTCGGCTCTCCAGGCGCGCCAGGGCGCCGCTGCGGTCGGCGATCACCACGCCGCCCGGCTCGTCGAAGCCGGCACCCCCCGCCGCGGCGTCGCACACGCGGAACCTGACATCGTCGTGCAGCACGGCGCGGATGCCCGCCGCGATGATCGGATCGGTGTGGGCGACGAAGACATCGGATGGATAGGGGTGGCTCATGGATCCGCCTGCAGGAGGGAGTTGAGGGGGACCCGGGTACCCGCCGGGGCTTCCAGGCCACCGGTCGGATCCGCGGGATTCGTGCGTCGACTCTAGAGTCGTGCCGGCCTCGCGGGGGTCAAGAGCGGTGAATCGATGTCAAGGCGGGGGGCGGGACGGGATCTTCCCGGCGGATGCCACGCGGGCGGGCGCGCGCCTGCCCATTCGGGCAGATGCCTCGCCCGCGTCCGGATCGAAGAATCCGTTGGCGTCCTGAAACGCTTCAACCGACCACGAGGATCCATCATGAGCGCATCCAGATTGCTGAACCTGTCCTGTGCCGCCGCCCTGCTCTGCGGACTGCCCGCGTTCGCCGCGCAGGCATCGGCCGCCCCGGAGGCCGCCAACGTCGCCAGCACCGCGGCGGTGAGCTACCGCAGTGTCAAGATCGACGGCCTGAACGTCTTCTATCGCGAGGCCGGCCCGGCGGACGCGCCGACGATCCTGCTGCTGCACGGCTTTCCCACCTCCTCGCAGATGTTCCGCAACCTGATCCCGCAACTGGCGGATCGATACCACCTCGTCGCGCCGGACTATCCGGGCTACGGCCAGACGGACATGCCGCCGATGGACAAGTTCACGTACAGCTTCGACAGCCTGTCGCAGGTCGTGGACAAGTTCACCGCGGCGCTCGGGCTGTCGCGCTTCGCGCTCTACGTGCAGGACTACGGCGCGCCGATCGGCTACCGGATCGCCGCCGCGCACCCGGAACGGATCAGCGCCATCGTGGTGCAGAACGGCAACGCGTACGACGAGGGCATCGACAACGAATTCTGGGTCGCGGCCAAGGCGTACTGGGCGGAGAAGTCCGCGGCCAACGGCGCGAAGCTGCGCCCGTTGTTCGAGCTCCCCGCCACGAAGTGGCAATACACCGAAGGCGTGCGCGACGTCCGGCACATCAGCCCCGACGCCTGGACCGTGGACCAGGCCGGCATGGATCGCCCCGGCAACAAGGACATCCAGCTCGAGATGTTCTACAGCTATGGCAGCAACCCCCCGCTGTATCCCGCGTGGCAGGCCTACTTCCGCAAGTACCAGCCGCCGATGCTCATCGTCTGGGGCAAGAACGACAAGATCTTCCCGCCGGCCGGCGCGCAACCCTACCTGCGCGACCTGCCGAAGGCGGAACTGCACCTGCTGGACACGGGCCACTTCGCGCTCGAGGAGGACAGCGCGCAGGTCGCGCAGCTGATGCGCGCGTTCCTGGGGCGCAACCTCAGGTAGGGGCCGGCCCGCCCAGCGCGAGCGCGAGGGCCTCTTCCTGGCTGCCGAGCCGCACGAGGACCACGCGCCGCGGCCCGGCCTGGGCAGGCGTGCGGGCGGCATCGGCGAGGACGAGCACCCCGCGGCCGCCGCCATCCAGCAGCGTCGGCTCCTCGACCAGGAACATCGTGCGTCCATCGACCTCGACCTGGTAGCCGACGGCCTCGAACATCCGCGCGCCTCGTCCGCGGGCGCCGCTCGCCGGCGGCGGCGACCTCTGCGCGCCGCAGGCAGCGAGGAGCGCCGAACCCTGCTCGGCGGACAGCTCGGCGGCCTGGACGGGCTCGACGAACCGATACCCGCGCCCCGTGACGGTCGCGATGTACCCCCGGGCCCGGGGGTCGCGATCCAACGCGCGACGCAGTGCCGCCATGTTGGCCTTGAGGTTGCACTCCTCGACCATCGTGGTGGGCCAGACGCGCGACATCAGTTCGCGCTTCGCGACCAGTTGGCCCGGGCGTTCGACGAGCGCGGTCAGGAGGTCGAGCGCGCGGCCACCGATGCGCAGGGCGCGCCCGCCGTGCAGCAGCACCTGGCGCTCGGGAACCAGCAGGAAAGATCCGAAGGCAAAGGTCCGGTTCATGCGTGCCTCTCGTTGTCTGGCGCGAGGTTAGCGTCCGGCGCCGGCGGCATTCAACTCCCCCTTGGTCGGCGATCGATCTCCGCATGTCGAGCACGGCCGGACTCCGGCGTACCTGCCCTAGCGGATGGTCGAATCGCGCTCGACTTTGGTCGAGGTGCCTGCAGGCCCTCCGGCACGCTATGCTCGTCGCGTGATCGCAGTCGAGACCGGCCGTTTCCAACACGACATCGAGCACCTGGCCAGCCTGCCGGCGAGCTGGGTCGGCCTCGACCCGACCGCCATCGTCGACAGCATCCTCTCGACGCTGGTGGACATGCTCGACCTGGACGTGGCCGGTCTCCGGTTCAACGACACGGTGCACGTCTTCACGCGATTCGGCCAGGACTTCGCGGCCAGGCACGATCCCGACGCCGCCCAGGCCTGGCTGCGCGACTGGCTCGCGGCCGAGCCGGATCCCGGCCAGGCCACACTCTTGGCGGGAGGCGACTCGCTGTCCGTCACGGCGATCGCGCTGGGCCACCTCGCGCGCGTAGGCGTGCTGGTGGCCGGTTCACGGCGCACGACGTTTCCCGCCCCCCTCGAGCTGCTGCGCCTGCGCACGGCGGCCGCCCACGCGAGCCTGGCGTGCCGCGAGGTCCGCGAGCTGAACGACCGCAGGCCCGCCGACACGCGCGTGGAGCGCCCGACCGGCGCCGCGCTCGCCGAGAGCGAATGGCGGCTGAACCTCATCACCAACACGATCCCGGCCATGGCATGGTCGGCGACGCCCGACGGCATGCTGGACTTCTGCAACCAGCATTTCCTCGACTTCGTCGGACTGCCGTCGGACGAGCTCATGGGGCTCGGCTTCTACCGGATCCTGCACCCCGACGACATGCCATTCCTGCTGTCGACGTGGCAGGAGATCATGTCTTCCAAGCGCAGCCGGGAGGTCGACGGCCGGCTCCGGCGCGCCGACGGCCAGTTTCGCTGGTGCACGCTGCGGCAGAACGCCCTGCTGGATGCGGACGGCAACGTCGCCAAGTGGTATGGCGTCGTCCTCGACATCGAGGACCGCAAGCGGGCCGAGGACGAGCTCAAGCTGGCCCGCTCCGCGCTGCTGGCGAGCGAGCAGAACCTCCGCCTGATCGTCGATTCCCTGCCGGTGCTCGCCTGGGTGGCACGGCCGGACGGGACGGCGGAGTTCGTCAACCAGCGCTGGGTGGAGTACGCGGGCGTGCCCGCGGAACAGATCCTGCAGTGGGGCTTCCTCGACTTCTACCACCCCGACGACGTCGACGGCATGGTCGCGGTCTGGATGGACAGCATCGAGAAGCGGGATCGCACCCACCTGAAGGGCCGCATCCGGCGCTTCGACGGCCAATACCGCTGGTTCTACTTCTCTGGCCAGAAGATCACCGACGCGAACGGCGTGGTGCGCTGGGTCGGGGCCAACGTCGATTTCGAGGACCTGCAGCGGGCCGAGGACGCCCTCAAGGCCAGCGAACAGCGGCTCAAGCTGATCATCGACACCATCCCCGCGATGGCCTGGTCGGCGACCGCCGACGGCCGGGTGGACTTCTGGAACAAGAACCTGCTCGACTTCTGCGGCCTGCGTTTCGAGGATGTGCAGGAGGACGGCTTCTACCGGATCTTCCACCCCGACGACCTCGAGCTCATGCGCCTCAGCTGGGATCGCGTGCGCGAGAACGGCCACGGCGAGGAGATCGACGGCCGGATCCGCCGCGCCGACGGCGAGTACCGCTGGTTCAACCTGCGCCAGTGCCCGCTGCTGGACGAGCGCGGCGCGGTCGTGAAGTGGTACGGGGCGCTCATCGACATCGAGGATCGCAAGCGCGCGGAGGAGGAGTTGCGGCAGAGTCAGAGCGAACTCGCGCGGGTGGCGCGGACGACGACGCTCGGCGAGCTGGCGGTCTCCATCGCGCACGAGGTCAACCAACCGCTGATGGCGATCGTCACCGATGCGGGCACCTGCCTGCGCTGGCTCGACCCGGCGCGGTTCGACGTCGACAGGGCGCGCCAGGCCGCGGAGCGCGTCGTCCGCGAGGGCCACCGCGCCGGGGAGATCGTGGCCGGCATCCGCGCCCTGGCGCGCAAGGCCCCCGCACGCATGGAACCGATGGACGTGCACGACGCGATCCGCGACGTGCTGATGGTGCTGAACGGCGAGTTCCGCCGCCGCGGCCTCGACGTCGTCTTCGATCCGCGTCCGCAGCCCCTCGTCGTGCTCGGAGACCGCACGCAGCTGCAGCAGGTGCTGCTGAACCTCGTCATGAACAGCATCGAAGCCATGGCCGACGGCAAGGGCCGGCGCGGCCGCGTGACCATCCGCAGCGCCGTGGGGGAGGACGGCTTCGCGCGTATCAGCGTCCTCGATACAGGACCGGGCATCGTCCGCACCGACATGGAGCGCATCTTCGAACCTTTCTTCAGCACCAAGGCGGGCGGTATCGGCATGGGCCTGTCGATCTGCCATTCGATCATCGAGGCGCATCGCGGCTCCATCTCGGCCGCGGCCAACACGCCGCGCGGCAGCGTCTTCAGCTTCACCGTGCCGATGGCGGCGGAATCGGCGCCATGACACTGCATGCCAAGGACGAGGTCGCGACCGTCGTGGTGATCGACGACGACGCGAGCGTGTGCGAGGCGCTGCGCGGCCTCTTCGAGTCCGTCGGCCTGTCCACGCGCACCTACGGCTCCACCCAGGCCTTCCTCGCCGAAGGCCCTCCCCCCGGCCCGTGCTGCGTCGTGCTCGACATCCGGCTGCCCGGCTCCAGCGGCCTCGAGTTCCAGGAGACGCTCGCCCGCTCCGGATCCCCGCTGTCCGTCGTCCTCGTCAGCGGCCACGTCGACGTGCAACTGGCGGTGCGGGCGATGAAGTCCGGGGCGGTCGACGTGCTTGCCAAGCCCGTGCGCGAGCAGGAGCTGCTGGAGGCGGTCAATCGCGGCCTCAAGCAGGCCGCGCTGCGCTGCAGGGAGGCACAGCGCAGCGCGGCGCTGCGCGCCCGCTACGCCACCTTGACGGAGCGGGAGCGCCAGGTCATGGCCCTGGTGACGTCGGGCCTGATGAACAAGCAGATCGCCGAGCGGGTCCGGGTGACGGAGGCCACCGTCAAGCTGCACCGCGGCCAGGTGATGCGCAAGATGACGGCGGCGTCGATTCCGGAGCTCGTGCGCATGGCCGACCTGCTCGGCGGCGAGGGCCCGTCCCCCGCGGGCGGGGCCGAGCCGATGGACGAGCGCTAGCGCCGCCCGTCAGAGCGGGATGCGGGCCGTGTTCTTCACCTCGCTGATCGCCGCATGCGTGCGCACCTCGCGCACGCCGGCCAGCGTCCACACCCGCGACTCGACCAGCGCGTGGTACTGCGCCATGGTCTCGACGCGCGTCTTGACCAGCAGGTCGAAGTCGCCGCCGATCTCGTGGCATTCGACGAACTCGCGGCAGCCGTGCATCGAAGCGCGCAGCGCGTGCGCCACGTCGGCCGCGGCGCCGCTGCAGCGGATCGCGGCGAACACCAGCAGGCCCGGGTTGAACTTGGCCTCGTTCAGCACCGCCACGTAGCCCAGGATGTAGCCCTTGCGGCTCAGGCGCGCCAGGCGCTCGCGCACCGCCGACGGCGCCAGCGCCAGCGATTCGGCGAGGCGTGCCACGCTCAGGCGCCCGTCCGCCTGCAGCAGGCGCAGCAGCCCGGCGTCGACCGGATCGAGGCGCTGCGCCGGGGCCGCGGCGGACACCGCGGCCGGCGGCTCCACGCCCGCGTGGGTGCGCGCCTCGCGCACGCCGGGCAGGCGCGCGATCTCCTGCTCCACCAGCTCGCGGCACGCGTGCATGTCGGTGACGAGCACCTTCAGCAGGTAGTCGAAGGTGCCGGCGATCAGGTGGCATTCGATGATGGCGGGGCGCTCGCGCACCGCGGCCTCGAAGCGCGCCATCAGCGCGCCGCACATGCGCTCGAGCTGGACCTCGACGAAGGCCAGCACCTCGATGCCCAGCTTCTCCCGGCTCAGGCGCGCCTGGTAGCCGAGGATGTAGCCCTCGCGCTTGAGGCGGCGCACGCGCTCCAGCACGGCGGAGGGGGAGCGGTTGACCTCCTCGGCGAGCTTCAGGTTGGAGATGCGTCCGTCGCGCTGCAGCACGTGCAGGATGCGGTGGTCGATCGGGTCGTTGCTGCTGCTGCGCCGGGTTCGTTCGATGACATGCATGGGCGGAGGGGTGGAAGCGGGGTTAGATCGGATCGGAAGCCGCTGCCGGGGATGCAGCGCGCGTGCCAGCGGGGCCGCCTGCGCGGGCAAACCCTGAGGCTTCCTCGGACGGACGGGCCTCGCGGCGCCGCCCTCGCCGGCCTCGCGTGCGGACTTCCGCCCACCGGCCCGTGCAGGCGTGTATCGCTTTCCGCCCGCGCGAAACACCGGTCTTGACCCGCGCCCCGAGGGGCCCCAACATCGCCTC
>Ga0209051_1003307_pt1 | contig 10678 bp, 11 predicted proteins | sample AraplaCvi_mMS_r2_2_FD_184286 | JGI IMG/M metagenome (GOLD analysis project Ga0209051, IMG submission 184286) | Arabidopsis root microbial communities from North Carolina, USA - plate scrape MF_Cvi_mMS_r2 (SPAdes) (version 2) | ecosystem: Host-associated > Plants > Roots > Endosphere | place... | reverse complement strand
GCTCTTGGCCCGGTTCGCGGCACAACTGGAAGCCGAAGAGGATGCCGAGGCGGCACGCCAAACAGCGCTCGCGGGGCCGAAGGCCACCGTTCGGCTGCTGTCGTGGCTGCCGCTGCTCGGGCTGGCGCTCGGCATGGCGCTGGGTGTGGACCCCCTGGGTATCCTGCTGGACAACCCCTGGGGCATTGCCACTTTCGCGACCGGGCTTCTGCTCACAGCAGCGGGACGCATCTGGTCGTCGAAGTTGGTTGCAGCCGCGGTGGGAGGAAACTGATGCCCGGAGCAGGGGTCCTCTTGATGATGGGCGTCCTGGCGCTCGCAGCGTTCGTTTCATTCCCGCTCCGGCACCGCGCAAGCTGGCTCCTTGCATATCGGGCCGGTAGATCGGGCGTGCCCGGCACATCAAACATGCCCGGGACATCAAGCATGCCCGGCTCATCAAGCGTGCCCGGCACAGCGTCGGACGGCGAGGCTCGGGAGACCGTGAGCGCCGCAGCGGACGGCCTTCGCGACACCGCCATGATGCTGGAGCTGACGGCTTCCATGCTGGATGCCGGGGCGGGGATAGGGAGGGCATTGGAACTCCTCGCCAGAGCGGCGTCGCCCCCGATCAATCACTCGTTGAGACCCGTTGTAGCGGCGCTGGCCATTGGCGCCGACTGGGAAACCGCGTGGCAGACGCCTCAGCGACACGCCCCTGAGGCGCTGCGCCTCAGGGATGCCCTCGCCTTCGCCGCTCTGACCGGAGCTCCCTCCGCGTCGATCCTCTATGCGCAGGCAGCCAGGGAACGGCGCGAGCACTTCCGGGCGGCAGAGAAACGTGCCGCGGCATTGGGCGTGAAACTCGTGGTGCCGTTGGGGCTTTGCTCCCTTCCGGCCTTCATCTGTCTGGGCATCGTGCCCGTACTGATCGCCATGCTTCCCGCGGCCTGAAGCGGACGTTCCGCCGTCGCTCGGCCGCGCTCCGCGGCACTGCTCCTCCACATGCGGTCGATCCGGAGGGGTTTTCCACTTGCAGGAATCCGGTTCTTCCGAGGCCTGCCCGGGCCGCGGAAGAGTCAAAGCAGCCAGTGAATGCTGGCATCCCTTGAAAGGAACACACCGTGAAAACAACAGTCAGCCCGCCCCTCGCCGCGCTCATCGGCCCAAGTGTCCCATCCCTCCCCGCCCGTACGGCAGAGTCAAGCCAAGCGGTTGTGGCGCTCCGGGAACCCGAACCGGGCGCAACATCCGTGCGTTTGCGAACCAGGCAAGGCCGCCGGTCGAACAGTCGCCCACGGACCGGCTCCCTGAAAGGGTTGATGGGTTCGGAAACGGGCATGGCCACCGCCGAGTACGCGATCACCACCCTGGCCGCCGTTGGCCTGGCCGGATTTGCTCGTGTCATCCTGCGCAGCGAAGAAGTCCGGGGCTTCCTGCTCAACGTCATCCGCACGGCTTTGTCGCTGCCATGACAGAAGTGCTGCCTGCCCGCAGGAGAGTGGTCGCAGCAGCGCGGGAGCGGGGCGCCGTCACTGCCGAGTTCGCTGTCGCCTTGCCGGCTGTGGTGTTGCTACTGGCTTTCCTGTTGGCAGGCGGCGCTGCCGGCCTCACACAATTGCGGCTGGAAGAGGCTGTGAGGGCCGGAGCCAGGGCCGCAGCGCGGGACGAGTCCATTGACTCGGTGAAAGATACCGTCGGACGGCTTGCGGGGAAGGACGTCGCGTCGTCAGTGACCGACGACGGCAGCTGGCTCACGGTCACTGCCTCATCACCGGTCGGGGGCGCCTTGGGGTCGTTGATCCCATGGCGCCTGACAGCTTCGGCGGCCGCTCGCGCAGAGACGGGAACTCCATGAGGAACCGAACCATCAACGTCGATTCCGAGCGCGGGTCCGGGACGGTGCTTGCGCTGGCCTTGGGTGCTGTGGTGATCGCCCTCCTGCTTGGCCTGCTCCTGTTGGCACAAGCAGGAGTCATGGCCTCCCGGGCGGCGTCTGCTGCCGACCTCGCGGCCCTTGCTGGAGCCGATGCTGCCCGGGGCCTGACATCGGGAGAGCCCTGCGCCGTGGCGGAAAGCGTGGTGGGGCAGCACCACGTAACCCTGGCATCCTGCGTGGTGACAGGTGGGGAGATCGTGGAGGTGGTTACCGAGTTGGCTTACCCCTTCAACGTAGGAGTCGCCTCGGGCCACGCCAGAGCGGGACCCCCACCGTAACTGCCGGAGCGCTTAGACGGCGTCCTTCAGCAGGACGCCGAGGAGGGTGATGGCGGCTGCCTTGTCCAGGGGATTGTTCTTGTTGCCGCATTTGGGCGACTGGACGCAGGACGGGCAGCCGGCCTCGCATTCACAGGTTTTGATGGCCTCCCGGGTCGCGGTCAACCAGGTTTTGGCTTTTTCGAAGCCCCGCTCCGCGAATCCGGCGCCTCCGGGATGTCCGTCGTAGACAAAGATCGTAGGTACCCCGGTGTCGGCGTGCAGGGCGGTGGAAACGCCGCCGATGTCCCAGCGGTCGCTTGACGCCACCAAGGGCAGAAGGCCGATGGCGGCGTGTTCTGCGGCATGGAGCGCGCCGGGGAACTCAGCTTCCACCAGTCCGGCGCCGTGCAGCGAGCGGTTGTCCACTACAAACCAGACGGCCTTGGTAAAGAGATCCCGGGCTCCGAGATCCAGCGGTTCCTCGCCGAGGATCTCATTTGAAATCAATGCCTTGCGTTGGAAGGAAACTACTTGGGTGGTTACTTTGACGTCGCCGAAGTGCACGGTGATGTCGCCCCATTGAACGGTGCGTGTGGTTTCCAGCACCTCGATCTGCGTCACGTCCCGTGCCGTGGTGTAGAAGTCGGGGTTCACGCGGCGGACCATGACGCAGTGGTCGGTCTCATTGAGATCCTCCACCAGATAGCTGTCGCCCTGATGGACGTAGATTGCCCCTGTGTGGGCCTGGTAATGCGTTTGTGGCGAGTCCATGGTTCCCAGGAGGGACCCGGTCTCGGCGTCCACGATGCTCACCGGTCCACCGCCGTCGGCCCGCAGGTTCACCATCCCGGCTGCGCTTTCCGGGTGTGTCCAGAACCATCCTGCCGGCCTCTTGCGGAGATAGCCCTGGGCCACCAAGCGATCAAGGAGGCCCTCTGCCGTGGGGCCGAAAAGGTCGAGTTCCGCCGGGCCGATGGGCAACTCCGCGGCCGCCGCGCACAAGTGCGGGCCAAGGACATAGGGGTTGCCCGGATCGAAGACAGTGGCTTCCACCGACACGTCAAAGATGGCCTCGGGGTGATTCACCAAGTAGGTGTCCAGGGGGTCGTCGCTGGCAACGAACGCAGCGATCGCGTCCTGTCCGGCACGCCCTGCGCGGCCAATCTGTTGGAACAGCGAAGCCCGCGTCCCGGGCCACCCCGCCACCAGCACAGCGTCCAGTCCCGAGATATCGATGCCCAGTTCAAGGGCAGACGTGCTGGAGACTCCGAGCAGTTGGCCGGATCTCAGTGCTTGTTCCAGGGCACGCCGTTCTTCGGGCAGATAACCGGATCTGTAGGCAGCCACCCGCCCCGGCAGGCTGGGATCCACCTCGTCCAGAAGCCTTTTGGTAATGGACGCAATCGACTCCGCCCCGCGCCGGGACTTGATGAACGCGATGGTGCGGACGCGCGAGGAAACCAGGTTGGCCAGGATGTCGGCCGTTTCGGCGACTGCCGTCCGCCGCTGTTTGGCCCCGTTTTCACCTTTGACGTCAGTCAGTGCAGGCTCCCAGAACGCCACTGTGGTGGATCCGTGCGGGGAGCAATCCTCGGACACTTCCCGCACCGGGGCACCGATAAGCCTGCCAAAGGAGACAGCGGGATCGGAGGCGGTGGCCGAGGCCGCGATGAACACCGGCTCGGGGAAGGAGGTCCCCGCGCCGTAGTAGGCGCAGATCCGGCGCAGACGCCTCATGAGGTTCGCTACATGCGAGCCAAAGACTCCACGGTAGCTGTGTGCTTCGTCCACGATCACGTAGCGAAGCCTCCGGAAGAACCTGGCCCACCACGTGTGGTTGGGCAGTATCCCGAAGTGCAGCATGTCCGGGTTCGCCAGGATGAAATTGGCGTGGTCGCGGATCCACCGGCGCGACGAGACGTCAGTGTCGCCGTCGTAAGTTTCGGCCCGGACGGTGGGCAACTTCAAGGCGCGGATCGCGGCGAGTTGGTCTGCAGCCAGGGCCTTGGTGGGGGAGAGGTAGAGCGTGACGGCGCCGTCGTCGTGGATTTTCCCCGGATCAGCCAGGACCCGCAATTCGGATCGGTGGATGGCATCCAAGGCCGGCAGTTGGTACGCCAGGGACTTCCCCGAAGCGGTTCCGGTGGCGATGACCACGTGCTGGCCGCCATGGGCTATGTCCGCGGCCTGGATCTGGTGCCGGTACGGTTCCTGGATACCCAAGGTGTCGTAAGCAGCCACGACATCCGGATGCACCCAGGCCGGCCAAGGCTCATTGACGGCCTTTCGAGCAGGGATCGTGTGGACGTGGCGAAGCTGCTCAGGGTCGGGGGTCCGGCCCAGCAAGGAGATCAGCGAATTCGGTGCAGCCACCGAATCATTCTGTCACTCTACGGAGACGCTGACGGCGGCCCACCGGGGGAGCCGCCGTCGGGCCCGGCCGCCAAGCGGCAAACGTCAGGCTCCGGAGAGGTCCGAGCCATCCACTCCGCTGGCCGACATCATGAGCACATGGCACACGACGTCCCAGCCAAGGTGCGAGTAGAGCTTCTGGCCATCAAGGGAGGCCAGGAGGAGGCCGTTCTCGACGTCGTGGGAGAAAGCCTGGGCGGCGAGTGCCTTCATGATGAAGCTGCCCAGTCCGCGGCGCTGGAACCTGGGTTCGGTGACGATCTTGTCGAATACGGCGGTGCCGTCCACCACATACACCCTGCCGCTGGCAGCCACTTCTTCGCCGGAATGCACCACTGCGTAGTGGACCCCGTTGGATTCGGAGGTGGCAAGTTCAAGGTCGTCGTCGGGAAGCCAGGGGTCCTCGGCATCCTGGGTTTCCATGTCGACGATCATCATGGTTTGTGAAGCGGACGTCACTTTCAGGCCCTGTTGTTCGGCCAGGTACTTATACCGTTGGACGTCGTTGGTGAGCACCGTCAGGATCCGGGTGGGGGCTTCTGCGGTTTTGCCCGCCAGGACAGCGAACTCTTCGTCGGAGGGGTCGTGGGCGAAATATTCCCAGTCACCTGTCTTGTCGGCGCGAAGCGCGGCAGGGAAGCGTCCCTCTTGGCGTGACTCATAGCCCCGGCAACCGGACCAGCCGGCCACCCAGACTTCCAAGAGGTGAGCAATGTCTTCAACCAAGGCGTCTGGACTCATGTAGAGAGAGTATGCCAGCGCTCCCTGAAGGAACAGAGCGAGGTCAGCGGAAGGATCGTTGCTTATTGAATTGTGACGTAGTCCCTCCGGCGCAACCGGATTTTACTGCACCAAGTACCCTTTAACAGTGGCTTTGAACCGAATTGTGCTCTTCTATGGCTTTACCCCGATCGCCGACCCGGACGCCGTGCGTCTGTGGCAGCGCGCCCTCTGCGAAAAGCTGGGCCTCACGGGCAGGATCCTCATTTCCAAGGACGGCATCAACGCCACCGTGGGCGGCGAACTGAACAACATGAAGCAGTACGTCAAAACCACCCGGGAGTACAAGGGTTTCCACGGGATCGACTTCAAATGGTCAGAGGGCAGCGCCGCGGATTTCCCACGGCTCAGCGTCAAGGTCCGCGACGAAATCGTCTCGTTTGGCGCGCCGGGCGAGTTGAAGGTGGATGAGAACGGTGTTGTGGGCGGCGGCAAGCACCTGCAGCCCGAGGAACTTCACGCCTTGGTGGATGCGAAAAAGGCCGGCGGCGACGACGTCGTGTTCTTTGACGGCCGCAATGCGTTCGAAGCTCAAATCGGCAAGTTCAAGGATGCGATCGTGCCGGATGTGGATACCACCCACGACTTCATCAAGGAACTCGATTCCGGCAAGTACGACGACCTCAAGGACAAGCCGGTGGTGACTTACTGCACCGGTGGAATCCGTTGCGAGGTGCTCTCCAGCCTGATGGTCAACCGGGGCTTCAAAGAGGTTTACCAGTTGGATGGCGGCATTGTCCGCTACGGAGAAACGTTCAAGGACCAAGGCCTCTGGGAAGGCTCCCTCTACGTGTTCGACAAGCGCATGCACGTCGAATTCAGCGAAGACGCCAAGACCATTGGCGAGTGCGTGAGGTGCGCATCGCCCACCAACAAGTTCGAGAATTGCTCCAACCCCAGTTGCCGCACGCTCACTCTGTACTGCGCCGAATGTGCGTCAAGCCCGGAAACGCTCCGCTGCCCCGGTGGCTGCGACGCGGCCTGAGCTTATAGCCTGCTTACCCGATACGCAAAGTTCGCATCCGCGCCTGCCCCGACGGTAATGGCAAGCACGGCGTCCTTTTCCAGCTGGACCACGCTGACCCGGGCATTGGCACATCCCAGCGTCAGATCGACGAGTTCTGCCTCGCCCACTTTGACCGAAAACGAAACCCGCCGCGTGCCTCGGCAAGCCAACGTCACCGCGTACGTGCCGCCCGGCAGCTGGACTGTCTGCTCAGTCCTTGACTCGCCGGCGGCCAGGGAGCCGCTGCTTGAATAGAACGCCTGCCCTTGGGATTCGGGCAGAGCGGCCGTGGCCCACTCATCCAGGGCCTTGCCGGTGACCGTTGATTCCAGAGCTGGATCCGGCGGGAGAACCACGTTGGTGGACGTCGGGCCGGGACTGCTCGCGGCCCTGCTGCCGTCTTCGTACGTATATTCGCAGGCGCTGACGCTTCCGCAGAGCACAAGGAGTGCGACGGCGGCCCTCGCCAGCCGCTGCGCCGTTACGGAGGGAGCTGCCTTGCTGCCCATGAGCTGACTTTACGCCCGTGCGGGCTCCGGCTGAAGGCCGCCCCGGGGATCGTTGTGGCGGTGTTCTAGCTGCCTGAAGGGACCAGGTGGTAGGCGAAGATCAGAGGAGCGTCAACGCTGCTGGTTGAGATGCTGACAGGGCCGTTTCCGGGCACCTGGATCTTCACCACATCGAGGCTGGCGTTGCAGGCTGCCGCGGCGTCGGTGATCTTCTTCCCGCCCGAAGAAACCGCGAAGTAGGCCTTGCCGCCGCCATCGCATGCCATGGTGAGCGTGTAATTTCCGGCCGGAACGTCGGCGGACTCCTTAACAAGCGGATCCCGGTTGAGGATTTTGCCTGAATCCTCCAACACAGCGGTGCTGGTAGCGGGGAGGACTTTCTCCTTCCACGCAGGGACGTCGGCATCCTGGATGTTGACCGGAGCCTGGCAGGCTGAGACCCCCAGCAGTGCGGCAGCAGCGATGGAAACAAGGCCGGCAAGGCGCCTTGCAGTGGAGAAAGTGAGCATGGATCCAACGCTACCGGGTTCGGAAGGCGTGCTTTGTCCACATAGGGCGACGGACGAACCCATGGGCAGCTGTGCCGCACCTACACTGGCAAGGTGACTGACACAGCTTCCTTGTTTACCGCCGGCAATACTGACGATGCTCCCCGCAGCGACCAGCCGGACCTTCTTCTGGCCCTCTCCTCGGACCTTCGTGCCATCTCCTACACCGTGGACGGAGTGGCCGGGCTCCTGGGCGGGTCAGCCTCGGAAGCGCTGTCCCGGGACCAGCTCGTTCCAGCCCTGTTGGCCAGTGAACGTCAGCTGCTCTCCGAAGACCCGGCCGTCCGGGCGCTGGCCGTCATTGTCCGCCTGTGGCTTTTGGCGGTTCCGCAAAATGTCGCTGATGTCGATGCCGCACTGACCGGAACCGGGTCGAGCGGACTGGAAAGTCTGGGACTTGTAACTGTTGAGTCCGGGCTGGTCCAGGCCAGGGTGGACCTTCGTCCCTATGGCTGGGATGCCAACGCGGACGGCACCGGTGGAGCGGAACTGTGGGTGGCCAGCGACCTCGCTGCCCATCAGCAGCCAGGGGTTTTGAGGCACGATCACGTCCTGGGGATTGGCCGGGCCTCCACAACGCTTGTCCAGACCACGTCCCGGCGCCACACCGTACGCGCGTTGGATCTGGGTACGGGCTGCGGGATCCAGACATTCCACCTCCTGCACCACTGTGAGCATGTCACGGCCACGGATATCTCCCCCCGGGCGCTCGCCTTCACCCGCTTCAATCTCCTGCTCAACGCCACTGAGCTGGACTTGGACCCCGACAACCTGGAAGCCCGCGTGAGCTTGAGGCTGGGCTCGCTGCTGGAGCCGGTGGCCGGGGAACTGTTCGGTCTGGTGGTGTCCAACCCGCCGTTCGTGATCACTCCCCGCACCGGCGGTGAGTCCTCTGCCGAGCAGTTCACCTACAGGGACGGCGGATTGGCAGGTGACGGGATCGTGGCATCACTCGTGCAGTCCCTCGCCTCCGTCCTCGAACCGGGCGGTACCGCGCAGATGCTGGGCAACTGGGAGATTGCCGCGGGGGCGGACTGGAAAGACCGTCCGAAGGCCTGGCTGAAGGATTCAGGTTTGGATGTGTGGTTTATCCAACGCGAGCAGGTTGGCCCGGAGCAATACGCTGAAACGTGGCTGCAGGACGCCTCGCAGAACCGTGAAGGCGGCCATTACAAGGACGCCTACGCCGCCTACCTCAGCGACTTCGCTTCCCGGAATGTCGAGGGAATCGGTTTCGGCATGATCCTGCTGCGCCGCCCCGAGGCCGGGCACGGTGCCGTTATCAACCGCTTCGAGGAAATCACCTATCCCATAGAGCAGCCGATTGGGCCACATCTGGGTTCCGCGGTGGAGAGGGCGGACTGGGTGTCCGCGCACCCCATCCCGGAGGCGCATCTCATAGTGGCCGAGGACGTGACCGAGGAACGCCACCAACGGCCTGGAGCAGCCCATCCGGGTGTCATCCTCCTGCGTCAGGGGGCCGGTCTGCGGCGTACCAACCTGCTGAGCACGGAACTGGCCGGCTTTGTTTCAGCCTGCGATGGGCAGCTGTCTGTCAGGCAGATCGTTTCTGCCTTGGTGGCATTGCTGGGCGGAGACGATACCTTCGACGAAGGTGTTTTCCGTGAGGGATTGTTCAGCGAGGTCACCAACCTGGTCCTCGATGGTTTCCTGCTTCCCGACCCGGAGCGGTACGGCTCATGAATGGCCCAGGCGTGCCGCGCCCGTCGACGTCCGGTCGCCCCGATAGTGACCCTGACTACACTGATGAAGTGATTGCGAACAACGAGACATCCCAAACGTCGGGAGACGCCCCGCGGCGGAAGCGGGCAGAGAAGACGGTTGAGATTACCGATCCCAAGGCTATCCGCGCCTTGGCGCATGCTGCCCGCATTGAGGTCATCTCCGAGCTCTACGCTACCCAGGTAAGCCACACGGCCACCGAACTCGCCGCCAGGACGGGCCTGACCCCGAGCGCCATGAGCTACCACCTCCGGGCTCTCCAAAAGTGGGGAATTGTGGCACCGGCGGAGAACTCGGGAGATGCCCGTGAAAGGCGTTGGAAAGCGGCAGGGACGGACTTCACGATTTCCGGAGGCAGCGTCGCCAGCCCGGAGATCGCAGTGGTGGACTTGGAACTGGACGCCTTCCGACGCAGGGCATCGGCATTTGCCAAAGCCCGGGGTGAGCGGCGTCAGCGGGGGGAAACGGGGGAGGAGCCCGCAGCCGTGGTCCTCTCAAGCAACCTGCTGTACCTGACCAACCCGCAGAGGAAAGAGCTTGCGGACAGGATCCGGGAGGTTGTGCGGGAGTACGAACTCGAGGATCCCACCCGGATTCCCGAGGGTGCGCAGCGAATGGCAACCTTGTGGTCAATGATCCCTGACGACCGCGTGGCACCGGGCCAATAGCACCATCCCAGGTCCCCGAAGGACCGCCTGGTTTCCCTGGCCAAAACGCAGGATTCTGCAAACTATGGTGAACTAGGCCAATATGGGCAGCAGCCCAATTACACATTTTTTCTGTAGGAGCACCGTGCCCAGCAAGGCAAAAACCGGCAAGAAACTCGTGATCGTGGAGTCTCCGGCCAAGAGCAAGACCATCGCCAAGTACCTTGGCGAGGGCTTCATCGTCGAGGCTTCCATCGGCCATATCCGGGATCTTCCCCAGCCGTCAGACCTCCCTGCAGAACTGAAGAAGACTTCGCTGGGCAAGTTCGCGGTGGACATCGAAAACGACTTCAAGCCTTACTACGTGGTGTCTCCCGACAAGAAGAAAAAGGTTGCCGAGCTCAAAGCCCAGCTGAAAGATGCTGACGCTCTCTACCTCGCAACCGATGGGGACCGCGAAGGCGAAGCCATCGCGTGGCACCTCCTGGAGGTCCTGAAGCCCAAGGTTCCCGTATACCGGATGACCTTTGGTGAAATCACCAAGGAAGCCATCCACCGGGCCATGGACAACCTGCGCGACGTCGACACGGCGCTGGTCGATGCCCAGGAAACCCGCCGTATCCTCGACCGGCTCTACGGTTATGAAATTTCCCCCGTGCTGTGGCGCAAAGTAGCCCGCGGACTCTCGGCGGGCCGCGTGCAATCCGTGGTGACCCGCATGGTCGTGGACCGTGAACGCGAACGGATGGCCTTCCGGGCAGCCTCGTACTGGGACCTGACGGGTCAGTTCGGCGCAGGATCAGGATCCTTCAAGGCCAAGCTCGCCGCCGTGGATGGTGCCAAGGTGGCCAGCGG
>Ga0209051_1003306_pt1 | contig 10681 bp, 10 predicted proteins | sample AraplaCvi_mMS_r2_2_FD_184286 | JGI IMG/M metagenome (GOLD analysis project Ga0209051, IMG submission 184286) | Arabidopsis root microbial communities from North Carolina, USA - plate scrape MF_Cvi_mMS_r2 (SPAdes) (version 2) | ecosystem: Host-associated > Plants > Roots > Endosphere | place... | reverse complement strand
TGCCGCGATTCCCAATGTATTGATGCGAAGCGTGCCGCTCACCTGGCCTGTCGCTTCGCTGGCCTCGGCGACAGCGGCAGCCATCTCCCGGAACAGCGGAGCGATACGCGTGTAGAGCAGCTCCCCGCTTGCCGAAGGAGCAACGCTACGTGTCGTGCGATTCAGGAGGCGGGCGCCGACGCGCTCTTCAAGCTGCCGGATGGTCTGGCTGAGCGCGGAAGGCGATAGGCCCAGGTGTTCCGCGGCGCGAGCGAAGCTCTTGCGCTCCACGACCGCAACGAACGCTTTCAGTTCGGCAAAGTCCGATCCGCGCATTATGTCCTGTTTCCTACATAACCCATCCCGATTCTAGGATATTAATTAAATTCATGCCGACCGCCATCCTGAGGACATACCGACCCCATGGACCGAACGACATGAGCAAGAGCTTCGACCTTCAATTGAATGGCCTGCGGGCCGTTGTCACCGGCGGCACGATGGGCCTGGGCGCTGCCGTCGTGGAAGTCCTCACCCAGGCAGGCGCTCGGGTGGCGACGTCCGCGCGCAGCAAGCCTGCGAAGCCTGTGGAAGGAGTTACTTACGTGGCTGCCGATCTGTCGACGGCAGACGGCACGACTCACCTGGCCGAGAGCATCCTGGAGGCCTGGGGTGGGATCGACATCCTGATCAATGTGCTCGGTGGTTCGCAGACGCCTGGTGGCGGTTTCGCTGCGATCAGTGACGATCACTGGTTCGCCGAGCTGAATCTGAACCTGATGCCGGCGGTGCGTCTGGACCGTGCGCTGCTGCCGTCGATGCTCGCCCAGGGTGCGGGTGTCATCATCCACGTCAGCTCCATCCAGCGCGTGTTGCCGCTGCCCGAGTCAACGACGGCCTACGCAGCGGCCAAGGCGGCGCTCACCACCTACAGCAAGTCGCTGGCGAGAGAGGTGACGCCAAAGGGCGTCCGTGTGCTGAGCGTCGCGCCGGGCTGGATCGAGACCGAGGCTTCCGTTGCCCTGGCTGAGCGGATGGCCGCACAGGCGGGAACCGACTACGAAGGCGGGAAGCAGATCATCATGGATTGGCTCGGAGGCATTCCCGTTGGCCGCCCCGCAAAGCCACAAGAGGTGGCTGATCTGATCGCCTTCCTCGCTTCCCCACGGTCAGCCTCGATTGCAGGCGCCGAGTATCGAGTCGATGGCGGGACTGTTCCCACCTTGTAATCAACGCGGATTCAAACCAGCAAGGATGAGATCGATTCCCGCCAGGAACTGCTGCCGATCATCGTGTCCTGGAAGGTGGCCGGCGATCTCGCGCAGGAATGGATACTGGGCGGCGTCCAACTCGCCCCACCTTTCGGCGATTTCCGTCAGAAGTCCTTCGCGGGTCGTTCCCTCGTGGACGCGGCGCGCGTTGGCCGCGTTCTGCGAGGCTACGCCAAAGATGTAATTCACCAGCGCCGACCAGGCATCGAAGCGATCCTGTTGTGGGATGCCCAGGGCGACGAGGCTGCCGCCGATCGCTTCGAACACCTGCATCATGCCCACGCGCCCGGGGGAGAGCGAAAGCTGGATGCCCACCCATGGATGCGCATCAAACGCGTCGAACACCGCCAGTGAAACAGCGCGAATGAACTCCCGGGGCTCGGTGGCCGTGAGCTGCGTCGTTTCCACGGCAGCCGACACGATATGGTCCGCGGCGGCCGCGAGCAGCGCTTCCTTATTGGCCACGTGCCAGTAGATCGCCCCGAATCCGGTTGAAAGACGCGCCGCAAGTGCGCGGAACGTAAGGGCAGCCTCGCCCTGGCTATCGAGGATCGCAATGGCGGCCTCGATGATCTGCAGTCTCGAGAGGGCTTCGGTGCGCCGTTCGGCACGGGGAGCTTTGTTGGCCATGCGCCATGTTGACACGAATGGAACGCTGATCCAATAATTCGCACTCACTGGATCATTGTTCCAATCTTGGGAGTCGTGCATGACAACGTCGGTAACGATCATCGGGGCAGGCCTTGGCGGGCTCGTGCTGGCCAGAGTCCTCCACGTTCACGGCATCCAAGCCACTGTTTTCGAGGCAGATGCGTCGCCGACCGCCCGGATGCAGGGCGGCATGCTCGACATCCATGCCGAGGATGGGCAGGTCGCGCTGGCGGCGGCTGGCCTGACGGGCGCTTTTGAGGCGCTGATCCTGGAGGGCCGGCAGGCGTTCCGCCTTTTGGATCCGGAGGGCAGGGTGCTGTTCGATAAGCCAGACGACGGCATGGGTTCCCGCCCTGAGGTGCAGCGGGGAGAGTTGCGCCAGATGCTGCTGGAGTCGCTGCCGGAAGACACGGTCCAGTGGAATCGGCGCGTCAGCGACGTACGCCGGCTTGCCGATGGTCGGCATGAAGTGCGATTCACGGACGGGGCGACCATACATGCCGATCTGCTCGTGGGCGCCGATGGGGCCTGGTCGAAAGTCCGCGCGCTGGTCACCGACGTCGTTCCGACGTACACCGGTACCGGTTGCATCGAGACCTACCTGTTCAACGCCGACAGCAAGCACCCGGCGACAGCACGGGCGGTCGGCGGCGGCTCGATGGGAGCTCCTGCGACGGGCAGGGCGATCATGGCGCATCGCGAACGAGGCGACACCCTGCATGCATACGTCATGCTTGATCGGACGAAGGAATGGTTCACGAGCGTCGACTTCGCAGATCCGGCCATGGCTGCAAATCGCATCGCGGAGGAGTTCAAGGACTGGGCTCCTGCATTGACCGCACTCATCACCGACAGCGATACCGACCCCGTTCTCAGGCTGTTCCATGCGCTGCCCGTCGAGCATCGCTGGGAGCGCGTACCCGGCGTCACTTTGATTGGCGACGCCGCCCACGTAACGGCACCCAACGGCGACGGCGCTAACCTCGCCATGCTCGATGGCGCGGAGTTGGGCCTGGCTCTCGCGGCTCATCCCAATGATGTCGAACAGGCGCTTCGAGAGTTCGAACATGCCATGTTCGTGCGCAGCGCGAAGTCGGCCGGGCAGGGTGTCGGGTTCTACGAGATCCTCGCTAGTGAGGATCCCGCACGCGGGTTGATCGGGATGTTGGATGAGGACGTCGCGGCTTCCTCATAGCGTCAATCAGTCCCAAAACGCCTGCACAATGCGATCGCCGGCACCCAGGACCAGGGTAAGGCGATTCGGATCGCTGTCGAGCTTTCGGATGCCTTCGTTCTCCCGAACGACGCGTGTTCCTTGCGGAAGGTCTTCCTCGCGTACGGCATCTTTACTGGACGCGGAACCGCCCTTAGCCACATACGTCTTTCCTACACAGCTGGAGCAATCGATGCTGTGTTTGGACGCCTCGACATAGCCCGGAAGCTGCGTGAGCTTAAGGGTGTTGGCAGCGCCCCTTACCCGGATGCCCTTGTAAGGATGGCCGGGCTCGATGACGAAGATGGCTTCCATCGGCCCGTATTTGGTGACATTGGACGCATCGTCGGGTGCCCGCGCCACGAACATGAGGTCGAGCATGCCGTCGGCCGAGGGTCCGCGTGAGATCGCCACCAGCTGGGGATCACTCCAGTTATCCGTGCTGCTGAATCCCCGTGCCCGGACGATGTCGAGCTCCGGGGCATGGGTGCTCCGGATGAGTTCGACACTTGTCACTTCCAGCAACGGACTCAGCGAGTCCGGACCTTCGCCCGACTGCGACGCCTCTGCGGGCTGTGCGCCACTGGCATCTTGTGGCGGTGCGGCGGATTGCGCCGACGATGCCATGCTTACGCACCCGAACAGGACCAAGGCGCCCACTATGGCGGCGGCCAGGCGATTTTTGGCATTCATACCGCACTCCTCAAAGGCACGTCATGTTCGATGGTTCGCTCAAGATCGCTCAGCGCATCAAGGATGATGTCGGTAGGGACTTTCTCGATGAGATCGCAGAAGCGCGTGTGCGTGGTTGAAAAGCTACCGTTCTCGGTAAGCTTGTTTATGGGTGAGCCGCCGCCGCACACGGAAAAGTAAGCGCATTCCGCTTTGCAGGCTTTGACTCCCGCCGATATGTCACGCTGCATGGCACGCATGGACGAGCTTCTGAGCATGTCTTCCAGCGAGTCATGGTGAACATTACCCACGATGAAGTTGTCGTAGCCGGCATGCTTCATCCCGAGCAGCTCCGGGGAGAAGCTCGACACGTTGCCCTTGCAATCGACGTTAACCATGCCGAACGGATTGACCTGTGCGTTCTCTACGCTCGCATTCGTCGGGTCCATGATCCGCTCGAGCATCCTGTCGATTTCGCGCAGGAATCGTACGCTTTCGTCATGCCTGGATCGGTGCCAGAACCTGATGAGGAAATCGCTGAACAAGTCCTTGGCGGAACGTTCCGCGAGAAGGCTCGAGACGTGATCACCTTCCGACTCTTCGACGTTGAAGCAAATGTCCGCGATGCCGTTATCGACATAAAACGCGAGCATCCCCTCAGGGTCGGCGAGCGATGGGGCCGACAGCACGGATATGACATGGAACGGCACGTCTTCCGCTTGCAGGCAAGCTATGCCTGCGAGCGTTTTATCGAATGTGCCTCGCCCCTTCCTGTTGACCCGATTTGCGTCGTGTATCTCACGTGGGCCGTCGATGCTTACACCAACGCCTACATCCCAGCGCCGGAAGAGGGCGCACCAGTCCGGAGTGATCAACGTCCCATTCGTCTGGAATGCGTGTCTTACGCGTATGCCTTGCGGGCGTAGGGCGTCGATGAGCTCGAAGGCCTCCTGGTACCAGGCGGCAGGGACGGCCAAAGGCTCTCCGGCGTGCCAGATGACGGTCAGGTCCGGGAGCGACCACCCGGACGCGAACACCGCTTCAAAGGTGGCCCGCACGGTGTCGAGTGACATCCTCGCCGTACTGTCCCTGTCCGGCAGGTAGCAATACCGGCAGGCGATATTGCAGAACGGCGTTGGCTGCACGACCACGGTGGTGATAGACGGCGTCCGGTCAGTGACTGGCGCTTCGGGCAGGGGCATGGCGCTCATGGCTACCGGCCTTACCAGTTGTGCCAGAAGTTATGCCACCCCCCGTTTCCCCAGTTATGCCAGCCATTGCCCCAGTTGTGCCAACCGTTACCCCAGTTCCGCCAGCCGCCATTACGCCAGCCTCCGTTACGCCAGCCAAACCCGCCGAAGTTCATCCAGGCGAGGATTAGCTTGGACGCTTTGGTGCCGGCTGGCCTGGTTTCGGTCAGATCCGTTGCGAGGGTCGTTCGGATATAGGCAAGACGATTGGCGACGTCACGCTCAACGGCTGCGTCTCCCGTGGCGGCCGTCGCCGGCCGCACAGCGGTGGCATGCGCTGAGGCGAGGATGGTCGAGGCGCCGATCAACCCCGCGGGAAGGAGTAGGGCGAGTGCGCGATTAGTACGGTTACGGCTGTGCATGTGGCTGCCCTTAATCGGTCGCGGAGATCGTTCCCGGGCTGGCGTCCATGACTGGACACTGGAGCTCGGCAAACGACGCTACGCCTGTCCCGGGCTGCCATGGACCCGTAAAACTACGTAGAGCCGTTTCATGGCCGTTCGAATCGGAAAAGCAACTGCGAATTGGAAATGAGGGCTTTCTAGTGATCGCCCACGCCTTTCTCGCTCGCGCAGCGCCCTATGGAAGCGACGAGTTGCAATCTGACGGTGTCCGGTGATGGGGGCCCACAACAGGCATGCTCGCGTATCAGGGGTGGCCACGTACGCCGTGTGATTGTGTATCACCGAACGTCGGCGTATGTTGCGCAGCACGTTGAACGCGCAACCGCGTTCCGAGACGAACCAGCCATGCCGCCCACGAAATAAGTAGTGCCGGATCGTAGCGCCCTGAGGCGCACCGCGACCGGATGGCACAGAGCCTCGCATCCCTCCTGCCCATGACGATGCCCCTGCGTATGCAGCGGGCCGTCAGGTCGTGACTCTTTGATATGTCATCCGCCTTTTACGGGCGGGACGGGTCTTTGCGCCCCGCCTATGTGTTCGCTGTACTTCCCCGGTGTCACACCGGGCCCACTGACCTTAAGGACATTCAGCCATGACCTGGCTTATTGCTATCGCAGTCGCCGTTGTCGTACTGATCGTGCTCGTTGTTATCTCCCATGCCATCGTCTACATCCCCAATGACTGCGTCGGCGTCGTCGAGCGGCTTTGGGGCGCGCCCTCGGTCACCCGTGGGCTTATCGCACTCAAGGGCGAAGTGGGTTACCAGCCCACCGTCCTGCGTGGTGGCCTGCATTACTTCACGCCGTTTCAGTGGCGCGTGCACAAGGTCGACCTGGTCACCATTCCACAGGGCGAAATGGGCTACGTGTTCGCCCGCGACGGCCATGATCTCGAGGAAGGCCAGGCGCTGGGCCGCACCGTGCAGACCGGTATCGAGGATGTCGACGCCTTCCTGCGAAGCGGTGGCCAGAAGGGGCCGCAACGCACGATACTGCGCGAAGGTACGTACGCCATCAACGTGGCACAGTTCGCCATCATTACGGCGTCCCGTGTGCACGGCCTGCTCCTTTCCGAGGAAGAGCGCGGGACTATCGACCACATGGGAAGCGTGCTGCAGGAACGTGGCGGCTTCCAGCCGGTGATTATCGGTGGCCGCCGCGAAAATGCCTCGGCGCAGGCCGACGACACCACCAATGACATGCTCGGCGTAGTAACGGTGCACGATGGCCCGGTGCTTTCCCCCGACGAAATCGTCGCTCCGCGCGTAGGCCAGGATGCGGCCGACAAACCCACCTTCCACAATAACTTCCAGAATATCGACGCCTTCCTGCGCGCCGGCGGTAACCGCGGCCGCCAGCACCAGGTGCTGGTTGAGGGTACGTACTACATCAACCGGTTATTCGCGACGGTGGACTACATCGCGAAGACGGTGGTTCCCGTTGGATTCGTCGGCGTGGTGGTTTCATACATCGGTACCATCGGCGCGGATCGCTCCGGCGAGGGCTATTCCCACGGTGAACTGGTGGACAGTTCGTGCCGAGGTGTGTGGAAAGAACCGTTGCTTCCCGGCAAGTACGCCTTCAACACGTATGCTGGCAAGATCCAGCTCGTGCCGACGACCAACTTCATCCTGAAGTGGACGCCGGAAGTGACCAACATGCACAAGTTCGATGAAAACCTCTCCGAGGTGTCGCTGATCACCAAGGATGCCTTCGAACCGCTTCTGCCGCTTTCCGTGGTCGTGCACATCGATTACCGCAAGGCACCGCTGGTGGTGCAGCGCTTCGGCGACATCAAGCGCCTGGTCGACCAGACCCTCGACCCGATGGTCAGTGCTTACTTCAAGAACATCGGCCAGACCAAGACGCTGATCGAACTGATCCAGAACCGCGCCGAGATCCAGCAGGTGGCGGGCGTTGAGATGATGGGTCGCTTTGCGGCTTACAACCTGGAACTCCAGGAGGTGCTGATCGGCACGCCCCATGGCAGCACGGGGAATGCGTCGGGTGCTCGTATCGATGCGATCCTGAACCAGTTGAGGGACCGACAGGTCGCGATCGAGCAAGTCGCTACGTTCGAATTGCAGGAACAGTCGGCCGCCAAGGAGCGCTCGCTACGCGAAGCCCGCGCCAAGACCGACATCCAGGCTGAGCTAACCAATTCCATGATCCATATCGAGATCAAGAAGAACGTGGGTGAGGCCAACGTAGTGGAAGCGACCAAGCGGGCGAACGTGATCGGTATCGATGCCGACGCCGAGCGCCGCCGCCTCACCGCCGAGGGCGACGGCCGCGCCTCCGCCATTGCCGCAGTGGGTAAGGCCGAGGCCGAAGCCATCCAGGCCAAGTCACAGGCGCTGACGGGGGAGGGTGCACGCCTGCAGCTGCTCAACACGCTGGGTACGCAGTTCGCCGAAGCGATCCGCGATGGGCAGATCGCCATCGTGCCGAAGATCTCGCTGGGTGGTGGCGAGGCCGGCGCGCATGGCCTGGGCTCGCTGATTCAGCTGGCCAGTTCGTTGCTGGCCGAGCGGGCCGATGCGGCTATGCCGGAGGGGAAGGGAATGGTGGCGCAGGGCTGAGCCGGGCGACGGGGCTATGGAAAGCTGATCCAAAGCCCCGCCTGATGGCCCTTCAGTACTGGTACTGGAGGGTCACGCCGATCGTACGCGGCTGGTCGAGTGCGACCCGTCGCGTCGTCGGCAGGAGGGAGCGGGGAAGGGCAGTCACGACATTGACGGATCAAGCGTCGGCAAGGGTTCCCCGTGGTATTTGTGCAGGGTAATCCACTCCCCTAAATGAGCGACCAGGGCCGACAACGATTCTGTCAGCTCGGGGTCGTGTCGTTGATCGTCAACACCAAGGCGATCGCTCGCACGTGCGACAAACAGCATCGGCCCCGGCATAACGCGTGCCTCGGTCGCGGTAAGTACTTGTCGCAGCGCAGCCTGTGCAAGGCGAGTGCCCCAGCTTCCCGTGCTGGCACCGATCACCGCCATGGGCTTGCCGGCTAGCACCGAATCGGTGCCCCGGGACAACCAGTCGATAGCATTCTTCAGAACACCAGGAAACGAATGGTTGTATTCGGGGGTGGCGATCAGCAGGCCATCGGCCTTCGCTACGGCATGGCGAAGTTGTTTCACCCCAGCTGCAAGATCGTGCTCGTCGTCTTCGTTGAACATGGATACGTCGGCCAGTTCATCGAAAAGAGTCAGTTTGATTCCATCGGGAGCGCAGTCTGCGGCGGCCTGCAACAGCCGACGGTTCCAGGAGTTGCGGCGCAGGCTGCCAGCCAGGCACAAGATATTTTTTACGGGAGAGGGATGGATCTGTGTCGTCGTCATCGTAGTAGTTCCGGCCTTGGTCCTGAGCCCATGGTCAGGCCTCATGCTGGTCGAAAATCACCGGGTAATGGTCTATTATTGAGACCATGAACGACCTGCCTTTAAACGCGCTGCGCGCGTTCGCCGCGGTTTATAAGCATGGCGGCGTGCGTGCTGCCGCGAGAGAGCTAGGCAGCGCGCATTCCTCGGTGAGTCGGCATTTGAGCGAGCTTGATGCATGGCTGGGGGTCCCGCTTTTGCACCCGGCTGCAGGGCGACGTCCACTTGTATTCACCGCACAAGGCGAGTGCCTGGGTCGGGCCCTGCTATCCGGGCTAGGTGAGATCACGCAAGCCGTCGCTGCCTTGCGTGAGTCACGACCAGCACAGGCTGTGACCCTTTCCACGGCACCCTCATTCGCCATGCGCTGGTTGCTGCCTCGCCTGCCCGAACTGGAACGCGCGCACCCACAGATTGAATTGTCAGTGCTGGTTGACCAACGGCTTGATGCCCTGCAAGACGGTCGGATTGATCTGTCAATCCGCATGGGCGCAGGACCATGGCCGGAGTTGCGCTGCGAGGCGCTGATGGACGAACACATATGCCCGGTAATGAGCCCGGCACTATGGGAGTCGAGCGGACGACCGCAACAGCCAGCTCAGCTCGCCGGGATGCGCTTGCTGCACGATCGCGATCCGCAGACGACATGGGAAACCTGGCGCCAGTCGTACGGCCCAGCTGACTTGAATGTGCGCAGCGGCCCCCGCTTTGCCTCGTCGGATTTGTTGCTACGCGCGGCGACGCAGGGACACGGCGTGGCACTGACGCGACATCGACTTGCAGCCGATGAAATCGCGGCCGGCATCTTGCTGAAACCGTTCGGATCGCACTACGTGCGGCTTGAACATGCCTACTGGATCGTGATGCCGCGACAGGATCAGATTCGACCGGCAGTGAAAACGTTGATCGACTGGTTGCGATGGCAGGCATCGATACAACGTATGAAATAGGCCGCTGCGCGACATCCGTGTGTGCCTTGAGATCGGCGAGGCAATGCTTCTGAGTATTTCTACTGTGCCGGTCCACGTGTTTTGTCCGTAGCTTTCCGCGGCAGGAAATTCTGTACTTCTGGTGGAACCCGGTATCCAGCTGCCAGAAGAAGGAATGTCATGTCGAAGCGACTGTTCGCCGAATTCTTTGGAACCTTCTGGCTCGTACTTGGCGGCTGCGGAAGCGCCGTACTCGCTGCGGCGTTCCCGACGCTGGGCATCGGCTTCCTGGGAGTCGCACTGGCGTTCGGGATGACCGTGCTCACGATGGCGTATGCCGTGGGCTACATCTCCGGGGCGCACTTTAATCCGGCGGTGACCGTGGGCTGCTTCGCCGCAGGCCGATTCCCGGCGCGCGACGTGGTTCCCTATATCGTTGTCCAGGTGCTCGGCGGCATCGCGGCCGGCGGCGTGTTACTGATCATCGCCAGCGGTAAGCCAGGCTTTGACGTTGCGCTGGGTTTCGCCACCAACGGCTACGGTGAGCATTCACCGGGCGGATTTTCGCTCGGTGCGGCGGTGGTCACCGAGTTCGCGCTGACAGCCTTCTTCCTCGTTGTGATCCTTGGCGTCACCCATAAGCGCGCACCCGTCGGGTTCGCGCCGCTCGCCATCGGCATGGCGCTGACCCTGATCCACCTGATATCGATCCCTGTCACCAATACCTCGGTGAACCCCGCACGGAGCACAGGCGTAGCCGTGTTCCAGGGCGGATGGGCACTGAGCCAGCTGTGGTTGTTCTGGGTGGTGCCGCTGCTCGGAGGCATCGTGGGCGGGCTGGCCCATCGTGTATTTTTGGAGCTGGCGCCCGAGCCGCGCGAGAACATTGAGGGGACGGACGAGCGGCCCCGCTGAGCGAGCGATGTTTGGAAA
>Ga0209051_1003302_pt1 | contig 10692 bp, 10 predicted proteins | sample AraplaCvi_mMS_r2_2_FD_184286 | JGI IMG/M metagenome (GOLD analysis project Ga0209051, IMG submission 184286) | Arabidopsis root microbial communities from North Carolina, USA - plate scrape MF_Cvi_mMS_r2 (SPAdes) (version 2) | ecosystem: Host-associated > Plants > Roots > Endosphere | place... | reverse complement strand
GATGGACAACGACGTGCCGCCGCCCAGCGCCGCGATCGCCGGCGTGCCGCCGCAATTCGACGAGTTGGTGCGACGGGCGACCAGACGCACCCCCGGCGACCGCTATCCCGATGCCGCGGCGATGGCCGCCGACCTCGACGCGATCGTCACCGAGTTGGGCTTGCCGCCGTTTCGCGTTCCCGCGCCGGCGAATTCCGCGCAGCACGCCGCCTCGGCGGAGTTCCACAGCCGGCTGGCCCACCGCGTCGACTCCGACGGCGGCGGTGACCACACGACCGCGGCCACCGCACCCCCGAAGGCGCCCGCCCCGATCCTGCCGCCCCGCGAGACGCCTCCCCCACCCGCGCCACGCCAGCACACGCGGGAGATGCCGCGCGACCCCGGAGACTGGGATCAGCCCCGAAACCGTTACCGCTCAACCCAATTCGCGGGTATCGACATCGACGAACTGGAGTGGGCGCGGCAGCGTGGCCGCCGCGTGTCACTGTTCTGGTCGGTCGGCATCCTGACGCTGACCGCGATGGTGGCCGCCGGCGCGTGGACGCTCGGCAGCAACCTGCAGGGTCTGATCTAGCCGCGCAGCATCTCGGCGACCAGGAACGCCAACTCGAGGGACTGCTGGGTGTTGAGCCGCGGGTCGCACGCCGTCTCGTAGCGGCCGGCCAGGTCGGAGTCGGAGATGTCCTGCGCGCCACCGAGACACTCGGTGACGTTCTCGCCGGTGATCTCGACGTGGATGCCACCGGGGTGGGTGCCCAGCGCGTGATGCACCTCGAAGAAGCCCTGAACCTCGTCGACGATGCGGTCGAAGTGCCGCGTCTTGTAGCCGGTGGACGACTCGTGGGTGTTGCCGTGCATCGGATCGCACTGCCAGATCACCTGACGGCCGGTGGCCTGCACCTTCTCGATGATCGGCGGCAGCAGGTCGCGCACCTTGCCGTTGCCCATCCGGCTGACCAGCGTCAGGCGGCCGGGCTGATTGTGCGGATCGAGTCGCTCGACGTACTCGACGGCCAGTTCCGGCGGCGTCGTCGGCCCGATCTTGACCCCGATGGGGTTGCTGATGGTCTCGACGAAGCCGATGTGCGCTCCGTCGAGCTGACGGGTGCGGTCACCGATCCAGACGAAGTGCGCCGAGAGGTCGTAGAGCCGCGGCTCGGGCGCCTCGACCGGGAACTCGTTGGACAGCCGCAGCATCGCCCGCTCGTAGTCGAGCACCAGCGCCTCGTGGCTGGCGTAGATCTCGGCGGTCTGCAGGTTGATGTCGTTCACGCCGCAGGCGCTCATGAAGCGCAACGCGCGGTCGATCTCGGCGGCCAGTGCCTCGTACCGCGCCCCCGCCGGGGAGGTGCGGACGAACTCGCGATTCCAGTCGTGCACCGACTCCAGCGACGCCAACCCCGAGGACGTCATGGCCCGCACCAGGTTCATCGCGGCGCTGGCATTGGCGTAGGCGCGCACCAGCCGCGACGCGTCGTGGTCGCGCACCGAGGCGTCCGGGGCGAATCCGTTGACCATGTCGCCGCGGTAGGACTTCAGGCCCAGCGCGTCGACGTCGGACGAGCGCGGCTTGGCGTACTGCCCGGCGATGCGGGCCACCTTGACCACCGGCATGCTGGCGCCGTAGGTCAGCACGACGGCCATTTGCAGCAGCGTGCGGATGTTGGCCCGGATGTGCGGTTCGGTGTTGTCGACGAACGTCTCGGCGCAGTCGCCGCCCTGCAGCAGGAACGCCTCGCCCCTGGCGACGTCGGCCAGGTGACCCTTGAGGCGTTCGATCTCCGAGGGAACCGTCACCGGCGGCACGCTCTCCAGCACGGTCCGCATGGCCTTGGCCTGGTCGGCGGGCCAGCTCGGCTGCTGAGCCGCCGGCTTGGCGAGGGCGGCGTCGAGCCGCTCGCGAAGGTCACTCGACAGCGGCGGAAGCTCCGGCAGCTGGTCGATGGGCACGTCGACGGTCCAGTTCACCCGTCCATGGTAACCGCGCGCGGGTGCTCCACCTGCATCCCGGTCCCGGCCATAGCCGCAGTTCAGGAGCGTGCGGCCCAGGCCCCGTCATCCTCGTCGTCGTCGCCGGAGAGACTCGTGACGAGCCGGAACCTGGTCAGGTTGTGCCGGGCGTCGACCAGGGCGTCATGGGTGTCCCTGGGTCGCGGCGGCATTCGGGGCGAACCGCGGTCCTCCCAGAACTGCCGCAGCTCCCTGGTGAACCGCGGGATGGCGGGCGGCAGATCGGTCATCGGCCCCCACAGCTGACACAGGGCGACGTGGTCGTAGGCGGCCACCCAGGCCCACAGCTCGATGGTCTCGTCGCCGTCGACGTCGAAGAAGTCCTCGAGGTCCGACCGGATCTCGCGCCGGGACTTCCACGACGTCGACGAGGGCGACGGCAGCTTCGGCAGCACGTGCTTGCGCACCCAGGCGCCGGCGCGAGACGCGTCGAATTCGGTCGAGACGGCGTAGTACTCGCGGCCGTCCTCGGCGGCCACGCCGATCGAGATCAGCTCGATGGTGCGACCGTCGTCGATGAACTCGGTGTCGTAGAAGTAGCGCATCAGGCGGCATCCGTCTCGGCAGCTGGGTTCGGCGCGGGCGCCGGGTGGATCTCCCGGTCGAGCTGGGCGTCGACCTCGAGGTCGTCGGGGAAGTGAGGTTCACCGGCGATGACGTGTTGGAGCCAGAGCTTGGCCGAGACGACCGGTCGGCGCAGCCGCCGCTCGCGCTCGAGGGAACGATGCATGCGGCGCGGGCGTCTGCCGTAGCGCCAGCGGGCCCACGGTGCGTGCGGGCGCGACACCCGGACGGCCCCGACGATCAGCAACGGGGTGATGAACATGCCCACCAGCCCCGTCCAGACCTTGCCCTTGAGCAGCACCACCACCGCCAGCGCCAGGGTGATCAGCGCGATGCCGATCACCGTCGCCCGGGCCAGCAGCGTCTGATCCGCCCGCCAGATGTCGATGTCGAAGAACGACAGTGGGTTGAAGCCCAGGATCAGCAGGCCGGCGACGGCGACGGCGGCGAACACCGCGTCCACCGACGTGCGGCCGTCCTCGGACCAGTACACGTCCTGCAAATGGAGGATCAGGGCGAATTCGTCGAGTACCAGCGCCGCGCCGATGCCGAACCCGATCGCGGCGACGGTGAACTCGGGCACCCCACCGTCGACGGCGAGGGTCACCATCGTCACCCCCGAGACCATGACCAGGATCACACCGATGACGACGTGGTGGATGTGAGTCGACCCGTGCCCCATGTTGCGGGGCTGCCACCACTTGGGCGGCGTGTCGTTGTCGGCGTTGTGCCGGATGTAGCGCACGATCGTCCGCGTCACCAGGAACGTCAGCAGGAACGCGATCAGACACCACAACAGCGGTTGCCGGCCCGGGGGGATCCCCAGGTTCAGCCCGAAGTCGAACTTCCAATCGTCGAACACGCGCAAAACTTACGCCGACCTGCGCGCGTCGCGGACCGGATGGTCTCCGACGCGCCGAGTGCCACCGATACTCTGGTCCGCGACATGAGAATTCGGCAGCTCCTCGGCAGCTCACCAGGTCTGCCCGCGCCATGGGCGGGCGCGGCATGGCGGCTGTTCCAGCTGCTCACCATCGCGGCGGTGGTCTGGGCGGGGTGGCGGCTGCTGGCCGTGACCCCCTATCGCATCGACATCGACGTCTACCGCATGGGCGGCCGGGCATGGTTGGACGGCACCCCGCTCTACCGCGACGGCGTGCTGTTCCACACCGGTGCCGGCCTCGACCTGCCGTTCACCTACCCGCCGCTGGCGGCCGCGGTCTTCGCTCCGTTCGCGATGCTGTCCCTCAACGCGGCCAGCGCGACCATCACCGCCATCACCATCGTGCTTCTGGTGGTCACCACGACGATCGTGCTGACCCGGCTCGGGGTGTGGGAGGTCTCGGCGACGGTCGCGGGCCCCGCGTGGCAGCGGCGGGCCTGGCTCGCGGCGGCGGTGGTGGCACCGGCCGCGGTCTACCTGGAGCCCATTCGGTCCAACTTCGAATTCGGTCAGATCAACGTGGTGCTGATGACCCTGGTGATCGCCGACTGTGCGCCGCGCAAGACGCCGTGGCCGCGCGGGGTGTTACTGGGCGTGGCCGTGGCGCTGAAGCTGACGCCGGCGGTGTTCCTGCTGTACTTCCTGCTGCGCCGCGACACCCGCGCGTTGCTGACCAGCATCGCCTCGGCCGTGCTGGCCACGGCGCTGGGCTTCGCGCTGGCGCCGCGGGACTCCTGGCAGTACTGGACGCAGACGGTCCGCGACACCGACCGGATCGGCACCGCGACCTATCTGACCAACCAGAACATCGCGGGCACACTGGCGCGGCTGGGCATCGCCGAGACGCCGCGCTTCGTCATCTGGCTGGTGGCCTGCTTCGCGGTGCTGGGCCTGACGGTGTGGGCGGTGCGCCGCGTGCTGCGGACCGACTCACTGCGCGCCGGCGACCAGGCGGTGCTGTCGTTGATGTGCGTGGCGATGTTCGGCTTGGTCGTCTCGCCGGTGTCGTGGTCGCACCACTGGGTGTGGACGCTGCCTGCGATCCTGTGCACCGCCGTGCTGGCGATTCGCTACCGCAACGTGGCCATGGGCGTGATCAGCGCCGTCGGGGTGACCCTGACGTACTTCGTGCCGATCCACCTGATGGTCGAACACGAGGAGACCTCCGCCGCGTTGTGGCGGCAGCTGCTCGGCGGTTCGTACGTGTGGTGGGCGTTGGCGCTCATCGCCGTGGCGGGAGCGGTGACGCTACGGGAGCGGGAGGGCTCGGGCGCGGCGGCCGACGTCTCGCCGGCGCACGCCGTCTAACCTGCAGCGGAGGTGGGCATCCGGGCCGACGGCGGACCGTCGGAACCACCCGCACCGCCTTCGAGGGCGACCTTGACGTCGGCGGCGTACAGGTCGACGTACTCCTGACCCGACATCTGCATCAGCTCGTACATCACCTCGTCGATGACGGCACGCTCGATGAAGCGGTTGCCCGCCAACCCCTCGAATCGGGAGAAGTCCAGCGGCTTGCCGAAGCGGACCTCGACGCGGCCGAAGTGCCACATCTTGGATCCCGGCGGGTTGACGTCGTCGGTGCCGATCATGGCCACCGGGATGACCGGCACGCCGGTCTCCAAGGCCAGCCGGGCAATGCCGGTCTTGCCCTTGTACAGCCGGCCGTCGGGCGAACGGGTGCCCTCGGGGTACATGCCGAGGACCTTGCCCTCGCCGAGGATCCGGGTGGCCGTGGTCAGGGCGGCCAGGGCGGCGTCGGCGTCGGTGCGGTCGATGGGCACCTGACCGGCGGCGGTGTAGAACCAGCGGGTCAACCGGCCCTTGAGGCCGGTACCGGTGAAGTACTCCGACTTGGCCAGGTAGGTGATGCGGCGCCGCACCACCAGGCACTTGTAGAAGCTGTCGGCGACGGCGAGGTGATTACTGGCGAGGATGACGGCGCCGCGGTCCGGAACATTCTCCAGCCCAACGACTTTGGGGCGGCCGAGCATCTGCAGCAGCGGGCCCATGAAGACGAACTTGAAGAGCCAATACCACATTGAGCCTCCCGCATGCGGCGCCCGGACGGTGCCCTGGGACAACTCTACCCAGTAACCGGTCAGTCCTCGACGCTGACGGGGATGTGTTGATAGCGGCCCGGGCCCGACGGCGCCGGACCGCCGTCCGGATCGGGGCGCGGCGCGGGAGCGTCCGGACCCGGATCCGGGGGGCCTGGCTCGGCCATGGCGTCGGCCATGGCGCGGACCACCGACAGCAGCGCGACGCTGTGCTCTGCGATCACGTTGAGTAGCGGGTGCTGTTCGCCGGAGACCAGCGCGGCCAGCGCACAGACCGGGCACCACACCTGCTGGCATTGCCCGGGGACGCCGGAGGTGGCGCGGGCGGCGGCCATCCTGACGGCGGGGTCCAGCCGGTCGAGGATCGTCTGCGCGAGGCGCCGAAGTTCGGGGGCGAGGTCGGCGTGGAAGTCACTCATGCCGGCCACACCTCCGGATTCGGTCGAAAGCGCACCGTGAGTTCACCGCCGCGCAGCTGCGCGTCCAGCACGGTGCATCTCCGCAACACGGACGCCAACCTCACTCGGCGACGCATGCCACCGGCGCCGATGATCAGGTCGTCGTCGACCCGTCCGAGTGTCAGCGAGCGCGGGTCGACCTGCGGCAACTCTAGTCGCATCCGGTAGACGGCATCGAGGCCGGAGCCGGATTCGCGGTCGACCACCGGGCGTATCGGCGCCGGGGGCGCCGACCCGTCGCGCCGCCGGGCCGCGTCGAGCAGCTCGGCGAGCGCCTTGGGGCCGATCGGCTCCCCCGCCAGATGCGGCACCAGCACCAGGGTGACGTCGCCGATGGTGGCGTCCAGCTCGTCGAGCACGTGGCGCTGTTCGGCGATGCGCTCGGTGTACCAGTCGAAGGCCGGGTGCTCGGGCAAGTTCCGGTACTCGAACGAGTCATCCTGCACCAGAACCTGATTGACGATGAGCTCAGCGACGGCGACGCCCATCAACGACAACGACCCGATCGTGCGGGCCGCCTCGGCGGCCACCACCCGCTCGGGGGTGAGCACGAGGTGGGCGCTCACCCGGGCGGCGTCGGTGAGCAGTTCGCCGAGGCGTTCGGTGCCGCGGGCGATGCCCTCGACGAGGTCGACGACGGCAGCAGAGGTCGCCTCGTCCCCCAGCGACAGTCTGCGGTGGCGGGGCCACGCCCGCTCGAGGTACAGCGCGAACGTCGCGGGCAACGTGAGCATCCGCATCGCGTCGGCGGTCGAGGCGCAGTCGACGATCACGTGGTCCCACTGCTCGCACGCCGCCAGCTCGGCGACCTCGTCGAGGCCGAGCACCTCCTGGATACCGGGTAAAGCCGAGAGTTCTTCGGGCGCAACGTCGCCCAGATCCGATTCGGGGAACCGGGCGGCGAGCACGCCGGCCACCTGCCGCCACCGACGCTCGAGCAGGGCCAGGGTGTCCAGGGCGAGGACGTCGAGGGAACCGCCGGTGCCACCGTCGGGCCCGGCGTCGAGGTCGGCGAGCACGCGGGTCGGCCGCCGCTCACCCGTCGGCGTCACCTCGACGCCGAGGACGTCACCGGTGGAATGCGCCTGGTCGGTCGAGACCACCAGCACGCGCAGGCCGTCGCGCGCGTCGCGGACCGCGGCCGCGGTCGCCAGGGTCGACTTGCCGACGCCGCCCTTGCCGACGAAGAGACTGATCCTGGCGCTGCCGGCCGCGGAGAGTCCGCCGGGCCCGCTGGTCTCAGTCAGCCTCGACTCGTTTCTTGAGATCCTTCAACGCGGTGTCGGTGAGCCGGCGCTCCGCCTTGCGCTTGAGCAACCCGATCATCGGAATCATCAGGTCGACGGACAGTTCATAGGTGACGTCGGTGCCGGAACCGTTGGGCCTCAACAGGTATGCGCCGTCGAGGGCGCGCAGCAGCGAGCTCGACACCAGCGACCACCGCACCGACGCCCGATCGGCCGGCCAGATGTAGGCCAGCACCATGGTGTCCTTGAGCACCGCGGCGTCCAGCACCAACCGCGCCTTCTTGGGGTAGCCCTCGTCGTCGCTCTCGAGGACCTCGGTCTCCTTGTACTCGGCCACCCAGTCGGGGTACGAGCCGATGTCGGCGATGACGTCCATCACCGTCGCAGGCTCGGCGTCGATGTAGATCGTCTGCGCAGTCTTGTCCGCCACGTGTTCACTTCCCCGGGTCGCTAGAGCGCTACTGGACTCACGTCCGTTCGCCCCGAAATGTACCCGTACCCGTGACCTGGGTCGTCAATCAACTGCTCGTGCGAGCCGAGACACTCCGACGCCGCGGGACTCCTCCAGCCGCTGCTTGACCTCGAACGCCATCCGCTTGCCTGCCACGCGGCGCTGGTGGTTGGCCTTGGCGAGGTTCATCTTGGCGAGTTGCCACGCCGCGACGCCGGACGGCTCGGCGTGGATGAAGTAGTGCAGGATCACCCCGTCGAAGGACGGCTGCAGCCAGACCTCCATGGTGCCGGTCAGGGCACCGGTGACGGTCCAGCGCTGTCCGGCCGGGCCCCGGTCCTCGACCACCGTCAGGCGAAGGTCGGGCCACCATCGCCGCCAACTGGCGGGGTCGGCGACGGCCGCACCGACGTCGGCGGGGTCGGCGCACACGAAGGTCTCGTCGGCCACCTGGATGCTGTTCATCGCCACCACCTTCACACACGAGACGCCGCAGCCACGAGGCGGCCGACTAGGCTGCCTTCCTGGATAGCCGTCCAAGTATCCGTCCCGCGAAGGGGACCCCGTTCGAAAGGGCCACATCGTGCGCGAGTTCAGCGTCCCGGCATCGTTCACCGTCGGCGAGCACGACACGGTGGCCGCCTCCGTCTTCTCCCACGCCGCCGACGATCCGGACCACGTCATCGTCCAGCGCCTCGTCGACGGGTCGTGGACCGACGTCACCTGCGCCCGCGTCGCCGAACAGGTGCGCGACACCGCCCGGGGCCTGATCGCCGAGGGCGTACGCGCCGGTGACCGCGTCGCGATCTTCTCCGCGACCCGCTACGAATGGGCCATCGTCGACTTCGCCATCCTGTCCATCGGCGCGGTCACGGTGCCGATCTACGAGACCAGCTCCGCCGAACAGGTCCGCTTCGTGCTGTCGGACTCCGGTGCGGTCGCGGCGTTCGCCGAGAGCGACGAGCACTTCCGCACCATCGAACAGCTCAAGGGCGAACTGCCCGCCCTGCGGCACGTGTACTCCATCGCCGGGTCCGGCCCGGTCGCCCTCGACGAGCTCGCCAGGATCGGTGCCGGCGTCGACGCAGCCGAGGTCACGGCGCGGATGGAGGCCACCCGGTCGGCCGACGTCGCCACGCTGGTCTACACCTCCGGCACCACCGGACGGCCCAAGGGGTGCCAGCTGACGCATTCCAACCTGTTGCACGAAATGCGCGGCGCCAAGGCGTGTTTCCCCAACTTGCTGACCAAGGGCGAGAAGCTGCTGGTCTTCCTGCCGCTGGCTCACGTGCTGGCCAGGGCCATCACGATCGCGGCCTTCAGCAACAAGGTCACCCTCGGCTTCACCAGCGACGTCAAGAACCTGGTGCCCATCCTCGGCGTGTTCAAGCCGACCCTGGTCGTGTCGGTGCCGCGCGTGTTCGAGAAGGTCTACAACACCGCCGAGCAGAACGCCCGAGACGGCGGCAAGGACAAGATCTTCGCCGCGGCGGCCGCGACGGCGATCGAGTGGAGCCAGGCCAAGGAGACCGGTGGGCCGGGCCTGCTGCTCACCCTCAAGCACGCCCTGTTCGACCGCCTGGTCTACGGCAAGCTGCGCGCTGCCCTCGGCGGCAACTGCCGGGCCGCGATCTCCGGTGGCGCGCCGCTGGGCGCGCGGCTCGGGCACTTCTACCGCGGTGTCGGCGTCACCATCTACGAGGGGTACGGGCTCACCGAGACCAGCGCGGCCATCACCGTCAACCGCGTCGACGACGTGAAGGTCGGATCCGTCGGACGGCTGGTGCCGGGCAACGCGATGCGTCTGGGCGACGACGACGAGCTCCTGGTCCGGGGCGGGGTGGTCTTCGGCGGGTACTGGAACAATCCGTCGGAGACCGAAGCGGTGTTCACCGACGGGTGGTTCCACACCGGCGATCTCGGGGCCATCGACGACGACGGATTCCTCACCATCGTCGGGCGCAAGAAGGAGATCATCGTTACCGCGGGCGGCAAGAACGTCGCCCCGGCCCTGCTGGAGGACCGGCTGCGCTCACACCCTCTGATCAGTCAGGCGATGGTCGTCGGCGACGCACAGCCCTTCATCGCCGCACTGATCACCGTCGACCCCGAGGCGTTCCCCGGCTGGAAGCAGCGCAACGGCAAGGACGCCTCGGCCACGGTAGGCGACCTCGCCGAGGACCCCGACCTCCTCGCCGAGATCGACTCGGCCGTCAAGGAGGCCAATCAGGCCGTCTCGCATGCGGAGTCGATCCGCAAGATCCGTATCCTGCCCGTCGACTTCACCGAGGACACCGGTGAGCTGACGCCCACGATGAAGGTCAAGCGCAAGGTGGTGGCCGAGAAGTTCGCCGCTGACATCGACGCGCTCTACGCCACGCCGGGCCGCTAACCGGCGAGCAGCTGAGACAGTCGGCGCGCCTTGGTGCGCCACTGCCATTCGTCGACGACCCATCGGCGGCCCGCCCGGCCCATCTCGGCGGCGCGGTCGGGGTCGGCGAGCAGATCGGCGACGGCGGCGGCGATGGAGCCGACGTCCCAGCCGTCGACCACCAGCCCGGTCGTGCCGTCGAGCACCGATTCCGGGGCGCCCCCGGAATCACCGGCGACCACCGGCACACCCGTCGCCGAGGCCTCCAGGTAGACGATGCCGAGCCCCTCGACGTCCAGCCCGGAGCCTCGGGTACGGCAGGGCATCGCGAAGACGTCGGCCATGGCGTGGTGGGCGGGCAGCTCGTCGGCGGGCACGCCGCCGGTGAACACCACGTCCTCGACCACGCCGAAGGCCTGCGTCAACCGCTGCAGCTCGGCCAGGTGCGGTCCGCCGCCGACGACGACCAGCTTGGTCCCGGGCACGCGCTCGCGGATCGCGGGTAGCCCCCGGATCAGCATGTCCTGGCCCTTGCGTGGCACCAGCCGCGACACGCACACCACGACCGGTCCGTCGGCGAGTCCGTAG
>Ga0209051_1003299_pt1 | contig 10694 bp, 9 predicted proteins | sample AraplaCvi_mMS_r2_2_FD_184286 | JGI IMG/M metagenome (GOLD analysis project Ga0209051, IMG submission 184286) | Arabidopsis root microbial communities from North Carolina, USA - plate scrape MF_Cvi_mMS_r2 (SPAdes) (version 2) | ecosystem: Host-associated > Plants > Roots > Endosphere | place: USA... | reverse complement strand
TCCTCGAGCGAAGGATAGGGAACGTGCAACGACCCGGGAATCGTGCCGTTTCGCTGTCGCTCGGCATTCTCGCGCAGATCGATCAGCGCGACATCTCCGAGACCGACGACGCCCAGCGCTTGCTGCGCGGTCAGCGCCCAGCCGTGGCGCATGACGTTGTCCTGGTTCATTCCGACCTTTATGTTGGCCGGGACAGCGACATCCATCATCTTCGGGTTCGCAAGCTTCAGATTGTTCATCAGCTCGGCATATTCTTCGGCTGACTTCACCTGCAGGCGGGGGTTGAATGCCCTTTCCTCGCCGATGGTGGAGACTGTATCTCCCTTGTAGTCATGCGCCGGGAAAACCAAGGTCGTTTCGGGAAGCTTCAGAAGCCGCCCGAAGATCGACTCGTACTGAGCCCTGGGATCGCCATTCTGGAAATCAGTCCTGCCGGTACCGCGGATCAGCAGCGTGTCGCCGGTGAATACGCGGTCAGGCAGGACGAAACTGTAGGAATCGTCCGTATGGCCCGGGGTATAGATCACATCGAGGGAGAGCCCTTCGATCGTCAGTGTGTCATTGTCGGAGAGACGCATCGAGACGACATCGGCCTTCGTCTGCTCTCCCATCACGGTGATGCAATGGGTCTTGTCGCGCAGCGCACCAAGACCGGTGATGTGGTCGGCATGGAGATGGGTATCCACGGCCTTAACCAGCTTTAGATCAAGCTCGTGGATGAGCTGGAGGTAGCGCTCGACCCTTTCCAGCACTGGATCGATGATCAGTGCCTCGCCCCCCTTCCGACTTGCCAGCAAATAGGAATAGGTGCTCGATACCGGATCGAACAGCTGCCGGAAGATCATCCCCACCTCCTTCGTGGCGACATGGTTTGCGAGCGACTATCCGTGCGGCTGCGGCACGATCCTGATATAGGGTTTTGGTGCCCGCCAACCCTGCGGATACTGCTTCTTCGCGTCCTCGTCGGAAACAGAACCGGCAATGATCACGTCCTCCCCGTTCTTCCAGTTCACCGGCGTGGCGACCTTGTGCTTTGCAGTGAGTTGCAAGGAATCGATGACCCGCAGCACCTCATCAAAATTGCGACCGGTTGTCATGGGATAGACCATAACGAGCTTGATCTTCTTGTCAGGGCCGATCACGAAAATATTGCGTACGGTCTGGTTATCGGCCGGCGTGCGCTCTGTTGGATCACCGGATACCAGCGCAGGCAGCATGTTGTAGCGCTTCGACACCGTGTAATCGACGTCGGCGATCATCGGATAGTTGGGACGATGACCCTGCGTTTCCTCGATATCCTTCATCCAACTGGCATGGCGCTCAAGCGGATCGACGGATAGGCCGATGATCTTCACGCCGCGCCTGTCGAATTCAGGCTTGATCCGGGCCATATAGCCGAGTTCGGTCGTGCATACGGGCGTAAAGTCCTTCGGATGCGAAAACAGCACCGCCCAGGAATTGCCCATCCATTCGTGAAAACTGATCTTGCCTTCGGTTGTCTGGGCTTCGAAATCCGGAGCGGTATCATTGATTGCAAGCATCACGCACCTCCCATAGCGCTATTGAATACAAACTCAAACTTTACCGGATGAGCCTAAATCTTGCGCCTATTTCAGGCCGTAGGCAACGGCAAAACGGCCGCAGCAACGCCTCGCGCGAGGCGCCGCAGCATCCACGAAAATAGCAGCGCCAGCTTCCTTAGTGGCGGTTTGCGATTGTGGAGTTATGGGGCGGCAGGGCCTTGTCCGGCTCCGCCACATAGTTGCCAAGGAGCCAGAGAGAGACCTCCGACGCTTCCCTGGCGGACGCGAATTCGAACGTACCGCTCTGATGCGGCGCGTCAAGGAACTCAATGCTGAGACCTCTGCCGGTTTCCGAGCTTAGAACGCGCACCCTGCCCGGTTCAATGACGTGGCATGAATAGTGCCTCTGCATGCTGCGCATGTAGCCAGCCTTGTTGTCATGCAGGCGCACGAACACTGCCTGCCCGTTGGCGGTCGCCTGCAGCTGGCGGATTGCTTCATTCGGGAAAGCGCGGTTGAATTCGATGATGGCGAGCCCGGTATCGTGAAGGCCGTCTTCCTTGTTCTGCGCGGCCATCCGCGTCGAGATGAAGGCGATCAAGATGATGATCGCGAAAATAACGCCCCAGACGATTATGCTCACGTCCCTCTCCGATCAAAAAACGGCAACAGCATAGTTATAACGCACGAGCCTTGCGCGAGTTTAAACAGGATCAGATTTTCTTGCGCATCATCGCAAGCAGCATGCGTGTCTGGCGCCGCAACTGCGACTGTTGAAGCTGACGTTCGAACAGTCCTGCGCCGTCCTTCTGAGCGCTGACGAGGACCGGCTCCGCCAGAGTAGCTGGTAGGAAGGCCGGAAACACGTTTGGAGCTATTGCGACGCTTCTTGCCTTCGCGAGATGGTCGCGGCCGAGCCCAGCAAAGGCTTCGATCGCTGCGGAGATCCGCGCCCTATCTTCACCGGCGAGAAATGTTTCGCGGTCAAGTCCGGTCGCTGACAGGATTTCAAGCGGAACGTAGAGTTGCCCGCGGTGGCGATGCAACGGCATCAGAAGCAGAAGACCGGCGATCGCTTGGGCAACGCCTGCGTGGCCGGCAGCTTCTGCGGAAGCGGCAGCCTCGGTCGGTGCAAGTACCAAGCTAGCCAGTTGAACGAGAGCGGATGCCGTTTCGCCGGCATATCCCTCGAGCGAAACGCGCGTCTCCATCGGATCGTCGTAGAGATCGAAGATACGAGCATCGACCATGTTCACGAGCGTCTGTTTCGGCAAGCGGTGGTGATCCACGGCAGTCAATAGGGCCGAGGCAATCGGATTTGCCTGGGTGGAGCCGTGGGCGTTGCCCTCCAACAGGTCCCGCCAGTACTGCATGCGCACTTCACCGGGAAGCGGCTCGTGCACCAGATCGCGAATTCGCGCAAGCTCGGCATTGAAGGCGTAGAGCGCTGCCAGAGCGCCGCGCTTCTCCTGCGGCGACAGCAGGCAGGCAAGGTAGCGGTCGCGGTCATTGTCGCGGAGCGTCGCCAGGCAAAGATCCTGGTTCGTCAAAGACTGATCGGCCATTGTCAGACCGCTATCAATGCCGCGGCAACCGCGCGGGATTCCATCAGCATGATGTTGAAGGTCCGAACTGCGGCACCGGTATTCATGGGATCCGATGAAATACCCGCGGCCTTCAACGCCGCCTTCAGATCGGCCGGAATCGGGCGCATATCATCTCCGGTGCCGATCAGCAGTACCTCGATCTCGGCAGCCTCGTCGATCACCTTTTGAAAATTCTCGATCGACAGTGGCTTCGACGCATCCATGTCCCAGCCATAAATGCCGGATGGCAGGCACAGGATGGACCCGCGGTGGGACATATCGGCGAAACGGAAGCCGCCATTGCCGTAAGTGTCGATGGGCGCACGTCCTGGAAAATGCGCCTCGCGGATTTCTATGCCTCTTGCCATATTCTCACACTGCCGGATTGCCGGGGTTTGTCTCCGGCTCGGCCACTTTCTCATGTTGGTCGCTATCGATCGCGTCCGGGCGGAGCTTGAACGCGATCAGCACGGGCGCGGCTATGTAAATGGAGGAAAAGGTGCCGACGGCAACGCCGAATAGCATTACAAAGGCGAAGGGGCGGATCACCTCACCGCCGAAAAGGCAGAGCGCTAGCAGCGCGAGCAATGTTGTCGCCGCCGTCAAAACCGTGCGCGACAGGGTCTGATTGATGGAAGCGTCAATCAGGATCGGCATGGGCATCTTGCGATAGCGTTTCAGGTTCTCGCGCATTCGGTCGTAGACCACGACCGTATCGTTGAGCGAATAGCCAACGATCGTCAGGATAGCCGCAACGCTTGTCAGATTGAATTCCATACCGGTCAACACGAAGAGGCCAAGCGTCAGGATGATATCGTGGAGCGTCGCGATGATCGCACCGACCGCGAACTGCCATTCGAAGCGGAGCCAGATGTAAAACAAAATGACGGCAAGCGAACCAAGGAGGCCGAATGTCGCGGCCCTGGTCAGCTCTCCGGACACGGCAGGGCCGACGACCTCGACCCGACGGATTTCGTAGTCGTCCGCCAACTCATCGCGCAGCAACGTCATCGCCGACTGTTCGGCATTCTCGCCACCGCCCTGCGACTGAATACGAACCAGCGCTGTCGATGCGTCGGATAGGCGGCGTGCCTCGATGTCCCCAATGTTCAGGTCACCGAGACGGGCGCGAATATCATCCGGATCGGCATTTCCTTGCTTCGCCTTGACCTCCACCAACGACCCGCCGGCAAAATCCACCCCAAGATTTGCGCCAAGCGTTGCAAAGCCGATCATGGCCAGGATCGAAAGTGCCGCCGACACCGTGAACGTGTAGCGCCGTATGCCCATGAACCGGATGTTGGCATGATCGAAGATACCCGTCTGCACATCCCTGGGCAGGTGCCTCGGATGCTTGCGGTGAAGCCAGGTAACGACGATCCAGCGCGTCAGCGTGAAGGTGGTAAAGACAGTCGTCAGAATCCCCGCCGCGAGCGTTACCGCAAAACCGCGAACGGTATCGCTGCCGAGGTAGTAGAGAATGACTGCCGCAATGACGATCGTGACATTGGCGTCAAGGATCGTCAGGAATGCACGCGAAAACCCGTTATCGATCGCGTCCGCGAAGGAATGGCCTGCTTTCGCCTCTTCCCTGATGCGCTCGTAGACGAGCACATTGGCATCGACCGCCATGCCTATGATCAAGACAATGCCTGCGAGGCCGGGCAGCGTCAGTGTTGCGCCGATCACGCTTAACACGGCGAGAATCAGGAGGAGATTCAGGACCAGCGAAATACCGGCGATGATGCCCAGCTTGCGATAGAAGGCAAACATCAAACCGGTAACAAGGATCGCGGCGACAAAGCCAGCCACCAGACCGGCGCGCTTCGATTCCGCGCCGAGGGCCGGGCTGACGGTGCGCTCTTCCACGGTCGTCAATGTCGCCGGCAGGGCGCCACTTCGCAACATCAGCGCAAGATCGCGAGCTCCATCCTCGCTGAAACTGACAGGAACCCGTCCGGTCCCATCCAGGATTGGCGCATTGATCAGCGGCGCCGCCATGACCTGATCATCGAAGAGTATGGCAAGGTGCCGGCCAATGTTCTGGCGCGTCTTCTGTGCGAGCTGCTCGGTCCCTTCAGCATCCAGCTTGTAGGTGATCGCGACCGCATCCGCTTGCGCATCGGCAACCGCTTGGACATCCGCCAGATTCTTGCCCGTGACGAAATTCGTTCGATCGACGAGGTACGGAACGGGCGGATCGTCAAGCGAGTAGAGCACCTCCGATGTCGCCGGCCAGCGACCGGCAAGAGCTTGCTGCCCGGACATAGTTTCATCGATCAGCCGAACTGAAAGCTGGGCAGGCTCATTCAAAATGTTCTTCAGCCGCTCCACGTCGATGGAGCCGAGGGCCTTGACGTCGATACGGTCGTTACCATCGGCGCGAACGGAAAAATCCGTTATCCCAAGGCCGGCGATGCGCCGCTCTACGACCGCCAGGGACTGCGCCTGAGCGGCTACGGTGCCCTCGTCGATGTTGTTGTCGGAAATTCGCAACGAAAGTTGTCCGTCGTTGCCCTTCTGCAGGGATACATTCTGGACAGAGCCTCCGAACCAGCCACTTTTTGTCGCCACGGTCAGCGGGTCTAACGCGTGGACGGCAGCATCCACTTGGCTCACATCGGTAATCTTGACGGTGATATCCTGGTCTGTGCCAGTCAGGCCGGCGTAGCGAATGTTGGCTTCGCGCAACTTGCCGCGAACATCCGCTACCGTGCGCTCCAGCCGATCCTTCACGATATCGGCGCGTTCAATCTGGAGAAGCAGATGGGAACCGCCCTGGACATCAGGGCCGAGGACAACGCGGCTACCGGCCAGCCATGCAGGCAGCGTAGAGCGCTGCGCGTTCGATAACAGATTTGGGGCCGCGATTACCGCGGCCACCGCTACCAGAACCAGGATCAGAACGGCCTTCAGGCGGGAAAAACGATGCATTTTCTCTCGACTATTTCCGACCCGGCCCAATCCGGTTCACAGCTGGATTTGCAATATTATGCAGCGTCCGCCTTGACCGGCTCGCCCTTTACGCGAACTTCCGTAATGCCGGTGCGGACGACGCGAACGCGAACGCCGTCTGCAATTTCCACTTCGAGCTCCTTGTCGTCAACAACCTTGGTAACCTTGCCAACGAGACCGCCACCGGTGACAACCTGATCGCCGCGACGGATCGCCTTCAGCGTTTCTTCGCGCTTCTTCGCCTGCGCGCGCTGCGGACGGATCAGCAGGAAGTACCAGACGACCATCAGCGGCACGAAAAGGATGATCATTTCAAGGCCAGAGCCGAACGGCGACGCCGCGGTGTCGGTGGCAGCCTGGGCAAATGCCGGGGTGATGAACATGCTAAACTCCTCAAAACTTTCCGGTGGCGGAACTCCGCCTTTTCTCGGGTGGCCGGACTATAATTATGGTCTTTGCGAATGCAACAGAAAGAGCCGGAAACCGTACCGATTCCGCTGCCTCATAACCTTTCCGCTCTCAAAAGGCCATGCTACGCCGCAGGCAAAAGACACAGCACGCTGGTCGCAACCAGAATTCAGGAGGAAGGCCCATGGCCGAAGACGTCAACAACGCCATTCTGGCAGAGCTGCGCCGGCTGACGGACGCCATCGACCGGTTGGCTGGTCCGGCGCCGGCGATCAACGACTGGAACGCGGCAGACTGCTTCGTCTGGTCCCCTGCCCGCCAGCACCTCCAACCGATTGCTCGCCCGAATCGCGTGGCCCTGAAGCTGATCCGCGGCGTCGACCGCGTGCGGGACATCCTGCACGAGAATACGGTGCGCTTTGCCGAAGGCTATGCGGCAAACAATGTTCTCCTTTGGGGTGCGCGCGGTATGGGCAAGTCCTCGCTCGTCAAGGCTGTTCACGAAGACGTGCGACGCGAGAGTGGAGTATCGCTGAAGCTGGTGGAAGTGCATCGCGAAGACATTGCGAGCCTCCCCACACTGCTCGATCTTCTCAAGGACACGCCGCACCGTGTCATCGTCTTCTGCGACGATCTCTCGTTCGATCACGATGATACGGCATACAAATCGCTCAAGGCAGCCCTTGACGGCGGCGTGGAAGGTCGACCGGACAACGTCCTCTTCTATGCGACCTCGAACCGCCGCCACCTGCTCCCGCGTCACATGATGGAGAACGAGCAGTCAACGGCGATCAATCCCTCCGAAGCGGTTGAGGAAAAGGTTTCGCTATCGGACCGGTTTGGCCTTTGGCTTGGCTTCCACAAATGCAGCCAGGACGACTATCTGACGATGATCGACGGTTATGCTGACCATTTCAAGCTGCCGGTCGATCGCGAGAAAATGCATGCGGAGGCGCTGGAATGGGCGACGACCCGTGGTGCGCGTTCCGGCCGCGTCGCCTGGCAGTACATTCAGGATCTCGCCGGCCGGATGCGTATCGCGCTCGACCGCGCCCAATGACAAAAGCCCGGCTTTGAGGCCGGGCTTTTGAGCACCCTCGGACGCAATACCTATTCGAGGAAAGTAATCGGGTTGACCGGAGTCGCATCCTTGCGGACTTCGAAGTGGACCTGCGGCTGCTTGACGCTGCCGCTCATCCCGGAGACGGCAACCGTCTGGCCGCGCTGGATCTTCTGGCCGCGGGTGACGCTCAGGGTATCGGCATTGCCGTAGACAGTGACCGTCCCGTCGTCGTGGCGGACGAGAACCGTGTTGCCGAGTTCCTTCAGGCCGTTGCCTGCATAGATCACCACGCCGTTTTCGGCAGCCTTGATCGGCGTACCCTGCGGCACGGAAATGTCGATACCATCGTTGCGGCTACCGTTGACGTTGGCGCCGTAGGCCGCAATGACGGCTCCACGGACCGGCCAGCGATATTTGCCGATGCCGGTTGCCTCAGGTGCTGCGGACGCCACTTCCTTCTTGGCCGCCTCATCCACAGTCTCGGTGGCAACAGGAGCCTTATAGGTTGCCGGCTGCGCAGAAGCAGTCGACGTTGCGGAGGCTGGCTGCGCGACCGGCTTCGGCTCTGCCTTCGCCGGAATGGAAGCCGTCTTCATGCCATCCCGCGAAGCGCCCGGCAGATTGAGCTCCTGGCCGATGCGGATCGAACCGGCCGACAGATTATTGGCAGCCTTCAGATCGTCGATGCTGGTGCCCGTCGCCTTGGCGATCTTGGCAAGCGAGTCGCCCGGCTTGACGACGTAAGTGCCGCCGGCGCCCTTCGGCCCTTTGCCTGCACCGGTCGAAAGCTTGCCGGACGAATCCGCATTTGCGATCGACTTGTCGCGGGCGGAGTTCGCGCCCGGCACGACCGCAACGTTCTGTTCCTGCTGTTTACCAGGCTGCGGCAGGTGGCCACCCTTGGAGAGATCTGCCGTCTGGGCAGATGCCTTGGCGGCATTGCCACCGTTGAGGGTCGGGATCAGGATGATCTGGCCGGGCTTGGCGGCAGCGGCAGTCTTGAAGCCGTTGACCCTGAGGATTTCCTTTTCCGGCACACCGTAGCGATTGGCGAGCGTCGTAATGCTTTCACCCGGGCGAAGGGTCACGGACGGCGCGTTGTTTGCTGACCAGCCGGAAACCTTGGGTGTCGTGCCGGTAACGATCGAGTCGGTTGCCGCCTTTGGCGGAACGAGAATTGGCGCCGACTTCTTCGGAGCCGCGGCAGCGGGGAACGGTTGAGCGAGTGCGACCTGCTTTTCCCTGGACGGCGCGGCCGGCGCTACTGCGGACGGCGCAGCAAGCTCCGAACGCTGAACAGAGACGGGTGCAGAGGCCATCCGGGCGCTGGAGGCGCCGTAAGCTGGCTGGGCCGGATAAGGCTGGTTCATCGCTTGGTTGTTCGCAGCATAGCCACCCTGGGCAAGATCTGCCTGTGGAACAGGATCGGCTTGTAGGCCACTCATGTTTCTGCGCGGAATGGAATTGGTCGTCATCTGATCCTGACCGGACGACGAGAAAAGACCACCGAAACGTGTCACATCGGAACTGCAACCCGCTACTGTACTCGCCAGCAAAGCCGCTATCAGGACATTACCGGCAGACTTGCCTACTCTTGGCGAAAGACTGAAACGCATGACTCGACCCACTGATGAACGCAACCATTTGTGGGTTTATTAAAGCGCGTTAGTATTACCACGCGGTTAAGGTGCCGAAATTCGCGAGATTTTTTTGAGAGATTGCTAACCATAGCAACACCAACAGGCGGATCGCCTCAAAGTTGCGAAGCCAGCCGCGGCACGATCGGGAGATAGGGCGTGTCGAACAGTTCTTCGCGCTCGAAGCGGCTGCCCGTTTTCGTCAGCCGCACCAGGCGACACTCATTCTCGGAAATCATCAAAGGGGCAATCATCGAACCGCCGGAAACAAGCTGGTCGGTGTAGAACCGCGGCATCGCGTTGAACGCCGCGGTGACCAGAATCCGGTCGAACGTCCCCTCGCCTTGCAGGCCGGCGCTGCCATCGGCCTGGCGGATAATCACATTCCGGAGCCCAAGCGAATCGAGACGGCGCTGCGCGTTTGTCGTCAACGTCTTGTAGCGGTCGATCGTCAGCACGCGTTCGGCCATGCGCGCCATGACGGCGGACATGAAGCCGCTGCCCGTGCCGACCTCGAGGACACGTTGCCCCGGCTTGATTTTCAAGTGATGCAGAACCCTGACCGCGAAATCCACGCCCTCAATGAAGGAGCCACATTCAATCGGTATCGTGCGGCTGGAATAGGCCTGCTCGGCAAACTGGGGCGGCACGAACAATGACCGCGGCGTCTGCTCGACCGCCGTCAGCAGGTCCAGATCGGATACACCCTCGGCTCGCAGCCTCAACACAAGCGCCGCAAAGCCTTCCTTCTCCACCAACCGTGCAGTCAAAGCGATTTACTCCGTACCCGAAAGCGCCCGCGCCACGCGGTCCTGTACGGAATAATCAGTCAAATCCAGTTTCAAAGGAGTTACCGAAATCTTGCGATGCTTCAGAGCGTGAATATCCGTGCCTGCGGTGAAGGCGCCGGCACGCTCGCCGAATCTGAGCCAGTAGTATGGAAAGCCCCGTCCATCCGCCCGTTCATCGACCTGCAAATTGAAGGCGAGCTTACCTTGTGCCGTCACTTCGACACCCTCGACTTCCTCGAGCCTGCAATTCGGAAAGTTCAGGTTCAGGAACGTCCCAACGGGCAATTCGAGCGTCATCAGTTTATCGAGGAGCGCCGGGGCGTGCGCCTCACAGACCTCCCAGGGGACTGTCCTTGCGCCGTCTTGGTGCAGGTAGGCCTGGCTCAATGCAACAGAGCGAACACCCTGCAGCGTGCCCTCAATGGCGCCGGCGACGGTGCCCGAATAGGTCACATCGTCGGCGACGTTCGAGCCCGAATTGACGCCTGAAAGCACCAGATCCGGCTTAATGTCCATGACCTGCTTGATGCCCATAATGACACAATCGGTAGGCGTTCCGCGCAGCGCGAAATGCCTGTCGGAAATCTTGCGAAGCCGCAACGGCTCGGAAAGGCTCAGCGAATGCGCCAGGCCGCTTTGGTCCGTCTCCGGCGCGACAATCCAGACGTCATCGGAGAGTGTCCGCGCAATCCGCTCCAGCGCCGCGAGGCCTTCTGCGTGAATGCCGTCGT
>Ga0209051_1003298_pt1 | contig 10695 bp, 12 predicted proteins | sample AraplaCvi_mMS_r2_2_FD_184286 | JGI IMG/M metagenome (GOLD analysis project Ga0209051, IMG submission 184286) | Arabidopsis root microbial communities from North Carolina, USA - plate scrape MF_Cvi_mMS_r2 (SPAdes) (version 2) | ecosystem: Host-associated > Plants > Roots > Endosphere | place... | reverse complement strand
TGCATTCGTAGGAGCATCCCTCGGCGCCGCGCTTGGCCAGCGCAGGCGCCACACCCCAAGGGAGGCCTCCATGACCCGTGCCTGGTCGACGCTTGCCGTCGCACTGACGATCCTGGTTCCCCATGCCGCGGCGCTCGCCGCGGACGCGACGCCGCCGCGCGAGCTGCGCCGCTTCCACGACATCTTCAAGGAGCTGGTCGAGACCAACACGACGCAGTCCACCGGCAGTTGCACCGTGGCGGCCGAGACGATGGCCAGGCGCTTGCGCCAGGCGGGATACGCCGAGAGCGACATGCGGCTCGTGGTGCCGCCGGACGGGCCGAGCAAGGGCAACCTGGTGCTGCGGCTCAAGGGCAGCGGCGAGAAGCGGCCGCTGCTGCTGGTGGCGCATCTGGACGTCGTCGAGGCCCGGCGCGAGGACTGGATCCGCGACCCGTTCAAGCTGGTCGAGGAGAACGGCGTGTACTACGGGCGCGGCACGCTGGACGACAAGTCGCATGCGGCCTCGCATGTGAGCAACATGATCCGCTACAAGGAGGAGAAATTCCTTCCGAAGCGGGACATCATCCTGGCCCTCACCTGCGACGAGGAGATCGTCCCCTCGAAGTGGGATGGCGTGGACTACCTGCTCAAGCATCACCGGCCGCTGATCGATGCGGAGCTGGCGCTGAACGAGGGCGGAGGCGGCGTGCTCGACGCGCAGGACCGGCCGGTGTCGTACAGCCTGCAGATCGGCGAGAAGGTCTTCGTCACCTATGAGCTCGAGGTGACGAACCCCGGCGGCCACAGCGCGCGGCCGGTGCGGGATAACGCGATCTACCACCTGGCGGAGGGGCTGGCGAGGCTGACGAAGTTCGACTTCCCGATCCAGTTCAACGACACGACGCGCGCCTACTTCGAGCGGGTGGCGGCGCTGGAGGGCAACAAGGACGAGGCGGCGGACATCCGCGCGCTGCTGGCCAAGCCGACGGACACGGCGGCGCTGGAGCGCTTGTGGGCGAAGTCGCCGCTGTACAACTCGAGCGTGCGCACGACCTGCGTGGCGACGATGGTGGAGGCCGGGCACGCGACGAACGCGCTGCCGCAGCGGGCGCGTGCGACGGTGAACTGCCGCATCCTGCCGGGGCAGCCGGAGGAAGAAGTGCGCAAGACGCTGGTGAAGGTGCTGGCCGACGAGAAGATCGCGGTGAAGGCGAGCAACGAGGCGCTGGCATCGCCGCAGCCGCCGATGTCGCCGGCGGTGATCCAGGCGGTGGAAGCGACCGCCGCGGAGTTCTGGCCGGGTGTGCCGGTGATCCCGACGATGCTGGTCGCGACGACCGATGGACGATTCCTCAACAACGCGGGGATCTGGACCTATGGCGTCGGGGCGTTCACGGGGACCGAGCCCAGCGGGGTGCATGGGCTCAATGAGCACGTGCGGGTGAAGTCGCTGGAGGAGTTCCAGGAATTCCTGTATCGGTTGGGGAAGCGCTTGGCGATGTGAGGCCGGTTCAAGCCGCCGCCTTGCACACGTACAGCGACGACATCGTCGCCAGCTGTTCCGGCGCCATCGCCGCATAGCGCGGCTGAAGCGGCAGCGACTTGGCCAGCGCACGCGTTGGCTCGTGCACCTGCGCGTCGTCGATCAGGACGTCGAATCCCGCCGCGGCGAAGACGGCCGCGTACTCGTGATGCCGCAGCCGGTTCTCGCCTTCGCGGGTCAGCCGGTTGATCCACGCGTGCTTGCGCTCGGGCCAGGTCAGGAAGTTGATCTTGCTGATCGACTTGTCCGAATGTTCGAGGTGATCGGAATGGTCCACCAGATGGACCATGAGGCCGCGAGGCGACAGCTTGGGCCGCAGGGCCGTGAACAGCTGGACGAGGGCCTCAGGGGGGATGTGCTCGAGCACCGTGCGCGAGCTCACGATGTCGATCGATCCGTCGGGGATCGCGTTGACGTCGAACGGCGCCAGATAGCTGACCGGGACATCGCGGCGGGACTGGATCTCGCGCAGCCGCGGCTCATCCGGCAGCTCGCGGCGCAGGAAGTCGAGGGTCGCGGCGAAGCTCACGTCGTCCAGATGGACGTTGAGATCAGACATGTAGACATGCTTCGCGCCCGCGAGGCATTGCATGACGGGGATCGTCGGGAACCAGCCGGTCCCGATCTCGAGCACCGTGGCGCCCTCCACCGATCCACCGGCCCGTTCGAGCCCGTCGCGCATCTGGCGCCAGCAGGCCAGGGTCTCTCTCAGGTTGCCGAGATTCGGCTGGTAGCCGAAGACCTTGCGCTTGACCCGGCGCAGGCCGTATCCGAACGGGATGCGGGCCAAGACAGCCTGCCGTGCCACTTTCAACCGCCAGTCCATCACGGCTCTCCCAGCGTTGTTTGTCCTTGTTTGATGGGCGCGAATTGTCTCTGTTCCGTTAACGAAGCAGCCCCCTGGATTGCGTGGGTGCGAGTCGAATGGTGCGGCTTGCAGCACGCTTTCTTGACGACGTGTTCAAGGTCGCCACGCCACGCTCTCGTCACATGGCGCCATGGGACACGCCCGCCTTGGTGCAAAGGTGCGGCAACCACCAGAACTCTTAACGACATCATTACGCAAATCGCTTGGAAGCCCCATGAACACTGGGTTCCTCAAGGCCGCGCAGCATCTCCACCACAAGTTCCAACCATGCCATCACCAATGTTCGACTCCTCACAAAGGAGGGGTCACAGCCGTGTTGCTTCTCTGTAAATTCGCGCCTCACAAAAAGTGAGGTGGTTGTGAGGGATGGTCGTTGGGAGGTGCCTCAGGATCAGGTCCTGTGGGCGTTGGGATCGATGTGCGCGTTGCATCGCCGGCCATTCGCGGCCGAACTCGTGGCGAAGGACTTTCCGCCACCGTGCACGACGCAGACACTGGTTGCCGCAGCAAGAGCGCTGGCATTTCGGATCAAGCCATTCAAGGTCAAGCCCGCGCGCATCGCGCGGATGGCCTTGCCTCTGATCGTTGCGCTGAAGGCGCACGAGCCTGAGGAAGGCCAACCCCCTCCCCCCGCGCTGGCGATCGTGACTGCGGCGCAGGATGACGGCATCGTCTTCTTCCCCGCCGGTCAGAACTCGCCCCGGACCGCATCGATCGAGGAGTTCGCCGAGCTGATCGAAGGCACGGGCTGGATGCTCGCGCCGCAAGGCGATGCCGTCGACGATCCCGACGTGCCTGGCGGCGGGCGCCGCTTCGGCTTCTCCTGGTTCGCGCCCGAACTGATGAAGCACGGCAAGGTCTGGCGCGATGTGCTGCTGGCCTCGCTGGCGCTGCAGCTCATCGCCCTGGCGACCCCGCTGTTCACGCAGGCCATCATCGACAAGGTCGTGGTCCACCGGACGCAGAGCACGCTGATCGCCGTCGGCATCGCGATGCTCATCTTCACGCTCTTCACCAGCCTGCTGACCTGGGTGCGGCAATACCTGGTGCTGCACACCGGCAACCGCGTCGACGCGGTGCTCGGCGCCGCGGTGTGGGACCACCTGCTCAAGCTCCCGCTGCGCTACTTCGAGAGCCGACCCACCGGCGTCGTCGCGGCGCGCATGCATGGCGTGGAGAGCATCCGCGAGTTCATCTCCGGCGCGGCCGTGTCGCTGATCCTCGACCTCCCCTTCTTGCTGATCTGCCTGGGCGTGATGTTCTGGTACAGCGTGACGCTGACGATGATCGTGGTGGGCATGCTGCTGGTGGTGGGCATCGTCAGCGCGGTGGTGGCGCCGATCTTCCAGAAGCAGCTCAACGAACAGTTCCTGATGAGCGCGCGCAATCAGGCCTTCGTGACCGAGCACATCGCCGGCTTCGAGACCGTGAAGTCGCTGCAGATGGAGCCGCAGCTCAAGCGCCGCTATGCCGACTATCTCGCGGCGTTCCTGCAATCGGGCTTCCAGACCAAGCAGATCGGCAACACCTACAACGTCTTCGCGTCGACGATGGACCAGGCGCAGACGTTGCTGGTGCTGATGATCGGCGCATATACGGTGATGAACGAGCCCTCGTTCACGATCGGCATGCTGGTGGCGTTCCAGATGTTCGCCGGCAAGCTGAGCCAGCCGGTGCTGCGCATCGTGGGTCTTTGGAGCCAGTTCCAACAGGCGAGTCTGTCGGTGAAGCGGCTGGGCGACCTGATGAACGCGCCGGTCGAGCCGTACAGCCTGGTCCCGAAGCGGATGACCGATGGGAAGGGCCGCATCGAGGTGGAGGGCTTGGCCTTCCGCTATGCGGAGGACCGGCCGCTGCTCTATCAAGACTTGGCGCTGACGATCGAGCCGGGCAAAGCCGTGGCGATCATGGGACCGTCGGGAACGGGCAAGAGCACGCTGGCCAAGCTGATGCTGGGCTTCTACCAGCCGAGCGCCGGCAGCATCCGCATCGACGGCATCGACGTGCGGCACATGGCGGCCAACGAGCTGCGCAACTACTTCGGCGTGGTGCCGCAGGAGACGATGCTGTTCAGCGGCACGATCCACGCGAACCTCATCGCCGGCAATCCGGCGGCGTCATTCGAGCAGGTGGTGCAGGCTTGCAAGATGGCCGGCATCCACGCGGTAATCGAGGGACTGCCGCAGGGTTATCAGACGGAAGTCGGCGAACGCGGCGTGGGCCTGTCCGGCGGACAGAAGCAGCGGCTCGCGATCGCGCGAGCGCTGCTGAAGCGTCCGCGGGTGCTGATCTTCGACGAGGCGACTTCGGCGCTTGATCAGGACACGGCGGAGGGATTCGCCAAGACGGTCAACAACCTCAAGGGCAAGGTGACGATGCTGTTCATCACGCATGCGATGCCCAAGGCCCTGCAGATCGATGAGGTGCTGCAGCTCGGCAAGGACGGGCTGCAGCGGCTGGCTCGCGTGCCAGCCCCGGCAGCTTCGTCACGACCCGCGGCAGCGCCGAGCGTCGCCCAACTCGGAGCCGACTGATGAGCCGGGCTTTCAAGCGCAACTTTCTCCAGCATTCGCTCGCAGTGCGCCGCTGGTGCGAGCGCCGCAAGGCGAGCGGCGGGATCGATCCGTTCAGCCTGTCGCTGGATCTGGAGCTCGCGGGCCGGCGGGTCCGGCTGCAGCCGCAGTTCATCGTGGAGCCGGTGCCGGGGCAGATCGGCTTCGTACCGATGCTGGACGTGGGGGTGTCGGGCTTCGTCGGATGGCTCCCGTACGGCGGCAAGGCGTGGCCGATCACGCAGGACAAGCTGCTCTTCAAGGACTTCGCGCGCACCGCGGGACTGCGCGTGCCGAAGGCCGGCATCGATGCGGAAGGCATTCGCGGGCCTTACATCGTGAAGCGGCGCAAGTCGACCTTCGGCCGCGGCCTGCGAGGCCCCTACCCGGCCGGCCAAACGCCGGATCTCATCGAAGACGAGTACTGGGAACAGTTCGTTCCCGGCCGGATGCTGAAGGCTTGGTATTGGGACCAGGAGCCGGTGGTGGTCGAGCTGATCGATCTGCCGACGGTGCGCGGCGATGGAGTCAAGACGATGCGGCAGTTGATCGATGACCGGCTTCCGCCAGATGCGCCCTTCCCCGAGGACGTCGACGGACTCGCGCGCTGGCAAGGACTGGCTCTGGACAGCGTGGTGTCTGCCGGCCGATCGGTGATCGCCGATTACCGCTACATGTCGCTGCTGAATCCGTCCGCGGTGACCGACCACGACGTAAGAGACCGCATTCGCGGCACCGCCCTGGAGACGCAATTGCGTGAGGCCGGCGAGCGCTGCTGGATGGCGATCCCGCAAGAGATGAGAAACGGAACGATGTTCTCGATCGACGGGATGGTCGATCCGGAAGGGAACGTCTGGTTCCTCGAGACGAATTGCAATCCCCAACTGCATCCGGCGGTGTACGACGCGATGTTGGACGGGGTGTTTTCCTTGAAGGCTGAGGGAGGCCTCGTATGAAGAAGTTGATGACCTGGATGGGACTGATGGGCGTGGCGGCTGCGATGGGCGCCTTGTCGGGCTGCGCGACCGGGCCGGCGTTCACGGCGGTGGAGGCGCCGCCGGAAGGTCAGGCGCAGGTGTACCTGTACCGGCCGTGGCAGTTCCCTGGCAGCGCGGCGACGCTGAAGATCAGCGTCGATGGCGTGCAGACGGAATCGACGTTGCCGAACAGCTCATGGGAGCGGATCGTCGTGAGCCCGGGGCATCACACGCTGGGGCTGAAGGAATACCTCAATACGTTTGGCTGCGGCGGCGCGCAAATGGACGTGGCGGTTGGACAGACCGCATTTTTCGCGGTGGATTTCTCCACGGCTACGCCGATCGGGACGCAGTCTTACGTGGTGTGCAAACTGGAATCTCGGGATCAGCCAACTGCCATGAAGGACATCGCCGGCCTGCGCCGGTCGAAGTAATAGGCGACACACCATGCCAATCAGGCTCGCAGAGTTAGACGATATCCCGCGCCTCGTCGAAGCCGCCAGGCAGATGCACGCTTTGACCCGGTTCAATGCCTTCCAGTTCGATGAGACCAGGATTGCCCGCACTTTTCGCGAAGTCATCGAGAACGGCAAGGCCCGCTACCTTTTCCTCGTCGCTGTAGGCGCCGAAGGAAAAGTCGTCGGCGGTCTGATCGGAGTATTGGAACGCCACATCTTCTCAGATCGGCTGATCGCCAGCGTCATGCATATCGCCGTCTTGCCCGAAGCCCGCATGGGTAGTTATGGACCTCGCCTTCTACGAGGGTTCGAGCGTTGGGCAAAAAACCGAGTTGCCGCAGAGGTTTGCTTCGGCGTCAACAGCGGCATCGATCTTCACGCCATCAGTACATTTGCCGCGCGAATGGGTTATCGCGCTGTGGGAACAAACTACGCGCAAGCATTGGGAACACCATGAAGTCACCTTTTCGATTCATTCTCTCGCTGCTGTTGCTGACCCTTTCTGGATTAGCCACAGCCACGCCAACGTCAACTGACTCTCTCAAGGCCGCCTCGTTCGTTAACCAATTTCTGATTAGCGATGCCGATCCATCCGAAGTATTCGTAGTTCGCGGCCTTTATTTACCGAGAGACTCCATTACACCCGACACGGACTGCATGCTTTCCGGCGTTGTGGACACTATTCAACAAGATGGCGAACCGCAGCGAGTTAAGGACACCAACGGCGAATTTCTCGTACCAGTAGTAGCGAGGCTTATTTTGCTACGGGCAGGCGATGGTGGGGGACCGAAAGCGCAAGGCAGACCCGGCAGCCCCGACCGCTGCACCTTTGAATACGAGCAATGGAACGAGGAAACTGGAAAATTTGAAGCTGACCCTTCGTTTCATTTGAAGAAGTTCAATGAGTATTTTCGCACCTGGGGGGAATATTTGGAAGGTTGGCTGCCTCCGACAGCCGACGTGGGCCGTACTGCGAGAATTTTTGTTAATGTCAAGCCGGAATTTCAACGCGTCCGCTATTTTATACATGTTGGCATTAGGCAAGGAAAGATCATAAGACTCGACCCTCAAACCCCACGCCATTGGTTAGCCCGGGATGCCATAAAAAAGCTGGAGTGGTTTACAAAATCCCTCAAAGAGTCAATTAGCAAAAATGTTTCAGACCGAGATCCGAACGCAACAGGCGACGCCCTAAAGAACGACATTGAGCGAATGAATCGGCAGTTGCAGATTGCCGAATGGGAGCTGAGAATTCTGCAAGAGCAACAGCATTCGTTGAACTGAGACATCAAGAACGGGAATCCTTCTGCGAGAGTTCGAGCGTTGGAAAAAAAACGAGTTGCCGCGGAGATCTGCTTCGGCATCAACAGTGGCATCGATCTTCACGCCACTAACACATTTGCAGGGCGAATGGGCTATCGCGCTGTGGGAACAAACTACGCGCAAGCATTAGGAACACCATGAAGTCACCTTTTCGATTCATTCTCCCTCTGCTGTTGCTGGGCCTTTCCGGGTTAGCCACAGCCGCGTCATCGGCAGCTGATTCCCTCAGGGCCGCCTCGTTCGTTAACCAATTTCTGATTAGCGATGCCAATCCCTCCGAAGTATTCATAAACCGTCGCGCCTACCTACCCAGAGATTCGATTACACCCTCCTCGGACTGCTTGCTTTTCGGCATTGTGGACGCGATTCAGCAAGACGGCGAACCGCAGCGTATTGAAGGAACCAAAGCGGAGTTCCTCGTACCTGTGGTCGCGAAACTTCTGTTCCTCTGGGCCGGCCGCGGTGGAGGCGAGAAGGCTCAAGCTAAACCCGGAAGCTCCGATCGCTGCGCTTTTGAATATGAACGGTGGAATGAGGCAACAGGCAGATTTGAAGCTGACCCATTGTTTCGTTCGAAGAAGTTCAATGAATATTTTCGCACTTGGGGAAATTATTTAGAGGACTGGATGCCTCCGACTACTGAAGAAGGTCGAACCGCGAGCATCGTTGTACAGATCAAGCCCGAATTTCAATGGGTGCGCTATTTTGTGCATGTCGGCATTAAAAACGACAAGGTCATCAGGCTAGACCCTCAAACTCCTCGCCATTGGCTCGTCCCGGATGCAATAAAGAAGCTGGAGTGGTTTCGGAAATATCTTAAAGAGTCAATCCAAAACGGAGTTTCGGATCGAGAATTCAATGCAACGGGTGAAGCACTAAAAACAGACATTGAAAGAATGAAACGACAGTTGCAGATCGCTGAGTGGCAGTTGCAAATTCTTCAACACCGACAGCGTTCGTTGAACTGAGAACGCCAAGCTATGTGGCGATTCTCCCTGATCGTCGTGACCTTCCTTCTCGCCGAATCCGCCGATCAAAAGTGCCAATTGTTGAGCGCGTCTATTTGACCATTCAAATTAAATAACAGCCATGACAACTCCCAACTTCGCCTCCCGCGAAGAGGTTCTTCGGCTGCCCACGAACATCCTGATGCGCGACCCGAGGTTTCAAACCTTGGCCGCCGCCCGCATGGCGGCTATGGTCCACGTCTGCTTCGCAGTTTCGAGCAGTGGGCGAAAAATGGAAAGGCGGCGGAGGTGGCCTTTGGAGTTAATAGTGAGTTCGCATTCGTCTCCGAACTGTTTTGCGGTCCGAATGGGCCACATGTAAGTCTGTGGCAACTACGCCTTCAAAATTTAGAAATTAGCAAAATGAAAATTAGACAAACATTAGTGTCTCTTTGCTTTCTATTTAACGGCGCAGCAATAGCGGGGGCTTTTGCAGCCGAGACCGATCAACGCCAGCAGAAGCAAGAGGCCACGAAAGTCATCTCTGCGCTCATAGATCTCACCGATTCGCCGAGAATTTCCTCGATGAGATTAAAAGCGCTTCCCGGACTTGGATTAATGGATGACAAGCGGCAAGATGCCGAAAACAGCCTAAAGTTCTCTTCCTCATCACGATTAATATCTGAAGTCACTTTCAGCGAGGGGCCGTCCGAAAACGGAAAAACTCCAACCCAATTACTGACGGTCGAATTTTCAATTAAGCCCGACGGTAATCGAGGACCGTTTCTTTTGAATTGTTTTTCGTCTCAGGACATGAAGCGATTGTTATCTTCCGACTGGGTTGAAGGATCAATCCTCATTCCCGGACGAGTCGAATTCTCAAAGCCCTCTGGCAATCAAGTTTACGTATTGCGAAGCGCTCCCGACTATGAAGCCGATCGCAATTCATGCCTAACAAGTATCTCGATTTTCCTGCTGAACAATGACTGAAATCACACGAGGGAAGAATGAAAACCTACACCGGAAACGAGAATATCTTCAAGAATGTCATTCCACAGAAAGTGTTGATTGTCATCCCAAACTCGAATTTCGCCAAAGTCGCATCAAAAGCTGTGTTAACTAGAACAAGGAGGCCATGAAAATGAAAGCAATTTTCGTCGCACTATGCGCGATGATTTCATCGGCGGCATACGCGCAAGAGAATCCAAACAAAGAGCGACCGGAGAATTTTCCATCAGTAAAAATGATGGTTCAACGATTGGCTGAACTGGTTCAGAAACAGCCCCCAAAGCTGGAAGAAATCGAAAGCGCCATTTCAACTCGCCTCACTCCATTCCGCTCGAGCGACAGCGTCCGCGTCTTCGCCGCCGACATGAACAGCACGGAATATCTTGAGCGAATTGAAGTTCACGAATATCTCACTACCACGGGGGAGATCGAGCAACTGGACGTGACCTTCAGATTTGCTCCGCCAGAGGTTCAAAAGGCGCTCAGTTCGCCGGAAGGTCGTGGTCCTCATTGCATCGCCACTGGCGTCTTCGCCTCTCAATCGTCGAACGGCTGGACGCTCCAGGCGGAGCCTTCACCGTTCTCTGCTCGCGAGGCCTTTGTCCGCCACGTTGACGGCGCAACTCAAAAGATCTCAATATTTCCGAACCACGCACCGGGAAGCTTCCGATGCGCCGAAACAGTCTATTTTTCGGCAATCTTTAAAAACAAGTAATTGGGGGACACCTTGGTGATTCAAGATTTTACGGGTAATGAAGCCGTTTTTGCATTTCCGGCCTTCTATGTGAAAAATGACCCGCAGTTCCAAGTCCTGTTAAAGGCGATCAATTCATCGGACTACATGAAGCGAGCGGTCCTCGATTTCGCGGGACGTGGCGGACATTTTGTAAGCACTACCGACGCTACCGAAGGGCCGAGCCTGTCCTGAATTTTGTGTGCGAGGCATAACATGACCCGACTCCGGAGCATTTATGCCAATCGACAAACCTCTGAGCAAGACCAAGCTGAGGAACGCCGCGATAGCGGCCAAGTCTGCC
>Ga0209051_1003297_pt1 | contig 10696 bp, 7 predicted proteins | sample AraplaCvi_mMS_r2_2_FD_184286 | JGI IMG/M metagenome (GOLD analysis project Ga0209051, IMG submission 184286) | Arabidopsis root microbial communities from North Carolina, USA - plate scrape MF_Cvi_mMS_r2 (SPAdes) (version 2) | ecosystem: Host-associated > Plants > Roots > Endosphere | place: USA... | reverse complement strand
CGGCACAATCGACCTTGCTTCTGGCGGCCGTGGTAGTGATGTTCAGCATTTGGAGGCGCCGCCTCGCGGAAGAACTGGATGAGCAAAGCCGCGAGATGTTGAGCGCAAAGAGAGGCTGTGACGCAATTGGTCTATCCCTTCGGCCCCGCCTGATCGAGAGCCTCGCCGCCAGCTTGCAAGCTCCCTACGTCAGGCTCCATGCCATTTTCTCGCCGATGCGACTGGTGGTACTTGCGCTGCTAAGCCTCTTTACGGTGACGCTTCTTGTATTGCCTTTTGTCGTGGTTATTCCGTTGGCTTTCAGCAATGCGTCATATCTTACCTTTCCTCCACCATCCTATTCTATGAGATGGTTCAATAGCTTCTTTCAGAATGGCGATTGGATCGAGGCGCTGGGCTTCAGCCTGCGGATGGCCGGCATTGCGTCAATCATAAGCATTTGTGTCGGCCTGCCGGCGGCATTTGCGCTGGTCAGAAATCGCTTTTTTGGTCGGCTTCCGATCTACCTGCTACTGATTTCGCCCCTGATCGTTCCCCATGTAATCATGGCCGTTGCCCTGTACTTTACGCTTTCCGGCACCCCCATGATTGGATCATCTATCGCGTTTGCCGTTGCATATGCAACCATAGGGATTCCTTACACCCTGGTTGTCTTCGTGGCGGGACTCAAGCGCTTTGACCGAAACTTGGAGCGCGCTGCAGCGAGCCTAGGGGCCCAATACCGGACCATCTTGAGAACGGTGACCTTGCCGCTGTTGCTCCCGACCTTGATCAGCGCAGGGCTCTTCTCTTTTATCGCTGGGTTCGACGACGTCGTGTTTGGCCTATTCTTGAGCGGTCCAGGCGCAACGCCTCTGCCGATGCGGATGTGGGACAACATTCGTCTGGAGATCAGCCCGCAGATCGCGGTTATCGCAGTGCTCTTCCTTGCCGCATTGCTCGTCCTAGGCGCAATTCGACAGCTCGTCATGTTCATGCACGCTCGCCCGAGGGTTGGGCCGGCCGAATCGACGCGCGCCGTCTAGCAAGTGGATAAAGAAATTTCAGTTTAGGTGTGCTACGCAATGACTGCCAATAAAGATCTCGCTTTCTCCGTTGAAGAGTACCGCCGTCGTCTTGACAAGGTCCGTGCGCTAATGAAGGAGCGGACGCTTGACTGCGTTATCCTCGATGAGCCCGAACTAATGGGTTGGCTTGCCGGCTACTGGGTGTCAGAGAACCTCTGGCGCGCCTGTGTGGTTCCGGCTGAAGGTGCTCCGTTCCTGCTTGTCAGGGGCCTCGATTTTCCGCCAGCACGCCAGCGAAGCTGGTTCGATGATTTCGTGGTCTTCAGCGACACTGATGAGCCGTTGGAAGTGTTGGCTTCGGCCGTTGAGTCGCGCGGTACGCCGTTCCAGCGGGTTGGTGTGGATTTCCAATCGAACTCTTTCACCATTCATCGATATAAGTGGCTGCAAAGTCGTTTTGTCGACGCTCGGTTTTTAGACCTGGAGCGCTCAGTCTGGGACCTGCGCCGAATCAAGTCCGCGGAAGAAATAGCGCTCTTCCGCGACGCCTGTAGCAGACTTGACGAAGCTCTCGGACTCACGATCGATTCCATCCGCGCCGGAGGCTCGCAGCGCGAAGTAGCGGCAAGTGCCGCAGCGGCATACTACCGCTTGGGATTCGATGACGGCTTTGTCGGTCCGATCACTGTCGCGTCCGACTGGGATTCCATACATGGCTTCCTGAACGATAAGCCACTGGAAGACGGCGACATTATTCACATCGAGCTTTTGCCGCGGCTGCGCGGATACTCAGCACGTATCATGCGTTCAGCGGTGGTGGGAAGTGCCACGCTCGCACAGCATCAGACGGTTAGCACGTTAATAGCGCTGCAAGACCAACAGATCGCGGCAATGCGGCCCGGTGTAGCAGCCAGGGAAGTCGACGGCATCGTTAGGCATGGGGTCGTGGCAGCCGGGCTCCGCCCTGAATACACGAACATCACGGGTTACACACTCGGACTCACGCCGTTGGTATCCCAACATACCAGCGACTTGTACCGCTGTTTTACAGCCAATGCCAATTGGACGCTCGAAGCAGGCATGGTCCTCCACATGTACACATCCGCGCGCGGCTTTGCGGTGAGCGAGACGGTTTTGGTCACAGAGGAGGGCGGCGAACGACTTACGTTAGCCCCGCGTCAGCTTTTCGAAATTCAATGATCTGGTCCAAAGCGGATTGAGGATGGTCAAGATGGACAAATTGCCAAACCACGTGAGTGAGAAACACGGCGCTGTCACTGTCAGCTCTGTCTCGAAGAAGTACGGATCCTTCGTGGCGCTCGACGATGTTTCGCTCGCGATACGACCCGGGGAATTTGTCGCCCTGTTGGGGCCCAGTGGTTCCGGCAAGTCGACGCTGCTGATGATGATTGCGGGCTTTGAACGGCCGACAACCGGACAGATTTACCTCGACGACACGGTGATAAACGATGTGCCAGCGCACGCTCGTGGCTTGGGCATCGTATTCCAGAGCTACGCATTGTTCCCGCATATGACCGTCGCCGAGAACATTGCCTATCCGCTGCGCCGGAGGGGGATGAGCCGGGAGGAGGTGCAGAAGGAAGTCAGCCGAGCGTTGCGAATGGTGGCTCTGGAGGCCTATGGGGCGCGCTTGCCCGCCCAGCTTTCAGGAGGTCAGCAGCAACGTGTGGCTCTCGCCCGTGCACTGGTCTTCCGACCGCCGGTGCTGCTGATGGATGAGCCGCTTGGTGCGCTCGACAGGAAGCTTCGTCAACAGTTGCAGGTGGAACTCAAGCTCCTTCACAAGGAACTGGGTAGCACGATCATCTTTGTGACACACGACCAGGAAGAAGCTCTCTCCATGGCCGACCGCGTCGCAGTGATGGGGGCTGGTCAAATCCAGCAATTCGGAACGCCGAGAGAGTTGTACGAGGAGCCCTGCAACGCGTTCGTCGCGGATTTTATCGGCGAGATGAATTTCATCCCCGTGGAAATCACCCATCGCGGTTCGAATGTGGACGTTGCTAATTCTGGTGCCAACATCAGGGTAACGGTGCCCTCCAGTCGGGTCTTCACTACCGAACGCATCGGAAAGATCGCCATTCGACCGGAGCATATCTGCCTGACGACCGGTTCCGAAGGGAGTGGGTTGGTGGTCGAATCCTCCTATTCCGGTACGTCACAGTCCGTCCTGGTGGAGATTGGAGGACATCGGTTGGTTGCCAGGACTACCGTTGTGCCCGGGCAAGCGCTCTTCTCGCCGGGGCAGCGCGTAAAGCTCTCATTGGACACTACACACCTGCGGGTATTCAGCAACTGAGCCGCGGCGTCATTGGTCGATGTCCTTTGAGATTAGCCCATTGTACTCTTGACGGGCGGGCGGCGTGAGAGCATTCGTCCCCAGAGAGAGGTATCTCTCTCTGAGGGTCGAACACGCAGTCATCAGCAACACGCGGAAGGTCCGGAAGACAGGGTGGACCCTTCCGAGAACTGCTGGCGACCTGGCCCGCTTTGCGCAGGTGTCACGTGAGTGCCTCTCGGATAGTGAGCGGTCGAATCTTTTGTGTCGTTCGGAAGACGCCGATACCCAGATATCCGCACGCAACCGACACAAAGGGCGTCATCCATGCGATAAACGTGTACGGACCATAGTCAACCATGCTTACACCGAGAACGGACGCATAGTAAAGCGCGGCAACGTCCCATGGGATCACCGCGCCAACCATTGTGCCGCTATCTTCCATGGTCCGCGATAGCACGCTAGAGTGCACGTCACGATCATCGAAGGCCTTTCGGAAGGCAACGCCAGGCAAAGTCAGGGTCGCGTATTGGCCTGCACCCCCGAGCATCAGCGCGACACATCCGAGCGTTGTGGACAAAATGAGACCGCCTGTGCTACGAGCGAAGCGCAGCACGGAGTCCATCAGGACGGTCAGGATGCGTTGTTGATCCAGGATGCCGCTGAAGATGCCGGCGCACAAGCAAAGATAAACCGTTGTGGCCATGCTAACAGCACCGCCACGTGAAAGCAGATTGTCAATTGTATGTGTTCCCGTTTGGCTTTTGAATCCACTCATGCCGCCTGCCAGCGTCTTGCTCAGGGTCGCATCTTGAAAGAGTAGCGCACAGATGATACCGAGGACGATACCGCCAACGAACACCGGGATTGCGGGCTTCCGTCTCGCGCTGAACAGCAACACGAACATTGGCGGCGCAAGAAGGATCGGATGTATCGTGAAGTTGGCCTTTAGGCCGGCTGTGAGCAGCTCGACAGTCTGGATGTCATTAGCACTTGGTGCGTGATAGATGCCGAGGTAGTAGAACAGACACAAGCTAATAACCGTTGCTGGGATCGTTGTGTTGAGCATTGAAAGGACGTGATCGACCAGATCAGTACCGGTACTCGCGGCGGTCAGTATGGTGGTGGAGGCGATCGGAGAAAGCTTCTCGCCGACAAGCGCGCCGGAAATCACCGCACCAGCCGTCATGGGAAGCGGTACTCCGAGACCTTGAGCGACCCCCATCAATGCCAATCCAACCGTTCCTGCTGTCCCCCATGAGGTCCCGATGGTCATGCAGGTCAAGGCGCAGACGATAAAGGAAAGTGGAAGGAAATACGTGGGATTGATCAGGCGGATACCGTAGTAGAGCAAGGTTGGAACGCATCCTGCCGCAATCCAAACAGCGATCATGATCCCCACGAGAATCATCATGAACGTAGCCGGGAATACGCGCGCGACGCCCTCCATGGCCGCGGCCTGGACATCACGCCATTCGTAGCCAATATAGATGCTGAAGAGGCAGGAAACGCAGATGGCGGACAGCAACGCCATCATGATGGGCGCTCCACTTGTTACGAAGCAGATCACGGTAACAAGTGGCAGGAGAAAGCCCGCGCCTGCAAGTGTGCGGCCGATTGGTCTTAAAGCGATGGCCTTGGAGCTTGGCGAAATTCTCATCATTAAGTGTCTCCCCTGCAGGTCCTGCGGACAACTGGGATTAGTTATTGGCGCGGCGCCGGCCGAGCGCGTACGGGCAGCAGATCGCGCCAGGTTGGCGTACGTCGACCGGTGGCCGAAGCAGATGGTTTGAAAAGGGGCGAGTGTTGTCACCCGCCCCGGGTGCCCTCAGAGATGCCTGGCTGTTGGCGGGGATCCATGTTGGCAATGCTTTCGTCGTGCTGCGATGAGAGCGCACAGAGCTTGTCGCAAATGTGCCCGCCCCGCAAAGCGGGATTTTCGCAAGGCGGGCTGCAACTTTGGGGCTTCACCCTGTAGCCATGCGCAGGGCAAAATGGATCGCACGGCCGTCGTCTTACAGGAGTACATCTCATGCCACAAGACATTAGCACGTCGCTAATTCATCACAACTATGCCCCACCCCTTGGGTATGCATCGGTACCAGCGGGTGTCTTCAAGGGATCCACGGTCTTGTTTCCAGATACGGCGACGGTTCGGTCGCGCGTCAAGACCTTCGGTCATCGCGATGGGTACAGCTATGGACTGTATGGGACGCCGACGACGTACACATTGGAGCAGCGATTGTGCACCCTGGAAGGGGGTGGTCACTGCCTCCTCGCTCCGAGTGGGCACGCAGCGATCTCTCTCGTCAATCTTGCGTTTCTGTCCCCCGGCAACGAAGTGCTGCTGCCTACCAACGTGTACGGACCGGCCTTGCGAAGCGCCCGAGGGCTGCTCAACTCACTAGGCATCGCGTATCGCAGCTACGACCCGATGGATGCTGCCGACCTACGCGCCAAGATTGGACCCCAAACGAGGCTGGTCTGGGTCGAAGCCCCAGGCTCCATTACTATGGAGTTCCCCAATCTTCGGGAGCTTGTTGCCCTTGCCAAACAATCTGGCGCGCTGGTGGCTATCGACAACACATGGGGTGCGGGTATTGCGTTCTCTCCCTTCGAAATGGGCGTCGATGTAAGCATTCACGCTTTGACAAAGTACCCATCTGGCGGCGCGGACATCCTGATGGGATCCGTCATCACAAGAGATGACGCTCTCCATCAACGGCTGCGGGAAATCTACCTGGATCTTGGGATGGGCGTGGGCGCTAACGATGCAGAACTCGTCCTGCGAGGCCTGCCCTCTATCAAGGCGAGGTATGAGATCCACGACCGGAGCGCAAGGGAGCTCGCTTCGTGGCTTTCGGAAAAGCCTTCAATCACGCGAGTGTTGCATCCTGCGTTGGAATCTTGTCCGGGCCATGAAAACTGGAAGGCCCATTGTAGCCGCGCGGCGGGATTGTTCTCGGTACTCTTTGATCAGTCCTATGAGTCATCGAAGATCGACGAATTTTGCGACAGTCTTGAGTTGTTCGGCATCGGTCTTTCGTGGGGTGGGCCGATGAGTCTGGTCGTGCCGTATGACATGAATGCAATTCGCAGTGCCGAGCAAGGATATCCAGGACATCTGGTGCGATTCTCGGTCGGACTGGAATCCGTCGAAGATCTACAGATGGACTTGGGCAAGGCCATCGCCAAGGTCTTTCGGTAACGATCATCGCTGCCTTGCAAATGCCAGCGCCGGGCAGCTTTAGCGCTCCGATCTGTCTGGCCTACATCTTTGCAGCTTGTCCATGCCGCATTGGCTGTACCGGGGGCATGGACCCTATTTTTCTTACGGTAAGCATTTTCTCACTCCTGCGCCAACGGATCTTGACTCCATCGTCGCAGCGTTGTCACTTACTTTGCAGCAACTTGCGATTGGACCGAAACCACATCAATAGCAAGAGAAAGAAAAGGGACCCGCCGCCGAAGGCCTGGATGTGGGGCCAGTCATCATGTCCCGTTAGAAGCCGCGTGCCGTCCAGGTCGTTCAGTGCACGCGGTTAGCGCTACTAGAGTTCGCCGGTGAGGAATTGTGCGCGTCCACGACCGAATGACCAGTCGGCATCGGCATTCTCGACAAGCGAAACGATTACATCATCTGGCGATATCGCTATGCTTGTTTGGAGTTTTTCTACGAGTAAACCATAGAATTTCGTCTTCTGTGCTTGAGAGCGCGGCCTGGAGATGACGGTAAGAAGAATCACATCAGCTGAACGGCGATAGCGAAGTCCAGTGTCTTCCAGAATGAGTTCTTCGGGCTGATGCTGAGTGACAGTCTGATAGCGGTCAGTTAGAGGCACTTCGAAGGCCTCCACCATCGCCTCATGTGCGGCGTCAAGGAGTTGCCGGATTTCCTCGTCGCTACGCCCTCGGATGATGTCGAATTTGAGCAGTGGCATTGTCAATACCTCTCGTTAGTGTCGCATACAGAGACCACTCGGCTTGAGGCGGGCCCCGCCGACGTTGAGCATCGGGGGGGCGCTCGTTGAATTAGTTTAGTGCTTCGGCAGGGCCAAAGAACTCATACTTGCTCTGCTCTTCCGGAACCCCGAGTTCGCGCAAGTGCCGCTTCACGCTGGCCATAAATGGCTTCGGCCCCAAAAAGTAGGCGTCAAAGTCGAGATCGCGCGGAAGCCAGTTGCGCAAGTGCTCCAGGGTAGGGCGACCTACGCCGTCAGGTGAGCGCGCTTCCTGTGTCCCGGTATGTTCATAAACGACGTAGGAGCGGAACTGTGGAAAGCGCTCGCGCCATGCCTTCAGTACCTCGTCAAAAGCGTGCACAGTGGCATTGCGTGCGTAGTGGATGAAGACGACGCTTCGCTCGCCATTGTCTAGGGCAGACTCCGCCATGGCAAGTGTTGGCGTAATCCCCACACCGCCACTGATCAAGACCAGGGGCTTGTCGCTATCTCGTAGCGTGAACTCGCCAGCAGGGGGAAAGAGTTCGAGGACGCTTCCCTCGGACACGTGGTCGTGGAGGTAGTTTGAGACGACGCCACCGGCCTCGCGCTTGACACTAATCCTGTAGCGATGCCCGTTTGGTGCGGCGGACAGCGAGTAGTTCCGTCGGATTTCCTCGCCGTTTAGGATCAGGCGAAGGCCGATGTACTGACCGGGTGTGAAATCGAGCACCGAGCCGCCGTCGACAGGCTCCAGGTGAAACGACGTAATCTCCACACTCTCCGGAACCTTGCGGACCACTCGGAACGCCCTGGCCCCACGCCAACCGCCTGGCGCGGTGGCAAGCGCGTCGTAGGTCTGACGCTCAGCGCCGATGAGAATATCAGCAAGCTGTTGGTATGCAGCGCCCCATGCCTCGATGACTGCGTCAGTCGCAACGTCCGGTCCGAGCACTTCTCGGATCGCACGCAGCAGACAGCCGCCGACGATAGGATAGTGCTCAGGTTGAACCTGAAGCGCGACATGCTTGTTCACGATCTGCGCGGCAAGCGGGCCGAGAGCCTCCAGCCGGTCGATGTTGCGCGCGTACATCAGCACGCCATTGGCCAGCGCGCGTTGCTGCGTGCCGCTCGCCTGGTGAGCTTGGTTAAACAGCGGGCGCACCTCTGGATGCTGCGTAAGCATCAATTCATAGAAATGCTTTGTCAGTGCTTCGCCGCCCGTTTCCAACAGGGGAACGGTGGCCTTGATGATGCTGCGTTGGTCTTCGTTCAACATTTTTTCTCGCTAGTGAATCGCGGATAGGTTTCCGACAGTGAGCCCTCGGAGCCTTTGTCAGGTGAACTAGCGCCGTTGCCGGTGAGGCCGACATCCGGCGCTAGGCGCATGAGTGTTGGATGGAGGCCAGTGTTACTTGGCGGTCGGCATCGCGAATTCCGCGCCCCTTGCGATGCTGGCCGGCCAACGCTGCATGATGCTCTTCTGCTTCGTGTAAAAACGCACCCCTTCCTCTCCATAGGCGTGCGTATCGCCGAACAGCGATCGCTTCCAACCGCCGAAGCCGTGCCACGCCATTGGCACTGGAATCGGCACATTGATGCCAACCATGCCTACCTGGATGCGGCGTGCAAACTCGCGCGCCGTATGACCGTCGGCGGTGAAGCAGGCCGTGCCGTTGCCGAACTCGTGCGCATTGATGAGGCTGACAGCCTCTTCAAAGGTCTTCACCCGTACGCAGGCCAGCACCGGCCCGAAAATCTCTTCCTTATAAATGCGCATCTCAGGTGTGACATGGTCGAAGAGGGTGCCGCCAAGCCAGAAGCCGTCGCCACAGCCAGCGCCGGCCTGCGTACCGTCGAAGCCGCGTCCATCTACTAACAGCGTTGCGCCTTCCTGCACGCCTTGGGAGATGTATCCCAAGATGCGTTCCTGCGCTACTCGCGTAACAATCGGGCCCATCTCCGCGTCAAGATTCTCGCCCTCCAGTACCTTCAGCGACTTGGTACGTTCTACCAGGCGAGGCAGCAGCCTGTCGGCTACATCCCCAACCAGCACGGCTACCGAGATGGCCATGCACCGCTCGCCGGCGGAGCCGTAGGCGGCCCCAATCAATGCGTCTACGGTCCGGTCGATGTCGGCATCGGGCATAACGACCATATGATTCTTCGCACCGCCCAGCGCCTGCACGCGCTTGCCGTGACGCGCGCCGGTTTCATAGATGTGGTTGGCGATGGGAGTGGAACCGACAAAGCTGACCGCCGTCACCTGCGGATGCTCCAGCAAGGCATCCACCGATTCCTTGTCGCCCTGTACTACGTTAAAAACGCCATCCGGCAGCCCCGCCTGCTTGAACAGTTCGGCAATCAGCAAGGACGGGCTCGGGTCAATCGGACTGGGCTTGAGTACGAATGTATTGCCACATGCAATGGCCACCGGGAACATCCACATCGGCACCATCACCGGGAAGTTGAAGGGGGTGATGCCTGCCACCACGCCCAACGGTTGGCGCATAGTCCAGTTGTCAATCCCGGTGGATACCTGATCCGTGTAGTCGCCCTTGAGCAGTTGCGGAATACCGCAGGCAAACTCCACCACCTCGATCCCTCGCGTGACTTCGCCCTGCGCATCGGTGAATACCTTGCCATGCTCGGCGGTGATCAGGTGTGCCAGCTCATCATGGTGCTGGTTTAATAGCTCCAGAAACTTGAACAGGATCCGCGCCCGACGCAGTGGCGGAGTGTTGGCCCAGGCCGGGAAGGCCGCAGCCGCTGCACGGACTGCGGCGTCCACATCGGCAGCGGAAGCCAGGGAAACGTGGCCCGTTACGGCGCCGGTGGCCGGGTTGGTGACAGGCTGCGTGCGGCCGGAAGCTCCGGGAATGGCATTGCCACCGATGTAGTGGCCAATTTCAGTGATGATGGTCATGGTATGTCTCCACCTGAAAAAGGAAAGTTATTTGGAATGGGATGTAAAAATGGACTTCAAACAGTCAACTGGAAATTGGCTTCAGCGAATTCCCAGTTGCTCAGTTTGTTGAGGAACGCGTCAACGAAAGCTGCGCGGGCGTTGCGGTAATCAATGTAATACGCGTGCTCCCACACATCGATGCAAAGCAAAGGCCTGTCGCCGTTCGTCAGTGGATTGCCCGCCGCACCCGTGTTGGAAATTTCCAGGTTGCCATCGTTTTTTTTGACCAGCCATGTCCAGCCCGATCCGAAGTTGCCGACCGCTGCTGAGCGGAATGCATCTTTGAAGGCGTCGAAACTGCCCCACTTTGTCTGGATGGCATTCGCGAGCGGGCCAGTCGGAGCCTTGCCGCCGTCGGGCGTCATCGAATGCCAGAAAAAGGTGTGATTCCAGGTTTTCGCTGCATTGTTATAGATGCCGCCGGCAGGCGCATTTCTGACGATGTCTTCAAGCGCCATGTCCTCATAGGGCGTGCCGTTAA
>Ga0209051_1003296_pt1 | contig 10706 bp, 9 predicted proteins | sample AraplaCvi_mMS_r2_2_FD_184286 | JGI IMG/M metagenome (GOLD analysis project Ga0209051, IMG submission 184286) | Arabidopsis root microbial communities from North Carolina, USA - plate scrape MF_Cvi_mMS_r2 (SPAdes) (version 2) | ecosystem: Host-associated > Plants > Roots > Endosphere | place: USA... | reverse complement strand
ATGTTCTCGAAGTTGATCGTGCCGTCGTAGCCGTAGAAGGTCCAGGCGTAGAACGGGACGCCGACGTAGGGCGAGGACGTCCAGTACAGGTGGCTCGACGAGTTCGGGAACACGGTCGCGTCGACGTCCGGATCGGCCTGGCCGTCGACGGCGATGCTCGCGAACTCCTTCGCGTCGGGAACGCGCCAGGCCTCGCCCGTCTTGGCCGCGGCGCGCGCGCCGGCCGCCAGCGCCTTGCGCCAGGTGAAGTTGAACGGCTTGCCGACGCAGGTCGTGCCGTCCCAGTTCTGGCCCAGCGTGCAGCGTGCCCAGGTGAGGCCGGTGCGGGTGTCGAGGACTTCCGTGCCGTCCACGCTGACCTGGTAGCGCGGCGTGCCTTCGACCAGCGTGCCGCTGACGACGCGCGCCTCGCCGAAGGCGTAGCTGTTGTAGATCTGGCCGGTCCAGCCGTCCTGGAAGTTCACGTACCAGTGCACGCCCTCGGGGTTGTTGGCCTGCACGGTCGAGGTCCAGAAGCTGTAGCCGTCGCTGTTGGGGAACCAGGCGGCGTCCACGGTCGGGCCGGGCGTCGACTGACTGTAGTCGACGATGCCCTGCAGCTCGCCGCGGGCCGGCAGGCGCCAGTCGCTGCGGCCGCACAGGTGCTCGGCGTTGCTCGCGCTGACCAGGCCGGCGGCGTCGATGTCGGCGCCGTCGCCGTTGCTCCAGCGGCGCGAGGCGTCGTGGATCGTGCCGTCCGTGGTCTTCATCTCCCAGACGAGGCCGGTGACCTGGTCGGCGATGCACGACCACTGCGCGGCGCCGGCCGGCAGGGCGCTGCCGTCGGCGGCGAGCTTGGTCCACTTGAAGCCGAGGCGGCCGTCCGCGTTGGCGCGGTCGCTGACGTCGCGGCCGGTGGAGGCGTCCTGCAGCGAGTCCGCGCAGTTGGTGTGCAGCGTGCCGTTCGGCGTCTCGCACTTGTCGATGCCGGTGTCGTTGAGCTGCCCGGTGGCGGGAGCGGCGTGCGCGGCCTGGGCCGCGAGGATCAGCGCCGCGAGGGACGCCAGACGGAAACCGGTGATGGGCATGGTGCGGACTCGTGATGTGAGGCGGACGAGTCTAGGAACACGCGGGTGGGCGCGCCATCAAGCCATCGGGGTGGCGCGCCGCTACTCGATCGGGTAGCCATCTTCATGAGCCGGGTCAAGAGCCGCGGCGCCGGGCCGCGCGCAGAATGGCCGTCCGACCCTTCGGAGCCCGTCCCAGTGAGCACCCCCGCCGACCCGCGCGCCCTGCTGCGCCGCATGTTCGACGCCGCCGTCGCGGCGGCCCAGCCCGCGCTGTGCCTGCCGCCGCACCTGCCCGAGCCGCCCCGGGGACGGACCCTCGTCATCGGCGCCGGCAAGGCCTCCGCCGCCATGGCGCGCGCGCTCGAGGATCACTGGCCCGGGCCGCTCGAGGGCCTGGTGCTCACGCGCTACGGCTACGACGTGCCCTGCCGGCGCATCGAGATCGCGCAGGCCGCGCACCCCGTGCCCGACGAGGCGGGCCTCCTCGCCTCGCAGCGCATGGCGCGCCTCGTCACCGGCCTCACCGAGGACGACCTCGTCATCGCGCTCGTCTCCGGCGGCGGCTCCGCGCTGCTCGTCGCGCCCGCGCCGGGCCTCACGCTGGGCGACAAGCAGGCCGTCAACACCGCCCTGCTGCGCAGCGGCGCCACCATCTCCGAGATGAACTGCGTGCGTCGCCATCTGTCCGCGCTCAAGGGCGGGCGGCTGGGCGCGCTGTGCCATCCCGCGCGCGTGCTCACGCTGGTCATCTCCGACGTGCCGGGCGACGATCCGCGCGACATCGCCTCCGGGCCCACCGTGGCCGATCCCACGACCTGCGCCGACGCGCTCGCGATCCTCGAGCGCTACCGCATCGACGTGCCCGCGCACGTGCGCGCGGTGCTCGAGAGCGGCGCGGGCGAGTCGGTCAAGCCGGGCGATCCGCGCCTCGCGCGCGGCGAGCTGCGCATGATCACCACGCCGCAGCTCGCGCTCGAGGCGGCGGCCCGGGTCGCGCGCGAGGCGGGCGTGGCCGCGCACATCCTGGGCGACAGCCTCGAGGGCGAGTCGCGCGACCTCGGCCGCGCGATGGCCGGCATCGCGCGCCAGGTGGCGCTGCGAGGCCAGCCCTTCGCGCGGCCCTGCGTGCTGCTGTCCGGCGGCGAGACCACGGTCACCGTGCGCGGCGACGGCCGCGGCGGGCGCAACGTGGAGTTCCTGCTGTCGCTGGCGGTGGGGCTCGACGGGCTGGCGGGCGTGCACGCGATCGCGGGCGACACCGACGGCGTCGACGGGGCCGAGGAGATCGCCGGCGCGATCGTCGCGCCGGACACGCTGGCCCGCGCATGGGCGCAGGGCATCAACCCGCGCAAGAGCCTGGAGCGCAACGACGGGCACGGGTTCTTCCAGGCGCTCGGCGACTCGGTCGTCACCGGGCCGACGCTCACCAACGTCAACGACTTCCGGGCGATCCTCGTCGCGTGAGGACAGCGCGGCGGGGACTGGCCGGAGGCCAGTCGCCGCCGCATCAGCTCACTTGCCGCCGGTGCAGCCGTCGGTCACGGCGGTGACCGCGTTGGCCGCGACCGTGATCGTGCGGTCGTAGCAGGCCACGCCCGAATCGCGCTGCACCAGGTGCTGCGAGCTGTACTGGTTGCTCACGCTGCTGATGCCGGTCGTCATGTCGATGTTGGTGGTGGCGTGCGGCGCGACCACGTTCTCGTAGTGCTTGCTCCAGATCGTGCCGTCGGCATCGGTGCCGCGCGTGACGTCCTTGCGCGTCTGCGAGATGCCGGTGTCGAGCACGATGTCGTTGCCCACGATGGTTTCCTTCAGGTTCACCGTCAGCGGCCAGTACGAATGCGTCGAGCGCGTGGTGGTGCCGCGCGAGTCGACGGTCGTGGTGGTCGTCGTCACGTTGGTGCTCTGGGTGATGTCCTGGACGTACTTCGCGTCGTTGATGGTGAAGTTCTGCGTGTTGCGGAACGCCATGCGCTGCGCGACGGTGGTCGTGACCGGGCCGTGCGAGGTCTCGAGCGTGCCGGTGATCGCGTAGTCGCGGTCGGAGCTGACGAAGACCTTGCCGTGGGCGTTCGAGCCGTCCACCACCAGGCCCTTGTCGCTCACCTTCACGCTCGGCGCCGTGAGCGTGTTCTGCGTGACGCTGCCGGTCAGGGCCTTGGCGCCGGCGTCGGTGAAGGCGAGCAGCGAGCCGGTGACGGAGAAGTTGTTCTGCGCGCCGTAGACCTGGATGCCCACGGTATGCGGCGCGCCGTCGTCGAGCAGGCCGGCGAAGGGGGTGAGGTCGACGCGCGCGGGCTTGAAGTCGAGCGTCTGCACGCCCGGCGTCGGCGTCCACATGTAGGGGCTGATGCCGCCGGTGTAGATCCAGGGGTACACCGGCGCGACGCCGGCGGGCGTGCCGTCGATGGAGACCTCGATCTCGCGGAAGGACGTGCCGCCGCAGCTCTCCAGCACGGCCGCATCGGCGTCGGGCACGCAGGTGTACCAGAACTCGTCGTCGGCCTGGCTCTGCGCGACCACGTCGAGGTAGAGGCGCTCGGTGTTGCGCGGCAGCGTGACGGCCGAGGAGAGGACGGGGTTGGTCGGCGACAGCGCGGTGAGCGAGGCCGCGAGCGGCACCACCGTGTGCGGCGTCCTGGCGGCCGGGGCGTTCGGGCCGGCGGGATAGAACACGAGGCTCGCGCTGCCGTGGATGTGGCCGGTGTAGGTGTCGTCGACGATGTTGCCGAGGATGGCCTCGCCGGCCTGCGCGGTCTTGAACAGCGCCGACAGGTCGGTCACGTCGCGCTCGACGTGCCAGGCGCGCGCCGTCGTCGAGCCCGGCTCCATGGTCGTGCCGAAGTACAGGTTGACGCCGTTCAGGTTGATGACCGCCGTCCGGTCGAACTGGCGGCCGACGCTGACGTCGTAGTCGGCGCTCAGCACGACCTTGGACCACGGGCCCGCGCAGCCGGCCGGCGGCGCGTAGGCGATCGGGGTCGGGGTGAAGCCGATGAAGTCGACGTCGCTGAACAGGGGCACCGTGCAGGGCGTGGTCGACGGGCGCTTGACGTAGAGGTCGGCGCTGGCGACCGTGCGCGTGCCGATCGCCGGCGCGGGCGGCTCGGCGAAGCCGGCCGCGCGCGCCGCGGGCCACGCCACGAGCGCGGCGGCGGCAGCGGCGACCGCGCCGAGGCCGGAGAGACGGCGCGACGACGCGCGCGAGCGGAGATCGGTCATGACGGGGGCCCCCGGGTTGTCTTGGCGAAGACCATCATCGCACGCGCTTGTTGCCGCTCCCTTGCGTGAGCGCCCGCCCTCGCCCCGGACTTTCCTGATGGTGGGAACCCCCGGTCGCGCCATCCGGGTGTCATCCGGTCTTCACGCATCGGTCATCCATCGTCTAGATGATTCCCGCAACGCGCGTGCGGCGCGCCCCGCAGGAGCCCTCATGGACGATGTCGCCATCGATGTCCGCCGCCTCAGCAAGACGTTCGCCGGCGCTCCGGCGCTGCGCGACGTGTCCCTGCGGGTCGGGCGCGGCGAGATGGTGGCGCTGCTGGGCGCCTCGGGCTCGGGCAAGTCGACGCTGCTGCGCCACCTGAACGGGCTGCAGCGCGCCGACGCGGGGCCCGATGCCGTCGTCGAGGTGCTCGGCCGGCGCGTGCAGGCCGGCGGCCGCCTCGCGCGCGACGTGCGCGCCACGCGCTCGCGCGTCGCCGTCGTGTTCCAGCAGTTCAACCTCGTCGACCGCCTGCCGGTGATGGTCAACGTGCTGGCCGGCGCCCTGCACCGCCTGCCGGCGTGGCGCGGCCTGCTGCGCCGCTTCCCGGCCGCGGAGCGGCAGCGCGCCTGGGAGGCGCTGGCGCGCGTCGGCATCGAGCGCTGCGCATGGCAGCGCGCCTCGACGCTGTCGGGCGGCCAGCAGCAGCGCGCGGCCATTTCGCGCGCACTCGTGCAAGGCGCCGAGCTGCTGCTCGCCGACGAGCCCATCGCCTCGCTCGACCCCGAGTCGAGCCGGCGCGTGATGCAACTGCTCGCCGACGTCAACCGCGAGCTGGGCGTCACGGTGCTCGTCTCGCTGCACCAGGTCGACTTCGCCTTCGCCTTCTGTCCGCGCACGGTCGCGCTGCGCGAGGGCCAGGTGATCTTCGACGGCCCCACCGCCGCCCTCACCACGGAACGCCTGCGCGAGCTCTACGGCGCGCAGACCGACGAGCTGCTGCCGGTGCGCGGCGTCCCCGCGGGCGTGCCCGCCGGCGACGCCGGCTTCGAGCCCGCCCCGATCGCGCTCGTCGCGTGACCCTTTCCGACAGGACGACTTCGACTGGAGCCGACCATGATGAACCGCCGCCACGCCCTCGCCCTCGCCGCCGCGCTCGCCGCGGCCCTGCCCGCCGCCCGCGCGGCCGACGCGCGCGAGATCAACTTCGGCTTCATCTCCACCGAGGCCTCGGCCAACCTGAGGAGTGCCTGGCAGCCGGTGCTGGACGACCTGCAGAAGACCACCGGCCTGAAGGTCAACGCCTTCTTCGCCTCCGACTACGCCGGCATCATCGAGGCCATGCGCTTCGACAAGGTGCAGGTGGCCTGGATGGGCAACAAGTCGGCGATGGAGGCGGTCGACCGCGCGGGCGGCGAGGTGTTCGCCAAGACCGTCGGCAAGGACGGCTCCGAGGGCTACTACTCGGTGCTGGTAGTGCCGAGGGACAGCGCGCTGAAGTCGCTCGACGACGTCATCAGGAACCACGCGAGCCTCAACCTCGGCTTCGGCGACCCCAACTCCACCAGCGGCACCGCCGTGCCCGCGTTCTACGCCTTCGGCCCCGCGCACGTCGACCCGCTGAAGGACTTCCGGCGCACGGTGCGCGCCAGCCACGAGACGAACCTGCTGGCCGTGGTGAACCACCAGGTCGACGTCGCGACCAACAACACCGAGAACACCTCGCGCTTCGAGAAGACCCATCCGGAGGAGGCGAAGACGGTGCGCGAGATCTGGCGTTCGCCCCTGATCGCGAGCGACCCGCTGGTCTGGCGCAAGGACCTCGACGACGCGACCAGGCGGCAGGTGCGCGACTTCCTGCTCGGCTACGGCAAGGACGCGCGCGAGAAGGCCATCCTCGCGAACATCGAGTACTCGGGCTTCCGCGCCTCGTCGAACGCGCAGCTGGTGCCGATCCGCCAGATCGAGCTCGCGCGCGAGCGCGCCCGCGTCGACGCCGACACCACGATCTCCGCCGACGACAAGGCGAAGAAGCTCCGGGACATCGACGCGAAGCTGGCGGACCTCGGCCGCCAGGTCGCGGCGAACTGACGGCGCCGAGATGGGGTCGTCGCTCACGGCGCCGTCGGCCGAGCCGCCGCGCGCCTCGCCCGGCCGCCTCGCCGCCTGGGGCATCCTGGCCGCCCTGCTGGCCGCGAGCTGGAAGGGCGCCGAGATGCGCCCGCTCGACCTGCTGCGCGACGCCGGCAACATGGCGCAGTACGGGCGCGGGTTCTTCCCGCCCGACTTCGCCGACTGGCGCCACTACGCCGAGGAGCTGGTCGTCACGTTCGAGATCGCGCTCTGGGGCTCGGCCCTCGCGATCGCCTGCTCCGTTCCGCTCTCGCTGCTCGCCGCGTCCAACCTCACGCCGTGGTGGGTGCACCAGCCCGTGCGGCGCGTGCTCGACGCCTTCCGCGCGATCAACGAGATGGTGTTCGCGCTGCTGTTCGTGGTCGCGGTCGGGCTCGGACCCTTCGCCGGCGTGCTCGCCCTGTGGGTGCACACGACGGGCGTGCTGGCCAAGCTGTTCTCGGAGGCCGTGGAGGCGATCGACCCGCGGCCCGTCGAGGGCATCCGCGCCACCGGCGCGCATCCGCTGCACGAGATCGCCTACGGCGTGCTGCCGCAGGTGCTGCCGCTGTGGGTCTCGTTCGCGCTCTACCGGTTCGAGTCGAACGTGCGCTCGGCCTCGGTGGTGGGCATGGTGGGCGCCGGCGGCATCGGCATGGTGCTGTGGGACGTCGTGCGCGGCTTCCAGTACGCGCAGACCGCGGCGGTGCTCATCCTGCTGACCGTCTCGGTGACCTTCATCGACCTCGTCTCGTCGCAGCTGCGCCGGCGCATGACCTGAGCCAATCCTCGACGAGGCCCCCGAACAACAAACCCCTGGGAGACTCCTGCATGACCGAGATCTGCGATCGCATCACCACCTGGTTCCGCGAACACGGCGCCGATGCCTACGAGGGCGCGCGCCGCGAGTCGGTGAGTGCGCTCGAGCACGCACTGCAGTGCGCGCAGCTGGCCGAGTTCGCGCACGCCGAGCCGACGCTCGTCATCGCGGCCCTGCTGCACGACGTGGGCCACTTCACCGGCGACGGCAGCACCGAGGACGAGGACGACGCGCACGAGCAGCGCGCGGCGTCCGCGCTCGAGGGCTGGTTCGACGCCGCGGTGGTCGAGCCGATCCGGCTGCACGTCGACGCCAAGCGCTACCTCACCGCGATCGACCCCGAGTACCGTTCGACGCTGTCGGCCGCCTCGCTGCATTCGCTGGCGCTGCAGGGCGGCGCGATGACGCCCGTCGAACGCCGCCGCTTCGCGAACCAGGCCTACGCCGACGAGGCCGTGATGCTGCGCCGCTGGGACGACCTCGCCAAGGTGCCGGGCCGGCAGACGCCGCCGCTCGAGTACTTCCTGGCCCTGGTCGAGGACGTGGTGGCGAATCGATCGACCGTGCCGGAGCGCTGAGATCACCCGTCGCCTGCGGACCGGATCGCCGGCTCAGTAGCGGTAGCGCGCGTCCGCGTGGACGGCTGCGAGGAGCTTTTCCCACAGCGGCAGGCTGCCCGTGTCGGCCAGCCGCGCCTGCTCGTGCGAGCGGTGCACGACGGCGGAGAACACCGCGAACTCGTCGGCGTCCAGCTCGTCCACGAGCAGCAGTTGCATGCCGCCCTCGTCCATCGGCCAGAAGAGTTCGCGCATCACGCGGGTGTCGGCCTCCGCGGTGTGTGCGCGCAGGCGCTCGGCCACGCGCGCGAGCTCGCCCCGGCTGAGGTCGAACTCGTGGTCGGTATTGATGTAGATGGTGCCCGTCATGTCGCTCGGCCCTCCTCCGCGCAATCGATTGCGGGATTTGAACCGGACAATGTGACAGGGCTCCTACGCGCCCGCGCGCCGACGGCCCGACGCGACTTCGGTCACGCCACCCGGCGCCCCCGGCTCCAGACCTCGCGCACGACCGGATGGCCGTCGACCTCGCGCACGCGCACGAGGTCGGCGCGCAGGCCGGCGGCGATCTCGCCGCGGTCGGCGAAGCCGCAGGCGCGTGCCGGGTGGCGGCTCACGACGGCGACCGCCGCGGGCAGGGCGAACCCGGCGTCGCGGCGCAGGATCCACGCGGCGAGCAGCAGGCTGGCGGGCACGTAGTCGGACGACAGGGCGTCGAGCAAGCCCTCGCGCGCGAGGGCCAGCGCCGACACGTTGCCCGAGTGCGAGCCGCCGCGCACGACGTTGGGCGCCCCGGCGATGGTGGCGAGGCCCAGCGCCTTCGCGTGGCGCGCGGCGTCCATCGTGGTCGGGAATTCGCTCATCGCCGCGCCCAGCGCCTTCGCCTCCTCGACGTGGGCGACCGTGGTGTCGTCGTGCGTGGCCAGCACCACGCCATGCGCGCGGGCGAACTCGGAGAACCAGCGCCGGTGCGGCTCGGCATAGGCGGCCTGGCGGCTCGGCGCCACGCGCACCTCGGCGTCGAACTTCGCGTCGCTCCAGCCCTTCTTGCCCGTGTAGTAGGTGCGCGCGTGGGCGATGTCCGTCCACTGGCGCTGGCCCGGCGTGTGGTCCATCAGCGAGACCAGGCGCAGCCGGCGATGCCCCATGAAGGGCTCGAAGAGCTCGCGCGCATTGGGCGCGGGCAGCTCGCTGCGGACGTGGATGTGGTGGTCGGCGCGCAGCACGTCGTGCGCCTCGAGGTGATCGAGCACCGCGAGCAGCGCGCCCTGGTCGCGCGAGCGGAAGCCCTCGCCGTACGGGTCGCCGACGCCGATTGCGTCCAGCACCGTGGTGATGCCGGCGGCGGCGACCTCGGCATCGTGCGCCTGCACGGCCGCCTGCATGGGGAACTGCACCTTGGGCCGCGGCATGACGTGGCGCTCGAGGTTGTCGGTGTGCATCTCGACCAGGCCCGGCAGCAGCCAGTCGCCGCCGAGGTCGAGCGCGCCGGTGACGACGGTGGGGCCCTGGGCGACTTCGGCGATGCAGCCGTCGCGCACGACGAGGTGGCCCTCGACGATCTCGCTTGCGAGCACGAGGCGCGCGTTGGCCAGGATCAGGTCGGTCATGGGGTGCCAGTATCGGCCAGGTCGACGCGGCGATCGGCGACCGCGTCGCGCACCTCCTCGTCGTGGAAGATGCCGACGACCGCGGCGCCGCGCGCCTTGGCCTCCGACACGAGCTCGACGACCACGCGCCGGTTGGCGGCGTCGAGCGAGGCGGTGGGCTCGTCCAGCAGCAGCAGCCGTGCGGGCTCGATGAAGCCGCGGGCGATGTTCACGCGCTGCTGCTCGCCGCCGGAGAAGGTCGCGGGCGGCAGCTCCCACAGCGGGGGCGGCAGGCCGAGCCGCGCCAGCAGCGTCCGCGCCTCGGCGCGCGCGGCCGCGACGCGCGCCTCGTGCTCGAGGTCGACGTCGAAGTCGTCGGCGGCCGCCGCGGGCCAGGCCTCGAGGCGCCGCTGCGCCACGACGTCGACGGCCGGCACGCGCGGCAGCGCGCGCAGGAACTGGCTCACGTAGGCGATGTCGCGCCGGCGCAGCGCGATCATGCGCTGCGGGCTGGCCTGCGCGATGTCGACCAGGCCGTCGGCGGAGCGGAACAGCAGCTCGCCCGACCCGGCCGCGTAGCTGCCGTGCAGGCACTTCATCAGCGTGGACTTGCCGCGGCCCGACGCACCGACCAGCGCGACGCATTCGCCCGCGTGCACCTCCAGCGACACCCCGCGCAGCACCGGCAGCTCGAGGCCGCCGCGCAGGTGCAGGGTGAAGCGCTTGCGCAGGTCGCGCACGGCCAGCACGGGCGAGGGCTCGAACAGCGCCGCGTTCATGGCGTGACCACCGAAGAGACGAGCAGCTGCGTGTACGCGTCCTGCGGATCGTCCAGCACGCGGTCCGTCAGTCCCTGCTCGACGATGCGGCCATGGCGCATCACGAGCGTGCGGTGCGCCAGCAGCCGCGCGACCCCGAGGTCGTGCGTGACGATGAGCGCGCTCAGGTGCAGGCGCGCGGCGAGCAGGCGGATCAGGTCGAGCAGCCGCGCCTGCACGGAGACGTCCAGGCCCGAGGTGGGCTCGTCCAGCAGCACCAGGCGCGGCCGCGTGACGAGGTTGCGGGCGATCTGCAGGCGCTGGCGCATGCCGCCGGAGAAGGCGCGCGGCGAGTCGTCGATGCGCGAAGGGTCGAGCTCGACGCGGCCCATCCAGCGCTCGGCGGTCTCGCGCAGGCGGCCGTAGTGGCGTTCGCCGCGGCCCATCAGGCGCTCGCCGATGTTCGCGCCGGCGCTCACGTCGAGGCGCAGGCCGTCGCTCGGGTTCTGCTCGACGAAGCCCCACTCGGTGCGCGCCAGCACGCGCTGCGCGCGCTCGCCGAGCGCGTGGACGTCGAGCCAGCGGCCCGCGGCGTCGCGGTAGTGCACGCGGCCCT
>Ga0209051_1003295_pt1 | contig 10707 bp, 9 predicted proteins | sample AraplaCvi_mMS_r2_2_FD_184286 | JGI IMG/M metagenome (GOLD analysis project Ga0209051, IMG submission 184286) | Arabidopsis root microbial communities from North Carolina, USA - plate scrape MF_Cvi_mMS_r2 (SPAdes) (version 2) | ecosystem: Host-associated > Plants > Roots > Endosphere | place: USA... | reverse complement strand
CAGCCAGGTAGGGCGGGTTAGCCGAAGGCGCAACCCGCCGTTCCTCCCCATCGCGACGATCGCGGGTTACGCCTGCGGCTAACCCGCCCTACGTGCTGACGGCCAGAACGTCAGGTTTCCGGCAGCCTGCTGCGATCTCCCGACCGGCAGCAACGGGTCGTGATGTTGAGGCCGCCGCCTCGAAGACCGGTCGTTCAACCGACGGAGGATCGGGTGGCCGCTGCCGGGCTTGACCGCGAATTCACAGTCGCGGCCACAACCGGTCCTTGGCCATGGACTGATTTCGGCCGATTGCCCAGGGTGCATCGAGTGAGTCCAATCAGGGATTCCCCTCGATGATTCAGCTGCGGAAACACGTCCTACTCTGGCAATCGGGCGTTGCGCGACCCAGTTCCGGAGGCTGCGATGATCAAGGTCCTGCTTTCCGCTTGCCGCATCGGCTCTCGCCGTTCTGTCATAGTCTATGTCTACGTTATGCGCGCCGGGTTCTGGCTCCGAATGTCGTCTTGGGAGATCCGAAATGAAGCATTCGATTAAAGTGACATTTGCGGCTATTGCTGCGGCTTTGTCTGCGAACTGTGCGTTTGCAAATAAATACAACGTGGTTAGTCTAGGCTTCCTGATCGATCCAGTTAGTATTAGCAACGTTAATGCGGTTGCCGCAAACACCGTTGCCAGAAATGCGCGTGGTCAGATTTATCGCAACGACGGTTGGCGCAACTTGCCAACCCATTCACATGTGACCGCAATCAACCGTTCGGGCAATGCGACGGGGAACGATTATCATCATGATGAGCCCTTTCTTTGGCCGCACAACGATGACCCTGTGATCTTGAGGCTACCGCATGGCGCACAGACTGGCTCAGCCTACGCTCTCAATAACGGAAATGTGGTCGTTGGTAAGTTTTTCAGTGATGTCGGTACTGGCTGCTTCACATGGACTGCAGCAGAAGGTGCGAACGATTTCAGTTCGAAGGAGTGGCAGTACTGCACAGCCTATGGCGTGAATGAAGCGGGGCAAGTCGTTGGTACCGCATCCGTGACAAGATCCAGTGGCGACCGCGCATTCATTTGGCAAGGCGGCACTTTCACAGATCTAGGAGTCTTGCCTGGCAAGTCAATATCGCAAGCTCTCGCGATTAACGAACAAGGGCATGCTGTTGGAGCGTCGACCAACAGCGACGGAGCTAGGGCTTTCCTTTGGAACGGAGCCTTGGTCGATTTAGACCCGTCCGAGAGGTTCGACTCGACAACGGCGTCGGCCATCAATGATTCGGGTGAAATTGTTGGATGGGCTATGGATAGTGGGGCAGAGTCTACTGTTGCGGTGCGATTTGCGCATTCTACGGTTATTCGCCTGGATTCCGAAATCATTGATGGTGAAGGTTGGAAGTTTCAGACAGCCACCTCAATCAATAACAAAGGTGTAATCGTTGGTTCTGGCCAGCATCACGGACAGTCTTGCGGCTACATGTTAATTCCTCAGAAGGAGGAGTAGCGCGGCGATGGAGTCAGCGAAGCGCAGACTGACGCTCGTCGAGATTCGTAGAGGGTCTTCCTGCCGGCGTTGACATCTGAGATGCCGGGAGTCCGTGACGAGTCGGTATCGTCTACGCCAAACCGACCCCGTACGACCGCTTTTCGGCGTCGAATCTAGGCGTGCGAATGTCGCTGATGGGTCGGGACTTGCCGCACGAGCTGCAACCTCGAACGACAGCAACGCACGAGACAGCAGCCGTTGAACGGCTCCGATAGTCACGAGCCAGGAGGCCGGCTGGCCACCCAACGACCACGGATGGAAAGTAGCCCGCGGGCCGGGTGATGTCCCAGGAAGTGGTGTAAGTCTTCGAAGTCAGGCCGCCTGAAACGGGTGGTGGCCATCGAGAGTCCGGATAAGGTTGAGGTGCGACCCACCAACTTTGTCCAAGGACCAACACGATGACCACCACCTCTACTATCGCATTGACCGAGCTCGCCGAGAAAGGCGCCGACGTCGACATGCTGCGCCAGATGGTGCAGTTCATGGCGCAACGCCTCATGGAGCTGGACGTCGAGGGGCGCTGCGGCGCCGGCTACGACGAGAAGAGCGCCGAGCGCATCAATAGCCGCAACGGCTACCGCGAGCGCACCTGGGAGACTCGCGCCGGAAGCGTCGAACTGAAAATCCCGAAGCTGCGCCAAGGCAGCTACTTCCCCGAGTTCCTGGAGCCGCGCAGGACGGCCGAGAAGGCGCTGACGGCGGTGATCCAGGAAGCCTATGTCAAGGGCATCTCCACGCGCTCGGTGGACGACCTGGTCAAGGCGCTGGGCATGTCGGGCGTGTCCAAGAGTCAGGTCTCGCGGCTGTGCGGCGAGCTCGACGAGCAGGTTGGTGCATTCCTCAGCCGCTCGCTCGAGGGCGACTGGCCCTACCTGTGGATCGACGCTACCTACGTGAAGACGCGCGAGGCCGGCCGCATCGTGAGCGTGGCCGTGATAGTGGCGGTGGGCGTGAACACCGAGGGCCAGCGGGAAGTGCTGGGCATGAAGGTGGGAGCCAGCGAGGCCGAGCCGTTCTGGACGGAGTTCCTGCGCAGCCTCAACCGCCGCGGCCTGCGAGGCGTGAAGCTGGTGATCAGCGACAGCCACGAAGGCATCAAGGCGGCGGCCTCCAAGGTGCTCAAAGCGACCTGGCAGCGCTGCCGCGTGCACTTCATGCGCAATGCCCTGGCCTTCGCCAACAAGACGCAACGGCGCATGGTGTCGGCAGCCATCGGCACGGTGTTCGTGCAGGAGACGCCCGACGCGGCCAGGAAGCAATGGCGCTCGGTGGCCGACCAGTTCCGGGAGAAGATGCCCAAGCTCGCGGCCTGCATGGACGAAGCTGAGAACGACGTGCTGGCCTTCATGACCTTCCCTCGCTCGCACTGGTCGCAGATCTACTCGACGAACCCTCTCGAGAGACTGAACGCGGAGATCAAGCGCCGAACCAACGTCGTGGGCATCTTCCCCAACGAGGGCGCCATCACACGGCTGGTGGGCGCCATGATGTTGGAGCAGAACGACGAGTGGTCTCTGAACCGTCGATACATGACGCTTGAGGGCCTCCAGAGCCTCAGCGATACTGCGCCGACTCGGCTGCCTGCTGTGGCACGCTGAGCGAGCGAATCTCAGCCTGTCCGGGCTGACGACTTACACCACTCGGCGGGACATCACCGCGGGCCGCCGCGGCGCGCGGCGAAACGGGGGGTGCGTCAGTCGTCGTGCTCGCCGAACTCGGCGAGGAACTCCCGTGCGAAGCGCTCCGAGGCGGTCAACGTCAACGTGACCGCGTGCCAGCCGCCGGCCTCGACCGTGTCCTGGAGGTCGTGATCCCAGTCCATGCCGTCGTCGGCGCGGCCGTGCGAGTGCGGGAAGCGCTGCCAGGCCCACTCGAGGACCCGCCGCACTTCCGCCAGCACCGCCTCGTGCCGGTCGGCGGGTGTCGAGGCCAGGGCCTCGAGGGTGATGACGCCGTCGGCGTTGTCGCTCACGTCGAAGCTGAGATAGTCCATGCGGCATTGTCCGGCGGCGCGCGGCACGTGACGCGAGGAGCCGATCAGCCCAGCGCCCGCGCCACCGAGACCGCGAGCGGCGTGGTCGGACGCCCGATGAGCCGGGAGAGTTCGTGTCCGTCGTCGAACAGGGCGCCGCGGGAGGCCTCGACGTCCCAGCTCGCGAGGCCGCGGGCCAGGCCATCGGGGAGGCCGAGGCCGGACAGCGCCGCCGCGTAGTCGGCCTCGGGCAGGTTCCGGTAGGGGATCGCCCTGCCCGCCTGACGCGAGACCTCCTCCGCCAGGCCGGCGAGCGTCCAGGCCTCGTCGCCGGCGAGCTCGTAGGTCCGCCCCTCGTGGCCCGGCGACGCGAGCACGGCGGCCGCGGCGGCCGCGTAGTCGGCGCGGGACGCCGCGGAGATGCGGCCCTCGCCCGCACTGCCGATGAAGGCACCGTTCGCCAGCGCCCCGGGGATCGCCCCCGTGTAGTTCTCGGCATACCAGCCGTTGCGAAGGATGGTGAACTGCAGGCCGGAGGCCTTGACCATGGCCTCGGTCTCGCGATGTTCCTGCGCGAGGCTCAGCGGCGAGGTGTCGGCACGCAGCAGGCTCGTGTAGACGATGCGCTTCACGCCGGCCTGCTTCGCGGCCTCGATCACGTTGCGATGCTGCGTCGCGCGCTGGCCGATCTCGCTGGAGGAGATCAGGAGCAGCGTGTCCACGCCGGCCAGGGCGCGCCGCAGCGTCTCGGGCCGCGTGTAGTCGGCCTCGCGCGCGGCGATGCCGAGGGACTCCGCCTTGGCGGGCGTGCGCACGAGCGCGACGAGCGCCTCGGCGGGCAGGACGGCGCGAAGCTGGGAGACGATCAGGCGGCCGAGCTGTCCGGTCGCGCCGGTGATGGCGATGGTCATGGTGAGGGGTTTCCGTTGTGGAGAAGACCGCCTCACTGTACAATTGGCACTTACTTTCCGTAAGTACCAACATGCCTGTAAGTACCCCCCGCAAGCTGTCGCATCGCCTCCAGCGCGGCGAGCTCCTGGCCGAGGCGTGCCCCTCCCGCGACGTACTGAAGCACGTCACCAGCCGCTGGGGCGTGCTCGTGCTGATGGTGCTGGAAACGCGCCCGCATCGCTTCGCGGAGCTGAGACGCGCCATCGGCGGGGTCAGCGAGCGCATGCTCGCCCAGACGCTCCAGTGGCTGGAAGGCGACGGCCTGGTGCGGCGCGTCGTTCACGACATCGTGCCGCCCCACGTCGAATACAGCCTGACGTCGCTCGGCCGGGACGGCGCGAAGAGAGTGCGGGGCCTGGCGGACTGGATCGAGCTCAACCTCCCCAAGGTGCTGCAGTTCCAGGCACGGCGCACCGAGGAAGCCGGCGCGCGGGCGGCCGCGCGAGCCGGCTCGCGCGTGCATCGCCTCGCCTGACCGTCCGCGCCGCCGCGCCCGGTGCAAGCCAAGGAGTCCGAATGCCAGAGCACCGCATCTTCTCCACCCGGTTCTCCAGCGTGTATCCGCTGTATGTCCAGAAGGCAGAGCGCAAGGCTCGCACGAAGGAAGAGGTCGACCGGGTCATCTGCTGGCTCACCGGCTACAGCGAAGAGCAGCTCCGGCAACAGCTGGAGGCGGGAAGCGACTTCCGGACGTTCTTCGCCCAGGCACCGGCGCTCCACCCCGGCAGCGCGGCGATCAAGGGCGTGGTCTGCGGCGTCCGCGTGGAGGAGATCGCGGATCCGCTGATGCAGAAGATCCGCTGGCTGGACAAGCTGGTCGATGAACTCGCCAAGGGCAAGCCGATGGAGAAGATCCTGCGGCAATGAGCCGTCGGCCGGCGTTTCCCTTCCCGGCCTGCGTGGAGGAACCGCGCGGTGACCTCAGGTCCTGGCCGGCCGCTTCATCGACTCGATGGCATCGACGTTGACCGCGGCGGCCATGGACTTCAGCGTCGCGCCGTCGATGCCGTCGCCGGAGGTCTCGACGATGACGCCGTTCTTCAGGATCACGGTGTACTCGGAGTGGCTGCCGTCCTTGCGATACTGCTCGTGGATGGTGCGGCCGCCGTCCTTGTACGTCTTCTCGATGCCGTCGGGCGTCTCCTTGTCCACGGTGACGTTGGCCCAGGTGGCGACCGAGGCCAGGCCGCCGAGGCCACCGAGATCCGTGATGGACAGTTCGGCGCGCTGGTTGTCGCCGCCGGTGTAGGTGGCCTTGGCCACCGAGCCCGCGATGCCGGCGGCCGAGCCGCCGTTGGTCTCGAAGGACTCGCGCTTGAGCGCGCCCAGCGTCTCGGGCAGGTGCGCCTTGAGATCGGCCGGCGGGATGGGCGTGCCGCCCGCTCCCGCCAGGGCGCCCATCATCTCGCCCAGCGCCGCGCCGGCGGAAGCCGGGTCGCCCGACTTCCGCGCCGCCTCGACGCGGTCGCGGGCCGCTTCCATGCGCTTGGCCGCGGCGTCGATCGCGGCGCTGTCGACGGTGACCTCGCCGTCGGGCGTCTTCACGTTGAATGCGCCGCCCGCGTGGCCGTAGCCGCCCGAGAGCGCGCCGAAGCCGCCGAACATCGCGGTGACGGAGCCCACCACCACCATCGCCACGATGTAGACGATGACGACGACCGCGGTGTAGCCGGGCGCCTTGTCCCGCGGGCACTTCATCACCACGGGCAGGCCCAGGTACATCAGGTAGATCGAGTAGCAGGCCGCGAGGATGCCCAGCATGCCGAGCGCCGGCAGCAGCTTGAGCAGGCCCGCGGCATAGACCGCGACCGCGCCGTAGGCCACGACCTTGAGCGCACCGACCTGGTTCTTCGTGCCGCCGAAGCTCGGTGCCAGCGCGTCGACGATCAGGGCCATGACGAAGGCCGCCCCCAGGCTCAGCGCGTAGCCCAGCACCATCGTCACGACGCCGGTCACGATGGGCACCCGGTAGCCGAAGCCGAACATGCCGACGCCGACCACCGACATGCCGATGAAGCCGCAGACGGCCGGGATGGCCGCCATGATCACGAGCCAGTCCTTGTAGATCGACGCCACCGAGGCCGGCTCGGCATCGACCACGGGCCATGTTTGCGCCGGCTGCAGCAGCATGCCCTTGGCGCGTTCGATCACGTTCATTGTGTTCCTCGTTGGATTGACGTGTCGCACCCCGCCCCCCGGGATGCGCGGAGCCGCGATCATCCGGGCGGAGCCTGCTCGCCGCCACCCCCCAAGGAGGGGCTGGATTTCCCACGTCGAAGGGCCAGGGGGCATCTGAGCGGAGGCTGACGCAGCGGGCGCGGCCTGTCCGCTTCAGGCGAAATTCATCGTCCTGACTCGTACCGTCATCGAGGCGGCCCGGGCGCGGTGCCGGGCCGAGGTCCCTCGCTCGAGACACCGCCAGGGAGTTACAGACAATGATGAACTTGCTTTCACGCACACTTTCCGCGGCCGTGGTCGCCACCGTCTGCGGCGCCGGCATCGGGGCGCATGCCGCCGAAGCCGGCGACAGGTCGGCCTTCAAGACCGTCCATGTCTTCGACCGCGACGACGGCTCCTTCACGACCGGCGTGGTCGAGGGTCGCGACGGCAGCCTGTACGGCCTCACCATCTTCGGCGGGCCGAACGACGACGGCGAGGCGTTCCGGCTCTCCCCCGACGGCACCTTCGACATCCTGCACGAGTTCACCGGATCGGACGGCGAGAACCCGTTCGGCCGCCTCATCCAGGGCAGCGACGGCAACTTCTACGGCACGACCATCAGCGGCGGCGCCTCGGACCTCGGCACGATCTTCCGCCTCGCGCCCGACGGCACCTTCACGTTGCTGCATTCGTTCGGGGCCGCCGGCGACAGCGACAGCCCCTTCGCCGGCCTCACGCAGGCCCGGGACGGCACCCTGTACGGCTCCACCTGCAGCGACGTGGTCGGCGGCTTCGACGCCGTCTTCGCGATCACGCCGGCGGGCGCCTATCGCATCGTCTACCAGTTCAGCGGCGATGCCGACGGCTACTGCCCGCACGGGGAGCTGTTCGAGGCGAACGACGGCCTGCTCTATGGCACGACGCTGCGCGGCGGGGCGCACGGCGCCGGGACGGCCTTCAGCGTGAGCACCGCCGGCGTGCACACCCTCCTCCACTCCTTCAGCGGCGGCGCCGACGGCGACGAGCTGCAGGGCGGCCTCGTGCAGGCCTCCGACGGCCAGTACTACGGGACGACTTCCTTCGGCGGCGCGAACGGCGACGGCACCGTGTTCCGCATGGACGCCGCCGGCAACGTGACCACGCTGCACGATTTCCTCGAAGGCTCGGGCGACGGCGCGCGGCCCGACGCCGGGCTGGTCGACGGCGGCGACGGCTACCTGTACGGGACGACGTCCTACGGCGGCGCCGGCGGCAAGGCGTGCAGCCTGAATCACTGCGGCACGGTCTTCCGGATCTCCCTGGACGGCCGCCTGGACATCCTGCACTCCTTCGGGGTCACCTACATGGGCGCCCACCCGTCCACCCTGCTGGCCCGCATCAGCAAGAACCGCATCGCCGGCACGGCCGACTGGCGCGACGGCAAGGTCCAGGGCACGATCTTCGTGCTCAAGCAGTAGCCCAGGGGACGCGACGGGCCGGGCCGTGGCGCCCGGCCCCCGCGCGGGCGGCAGGCCTCCTGCCCGGCGGCCGCGCACGGATCGTGAAGCACGCCACGCTTGCCCCTCCCACGCGCATCCTGGAGCGATGACGCGCGGATTCCTTCCGCTTCTCCGTGCTCGCAGCGCGCTCGTTGATGGCAATCTTGCCGGTTACACCCTGCAACGAGATTCGCCCCCATGTCAAGCTTCACCGAAGAACAGGCCCGTGCCTACATGAACAAGCTGCTGGCGGCCATGAGCCAGGCCGGCGGCTCCGACCTGTTCATCGCCGCGGACTTCCCGCCGAGCATGAAGGCCGACGGCGCGATGAAGCCGCTGACGCAGCAGAAGCTCACGCCCGAGCTCACGCGCACGCTGGCGAACGCGATGATGAACGAGCGCCAGCGCGAGGAGTTCGCGCGCGAGATGGAGTGCAACTTCGCCATCACGGTGCCGGGCGTCTCGCGCTTCCGCGTCAACGTGCACGTGCAGCAGCAGTGCGTGAGCATGGTGATCCGCACGATCGCCTCCGAGATCCCGAGCTTCGAGAAGCTCCAGCTCCCCGAGATCCTGAAGGACGTCGTGATGACCAAGCGCGGGCTCGTGCTGGTCGTCGGCGCGACGGGCTCGGGCAAGTCGACCTCGCTCGCCGCGATGATCGACCACCGCAACCGCACCTCGGCCGGCCACATCATCACGGTGGAGGACCCGGTCGAGTACGTGCACCAGTCGCAGAAGTCGCTCGTCACGCACCGGGAGGTCGGGGTCGACACGCACTCGTGGCACCACGCGCTGAAGAACACGCTGCGCCAGGCGCCCGACGTCATCCTGATCGGCGAGATCCGCGACGCGGAGACGATGGAGCACGCCATCGCGTTCGCGGAGACCGGCCACCTCTGCCTCGGCACGCTGCACGCGAACAGCGCGTCCCAGACGATCGAGCGGATCATCAACTTCTTCCCCGAGGAGCGGCGCGCGCAGCTCCTGATGGATCTCTCGGCGAACCTCCGCGGCATCATCTCGCAGCGCCTCGTGCGGCGCGAGGACAACAAGGGGCGCACGGCGGCGATCGAGATCCTGCTGAACACGCCGACGATCTCCGAGAAGATCTTCCAGGGCCACTTCCACGAGATCAAGGGCATCATGGGCCGCTCGCGCGAGCTGGGCATGCGCACCTTCGACTGGGCGCTGTTCGAGCTCTACGACGCGGGCGTGATCAGCTTCGAGGAGGCGATCCGCAACGCCGACTCCGCCAACGAGCTGCGCCTGAACATCAAGCTCAAGAGCCGCCGCGGCGAGCCGCAGGCCTTCACGGAGATCGCCCTCACCTTCGACCAGGGCCCGACGCCCGACGAACTCGAGGCGATGCGCAAGGCCGAGGAGGAGAAGCAGGCGGAGAACAAGCGGCGCTTCGAGCAGGAGAAGCTGCGGGCGGCGCAGAAGCGGGCGGCCGAGGCGGCCGCGTCGCGCGGAAATTGACTTCGGGGTCAGCTCTCCGAGCTGACCCCGGCATTTCATCGCGCCAGCGTCCGATTGCCGGGGTCAGGTCGGAGACCTGACCCCGAAGCTGTCGATCAGTGGATCGCGTCGCCGCCGAGCGCCGGGTCGTCGCCCATCCCGAAGATCGAGTCGGGCACCGCATCGGACTGCGGCTCGCGCTGCATCGCCCAGCTCTCGAGAAGCTCGACGACCTGGCCGATGACCATCGGCCGCGCGATGAGGAAGCCCTGCACGCCGACGCATCCCGCGCGGCGCAGCAGCTCGTACTGCGCGGGCTCCTCCACGCCCTCGGCCACGGTGCTCATGCCGAGCGCGGTGGCGAGGTCGACGATGCTGCGCACGATGGCGCGCGCGTCGTGCTGGGTGTCGAGCTCGCGCACGAAGGCGCGATCGATCTTCAGCGTGTCGAAGGGGAACTGGCGCAGGTAGGCGAGCGAGGAGTAGCCGGTGCCGAAGTCGTCGAGCGCCACGCGCACGCCCATCTGCCGCAGGGCCTCGAGGTTGCGCATCGCCTTCGGGGAGGCGTCGATGAAGATCGACTCGGTGATCTCGAGCTCGAGCCGCTGCGGCGGCAGCCCGCTGGCGGTCAGCGCCTGCCGCACCACCTGCAGGAAGTCGTCGCGCACGACCTGGATCGGCGAGACGTTGACCGCGACCATCAGCCCCGACAGCTCCTGCACGCCGACGCGGCAGGCCTGGTTCAGCACCCACTCGCCGAGCTCGACGATCAGCCCCGTCTCCTCGGCCAGCGGAATGAACTGTGCCGGCGAGACGAGCCCGATCTCCGAATGCTGCCAGCGCAGCAGCGCCTCGCATCCGCTGATGCGCCAGCGCTTCGTGTCGACCTGCGGCTGCCAGTACAGGCGAAGCTCGTCGCGAGCCACGGCCTGGCGCAGGTCGCGCTCGAGCATCATGCGCTGGCGCAGGCGCTCGCCCATGTCGGCCCGGAACATCTCGCAGCGGCCGCGGCCCGCCGTCTTCGCCGTGCTCAGCGCCAGGTCGACGTTCGCGAGCAGCTCGTCCACCGTCTGGCCATGGCCCGGGATCATCGCGATGCCCACGCTCACGCTGCCCGCGATCGCGCCGGCCGCGCTCGCGAACCCGCG
>Ga0209051_1003292_pt1 | contig 10711 bp, 9 predicted proteins | sample AraplaCvi_mMS_r2_2_FD_184286 | JGI IMG/M metagenome (GOLD analysis project Ga0209051, IMG submission 184286) | Arabidopsis root microbial communities from North Carolina, USA - plate scrape MF_Cvi_mMS_r2 (SPAdes) (version 2) | ecosystem: Host-associated > Plants > Roots > Endosphere | place: USA... | reverse complement strand
GGCGGGGATGAACTGCCCCTGGGCAGGAGCGGGCCGCCAATCCGATTCCACGGGTTCGTGCCTGCCGACCGGCTCCCGAACCGGCGCACTGGGCGGCGGCGGTTCGACGGGCATCCACGGCGTCCTAGGCTCCGGCGGCGAGACCGGCTCAGGCGCGCGTCGCCTGCCCTCCGGCCGTGGCTCCTCGGCGGCAGGCGGGCGCCACGCGGCGGCGGCGCGTTCCTGCTCCGACGCGCGCCGGTGCGCACCGCCCGACAGCAACGGAGCCCACTCGTCGCCCTCGGGCTGCGGCTCCGCGGGCACGTCGATGATCGGGCTTTCCTCGGTGTTGGGATCGCTGTCGTCGGGGACGGAGGCGTCGGCGGCGGGCGTGTCCTGGGTGTCGATGCGGCTGCTGATCACCCGGCCGGGGCCGAAGCTCCGGTCGTCGTCGCGCTCCTGCGTCGCCTGCGGGACGGCGTCCCAATCCCCGAACCTGTGCACGGTGGTTCGTTCGGTCTCGATGGCCGGCCTGCTCTGCAGGTCGGTGTCGAAGATGATCTCCAGATTCGCGCGCAGCGCCGCGAGTTCGGCGCGGAGGCTGGCCACCTCGTCGGACGTCTGGGCCCGCATCTCCGAGGCGAGTTCGCGGCGCAGGTGCGTCTCGATGGACAACTCGTACTCGCGCCGCGCCGAAATCTCCCGATCCAGTTGGAGGTCGTACACCAACTTCAGGTCCCGGGACTTCGCCTGGTCCAGATCGGCCTGCCGTCGGTAGATGAACGACACGAAGGCACCGACCACCGCAGCCCACAGCGCGACGACCACGGCAAGCTTCAACAGGGCCACCTCGTCGGTGAACACCAGGGCCGAACTGGACACGATGGCAAGTACCAGCAAAGCCGTCAGCAGCAACGAGCCCGGCCTGCGGTTTCCGCGCCGCGCGCGGGCTCCACGAGTCGGTTCGGTCATGGGCCGACTGTACCTGTGACAGTCCTCATCGCGTACCGACCGCGTCGGCGATTCGCCTGGTCAGCTGCTCGGGCGAGCTAACCGAGGACGCCGTCGGCGTCGTCGGGCGGCTCGTCCGGTGACTTGCAGCAATGCTCGAGCCAGAGGGCGGCGAGCACCAGGGCCAGCGCACTCAGGGCGGCCAGCACCGCACCTACCGTGCCTTCTTCGGCGACCCGAAGGACGCTCCGGTTCGGCACGAAGAATGCGCTCACCCCCAGCCACCAACCGAGGGCCAACGCTCCGACCCATGCGGACGCCTTCGCGATCATCACGGCGCGTGCCACGGACAGCGGGTGCACCCGGCCGGGGCCGACGCCGATCTTGCCGTCGCCGATCTTGGACCTGAGGTAGAACGCCCAGGCCGCCATGGCGACGGCCAGCCCGAGCAGCGACACTCCGGTCAGAACTCTGATAGGGGGGAACGACCCGAACAGCCGCCACGTGACGACGTAGCCGAGGATCGCCAAGACGACGGTCGCGATCGTCAGGTCCCGCTTGCGAGTCGGCAACATTCAGTGGACCAACACGTCGGTGACGGGACGGACACCGTCGAGCTCGGCAGCGTCCAGGTCGGCGAGCAGCCGTCCGACTGGTTGCGGCGCTCCGTTCACCGTCAACGTGGCCGCCGGATCGGCGGCGAGCCACGGGACGAGCACGAAGGCGCGCTGGTGCGCGTACGGGTGCGGCAGCGTCAGCACCTCGTCGGCGCTGGTCACTTCGTCGTCGCCGGCGTGACACGTGATGAGGTCGACGTCGAGAGTCCTTGGCCCCCAGTGGACTTCGCGCGTTCGGTCAGCCGACCGTTCCAGTTCCTGCCCGCGGCGCAGCCACCCGCGACAGTCCAGTGCGGCGTCCTCGGCGATCACGACGGCGTTCAGGAAGGGGCCCTGTTCGACGCCACCCCACGCGGCCGTCTCGTACACCGGTGACACGGCGCGGACGGCAGGCCCGAACCCGTCGACCACCGACTGCAGGTAGGCCATGCGGTCGCCGACGTTCGAACCGATCGACACGACGACGCGGGTCACGACGGTGCGCCGGCGCGCCCGCCGCGTCGCGATCGCCGCGCCACCACCGCCACGTCGGAGAACGTCAGCGGGATCGGCGCGTCCGGCTTGTGCACGACGACCTCGACGGCGTGCAGCCGCTCGTCGGTCATCACCGCGTCGGCGATCTCGGCGGCGACCGTCTCGATCAGGTTGCGGGGCGGTCCGGCCACGACGTCCGCGGCCAGCTGGGCCAGCGCCCCGTAGTCGACGGTGTCGGCCAAGTCGTCGCTGGCCGCCGCGGCGGCGAGGTCGATCCAGACGGTGACGTCGACTACGAAGTCCTGACCGTCGCGGCGCTCGTGGTCGAAGACGCCGTGATTGCCACGAACGGTCAAGCCGCGCAACTCGATTCGATCAGCCACGGCCTGCCTCACCCGCCCAGGTGGGCGCCGCTTCCCACGCCTCGACGACCTTCAGCGCGTCGACTGTCGCGGCCACGTCGTGGACGCGCACCCCCCAGGCGCCGTGCATCATCGCCAGCGCCGAGATGACCGCCGTCGCGGTCTCCCTGCCTGCGGGTGGTCGCAGTTCGCCGTCGTCGTCGGCCAGCAGCGCGCCGAGAAACCGCTTCCTCGAGGCGCCGACGAGCACCGGCAGGCCGAGGTCGACGATGTCGGGCAACGCCGCCAGCAACGTCCAGTTGTGCTGGGCCGACTTGGCGAAGCCAAGCCCAGGATCGATGATCAGCTTGCCGGGGTCGACCCCGGCGGCAACCGCGGCGTCCACCGCGGCAGCCAACTCGTCGCGCACCTCGGCCACCACGTCGCCGTAGGGAGGCACGTCGTGCGGGCGGTCGGCGGCCACTGCTCGCCAGTGCATCAGGATCCACGGCACGCCCGCCTCGGCAAGCAGCGGCGCCATGTCGGGATCGGCCCGCCCACCGGACACGTCGTTGACGATGGTGGCGCCGTTCTCCAGCGCCACCCGGGCGACATCCGCGTGCATCGTGTCGATGCTGACCGTCACGCCCTGCTCACTGAGCGCCTTGACCACCGGAACCACCCTGGCGATCTCGGCGGCGGAGTCGACCCTGGTGGCACCCGGGCGCGTGGACTCGCCGCCGACGTCGACGATCGCCGCGCCCGCGGCCGCCAACACCAGGCCGTGTTCGACGGCGCGGTCACGGTCGAGGTAGAGGCCGCCGTCGGAGAACGAATCGTCGGTGACGTTGACGACGCCCATCACCTTCACGCGTGTCGGCATCACTTGCGGAGGATGAGATCCAGCGCCTCGGACCGCGACGCTTTGTCAGTCTTGAACTGGCCCCGCACCGCCGAGGTCGTGGTGCTGGCCCCCGGCTTGCGGATGCCGCGCATCGCCATGCAGAGGTGCTGGGCCTCGATCACGACGATCACACCGCGCGGGTCGAGCTTGCGCATCAACGCGTCGGCGACCTGCCCGGTCAGCCGCTCCTGGACCTGCGGTCGCTTCGCGTACATGTCGACCACTCTGGCCAGTTTGGACAGCCCCGTCACCCGGCCGTCGACGCCGGGGATGTAGCCGACGTGCGCGACGCCGTGAAACGACACCAGGTGGTGTTCGCACGTCGAGTACATCGGGATGTCCTTGACCAGCACCAGCTCGTCGTGTTGCTCGTCGAACGTGGTGTTGAGCACGTCGTCGGGATTCGAGTACAGCCCGGCGAACATCTCCCGGTAGGCCCGCGCGACCCGGGCCGGCGTGTCGAGCAAGCCGTGCCGCTCGGGATCCTCGCCGACCGCGTACAGCAGTTCACGGACGGCGTTCTCGGCTCGCTCCTGGTCGAACGTCGCCGGCACGAAGGCGTGCGAGCTGGTCGGGTCGGCGGTCGTCGTACTAGCGGGCTTCGTCAACGGAGCTCCGTTCGGTTCAGCCGGCCGAGTGCTTTGCGGGTCCGTCGTCACTGCTGTCGTCGACGTCGTCCTGCTGGTGCGGCGCGGGGCCGCCACTGCGCGGCGCGGGCGCGCCTGGCTGGGGATACGGCTGGTAAGGAGGATAGGGCTGCGGGTACGGCTGCTGGTAGCCACCCTGGTATGGCGGCGGCGGTCCCCATCCCGACGGCGGAGGCGGCGGGTACTGCGCCTGCCCCTGCGGCGGGCCCTGCGGCGGCCAGCCCGGCGCGTGCCAGTTGGCGGGTGCGCCGTAATTGGGCTGGGTCGGACCACCGGGTGCACCGTTGCCGCCTTGGCCGGGCGAGCCGTTCTGGCCGCCGTACCCGTTGCCGTTGGCACCGTTGTTGTGGCCGTTGGCGCCGTTCTGCGCCTCGGCAGCTCTGCTCGCAGCGGCGATCGCCGCCTTGAAGGCGGGCTCCTCCACGGGCGGCGGCCACGGCTCGCCGCGTTCGATGGCCAACTCGCCAGGCGTCTTGATCGGCGGCTTCTCCGACGGCACCCGGCCACCGAAGTCGTCGAACATGGTCAGCCGCGGACGCTTCTTCACGTCGGCGAAGATCGCCGCCAGCTCGACCCGGTGCAGCGTCTCCTTCTCGAGCAGCTCGCCGGCGAGGATGTCGAGCACGTCGCGGTACTCGGTGAGGATTTCCCACGCCTCGGTGTGCGCGGCCTCGATCAGCTTGCGCACCTCGTCGTCGATGATCTGGGCGACCTCGTGGCTGTAGTCGGCCTGCGTGCCCATCGAACGGCCGAGGAACGGGTCCCCGTGCTCGGTGCCGTAGCGGACCGCGCCCAGCTTCGCGCTCATGCCGTACTCGGTGACCATCGCGCGGGCGATCTTGGTGGCCTGGTCGATGTCCGACGAGGCGCCCGTGGTGGGCTCGCGGAAGATCAGCTCCTCGGCTGCGCGACCGCCCATGGCGAACACCAGGCGCGCGATCATCTCCGAGCGCGTCATCAGGCCCTTGTCGTCCTCTGGCACCGACATCGCGTGCCCACCGGTACGGCCGCGGGCCAGGATCGTCACCTTGTAGATCGGCTCGATGTCGGGCATCGCCCACGCCGCGAGGGTGTGCCCACCTTCGTGGTACGCGGTGATCTTCTTCTCGTGCTCGCTGATGATCCGGCCCTTGCGGCGCGGTCCACCGACGACGCGGTCGACGGCCTCCTCGAGCGCGGCACCGGTGATGATGGTGCCGTTCTCGCGGGCGGTCAGCAGGGCGGACTCGTTGATGACGTTGGCGAGGTCGGCGCCGGACATGCCGACCGTGCGCTTGGCCAGGCCGTCGAGATCGGCGTCCTCGGCGATCGGCTTGCCCTGCGAGTGCACCTTGAGCACCGCCCGGCGGCCCGCCAGGTCGGGGCTGGACACCGGGATCTGCCGGTCGAAGCGACCGGGGCGCAGCAGCGCCGGGTCGAGGATGTCGGGCCGGTTGGTCGCCGCGATGAGGATGACGCCCTGGCGCTCGCCGAAGCCGTCCATCTCCACCAGCAATTGATTGAGCGTCTGCTCGCGTTCGTCGTGGCCGCCGCCCATGCCTGCGCCGCGCTGGCGACCGACGGCGTCGATCTCGTCGACGAAGATGATGCAGGGGCTGTTCTGCTTGGCCTGCTCGAACATGTCGCGCACCCGGGAGGCACCGACGCCGACGAACATCTCGACGAAGTCCGAGCCGGAGATCGTGAAGAACGGCACCCCGGCCTCACCGGCGACGGCGCGGGCCAGCAGCGTCTTGCCGGTACCGGGCGGACCGTAGAGCAGAACGCCCTTCGGAATCTTCGCGCCGAGCGCCTGGTAGCGCGTCGGGTTCTGCAGGAAGTCCTTGATTTCGTAGAGCTCTTCGACGGCTTCGTCGACCCCGGCGACGTCGGCGAACGTCGTCTTGGGCATGTCCTTGCCCAATTGCTTGGCCTTGGACTTGCCCATGCCGAAGCCCATTCGCCCGCCGCCGCCCTGCATGCGGGAGAACATCACGAACAGACCGACGAGCAGCAGCAGCGGCAACAGGTAGATCAGCAGCGACCCGAGGATGCTGCCCTGGTTGACCATCGTGTTGGTCTTGACGTTCTTGGCGTTCAACGCGTTGAACAGCTCGACCCCGTACCCCGTCGGGTACTTGGTGATGACCTTGTCCTTGCCTTCGGTGTCGCCGTTCGCGCTCTTCAGATCGAGGCGAACCTGCTGTTCGCGATCGTCGATCTGGGCGGAGTTGACGTTGTCGCCGTTGATCTGGCTGATGGCCACCGAGGTGTCGACCGGCGTGTAACCGCGGGTGTCGTCACTGAAGTAGTAGAAGGACCAACCCAGCAACAGGACGACCGCGATCGCGGTGAGGGTGCGGATGACGTTCTTACGGTTCATTCGTTGTCTTAGGCCAGGAGCTTCTCGAGCTGAGTCGAGTCCGGCCACGTCCTTCCGATAAGCGCAGGTTGGGTGAATCAAGGCTACCGCTAGACCAACGATCGACGGTTCCCGACGTCTCGTGCTTGGCTCGGCACGTGATCACCCCGACCCAGCGGCTAGTGGAGACCAACGGCGTGACGTTGCGCGTGACCGAGGCCGGTGACCGCGGCGCGCCCGTCGTCGTGCTCGCGCACGGCTTTCCGGAACTCGCGTTTTCGTGGCGTCATCAGATCCCGGCGTTGGCCGCTGCCGGGTATCACGTGCTGGCCCCCGATCAGCGTGGCTACGGCGGTTCGTCGGCCCCGTCGGAGATCGAGGACTACGACGTCGTGCACCTGACCGGCGACGTCGCAGGACTGCTCGACGACGTGGGTGCGGAGACGGCGGTGGTCGTCGGCCACGACTGGGGTTCGGTGGTGGCCACCAACTTTCCACTGCTGCATCCGGATCGCGTGTCGGCGTGCGTTGCCATCAGCGTGCCCCCGATCCCCCGCCCCGCGGTGCGGCCGACGGACGCCTGGCGCAGCGCCTTCGGCGACAACTTCTTCTACATCCTGTACTTCCAGGAACCGGGGCCTGCCGACGCCGAACTCTCCGCCGACCCGGCCCGCACCATGCGCAGGCTGATGGGCGGCATGCGGTCCGCCGACAGCACGAACGTCTTCCTGGAGATGGCGACGCCTGGTCCGGCGGGTTTCGTCGAGCGGTTGCCGGAACCGGACGGCCGCCCCGACTGGATCACCCCCGACGAGGTCGACCACTACGTCGCCGAGTTCACCAGGACGGGATTCACCGGACCGCTGAATTGGTATCGCAACTTCGACAGGAATTGGGAGCTGACGGAGACCACTCCGTCGCCGACGATCGCCGTGCCCACCCTGTTCATCGGCGGCACCGCGGATCCGGCGCTGGAGATGACGCCCCGCGACCGCGTCCGCGACGTGGTGTCGGGACCGTACCGGGAGGTGCTCGTCGACGGCGCAGGTCACTGGCTGCAACAGGAACGCCCCGCCGAGGTCAACGCCGCGCTGCTGGAGTTCCTGGGCACCGTCTGAGTGAGCGGTAGGGTGCGTGCCATGCCGAAGCCTCTGACTCGACTCCTCCTGCTCGCCGGAGCGGCGCTGACCGCCGTCGCAGTCGTCGGGTGCGATTCCACCGCGGCTCCCGCAGCGGTTCCAGGGACGGCCGCGCCCCGCCAGGTCACCGTGATCGGCGAGGGCAAGGTCGACGGCACGCCGGACACGCTGACGATCAGCCTTTCGATCGCCGCGACGGCGCCGGACGCGATCGGCGCGTCCAATCAGACGAGCAGCCGGGCCAACGCGGTCACCGACGCGCTCGTCGGTCAGGGCGTCGACCGCAAGGACATCAGCACGACGACGGTGACGCTGCAGCCGCAGTACGGCTCCAACGGCACCTCCATCGTCGGCTACCAGTCGAGCAACTCGATCGACGTGAAGGTCCGCAAGATCGACACCGGACCCCAGATCTTGGCCGCCGTCACCACCACCGGGGGTGACGCCACCCGGATCAACTCGGTGGCGTACTCGATCGAGGACGACTCGCAGTTGGTCAAGGATGCCCGGAGCAGGGCCTTCGACGACGCCAAGAGCCGGGCCAAGCAGTACGCGGAGCTCTCCGGCCTCGACCTCGGCAAGGTGCTCTCCATCTCGGAGACCGGTGGCGTGACTCCGCCGCCACCGCCGTCGCCGATTCGCTACGACGTGGCCGCCGAGGCCGCGCCGATGTCACCGGGCCAGCAGACAGTCGGCTTCGCCGTCACGGTCGTCTGGGAATTGGGCTAGACAGCCTTTCAGACCACCGCCGCGATGTGCACCGGGATGCCGTTGAGGACCGCGGTGCCCGACAGCGGGTCGACGGTCAGCCCGTCGTTGAGCTGGTTGACGTTTACCCCCGGTTGTCCGGTCGCCACCGATTGCGCGGTGCCACCGAGGTCGTGACCCCACCCGTGCGGAAGGGACACCACCCCGCGTCGGATGCGGTCGGTGAGCTCGACCGCGACGACCAGCTCGCCGCCGGGGCCCTTCACCCTCGCCTCGTCGACGAGGCCCAGCTCATCGGCGTCGTCGGGGTGAATCTGCAGAGTGCAGCGGTTCGTTCCGCCTGCCAGCGCGGGCAGGTTGTGCATCCAGCTGTTGTTCGAACGCAGGTGCCGTCGGCCGATCAGCACGTAACCGTCGAGGCAGTTCGACGACACCGACGCACGAAGCCGTTCGGCGTCGGCGACGAGCAGGGCTGGCGCCAGGTCGACCTTGCCCGTCGGGGTGCGCAGCACCTCGGTCAGGCGCGGACGCAGCGGCCCGAGGTCGACGCCGTGGGGGGCGTCCTTGAGTGCCTGGAGGGTCAGACCGTCGGGGTTCGCGCCGAAGCCGTCGCCGTAGGGGCCGAGCCGCAGCATCATGTCGAGCCGACGCTCGTAACCCGGTCCCGGCGGCAGCATCGCCGTCAGCTCGTCGACCGAGCGTCCCGCGACCGGTGAGGTGGGGTCGGCGACCTCCTTGCCAAGCGTCGCGGCGATCACCTGCTCGTCGACCAGCGCCGGGTCGGCGTCGGGCCCGAGGCCGGCGATCGTCAGCGCCAGCCGGGACAGGATCTCCGGCTCCCCGGGTTGGCCGTCGTCGAGCGGCAGCACGGGCGGCGAGTAACGGGCGTTGTTGCGCACCGCCGCGTTGGCCAGCGCGATGTCGTAGTGGGCGCTGCGCGAGGGCGGCGGCGGGGGCAGGATGACGTCGGCGTGGCGGGTCGTCTCGTTGAGGTACGGGTCGACGCTGAGCATGAAGTCCACGCCATCGAGGGCCCGGCTCAACCGGGCTCCGTCGGGGGCGGACAGCACCGGGTTGCCCGCGACGGTGACGACGGCCTTCACCTGGCCCTCCCCCGGAGTCTCCAGCTCCTCCGACAGCGCCGTCACCGGCAGCTCCGAGAGCACTTCGGGGAACCCCGAGACCCGGCTGTGCCAGCGTCCCACCAGGAATCCGCGGCCGGGGCGCGGCGGTCGGGACGCCGGGCCGACGGGTGACTGGGGGAACATCACCCCGCCGGGCCGGTCCAGGTTGCCCGTCAAGACGTTGAGCACGTCGACCAACCAGCTTCCGACGGTGCCGAACTCGACGGTCGAGGTGCCCATCCGGCCGTACACGGCGGCGACGGGGGCGGCGGCGATCTCCCTGGCGACGGCCCGAATCTCCTGCGCCGCGACGCCGCAGTGGTCGGCGACGTGCTCGGGTGCGAATTCCCGTGCCAGCGCCTGTAATTGGTCGACGCCGTCGACGAGATCGGTGAGATGCGCGAGGTCGACGAGGTCCTCGTCGAACAGGGTGTGCACCATGGCGAACAGCAGCGCGGCGTCCGTTCCTGGCCGGGGCGCGACGTGCCGGTCGGCCAACTCGGCGGTGCGGGTCCGCGCCGGGTCGACCACCGTCAGCCGGCCGCCGCGCTTCTTCAGCGCCTTGAGCTTGCCGCCGAAGTCGGCGGCGGTCGCCAGGCTGCCGTTGGACACCAGCGGGTTGGCGCCGATGACGACCAGGTGCTCGGCGCGGTCGAGGTCGGGCACCGTGAACGCCATCGGGTTGCCGAACATCAGCCCGAGCGCGACGTGCTTGGGCATCTGGTCGAGGGTGCTGGCCGAGTACACCTGTCGGGTACCGAGACCCCGGATGATCAGCGGGACGTACAGCGATCCGGCGATGGTGTGGGCGTTCGGATTGCCCGCGTACACCGCGACCGACGACCCGCCGTGCTCGGCGAGCACGGCGCCAAGTCCGGCCGCGGCCGCCGCGAAGGCCTCGTCCCAGCCGACCTCGACCAGTTCGCCGTCACGGCGAATCAGCGGACGGGTCAACCGATCCGGATCGCCGTCCAGTTCGCCGAAACTTGCCCCCTTGGGGCAGATGAAGCCCGCGCTGAACACGTCCTCGCGATCACCGCGGGCCGCGACCACCCGAAGCGCGGTGTCGTCGACCTCAAGGGTGAGCCCGCAGGTGGCTTCGCAGAACGGGCAGATCCTCAGCGCGGTGCGGGTGTCGACCATCCCTGCATTGTGCGCCGCGAACGCTAGGGCGTCTCGTAGACCTTCGGATCCAGAAGGCCGATGTACGGCAGGTCGCGGTAGCGCTCCGCGTAGTCGAGGCCGTAGCCGACCACGAACTCGTTGGGGATGTCGAAGCCGCACCAGTCGATGTCCAGGTCGACCCGGACGGCGTCGGGTTTGCGCAGCAGCGTGCAGACCTTCAGCGACCGAGGATGCCTGGTGGCGAGATTGCGCAGCAGCCACTTGAGCGTGAGCCCGGAGTCGACGATGTCCTCGACGATGAGCACGTCACGGTCGTTGATGTCGCGGTCGAGGTCCTTGAGGATGCGCACCACGCCCGAGG
>Ga0209051_1003291_pt1 | contig 10715 bp, 11 predicted proteins | sample AraplaCvi_mMS_r2_2_FD_184286 | JGI IMG/M metagenome (GOLD analysis project Ga0209051, IMG submission 184286) | Arabidopsis root microbial communities from North Carolina, USA - plate scrape MF_Cvi_mMS_r2 (SPAdes) (version 2) | ecosystem: Host-associated > Plants > Roots > Endosphere | place... | reverse complement strand
CGCGCCGCTCTACCTCGTCGGTTCGGTGGTGATCTCGTACTTCGCAGCGATCGGCGTCGGCGTGCTGGCCTTCCAATTCGGCCTCGGTCAGCAGCTGCACTGGAGCGTGCCGCCGTTGGCGTTCGTGGTGCTCGTCGCGGTGGGCGCCGACTACAACATGCTGTTCGTGTCGCGAATGCGCGAGGAGTCCGAGCGCAGCGTGCGCTACGGAATCATCCGAACACTGCGGTCGACGGGCGGCGTGATCACCGCCGCGGGCCTGATCTTCGCCGCGTCGATGGCGGGCCTGCTTTTCTCCAGCATCGGCATCGTCGTGCAGAGCGGTTTCGTGATCGGGGTCGGCATCCTCCTGGACACCTTCGTGGTGCGAACCATCACGGTTCCGGCCATCGCGGCGCTGGTCGGACGGGCAAATTGGTGGCCGTCACGCGTAGGCCGGCGGGAGCCCACGCCGAGTGCGCCGACGGCCGTGGCGGGATGAGCGAGTGATCATGATGTGTGTGACACTGGGGGTGAGCGGAGTCATGAGCAGGTACGAACACGCTCGAATTCGACGACTGAGTACGGAATCATCGTGATGTCTACACCCCAATCATCGATTCTCTCCATGCTTCACGGGCGGGCCAGCATGCGCCCGGACGACGTGGCGATGACCTTCACCGACTACGCATCGGACCCGTCGGGTGTTCGCGAGAGCCTCACGTGGTCGCAGCTGTCCCGCCGGACGACCAACGTCGCCGACGAGCTCGGCCAGCACGCGTCGGTCGGCGACCGGGCGGTGATTCTGGCGCCGCAGAATCTGGACTACGTCACGGCCTTCCTCGGTTCGATGCAGGCCGGGCTGATCGCCGTCCCGTTGCCGCTGCCGCACCGAGGTTCGACCCACGAGCGGGTGAGCACCGTCTTCGAGGACACGTCGCCGGCCGTCGTCCTGACCACGTCCGGGGTTGCCGCCGACGTCGGCGACTACGTCGACCAGTCACGCCTGGACACGGCACCCAAGCTCCTCGAAGTCGACGGGATACCGCTGGACGCGTCGGGTGCGGCGATCGCGCAGCCGGCCGAATTGCCGGGCACCGCCTACCTGCAGTACAGCTCCGGTTCGACGCGGCAGCCGACCGGCGTCGTCCTGACGCACCGCAACCTGTCGGTGAACTTCGAGCAGTTGATGCGAATCTTCTTCGCCGACAAGCCAGCTCCGTCGGACATGACGATGGTGTCGTGGCTGCCCTTCTATCACGACATGGGATTGGTGCTGGGAATCTGCGCACCGATCCTCGGTGGTTTCCGCGCCGAGCTGTCGAGCCCGGTGTCGTTCCTCGAAAAGCCGTCGCGGTGGGTGCGCGCGCTTGCGGAGAGCCGTCATGCCTTCTCGGCTGCGCCCAACTTCGCCTTCGACATGGCGGCCCGCAAGACCGCCGACGCCGACCTTGCCGGCCTCGACCTCGGTCAGGTGCGGGGCGTCATCAGCGGTGCCGAGCGCGTCGAACCGGCCACGTTGCGCCGCTTCGTCGACCGGTTCGCGCACTTCAACTTTCGCGACGACATGATGCGTCCGGCCTATGGCTTGGCGGAGGCCACGGTCTTCGTGGCCGGCGGCACCTGGAGCGATTCGGCGCCCGAGGCCCGCTTCGACGTCGACGAGCTGAGCGCGGGCCGGGTCCGGCGCTGCGGAGCAGGCAAGGGCACGGTGCTGGTGAGGTACCGAGTGCCGCAGTCGCCGCTGGTGCGGATCGTCGAGGGCGAGACGAAGCGCGAATGCCCGACGGACGTGATCGGCGAGATTTGGGTGCACGGCGAGAACGTCGCCGAGGGCTACTGGAACAAGCCGCCGCAGGAGCACGCGGGCTTCGGTGCGGCCCTCGTCGACCCGTCCGCGGGGACGCCGGAGGCACCGTGGTTGCGCACCGGTGACCTCGGGTTCGTCCACGAGGGCGAGCTGTTCATCGTCGGCCGCATCAAGGATCTGCTCATCGTCCGGGGACGCAATCACTATCCCGAGGACATCGAGGTCACGGTGCAGGAAATCACCGGCGGCCGGGTCGCCGCGCTGGCCGTTCCGGTCGACGGCACCGAGGATCTGGTCACCGTCATCGAGCTCAAGACGCGCGTCGACCTGAACGGCGACGCCGCGCAGTGGCTCAGCGGCGTCAAGAGCGACGTCACCTCTGCCGTCTCCAAGGCGCACGGGCTGAACGTCGCCGATCTCGTCCTGGTGCAGCCGGGGTCGATTCCCACCACGACGAGCGGCAAGATTCGCCGCGCCGCCTGCGCCGAGCAGTACCGGCAGGACCAGTTCGTCCGGTTGGACGCCTAGTGAGCGCCGAATCCAAGACACACGCGACGTTCGACTCGGACGCGTCACCGAGCAAGGGAGTGGGAATGCGGAGAGTCGTAGCATCGGTCACCGTTTTGGTAACCGTCGGTGCCGCAGGGTGTTTCGGTGCCGGTAGTGCTGCGGCCGACGATCCACGGCTTCCCCCGCCGCCCAACCCGGCGGCCAACGGAACCCCGCCTCCGCTGGGGACGCCTGGCCGCGCCTACGCCCTCGGCGGCGCACACGTGCTGGGCATTCCGTACGACGAATACATCATGCGGACGGGTGCCGACTGGTTCCCCGGCCTCGACCGACAGATCGTCGACTACCCGGCCGGCCAGGTGCAGGGCCACACGCTGGAACGACTCTTCCCGGGCATCGGTCGTCTCGAGCAGAACTTCCCCGGCCTCGGCATCGACGGTCCCAGCGTCGGCGAGTCGGTGGACATCGGAACGCCCAACGTGATCAACGCGATCAACGCGGGCGGTCAGGGCACGGCGATCGGGCTGTCCGAGGGCGCGATGGTGCTCAACGACGTGCAGAACAAGCTGGCGTACGACCCGGCCGCTCCGCCCCCGGACAAGCTGAGCTTCGCGATGTACGGCGACCCCGTCGGCAAGCACGCCTTCGGTGAGAGCTTCCTGACACAGATGTTCCCCGTCGGCAGCGTGGTGCCGTCGCTCGACTACCGCATCCCGGCCCGCGTCGACAGCCAGTACGACACATACCAATTCGTCTCCGCGTACGACAGCATCGCCGACTGGCCGGATCGACCGGACAACTGGATGAGCGTCGCCAACGCGATCGTGGGTCTGGCGACCGGTCACACCGCGGTGGCCTTCACCAACCCCAGCATGGTCCCGGCGAAGAACATCGTCACGACGGTGAACTCCAGGGGCGCCAAGAACACCACGATCATGATTCCCGAACAGCACCTCCCGTTGGTGCTGCCGTTCAAGTACCTCGGGGTGCCGACGGAGACGCTGAACCGGCTCGACGCGGTGCTGCAGCCCGACGTGGACGCGGGGTACTCACGCAACGACGATCCGGCCACCGCCCCCATCACGGTCGACCCGGTGCACGGCTACGACCCCGCCGAGGTCACCGCGCCTGCCACCAAGGCGGCGTTCGGCGGCGGCTCCGATCCGTTGTCGCAGCTGCTGGCCGGACTGAACTACGTGACGAGCCACCAGCCGAAACCGTAGGCGTCACGAGGTAATCAGCCCGACGGTGACGAGGATGGCTCCGAGCACGCCAAGCGTGGCAGCCACCTCGCGCCGTCGGCGTGACCGCACCCATTCGTTGAGAGCCGTCATCGCCGCCAGCGTGCGTCGAGGCTTGACGAGATACGCGACCAGTGGTATCTCGACGAGCATGAACGCCACGACCTGAAAGAGCATCAGCGCGGCGACTTGCACCGCGGCCCCGTGCCCCGAGGCCAAGATGACGGCCAGCACGGCCAAGAAGTCGACCGACGGCAGCGCGATCGCCAACCCGGCTACGGCGGCGACCCACAGCGAGGCGGTCTGGGTGGCCCAGGTGCCCAGCTTCGACATCCAGCCCGGCTCCTTGTCGGCGGCCGCGGGCCGAAGCACCAGGTAGAGGGCCGCCGCCAGGGCCAACGCGCCGATCGCCAGCTGTACCTTCGGCAAGGTGAAGTGGTCGGACTCCATCAGGTGCCGACGGAGGACGAACAGCACCACCACCCCGACCGTCGTGCCCATCACGAAACCGCCGCACAGGAACACGAGCAGTTGCAGTTGCGGTCGCGGCCGGTTGAGCATCAGCACGGCCATGCCGATGCGGAACGGTTCCAGGCCGATGGCAACCGCCATCAGCAGAAGTGTCATCCACATGAGGAGTCGCTGGTCGTCGCCTAGGCGTCCGGGCCGACGGTGCGGTCCGGCGACGCAGACGGCGTGAGCATGGCGTCACGTTACCGTCCTGGCGCCTGCCGTTCGTGAATCTGGCGACGGGACCGCGGCGTGTGGCGTCGGGGGATTCACGAACGCTGGCCCGGCGCCGCGACCCTTGCGTTCACGCAGATCCTGTCCCTGGCGGCAGCGAGCCGAAGCGGACATCATCGAATGGTGACGTCCGTGCCAACCATGCTGCCCGCCGCACGTCGTCGTGGCGGCCATCCATCCATCCGTGTGAAGATGGAGATCAAATGACCGGTACCGATCTGAGCCCGACCTCGCTGCGCGAGGCCTTTGGCCACTTCCCGACGGGTGTCATCGCCATCGCCGCGGAAGTCGACGGCGTCCGGGTGGGCTTGGCGGCAAGCACGTTCGTGCCGGTGTCCCTCGATCCGCCGTTGGTGTCGTTCTGCGTGCAGAACACGTCGACGACGTGGCCCAAGCTCAAGGATCTGCCGTTCCTCGGCATCAGCGTGCTCGGCGAGGCTCACGACGCCGCCGCCAAGACCCTGGCCGCGAAGACGGGTGACCGTTTCGCAGGACTGGACACCAAGTCGACCGAGCGCGGCGCGCTGTTCATCCACGGCACCAGCGTCTGGCTGGAGAGCGCCATCGAACAGGAAGTCCTGGCCGGCGATCACACCATCGTCGTGCTGCGGGTGCACGACATCACGATCCACGACGGTGTCGCACCGATCGTGTTCCACCGGAGTGCGTTCCGCCGCCTCGGCAACTAGCTCTCCACGGGGTCGAGATTGGCGTCACGCAGAGAAGGTGCGAGTGCGTGCCTGCGTGACGTCAATCTCGCGGGCCCGCTACGGGCGAGCAGCCAACTCGTCGCGGTAGCCCGCTACACGCTGGTCCAACTCGGCGGCGTCGTCGGGCCTGCCCTCCTTGCGAGCCAGCTCGGCGCGCACCGTCAGTTCGCGGATCGCGGTGCGAATGTCGTTGACGCTCTTGGTCTCACCTGCACGCATACGGTTCGCCTTCCTCGTTGAAGGTTGGGTTTCGGCTGTTTTCGAGCCTACGCCGCTACCGCCGGCTCGGGCCGAATCTCCCGCTACCGCCGGAACAGTTTGTTTCCGAGCCACACGACCGGGTCGTACTTGCGATCGGCGACGCGTTCCTTCATGGGGATGAGGGCGTTGTCGGTGATCTTGATGTGTTCGGGGCAGACCTCGGTGCAGCACTTGGTGATGTTGCAGTAGCCGAGGCCGAACTCCTCCTGCGCCATGTCCTTGCGGTCGACGGTGTCCAGCGGGTGCATGTCTAGCTCGGCGATCCGCATGTGATAGCGCGGACCGGCGAAGTTCTCCTTGTTCTCCTCGTGGTCGCGCACCACGTGGCAGACGTTCTGGCACAGGAAGCACTCGATGCACTTGCGGAATTCCTGGCTGCGGTTCACGTCCTCCTGCTGCATCCGGTACTCGCCCGGCTGCAGGTCCTTCGGCGGCGTGAACGACGGGATCTGGCGTGCCTTCTCGTAGTTGAAGGACACGTCGGTCACCAGATCGCGCATGACGGGGAAGGTCCGCAGCGGGGTCACGGTGACCGTTTCGTCCTCCCCGAAGGTGGACATGCGCGTCATGCACATCAGCCGGGGACGGCCGTTGACCTCGGCCGAGCACGACCCGCACTTGCCCGCCTTGCAGTTCCAGCGCACCGCGAGGTCGTTGGCCTGGGTGGCCTGCAGCCGGTGGATGATGTCGAGCACCACCTCGCCCTCGTTGACCTCGACGGTGTAGTCCTTCAGTTCACCGCCGGTGTCGTCGCCGCGCCACACCCGCATGCTCGCTTCATAGGCAGCCATGTCAGCCCTTCCGTTCCGGGTGCTCGGTCAATTCGGCGTCGGTGTAGTACTTCTCGAGTTCGGAGAGCTCGAAGACCTCGAGCAGATCCGGCCGCATGGGCACCTGTTCCTCGGCTTCGACGGTGACGCGGGGGACCATCGCATCGGCGGTCGCCGCCTCCGTCGTCCGGCACACCAACAGCGTGTTGCGCCACTTGGAGTCCATCGCCGGATGGTCGTCGCGGGTGTGCCCGCCGCGGCTCTCGGTCCGCTGCAGTGCGGCCTTGGCCACGCACTCGCTGACCAGCAGCATGTTGCGCATGTCGATCGCGAGGTGCCAGCCCGGGTTGTAGACCCGCCCGCCCTCGACGGCGACGTTCTGCAGTCTGCCCCTGAGCTCGTCGAGCTTTTCCAGCGCCTCGTGGATCTCGTCTTCCTTGCGGATGATGCCGACGAGGTCGTTCATCGACTGCTGCAGCTCGGCGTGGAGCGTGTACGGGTTCTCGGGATTCTCGTGCGGCTCGTACGGCGCCAACGCCATCTTTTCGGCCTCGTCGAGGGAGTCCTGTGAGATCTTCGGCCGTTCGTCCAGCGCGCGGACGTAGTCGGCCGCCCCGAGCCCGGCCCGCCGCCCGAACACCAGCAGGTCGCTCAGCGAGTTGCCGCCGAGCCGGTTGGACCCGTGCATGCCACCCGAGCACTCGCCCGCGGCGAACAGGCCGGGAGTGGCCGCCCCGCCGGTGTCGGGGTCGACCTCGATGCCGCCCATGACGTAGTGGCAGGTGGGGCCGACCTCCATCTCGTCCTTGGTGATGTCGACCTCCGCCAGCTCGATGAACTGGTGGTACATCGAGGGCAGCCGACGCTTGATCTCCTCGGTCGGCATGCGGGAGGCGATGTCGAGGTAGACGCCGCCGTGCGGCGTGCCGCGGCCGGCCTTGACCTCGGCCACGATCGCGCGGGCCACCTCGTCGCGGGGGAGCAGGTCAGGGGTGCGCCGGGCGGAGTCGTTGTCCTTGAGCCACTGGTCGGCTTCTTCCTCGGTCTCGGCGTACTGGCCCTTGAACACCGGGGGGATGTAGTCGAACATGAAGCGCTTGCCCTCGGAGTTCTTCAGCACCCCGCCGTCGCCGCGGACGCCCTCGGTGACGAGGATGCCCTTCACCGACAGTGGCCAGACCATCCCGGTCGGGTGGAACTGGATGAACTCCATGTTGATCAGCGCCGACCCCGCACGCAGGGCCAGGGCGTGGCCGTCGCCGGTGTACTCCCACGAGTTGGACGACACCTTGAACGACTTGCCGATGCCGCCGGTCGCCAGCACGACTGCCGGCGCTTCGAACAGGATGAAGTTGCCGGTCTCGCGCCAGTAGCCGAAGGCGCCGGCGATCCTCCCGGTGGGTTTGTCCGAATCGGGCTCCGCGCTGGCGTTCTCCCTCGGTCCCTTGTCGAGGATGAGGTCGGTGATGGAGCACTCGTGGAAGACCTTGATCCGGGCTTCGTAGTCGCCGAGTTCGCGGAAGTCCTCCTGCTGCAGTGAGACGATCTTCTGCTGCAGGGTGCGGATGATCTCCAGGCCGGTGCGGTCGCCGACGTGTGCCAACCGCGGGTAGGTGTGCCCGCCGAAGTTGCGCTGGCTGATCTTGCCGTCCTTGGTGCGGTCGAACAGTGCACCGTAGGTCTCCAGTTCCCACACCCGGTCGGGGGCCTCCTGCGCGTGCAGCTCGGCCATCCGCCAGTTGTTGAGGAACTTGCCGCCGCGCATCGTGTCGCCGAAGTGCGTCTGCCAGGAGTCCTTGGAGTTGACGTTGCGCATCGCCGCGGCACACCCGCCCTCGGCCATCACGGTGTGCGCCTTGCCAAACAGCGACTTGGTGACCACGGCGACGCGCTGGCCGCGTTCGCGGGCCTCGATCACCGCTCGCAGTCCTGCCCCGCCGGCGCCGATGACGACCACGTCGTATTCGTGCCGTTCGAGTTCACCCATGAATTCGTACCCCTACGTCGTGAATTGTCTTGTCGGCCAAGGAATCAGCCGATGAATCTGAGGTCGGAGATGGTTCCGCTGGCGACCAGCATCACGTAGAAGTCGGTGAGCATCAGGGTGCCGAGCGTGACCCACGCGTACAGTTTGTGCCTGGTGTTGAGCCTGCTCACCTGGCCCCACAGCCAGTACCGCACCGGGTGCTTGGAGAAGTGCTTGAGCCGTCCGCCGACGACGTGGCGGCAAGAGTGGCAGGACAGCGTGTAGATCCACAGCATCACCACGTTGACGACGAGAATGACGTTGCCCAAGCCGAATCCGAAGCCGCTAGGGGAGTGGAACGCCTCGATGGCGTCGTAGGTGTTGATCACCGAGATGATCCCGGCGATGTAGAAGAAGTACCGGTGGGTGTTCTGGATGATCAGCGGGAGCCGCGTCTCGCCGGTGTACTTGGCGTGCGGCTCGGCCACGGCACAGGCGGTGGGAGACTGCCACACCGACCGGTAATAGGCGCCGCGGTAGTAGTAGCAGGTCAGCCGGAACAGCAGCAGGAACGGCAGCGACGCCGCCGCGTACGGCAGCCACCACACGTCGGGAAGGAACTGGCCGAAGTGGCTGGCCTCCGGAACGCAGCCGGTGCTGATGCACGGTGAGTAGAACGGCGTCAGGTAGTGGTAGTGGGCGACGTAGTAGTTGTTCTGCATGAACGCCCGCACCGTCGCGTAGATCACGAACGCGGCAAAGCCGAGATCGGTGATCAGCGGCGACTTCCACCACGCGTCCGTGCGGAGCGTGCGTTGCGAGATTCGCGCTCGTGTCGGCGAGAAGACCCCGGTGCCGCTGGAATCGCTGCGGTCGGCGGTGGGTGCGCTCACGGGGTGTGCCTCACTTCATCTTTGAAATGTGTCTCGGTGCGCTGGCGGGTCAGTCGAACGGCGACGGGCTGATCGGACCTTCGTCGTCGACGTCTTGCCAGAAGTCGCTGGCGTACTGCGTGTCGGGGATGCCGATCTTCTCGGCAGCGTGGTGGTGATGGGTTACCCCGCGAACGAGGTTCAATTCGTCGGCATCGATGTCGAGCCGGTCGATGTCGTTTTGAATGCGTTCGGCGTCGTTGACGATGCGTCGCATCGCCGCGCTGTCGCCGTAACGTGATGCCAGTGACGACACGCAGCGGCGAAGGTCTCCGATCAGCAGGTGCAGCTGGTCGAGTTCGGTGGTTGTGGACAACGGAGTTGACCTCCTCGGGCTGAAGGGTGTCACGGATCACAGTACGACAATTGATGTTAGTCACTCTCGGAGTTCAGAGTGAGACAGGTCACGTCGAAGAGTGAAGGGTTGGCAAATGTCCAAAGAGGTTCTGCAGGAGCGCGCGACGTTGTTGAAGGCTCTGCACGTCGCGGGTGACCCGGTGATTCTGCCGACGGTGTGGGACGCCTGGTCGGCCAAGCTCGCGGTCGACGCCGGGTTCAGGGCACTGACGGTCGGAAGTCATCCGGTGGCCGATTCGGTGGGCAAGGCGGACGGGGAGGGCATGTCCTTCGACGATCTGACCGCCCGGGCCGCGCAGATCACCGGTGCGGTCGACGTGCCGGTGTCGGTGGACGCCGAGTCCGGCTACGGCGAGTCGGCGCAACGGCTGATCGACGGGTTGTTGGAGGCCGGCGCGGTGGGCCTCAACGTCGAGGACACCGTGCACAAGGAGGGCAAGCGACTGCGCTCGCCGGAGGAACACGCCGAGCTGATCGGCGCTCTTCGCGCGGCATCGGACGCGGCGGGCGTGCACGTGGTGATCAACGCGCGCACCGACCTGTTCATCCGCAAGGACGGCGACGATTCCGATCGCGTCGACCGCGCCATCGCCCGGATGAAGCTGGCGGCGGACGCGGGTGCCGACAGCCTGTACCCCGTCGGGCGCCACGACGACGACACCATGCGACGGCTGACGTCCGAGCTGCCCTTGCCGGTGAACGCCATTGCGCTGCCAGACACCGACGACCCGGCGTCGTTCGGTCCGCTTGGCGTGGGCCGCATCAGCTTCGGGCCGTACTTTCAGCGGGTGCTGTCCGGGCATGCGGAGGCGTTGCTCGCGCGCTGGAAGTAGCCGCTCCTCCACGAGACACAAGCGTTGGCGCGTCACACGGCGTGTCGTCGCCAAGGCTTATGTCTCGCGGTTCGTGAGCCGTGTTCACCGGCTATTCGCCTGGCGGACCTACGATCTGCGTCCGTGGACGAGCATCCGGGCGCGGTCTGGGCGGCCGGTGCGGCTGCCGTGGCATTGCTCGCCGTGCTGGTGGTGGCGGTGATCCGCATGTCGGACTCGACGGGCGCCCCGGTCGTCGGTCCACCCGCTCCGTCCCCTGACGCCACGTCGGCTTCGGCGTACACGACGTCCTCGTCGTCGACCAGTTACGGCGTGCCGAGCGTCCAGACCAGCGAGGACACCGGAGCCCCGGTGACCGACGCTCCCACGACGGCCCTGCCGACCGCCGACGAGTCGACCGAGACGCCGACGACCACCGCAAACCCGTACGGGACGACGACCCCGACCAACGCTGGTCACGTCTGAGTGCTCACAACCCAGGGACGGCCCGGGTGAGCACACCGTGACGGGCGCTTCACGCGACGCGACATGATGGCAATGTCGGCTCCCTAGCGTGGCGCCATGGGTTCGCAGAAGCGTGTCGTCGTCGTCGGGCACGGCAT
>Ga0209051_1003290_pt1 | contig 10718 bp, 12 predicted proteins | sample AraplaCvi_mMS_r2_2_FD_184286 | JGI IMG/M metagenome (GOLD analysis project Ga0209051, IMG submission 184286) | Arabidopsis root microbial communities from North Carolina, USA - plate scrape MF_Cvi_mMS_r2 (SPAdes) (version 2) | ecosystem: Host-associated > Plants > Roots > Endosphere | place... | reverse complement strand
CCCCGCCAGCGACCCGCCAGCGACACGCCTGCCCAAGATGCCTTCGTCGGGCGGCTGCTGCCGTGGTTCGACGGGCATGGCCGGCATGACCTGCCGTGGCAGCATCCGCGCACGCCGTACCGGGTGTGGCTGTCGGAAATCATGCTGCAGCAGACCCAGGTCGCCACGGTCATTCCGTACTTCCTCAAATTCCTGACCGTGTTCCCCACCCTGCCCGACCTCGCCGCCGCCAGCAACGACGCGGTGATGGCGCAGTGGGCGGGGCTGGGCTACTACGCCCGCGCGCGCAACCTGCATGCCGCCGCGCAACGGTGTGTCGAACTGCACGGCGGCGACCTGCCACGTGACGTCGATGCACTGCATGCACTGCCGGGCATCGGCCGCAGCACCGCCGGGGCGATCCTCAGCCAGGCCTGGAACGACCGCTTCGCGATCCTTGATGGCAACGTCAAGCGCGTGCTCACCCGCTATCACGGCATCGAGGGGTTCCCCGGCCTGCCGGCGGTGGAGAAAGTGCTGTGGGCGCTGGCGCAGGATCACGTGGAGCATGTGCCGGACCGGCGCCTGGCCGATTACACCCAGGCGCAGATGGACCTGGGCGCCACGATCTGTACCCGCAGCCGGCCCGCCTGCGCGATCTGCCCACTGCAGGACGACTGCGTGGCGCGCCGCGAAGGCCGCACCGACCAGCTGCCCACGCCGAAGCCCAGCAAGGTGCTGCCCGAGCGGGAAGCGGTGGCGCTGCTGCTGCGCGATGCGCAGGGGCGTGTGCTGCTGCAGAAGCGGCCGGACACCGGCATCTGGGCACAGCTGTGGACGCTGCCGCAGGCCGACAGCGGCAGTGCACTGCAGGACTGGTTCGACGTGCATGTGCTCGGTTCGCTGGAGGACGCCGAGGAACTGCCGGTGCTCCTGCACACCTTCAGCCACTATCGCCTGCACCTGCAGATCCTGGCGCGGCGGGTTGACGGCCTGCGCCAGGCACCGCCCGGGCTGCGCTGGGTGTCGGCGCAGGAGCTGCCTGCGCTGGGCCTGCCGGCCCCGATCCGCAAGCTGCTCGAGACCGGCAGCCCGCCGCCGCTGCCGCCCGCACGCCGTAAACTACGCGCTGCAACGACTTGACCATCGAGTAGCCCATGCCCCGCACCGTTTTCTGCCAGTACGAACAACGCGACACAGAAGGGCTCGACTTCGTGCCCTATCCCGGCGCGCTGGGCCAGCGCATCTTCAACGAGATCGGCAAGAGTGCCTGGTCCAAGTGGCTGGCCCACCAGACCATGCTGATCAACGAAAACCGGCTCTCGCCCCGCGACCCGAAGCATCGCGCGTTCCTGGAAGAAGAGCTGGTGAAGTACCTCTTCAGCGGTGGCGCCGAGACGCCGGCCGGCTACGTGCCCGAGGCCTGACAACCGTGGGTAGCGCACGACCGTTGGTCGTGCGACCGTGGGTCGTGCGACCGACCTATTCCACCGGCGGCGTCTGCCCTGCTTCGCGGTCCTGGACCTGCGCCTGGCGCATTTCCTGTTCCGACGCGCGCAGCGCCTTGACGTCCAGCCTGCGGATGCTGCCGATGAAGCACGGCACCGTCGGGCCGCTGTTGGGGTCGCGCACCAGCACCCGGTCGAAGCGCGACGACACCTGGCCGGACTGGCTGGTCAGCCCGATTGCGGTGGCATAGCTGAGGCCGTAGCACGGGCCGCGCAGTTCGATCAGGTAGGCCTCGCTCGGACGCGTCCAGACCGCCAGCGCGCTGTCGCCCAGTTCGGTCCATCCGTTGAGCGAGCCGAAGTACTGCATCGATTGCTGCGGCGGACCGGCATGGGCGCGGTACAGCGCCAGGCGCTCGGCACTGGTCAGGCGGCCGGTGGCGCAACCGGACAGCAGCATGCCCAGGGCAATCAAGGCGATCAGGCGTTTCATGGCACCTCCAGGCGGTCGATATGCCGATGATGGACCGGCCGGGGCGCGGCCGCTGCCCCGCCCCGCCAGCCGTTCAGCCGCCAGCTCAGACCTGGTCGTGGGCCAGGGCGTGCAGGCGACCTTCGCGCAGTTCCAGTACCCGGTCCAGCTTGCGCGCCAGGCTGCGGTCGTGGGTCACCAGCACCAGGCTGGTGTGGTGCGCCCGATTCAGCTCAAGCATCAGTTCGAACACGGTCGCAGCGGTCTTGTCGTCCAGGTTGCCGGTCGGCTCGTCGCCGAGCACGCAGGCCGGGCGGTTGACCAGCGCGCGCGCCACCGCGGCACGCTGGCGCTCGCCACCGGACAGTTCGCCCGGCTTGTGCTCCAGGCGGTGGCCCAGGCCCACCGATTCCAGCAGCGCCTGCGCGCGGCCCCGGGCGTCGGGCACGGCGTCACCGCCCAGCAGCACCGGCATCATCACGTTTTACAGCGCGGTGAACTCGGGCAGCAGGTGGTGGAACTGGTACACGAAGCCCAGCGCGCGGTTGCGCAGGCGGCCACGCTGCCCATCGGACAGCGCCGACATCTGGTTGCCGGCCACGAACACTTCGCCGGCGGTGGGCGTATCCAGCCCGCCCAACAGGTGCAGCAGCGTGCTCTTGCCGGCGCCGGAGGCACCGATGATGGCCACGGTCTCGCCGGCAGCCACGCTCAGGTCCAGGCCGTTGAACACCGGGGTCTGCATGCGTCCTTCGGCATAGGTCTTGGCCAGGCCCTGGGCACGGATCACTTCGTCGCCGCGGTTGATCGGCTCATTCATAGCGCAGGGCCTCGGCCGGCTGGGTGCGGGCAGCGCGCCACGCGGGGTACAGGGTGGCGAGGAAGCTCATGGCCAGGGCCACCACGGTGATGATGACGATGTCCGGGGTCTGCATGTCGGTCGGCAGGCCGGTGATGTAATAGACGTCTTCGGGCAGCAGCTTGACGTTGAACAGGGTCTCGATCGCGCCGAGGATGCGCTCCAGGTTCAAGGTCAACGTGATGCCGCCGACCACGCCGAGCACGGTGCCGAAGATGCCGATCAGCGAGCCCTGCACCATGAACACCTGCATGACCCCGCCGGGGGTCAGGCCCAGCGTGCGCAGGATCGCGATGTCGGCCTGCTTGTCGGTCACCAGCATGACCTGCGAGGACACCAGGTTGAACGCGCCCATGGCGATGATCAGCGAGAGCAGGATGCCCATCACCACCTTTTCCATGCGCAGCGAGTGGTACAGGTTGGCGTTCTGCCTGGTCCAGTCGCTGACCCGGTAGGCGCCCCCCAGCGCGTGCGCCAGGTCGTAGCCGACGTCGAACGCCTTGTCCATGTCGTGCAGCTTCAGCCGCACGCCGGTCACCCCGTCCATACGCAGCACGCGCTCCAGGTCGGCCATGTTGGCGTAGGCCACGCCGCGGTCGATCTCGTTGTAGCCGGCCTCGAAGATGCCGCTGACAGTAAACCGCTTCAGCCGCGGCATCGCGCCCATCGGCGTGCCCTGCACTTCGGCCAGGGTCACCAGCACGGTGTCGCCCACGTCCACGCCAAGCCACAGCGCCAGTTCCTGGCCGACCAGCAGGTTGTAGCTGCCTTCGGTCAGGCTGTCGAAGCTGCCCTTCTTCACCTTGGTGTTGATCACCGAAACCGCGGGCTCCAGCTTCGGATCGATGCCCTGCACGATCGCCCCCTGCACGCGCGGGCCGCTGAGCATCGCCTGGATCTCGATGTACGGCGCGGCGCCGGCCACGCGCGGATCCTTGTGGGCCACGTCGAGGGTGCGCTGCCAGTCCGACATCGGCGCGCCGTCGGTGGTGACCGTGGTATGCGCGGTCATCTGCAGCAGGCGGTCGCGGATCTCCTTCTGGAAGCCGCTCATCACCGCCAGGGTGGTGATCAGCACGGTCACGCCCAGCGCGATGCCGAGGATCGAGGCCATGGAGATGAAGGAGATGAAGCCGTTGCGGCGCTTGGCCCGCAGATAGCGCAGGCCGATGGACACGGGGATGGGTTTGAACATGCAGGTACGCCGGACAATTCAGGCTATGGTGCCATCACGGACGTGAACGGGAAATGGGACGGGCCCGGATCGCCAGCCGGAGTTCACGCCGCCGGGTGGCCGTCAACGTATCGGGCCAGAACAGGCAGGCCTGGCGGCGGCCGTGGCAGCGCCAGCACAGCTGCAGCAGCGGACCGCGGTCGTGCAGGGCCAGGGCCTCCACCGGCTGCCCGTCGACGCAGGCAGGGCGGTCGCTGGCGGGAATGACAATGGCGTGGGGCCGTCGGCGGGCGTAGCGCCAGGCCTGACCTGACACAATCGCGGCGGCCAGCAGGCCCAACGGCCACTGTGCCAGCGGGGGCAGTGCGCTGGCATGCGCCACCCACGGCATCAGTGCGGCGAACAGCAGGTGCGCGGCGAGCTGCCAGCGCGAGGGGCGCCAGTCAAGCCGGCAGGGCGCGGATCCGGGCGATGAGGTCGGCGAGCTGGGCATCGGGACATCCCTCGTAACCCATGAACCAGCGCCACAATTTATCGTCTTCGCAGTCGAGCAGGCGCAGGAAAACCTCGCGCTCGTCGGTAGGCGCACTGGGCCACTGGCGGTCGAGATACCGCTCGAACAGCTGGTCCAGCTCGCGCATGCCGCGACGGCAGCGCCAGCGGAGTTTCTTCAGGAGGGTTGCTTCGTCCATTTTCCGGGTTTCCAGACTAGAGCACGTCATCCGAGTGCGCGGCAGTACACGGGCGCGTGGCGACGCGCTGAAAACAAAGGCGCCCCCAATGTCAAGGGGGCGCGGCTCCACCAGTTTCCATCATTACCGCCTGGGACACGCACGGCGTGTCGCTACGCGGGTCAATCCACCGTAGTGACACGCCACGCGTGTCACCCGCCTTCCTCAGGCGCGGCGCGCCATCATCAGCTTCTTGATCTCGGCGATCGCCAGCGCCGGGTTCAGGCCCTTCGGGCAGGTCCGGGCGCAGTTCATGATGGTGTGGCAGCGGTACAGCTTGAACGGATCTTCCAAATCGTCCAGGCGCGCACCGGTGTCTTCATCGCGCGAGTCGATGATCCAGCGGTAGGCCTGCAGCAGGATCGCCGGGCCCAGGTAACGCTCGCCGTTCCACCAGTAGCTCGGGCAGCTGGTCGAGCAGCACGCGCACAGGATGCACTCGTACAGCCCGTCGAGCTTCTTGCGGTCTTCCGGCGACTGCAGGCGCTCGCGGTCCGGCGGCGCCGGTGTCTGGGTGCGGATCCACGGCTTGATCGACGCGTACTGGGCGTAGAAATGCGTCAGGTCCGGCACCAGGTCCTTGATCACGCTCATGTGCGGCAGCGGGTAGATCGGCACTTCGGCCTTGCCGCAGTCGGCAATGGCACGGGTGCAGGCCAGGGTGTTGGTGCCGTCGATGTTCATCGCGCACGAACCGCAGATACCCTCGCGGCACGACCGGCGGAAGGTCAGGGTCGGGTCGATCTCGTTCTTGATCTTGATCAGCGCGTCCAGGACCATCGGGCCGCAGGCGTCCAAGTCGATCTCGTACGTATCGGTGCGCGGATTGCTGTCGTCGTCGGGACTCCAGCGGTAGACCTTGAAGGTACGCAGGTTCTTGCCACCGCTCTTGGCGGGGAAGTGCTTGCCCTTCGTGATCTTGGAATTCTTTGGCAGGGAAAACTCGGCCATGGCTGCTCTCGTTGGCTCAGGCGGCCCGCGCCCTCAAGGCGCGGATTGCATGGTAGGCGGGGGTCGCGATCAGTACACGCGCGGCTTCGGCGGCACCACGGCAACCTCGTCGGTCAGCGTGTACATGTGCACCGGACGGTAATCGAAGCTGCACTTGCCGGTGTCGTCGACACTGACCAGGGTGTGCTTGTGCCAGTTGACGTCGTCGCGGTCCGGATAATCCTCGTGCGCGTGCGCACCACGGCTTTCCTTGCGCTGTTCGGCCGAGTTGATCGTCGCCACCGCGTTGAGCAGCAGGTTGTTCAGCTCGTACGTTTCGATCAGGTCCGAGTTCCAGACCAGCGAACGGTCGCTGACCTTCACGTCCTGGAACGAATCGAACACCTGCGCCATCTTCGCGCAGCCTTCCTTCAGCGTTTCGCTGGTACGGAACACGGCCGCGTCGGCCTGCATGGTGCGCTGCATGTTGTCGCGGATGACCGAGGTCGGGGTGTCGCCGTTGGCGTAGCGCAGCTTGTCCAGCAGGCCCAGGGCCTTGTCGCAGGCGTCCGCGGCCAGCGGCTTGTGGGTCGCGCCGGGCTTGATCGTTTCGGCACAGCGGTTGGCCACCGCACGACCGAACACCACCAGGTCCAGCAGCGAGTTCGAGCCGAGGCGGTTGGCACCGTGCACCGACACGCAGGCCGCCTCGCCGATCGCGTACAGGCCCGGGACCACGGCATCGTTGTTGTCGCCGACCTTGCGCACCACTTCGCCATGGAAGTTGGTCGGGATGCCGCCCATGTTGTAGTGCACGGTCGGGATGACCGGGATCGGCTGCTTGTGCACGTCGACGCCGGCGAAGATGCGGGCGCTTTCGGCGATGCCCGGCAGCTTCTCGTCGATCACGCCCGGGCCGAGGTGGGTCAGGTCGAGCAGGATGTGGTCCTTGTGCTCGCCGACGCCGCGGCCTTCGCGGATCTCGATGGTCATCGAACGGGCCACCACGTCGCGCGAGGCCAGGTCCTTGTAATGCGGTGCGTAGCGCTCCATGAAGCGCTCGCCGTTGCTGTTGCGCAGGATGCCGCCTTCACCGCGGACACCCTCGGTGATCAGGCAGCCCGCGCCGTAGATGCCGGTCGGGTGGAACTGCACGAACTCCATGTCCTGCATGGCGATGCCGGCGCGCATGGCCAGGCCGCCACCGTCGCCGGTGCAGGTGTGCGCCGAGGTGGCGCTGAAGTAGGCACGGCCATAGCCGCCGGTGGCCAGCACCACGCCCTGGGCGCGGAACAGGTGCAGCGAGCCGTCGGACATGTCCAGCGCGAGCACGCCGCGGCAGGCACCTTCTTCATCGAAGATCAGGTCCAGCGCGAAGTACTCGATCATGAAGCGCGCATCGTGCTTCAGCGACTGCTGGTACAGGGTGTGCAGCATGGCGTGGCCGGTACGGTCCGCCGCCGCGCAGGTACGCTGCGCCGCCGGGCCTTCGCCGTACTTGGTGGTCATGCCACCGAACGGGCGCTGGTAGATCTTGCCCTCTTCGGTGCGGCTGAACGGCACGCCGTAGTGTTCCAGCTCGATGATCGCCGGGATCGCCTCGCGGCACATGTACTCGATGGCGTCCTGGTCGCCCAGCCAGTCCGAGCCCTTGATGGTGTCGTAGAAGTGGTAGCGCCAGTCGTCTTCGCCCATGTTGCCCAGCGCGGCGGAGATACCGCCCTGCGCGGCCACGGTGTGCGAACGGGTCGGGAAGACCTTGGTCAGGCAGACCGTCTGCAGGCCCTTGGCGGCAAGGCCGAACGTGGCGCGCAGACCGGCACCGCCGGCGCCCACCACGACCATGTCGTACTTGTGTTCGGTAATCTTGTAAGCGGACATCTACTCTGGATTCCTGTCTTGGTGCCTGGACTCAGGCAACGCCGAGCGCAATGCGGGCGACCGCAAAAACACTGACGATCGCGCCGAGCACGGCGATGAACTTCACCGTGGTCTGCAGCGCCAGGGCCAGCAGCGAGTTGTGGATATAGTCTTCCAGCACGACCTGCAGGCCGATCTGGGCGTGCCAGAACATGGCCACCAGGAAGCCGACCAGCAGGATGGCGTTCCACGGTTTGGACACGGCATCGGCGGCGGTCAGGTAATCGGCGTTGATCAGGCCCAGCACGAAGACCAGGAACCAGATCGTCAGCGGCACCAGCGCGGTGGCGGTCAGGCGCTGCAGCACGAAATGCTCGGTGCCGGTCTTGGCCGCGCCCAGGCCGCGCACGTTCTTCAGCGGGGTACGGAACTTGTTCATGCGGCGGCTCCGAGGAAGACGTAGGCCCAGACCAGCGCGGTGATCACCAGGCTGGCGAACACCGACAGCCAGCTGCTGCGCACGAAGGCGGGAATGCTGAAGCCGATCGCGAAGTCCTGCACGATGTGGCGGATGCCGTTGCACAGGTGGTAGGCGAACGACCACGTCCATGCGAACAGGAACAGCTTGCCGTACCAGCTGCCGGCATGGCCGGTGAAGCAGTTCCAGGATTCAGGACCCATCATCAGGGCGAGCAGGCCGCCCGCGATGATCAGGGCTCCAACAGACAGAAAGATGCCGGTGGCTCGATGCAGGATCGAGGTGGCCATCTGGATCTGCCAGCGATACACCTGAAGGTGCGGGGAAAGGGGACGTTCTCTGGCGGCCATTCGCTGGGCTCGTTGTCTCGGCTGGGCGGCACAATGCCGCGTTGGCTCAATGCTGATCAGAAATCGATGCAGCGTCCGTTTTTCTCCCAGTCTCCATACCGCACCGGATCAAGTCCGCCGCGGCCGCCGATCTCCACAGGCACCTCCGGCGTCGGGACGAGCGTCTGCTCTTCCGGCACCAGCGGGGCTTCAGGTTCGGAATCTGGAGTGGGGGTTGTTTGGCCTATCATGGGTGGTCTCGCAACGCACAAATTTTAGACCCCGTTCACGTGCCTGACAACCTGCCCATGGATTTCATCGGTTTCAAGCGTCTTTCCGGTCACGCGCTGCTCAGTCTGCGCGGCACCGAAGCGGCGCTGTTCGCCCACGCCCAATTCTCCAGCGATGTCACCGCCCTGCCCCCCGGGCACTGGCAGTGGAGCGCCTGGCTGAGCGCCAAGGGCCGCACCCTGTCTGTGTTTCAGCTGTTGAAGGTAGACGCCGGGCACGTGCTGCTGGTGCTGGCCGACGGCGATGCCGATGCGATTGCGTCGCAGTTGCAGCGTTTCGTGTTCCGCCGGAAGGTGAAGATCGAGATCCGCGATGATCTGGTCGTGGCCGGCAGCTTCACTGCGCCGGAAGCGGCCAGCGGGGCCGCGATTGCGCAGCATGGCGAGGTGATGGCGCTGGACGTGGGCAGCGACGCGCTGCCGCGGACCCTGACGATCGGCCCGCTGCCACCCGATATGGACGCGCCTGACCCTGCCTTCGCATTGGCCTGGCGCCAGTCCGACCTGCGCTATGGACTGCCGCGCCTGGACCCGGACCAGCGCGAGCAGTGGACCCCGCAGCAGTTGGGGTTGGACCGGTTGAACGGCTACAGCGTGAAGAAGGGCTGCTACCCCGGCCAGGAAATCGTGGCGCGCACGCATTTCCTGGGCAAGGCCAAGCGGGCATTGCAGTTGCTGCGCGTGGCCGAAGGCGTCGAGAGCGGCGCCAAGGTGCAGCGGGACGGGGCGGATACCGGTACCGTGGCCAGCGTGGCAGGCGACCTGGCGTTGGCGGTGTTGCCGCTGGAAATGCCCGAAGGCGCGTTGCGCATCAACGGCGTTGAGGCCCACCCGGTCCCGTTGCTGGACGGTCTGGCCCGGTGAGGGGGCCTGTGTCACGACCAACGGTCGTGACCTGCCTCTGGTGCCCTGTCACGACGAATGGTCGTGACCTGCCCCTGGTGCCCTGTCACGACCAACGGTCGTGACCTACCTCTGCCGCGGCGCGTTCCGGACGGTTTGCCGGCAGGTCACGACCGTTGGTCGTGACCCGGGGCCTCACGCGTCGTGGTTCAACCGCTCGCCGGACTCCGCATCGAAGAAATGCAGCCCCTGCGGCTGGATCGCCACGCGGATCGTGCCGCCCACCGCCGGCAACGCCTGCGGCGCCACGCGCATCACCAGCGGCTGGCCACCGTGGGTCATGTTGACGAAGATCTCGTTGCCCACCGGCTCGATTCCGTCGATCACCGCCTCGAACGCGGTCGCATCGCCTGCGGCCGCCGGCTGCAGGTGCTCCGGGCGCACGCCCACCGCCAGGGTCCGCCCGATCCAGGCCGGCTCGATCGTCGCCGCACCCAGCGGCGCACGCAGCGCGCCGTCCTGCACGAGCACGCCGGCCTCGCCCTGCTGCAGGGTGCCGCGCAGCACGTTCATCGCGGGACTGCCGAGGAACCCGGCCACGAACAGATTGGCCGGGCGGTCATACAGCGCCATCGGCGTGTCGATCTGCTGGATCACCCCGTCCTTGAGCACCACGATGCGCTGGCCCAGGGTCATCGCCTCGACCTGGTCGTGGGTCACGTAGATCATCGTCGTGCCGAGCTTGCGGTGCAGCTGCGCGATCTCGGTACGCACGCTGTGGCGCAGCTTGGCATCGAGGTTGGACAGCGGTTCGTCCAGCAGGAACACCGCCGGTTCGCGTACCAGCGCGCGGCCCAACGCCACGCGCTGGCGCTGGCCGCCGGACATCGCCTTGGGCAGCTTGTCCAGCATGTCGGTCAGGCCCAGGGTCTGCGCCGCTTCGTCGACCCGCCTGCCGATGGTGGCCTTGTCGTGGCCGCGCAGCTTCAGCCCGAAGGCGAGGTTCTCGGCCACGGTCATGTGCGGATACAGCGCGTAACTCTGGAACACCATGGCGATGTCGCGATCCTTGGGCGCCACGTCGTTGACCACCCGGTCGCCGATGCTCAACGTGCCGCCGCTGATTTCCTCCAGCCCAGCCACCATGCGCAGCAGGGTCGATTTGCCACACCCCGACGGTCCCACCAGGACCATCAATTCCCCATCGGCCACTTCGAAGGTCGCGCCCTGCACGGCCACCTGGCCGTTGTCGTAAACCTTGCGTACGCCCTGCAACTGCACTTTTGCCATGTCACCCATTCCAGTCCGCCCGCTGCCGGGCCGTT
>Ga0209051_1003288_pt1 | contig 10720 bp, 8 predicted proteins | sample AraplaCvi_mMS_r2_2_FD_184286 | JGI IMG/M metagenome (GOLD analysis project Ga0209051, IMG submission 184286) | Arabidopsis root microbial communities from North Carolina, USA - plate scrape MF_Cvi_mMS_r2 (SPAdes) (version 2) | ecosystem: Host-associated > Plants > Roots > Endosphere | place: USA... | reverse complement strand
TGAGCAACAGCTTCTCCAACCAGGTCATCGCGCAGATCGAGCTGTGGACCAAGAACGACGAGTACGACAACGAGGTCTACCGCCTCGCCAAGCACCTCGACGAGAAGGTCGCCAAGATCCACGTCGAAGCCCTCGGCGGATCGCTGACCAAGCTCACCAAGGAGCAGGCTGAGTACATCGGCGTCGACGTCGACGGCCCGTACAAGCCCGAGCACTACCGCTACTGATTTCGTAGTAAGCCAGCCCCCGATGCGTTCGCGCATCGGGGGCTGCGTCGTATTCGTGGCGTTGCTGAGCCAACGACGACGGAATCCGTGCCGGCATTTCTTCGGGTATCAACCTGTCGGACAACGCGTTTGATTTTGGTGCCCACCGGATGAGTCATCACGGGCTACGGAATGCGTACCAACTGATATGGTCCGCGTCATGGTGCGGATGATGGGGTTGCTGCTCGCTGCGCTGCTGATCGGATCCCTCGTCGGTGTGCCGACGGCCCATGCGGCCCCTGATCCCACCAACGACGTGCGCGATCCGAAGTACAACGAGGACGAGTACACCGCGTTCTACACTCCGCCCGAGCCGTTGCCGCCCGGGCAGCCCGGTGACCTGATTCGCACCGAACCCTCGCGGCTGGTGCTCGAGCCCTCCGGTCAACTAGGCGCCATCATGGCAACCGGTACGCGAATCATGTACCGCAGCACCGATGCTCGCGGCAACCCCATGGCCGTCACGGGAACGTACTTCGAACCGTTCAACGATTGGCCGGGGCGCGGCCCACGCCCGCTGATCGTCTACGGGCCCGGGACGCAGGGCCAAGGTGACCAGTGCGCGCCGTCGCGACAGTTCAACCAGGGCATTCACTTCGCCCCGTATCTGGACTTCTCGTTCAACTACGAAGAACTGTTCGTCGCGACGATGGTGGCCCGTGGCTTTGCCATCGTCATGACCGATTACCAAGGACTGGGCACACCGGGGCTGCACACGTACGTCAACCGGGTGGCAGAGGGCAACGCCATGCTGGATGCTGGCCGGGCGGCGATGCGCTTACCGGACACGTCCTTGGATCCCCATGGGCCGACGGCCTTTTGGGGCTATTCGCAGGGCGGGGGAGCCGCGGCCTCGGCGGCAGAACTCGCACCGACCTACGCTCCCGATCTCAGGATCGTGGGCACTTACGCGGGCGCACCGCCTGCCGATCTCAAGGAGCTCTTTCCCTACGCCGACGGCAGCGCGTTGGTCGGCGTGGTCGGTTACGCACTCAACTCGGTGATCACGACCTATCCCGAATTCGGCGACGCGATCCGGTCGAAGATGACGCCGCGCGGCGCCGACCTGCTGCAGAAGGTCCAGGACCAGTGCATCGCCGAGACCGCCTCCAAGTTCATGTTCCGGCACCTGCAGCCCTACTTCACCGAGGACATCACCGCGCTGGTCGAACAGGAACCGTTCAAGTCGCTGTTCGACATGCAACGCATCGGATATCTGAAGCCGACCACGCCAGTGTTGATCAACAGCAACCGCTTCGACCCGTTGGTGCCGTGGACCGCCGCCAACCAGCTCGGTCGGGATTGGTGCGCCAAGGGCGCCGACGTCGAGTTCCGCACCAACGAGCAACCACCGTTCCTCAACAAGATGGTGATCAACCACGCCCTGCCGATGCTCGTCGACGGCGAGTCGGCGATGCAATGGATCGCCGACCGGTTCAACGGCGTGCCCACCACACCGAACTGCGGTCAGTTCTGACCGGTTCGCGCGCCCTGACGTCATTCGTGCCCGGTGCGCGCGTTGGCCCGGTTTAGGATCGAATCGGGTGCGCGTCTGAGACGGAGAGGCTGTCGAAAGAAATGCTAGCTGAGCGAGATCGACGCCGACACAGGCAGTTTCGATGACGGCAGCGTTCGATGACGTCGACGCCGTCGTGCACGCCGCCGAAGGCTACCTGGCGGCTGGCGATTTCTGGCGCGCCGAGTCGGTCGTCGGGACGGCGCTCGGCGCCCATCCGAACCAGCCGCGGCTGCTGACGCTCTTTGCCCGGGTGAAGCTGGGGCAGGGTGACCATGCGGCAGCGGCGAACAGCGCACACGCGGCGCTGTCGGTCGCTCCGGACGACGAGTACGCGATGCGCGTCTACAGCCATGCGCTGGAGCAGCAGGGCCGGATTCCCGAAGCGCTCACGGTGGCATGGCGGACCGCGACGACGCATCCGCATAGTCATTTGGCGCACCACACGTATGCGCGAATGCTGTCGGATGCGCGGCGTCCCGTCGAGGCGATGACGGCCGTCAACGAGGCGCTGCGGCTGAACCCGGAGGACGTCGACGCGCTCAATCTTCGCGGGGACATCCGCGTCGCCCTCGGTGAGCTCGACGCTGCCGAGGCCGATTATCGGCATGCGCTGCAACTGAATCCGCGGGACGCCAGCGTCGTCCACAACTTGGCGACGCTCGAGCACCGGCGCGGCAGGCGATGGAGCGCGGTCCGTGGGTTCGTCGTCGCCGAACGGCTCGACCCGAGGTTCGGCGACGTGGTGCGTCGGAACGTGGGGGTGGTGGTCAGCGGGGTGCTGCGGCGCTCGGCATGGGTGGTGTTGCTCGTGACGATCGCGGTGGTCGCGACCTACAACATTGGGGAAGATGGCGGGACCACGGTCATCCCGCGGATCGTCGCCGGTGTGGGGGCAGTACTACTGGTGGTGATGTCGATTCCGGTGCTGCGCAACGTGCCTGGCCCGATGCTCACATCCATTCTACGGCAACACAAGATCCTCGTCGTCAGAGTCCTGCAGGTGCTCGCCGCCGTGGTGTTGGGTGCGGTGACGGCCGTCGTCGGGGCGTTGACGGTGCCGGGGGTGGCGGCGGGGTTCCTGCTGCTCTCGGTGCCCGTCGTCATGATCGTTGGTGCGGTCACCGACGAGCGGGTGTGGTGAGGTCGGGCGTCTGAAGTCCGATGCGGAATTAGACGGGACAAGGGCGCTAAGTTTTCGGCCCGTAAGTGGGTTTCGCCCTCATAGTTGCTTGGTATCCCGCCGCAGCGATTTGTTGAATCAACTGGGCTCCTAGCAGCGCAATTTCTTCGGTGCTGACCTCAGAATCGCTGGCGGAGGCATCCACCAACCAAGATCCGTCGAACTCACGGAACAGGCCGATGTTGATGCGCTGCCCGCTCGTTTCCTCGATAGTGCGATAGCCGAATTCTTGGTCCCAGTCGTCGGTTAAGCGGCCCTGCTTCTTGAGATTCAGGTGGGCTCGCAGGCGCTCGAGGCCCGATTGATCGACGTCGCCATCTATGTCGATTACCAGTACTAGTTGCATCATTGCGGATCGTTCCCTTCGGGATGAATCAGCCAGTCAGAGTCACGGAAATGGGACGAGACGCCTGCCGAGGTTGTGTCGGGTGGGCCTGAACTCGGGAACAGCGCCGGAACGACGGGTCGGCCGGTCCGTTGAGTCCACTCGCTGGCCCAACTCCGCAGAGCTGGAAACATGTCTCCGAATACTCGCTTGTTAATGAACCCGTATTTACGATGAACCAAGTCGCCGTGCGAGCCAGCGGCCTCCCAGTGTTGGCGACATGCCTCGGCCATCGCGTCTGAAGAAATCTGGAGGTCGTAGTCGCTAGGTTCATCGTCTAGACCAAGGCGGTACATGGAGTCGAAAGGCCGGCGTAGTGGACGTTCTGCGTCGTCGCCGAACCAGCTGTCAGCGCGGGCCATGGCCTCAGGGTCGTCTTGAAGGTCGAGCGACTTGTGCTCTCCAGAGAAGAAACGTGCCGACGAACCTTGCAGTCGCAGGTCGAGGTCCTCGGGTCTGAAGCCGTCTCTCGCCAACGCGTCGTAGAGGCTCTCTCTGAATTCTCGAAACTCAGTGGGAGTCATGCCGAGCGGAGCTTCACGGTGCGCCCAAGCTTCAACGCTCTCGGGCGAAATCCCCAGGTACTCGCAGTCTCTCGGTTGTATCCGGTATCCAGAGTCGTCGGACGGCAACAATTGAGCTGCATGTCGTCCCGCTTCGCTATCCCAAGAAGACCCAGGATGGTGACTGTCTGAGGGGGCTTCGGTGGAGTGATGCTCCCGATCGGCATCGTGGTGCGTCGACTCGCCGGGGTCTTGCGGTTCAACGTGTGGTTCAAGAGCCCCGTGATCGGCCGCAAGATGACTCGGGTCTTCGCGAATTCCTTCGTGCCCGCGGAGGTCAGGATGTGACCCGGCCGCATCGTTATCTCCTGTGGCATGCGCGGGACGCGGATCCCCATGATCGCCGCGCGGTCGATCGGGGTCGTGTCCGCCTACTCCTGAGTCGTGTCCGTTTCCGGCCACACTCCCTGGTTCTGCCGGCTCACCCATCTGACGTGGGCCATCGCCGTGCTCGAAAGCGAATCCCTCGGATCGTATCGGTGCGTGTGCTTCTCGATCGTCAACGGATGTTGTCGGGTCGCCTCCGGAGGATCGGTCAGTGACTCCGCCGTCAGCTGATACGTGATCGTCTGCTCGTTCTCCTCGATGCGCTGCAGGGTGATCGTCCACTGGTATGGATAGATCTGACGGCCCCGTCTCACGCCGGTCTGTTTGGCCGTCGTATGGGCTTCTGCCACCATCGTCGCCGACCAACTCGGGTACTGGTAGATGATCCCCGTCTCCGAGTCGATCACCAGGCGTGCCAGACCCACCGCCGCGCCCGTCGTCATCTGTTCTGGGCTCAGGACTTTCGTCGCCACCCATCCGCTCTGGAACGGTTGCACTTGGAACGTCTCGGTCGGCGACATCTGCGCCAGATACGCCAGCGCCTGTTCCTTGTTGTCCAGCTCCACCACGATGTTCTCCTCCGCTGGGTTCGATCGGCGTGAAATGTACGTACGACGAGTGGTCGACCATCCAGGCCGGCGGGTGGTCGGAAGTCAGGCCTTGCTGGGGATCCCACCACACCGGGTGGCTTGCATCGTCGGGATACACGACGACGGTCGCGTGGGAACCTTCGGTGACCGGCCTGCCATCGGGGTGGTAGAGGCGGTCGCCCGTGACGAAATCCCGTGCATGCCAGCCGTTGACGATCAGTGCCGACGATCCAGGCCCCAGACCGTCGATGTACTGGTGAAGCGCATCGAAGTGAGCCGCGATCGTGGGATTCGCGAACGTGTGTTCCGGGATGTGTTTGAACTCGAGCAGCCCGCTGCCAAGCCAGTCCTCTGCGCGACGGAGGCCACTCTGTTCACCCGACCGCCTGTCGACCGTGCCGTCCGGCAATTCGTCCGGGTACCGAGGCACCGATACGGTCGGCTCCCCTCGAAAGGAGGACAATGCCGACAACGAGCAATCGAGGCAGTTGTTGGAGCGCCCCGCAACGGTGTCCCCGCCATCGTTTACGAGGTGCCCATAGTCGTTCGTTCGTGGGTCGGCATGCACGAGGAAGTCGCCCTGGGCATCTCGAAGCGCATTCTCCACCGCCGTCTGATGGGCGGGATCCTCGAGGTCGTCCAGTTCATGCTCGCCGTACGTCCGGGCATCCGCCGGGTTGCCAACGGGGCCAGGGGGATTCGGAGGCTGATTCGGTGTGTTTCCGTCGCCGGGGTTCGGGTGTGAGCCTGGCGGATCGGGCTGGTGCGCGGCGGGCGCACTCGGTGTGTCGTGGGGCGTTGGGTGCGATGGCGGGGCGCCGTCTCGCGGACCGTCGCCTGACTTCGGCGCCGACGATTCCCGTCCTGGGCGCGTCGTTTCGCTCGGGGGCGACAAATGCTGCGCCGCAGCGGGACTCACAGGTGTTGTCGGCGTGTGGCTCGACGGCGCGTTGACCGGCGCCGACGGCGTGCTACTCGGACCTGGCCCGGCACTGGCTGGTGCCGTCGTGCGCGGGCTCTCCGGTGAACTCGCCTGCGGCGCCCTGGATTCCGGCGTGCGCGCGGGGGGTTCTGGGCTCGACGCTCTGCTGGCCGGGCCGTCGGACGGACTGTGCACTCCACCCCCGGTGTGCGGCGCCATCGGCATACCGCCGGCCATGGGGGCCGCCGGTGTCGCCGCCGCCGGCTCGTGCGGACGGGCATCGGCTGCGTCCCCCGGTGCGCGCGTCGGTTCGTGCGGTTGACCGTTGTCCGTCCTGGTCGGTTCGTGCGTGCCGGGGGATTCAGTCGTGGGCGTATGGGCAGCGGGCTGATGGTCGGCGGGTGCATGCGTCCCGTCGGCCGTAGCTCCGGTGTGGCCCTCCGACGCCGGCTGATGGCTCTCGTTCGGCGCGTAGGTGCCGTCAGCCCGCGGTTCGGTCGCACCATTTGCGTGCGGCTCCGGAGTCGCCGGCGAGTGCTCGATCGGTGACGGGCTGGGCTCTGATGGCGATTGGCCGCCAGTTTCGTGAGGGCTTGCGGGGCTTGGTGATTCGGGCGCATGCGGCGCGGCAGGTGCCGGCGAATCACCAGAAGCGGGTGCGTGGCTCGGCGCCGCCGGTGGCGTCTGTGCAGACGGCGCCGTTGGCTCCGAAACACGTGACGGCTCACCAGCACCCGACGATGGCGACTGCGGCGCGGGGCCTTCGGCCCGGCCAGGCCCGGAGTCGGGCGGACCGACGGGCCGCCCTCCCGGAGGATCAGGCGGGCCGCCTCCGCCGGGTGGCCCGCCCGAGCCGCCAAGCTCCTGCGGAGTGCGTGGCGCCTCGGGGGCGTGTGGAGCAGACGGAGGGTTGGCCAGCGATTCGGGAAGTTGCGGCGGTGTGAATTCCGGAGCTCCCGGGTGACCGGGCCCGGCCCCTGGCAGATCGTCCACGGAGGGAAGGGACCTGCCGCCGCCCATTCCTGGAATGTCCGAGATGCGGGGGAGGCGTCCCTCGTCGAGCAGCTTGCTGCCGTATCGCAGGCCCTTGGCTACCGAGCCCGTCTTGGAGGCCGCTCCACCGGGGAGGAAGAGCGTTCCGATGTTGAACGCAGCCTCGCCGACGCCCCGACCCGGGTGGTCACCGGTCAACTGGTCGTAGGCGATGAACTGCTTGCCCATGTTCTCCAGCACGCCGGGCAGCTTCGTTGGATCCTCGGCCACCGACAGGGCCATCTCGGCCATGCCCTTCAAGACGTCGACGTCAGCCAGCGACACCACGCCCGACACGGTGCCGATCACGCCATTGATCAAACCGAGCTGGACGTCGGTGTAGAACGTGACCGCGTCGGCGAGGGCTCCTCCCACTTCATCGCCAAAGGTGGCCTCCAAGGCGGGTTTTACCCACTTCTGGAATGCATCCAAGGCCTCGCCGAGGGCCTTGGAGAGGTCGGAGAGTAGTCCGACGATTCCCTTGACTTCCTGCTGGAAGTTCTCCAGGACCGCGCCGACGTCGTCGGCGACTTGGCGCAGGATGTCGTCGCCCTCACCGGTGAGGAAGCCGGTGACGGTATCCCACAGGCCTTCGGGGGAGATCCGGTCCAAGAGGCGGCGGATGGCGTCTTGGGCCCTTTGCACGCCGTTGGCGAAGTCGTCGACGTTGTCCCCGATGGTCTTTGCGAGGTTTGCCAAGTACGGCAAGTACTCACCGAGTTGACCGAGGCACTCCTGGATCTTTGGCTGCTCGGGGATGTGCTCTTGTGACACGGCGGTTTTCAGTGCCGGCACGTCGTCGTTGAAAGCGGCCAAGCCGGTGGCAAAGTTGTGCCATTGGGCTGCGGTGAGGCGCATCAAGGACGGATTGCCTTGCGGCCACGTCATGACGGCACCCGCAACTGGTCCTATGAACGGTATCGCGTTGAGCAACCCGTCGATCAGCCACCAGTTGGGCGGCGGGGGAACGGTCGCCCCGCTCGGGCCCGTGGGCGCGTCCACGGCCTTCGTCTCACTGGGCGCGTCGCCCACCGAGCCCATGGGGGTGCTTCCGCCGATGGTCGACCCGGCGTCGGCGTTCTTGTAGTTGTAGCCCGAGGCCGCCAGGCGTTGGCCGGAGAACTTGAAGGCGTTCGCAGCTTCCGCCAACGTCGTGGCGAACTTCTGGGCGTCGTCCCCGTAGGTCAATCCGAAGTGGAGCCCGGCCGGGTCCCAACCCGAGGCGACGCCGCTACCCAACGCTGTGCCGAGGGACGTCGACAACGCGTCCAGCTGCGCGCCGATCGAACCCATCCTCTGGCCGGCCCGCAGCAGAACTTCCGGGTCGACCTCGATTCGGCCACCCGCGGCTACTGCGCCCACATCTCCTCGTTCTTCTTGACCGCGTCCGAGTAGTTCTTCTCGGCTGCCTGGGCGATCTTCTTGAGCTGTTCGAGCGACGTGTTCATCTGCTCGGCGCCGGTGTCCCACTGCTGCTGCGCCTGCGCCTGTTGGTCCGACGCGTCGCCGTGCCACGTCGCGCGCAGGGCCGCCATGGCTTGCTCGACGTCGGAGAGGACCTCCTTGACGTCCGCTTCGAACTTGGACATGTGATCGATGGCCGCGAGCATCATCGCGAAGTCGACTACCAATTGGCCCGTCGCGTCCACCTTGCTCATAGCGTCCTCTTGATCGCTTCGTCCTTGGGGGTCGGTGTCACGTCGCCACGGTCGACGGGCGCGGTTCCCGTCGACCGTTCGCCGGAAGGTGCTGCGGCCCCGTCCCGTTCGCGCTCACGCTGCTCGTCCTCTTCGCGCTCGCGCTGCTCGTCCTTCGCTTCTTCGTCCTTGTCTTCGGCGCCCTGAGCAGCAGGGCCGTCGGCGGCAGGTGCATCGCCCTCGTTGCTCTGCGCGTCCACGGTCCCGTCGGCTTGTCCGGCCTGTTGAGCCAGCCCCATCGCCAGCTGAGCGGCTTGTTGGGCAAGCCCGGCCATTGCTTGGCCGGACTGCTGGGCCATCCCTGCGGCGGCCTGACCGAGCTGCGAAACCGACGACATCGCCTGCTGCCCGATGTCTCCGGACCGGCCGCCCGCACTCGCGCCGCCGGTGCCGCTCGGGCCGCCCAGGCCGAGGTCGGGAAGACTCTGAGGGCTGGGAGCGCCGCCACTGCTGCCGCCGCCCTCGCCGCTGCCCGTAGACCCGCCCGACCCCTGGACCGTCGAGCCAAGCGCGTCGGCGCCCTCCTGGTCTGTCTTGGCATACTCCTTGCCGGCGATCGACAACAGCTCCGACATCCGTTGCAGGGCCTGGACGACCTGTTCCGCTCCCTCGTGCCATCCGTCCCACGCTGGGCCGTAGGCCGATGCAGCCCCGCCCTTCCACCCCGAACCGAGCAGCTGCGTGGTCTCGTCGTTGACGCTGGCCAACCCGTCCTTCAGCCGTTGCGCGGCGCTCCCCAAACGTGCGGATGCGGCCTGCAACTCCGATTCGACGAGTTCGACCGACTGCCCCACGCGTCCGAGCCTATCGGCGCATCGGGGGGTGCAGCCGCACCAGTTACGCTCGCCCGGTGCTCATCGCGATCGAAGGGGTCGACGGCGCCGGGAAACGGACGCTGACCGACGGCCTGCAGGCGTCCTTCGAGTCGACGGGCAAGACCGTCGCCCGTCTCGCGTTTCCGCGCTACCACCAATCGGTGCACGCGGACATCGCCGCCGAGGCGTTGCACGGCCAACACGGCGACCTGTCGTCGTCGGTGTACGCGATGGCGACGTTGTTCGCCCTCGACCGCGCGGACGCCAAGCCGGACATCGAACGGCTGTGCGCCGGATACGACGTCGTGATCCTGGATCGCTACGTCGCGTCCAACGCCGCGTACAGCGCGGCCCGGTTGCACCAGGAGACGGACGGAAGCGTCGTCGCCTGGGTCGCCCGACTCGAGTTCGAGCGGTTCGCCCTGCCGCAGCCCGATTGGCAGGTGTTGCTCGCAGTACCTACCGAGTTGGCCGCCGAACGGGCGTTGCGTCGCGAGGCGGCCGACGCCGATCGCACCCGCGACGCGTACGAGCGCGACGACGGCCTTCAGCGTCGCACCGGCGCCGCCTACGCCGCGCTGGCCGCCGCGAATTGGCAGGGTCGCTGGGCCGTCGCCGGACCCGACGTGGTGCCGCAGGAATTGGCGCAAGCGCTGACTGCCTGATCTGCGGGCAAAACGCCCGGTGTGGTAACCCGGGTTTATCGCGTTTCGGTGACACGATGGGCACCATGAGGCAAAGGATTCTGGTCGTCGACGACGATCCGTCGCTCGCCGAGATGCTCACCATCGTCTTGCGAGGCGAGGGCTTCGACACCGCGGTGATCGGCGACGGCAGCCAAGCGTTGACGGCGGTTCGCGAACTGCGGCCCGACTTGGTGTTGCTCGACCTCATGTTGCCCGGCATGAACGGCATCGACGTGTGCCGTGTGCTGCGCGCCGACTCCGGTGTTCCGATCGTCATGCTGACGGCCAAGACCGATACCGTCGACGTGGTGCTCGGCCTGGAATCCGGGGCCGACGACTACGTGATGAAGCCCTTCAAGCAGAAGGAGCTCGTCGCGCGAGTGCGGGCCCGGCTGCGTCGCAACGACGACGGTCCGGCCGAGATGCTGTCGATCGCAGACGTCGAGATCGACGTGCCCGCGCACAAGGTCACTCGCGGCGGAGAGCAGATCTCGCTGACGCCGCTGGAGTTCGACCTGTTGGTGGCGCTGGCACGTAAACCGCGGCAGGTGTTTACTCGGGATGTGCTGCTCGAACAGGTCTGGGGTTACCGGCATCCCGCCGACACCCGGCTGGTGAACGTGCACGTCCAGCGGTTGCGCGCCAAGGTCGAGACGGATCCGGAGAACCCGCAGGTGGTGCTCACCGTTCGAGGAGTGGGGTACAAGGCCGGACCCCCGTGATCTGGGGTTCCCGCCG
>Ga0209051_1003286_pt1 | contig 10724 bp, 7 predicted proteins | sample AraplaCvi_mMS_r2_2_FD_184286 | JGI IMG/M metagenome (GOLD analysis project Ga0209051, IMG submission 184286) | Arabidopsis root microbial communities from North Carolina, USA - plate scrape MF_Cvi_mMS_r2 (SPAdes) (version 2) | ecosystem: Host-associated > Plants > Roots > Endosphere | place: USA... | reverse complement strand
CACGACCTTGTCGGTCTCGATCTCGATCAGGATTTCATCGACGGCGACGGCTTCGCCGGCCTTCTTCTTCCAGGTGAGCATGGTGGCTTCGGCCACGGATTCGGAAAGCTGGGGGACTTTGACTTCTACGATAGACATTTGGAGTGAGCTCCGTTTTGTTCTTCAGGTGTTCGTGTGAAAAAGAGGCTTGGAATTACTTGGTCAGCACGAAGCCCTTGAGCTTGCCAAATGCGCCATCGACCAGCGCCTTCTGCTGTTCCTGGTGCAGGTGCGAATAGCCGACTGCAGGCGATGCCGAAGCGGCGCGGCCGGAGTAGCCGAGCTTCTGGCCTTCCTGCATGTTCTCGTGGATGTAGTGCTGCACGAAGAACCAGGCGCCCTGGTTCTGCGGCTCGTCCTGGCACCAGACCACGTCGACGAGATTCGGGTACTTCTTGATCTCGGCCGCAAAGGCCTTGTGCGGGAACGGATAGAGTTGCTCGACGCGGATGATCGCCACGTCGTCGTCGCCCTTTTCTTCGCGCTTCTTGGCCAGGTCGTAGTAGACCTTGCCCGAGCAGGCGATCAGGCGCTTGACCTTCTCGGCCTTCAGGCCCTTGCTGTCCGGAATGACCGTCTGGAAGCCGCCCTTGGTGAACTCGGACAGCGGCGAGGTCGCGTCCTTGTTACGCAGCAGCGACTTCGGCGTCATGATGATCAGCGGCTTGCGCAGGTTGCGCACCATCTGGCGGCGCAGCACGTGGAAGATCTGGCTGGCCGTGGTCGGCTGCACCACCTGCATGTTGGTGTCGGCGCTCAGTTGCATGAAGCGTTCGAGGCGTGCCGAGCTGTGCTCGGGGCCCTGGCCTTCGTAGCCGTGCGGCAGCATCATGGTCAGGCCGTTGACGCGGCCCCACTTCACTTCGCCCGAGGCGATGAACTGGTCGATCACCACTTGCGCGCCGTTCACGAAGTCGCCGAACTGGGCTTCCCAGATCACGAGCGTGTTCGGGTCGTTCGAGGCGTAGCCGTATTCGAACGCGAGCACGGCTTCTTCCGACAGGATCGAGTCGATCACGACGAACGGTGCCTGGTTCTCGGCCACGTTCTGCAGCGGCGTGTAGGTGCCTTCGTCGAACTTCTCGCGGTTCTGGTCGTGCAGCACGGCGTGGCGGTGCGTGAACGTGCCGCGGCCGCTGTCCTCGCCCGACAGGCGCACCGGGTAGCCGCTGGCCACCAGCGAGGCAAAGGCCATGTGCTCGCCCATGCCCCAGTCGACGTTCACGTCGCCGCGGCCCATGGCGGCGCGGTCGTCCAGCACCTTCTTCACGAGCGGGTGCACCGTGAAGCCGGCCGGCACCGTGGTGATCTTCTCGGCCAGGCGCTTCCACTCGCTGGACGGAATGGCGGTGTCGCCGGCGTCGGTCCACTTCTTGTTGAGGTACGGATTCCAGTCGACGGCGTACTTGCTCTTGAAGTTCGTGAGCACCGGGTCGACCGTGTTGCGGCCTTCGTCGAAGGCGGCGCGCTGGGCCTTGACCATGTCGTCGCCGAGCGTTTCGCCCAGGCCCTGCGTCGCCAGCTTGTCGGCGTACAGCTTGCGCGTGCCGGGGTGCTGGGCGATCTTCTTGTACATGAGCGGCTGCGTGAGCGAGGGGGTGTCCTGCTCGTTGTGGCCCAGCTTGCGGAAGCAGATGATGTCGACCACCACGTCCTTCTGGAACTCCATGCGGAATTCGAGGGCGAGCTGGGTGGCGAGCACCACGGCCTCGGGATCGTCGCCGTTCACGTGCAGCACCGGCGCCTCGATCATCTTGACGATGTCCGAGCAGTACAGCGTCGAGCGGCTGTCGCGCGGGTCGCTGGTGGTGAAGCCGATCTGGTTGTTGATCACGATGTGCACCGTGCCGCCCGTGAAGTAGCCACGGGTTTCGGCCAGCGCCAGCGTTTCCATCACGACGCCCTGGCCCGCGAAGGCGGCGTCGCCGTGCACGAGCACGGGCAGCACCTGCTTGCCCTGCGGGTCGGCGCGGCGGTCCATGCGGGCGCGCACCGAGCCTTCGACCACGGGGTTCACGATCTCGAGGTGCGAGGGGTTGAAGGCCAGGCTCAGGTGCACCGGTCCGCCGGGCGTGGTCACGTCCGAGCTGAAGCCCTGGTGGTACTTGACGTCGCCGCTGGGCAGGTCTTCAGGAGCGGTGTGGTCGAACTCGGCGAACAGGTCGGCCGGCATCTTGCCGAGCGAGTTGACCAGCACGTTGAGGCGGCCGCGGTGGGCCATGCCGATCACGATCTCCTGCACGCCCTTGATGCCGGCCTGGTTGATCAGCTCGTCCATCGAGACGATGAAGCTCTCGCCGCCTTCGAGGGAGAAGCGCTTCTGGCCCACGTACTTGGTGTGCAGGAAGCGCTCGAGGCCTTCGGCCGCGGTCAGCCGGTTGAGCACGTGCTTCTTCTGCTCGGCGGTCAGCTGCGGATTGGTGCGGGCGCTTTCGAGCTTCTGCTGCCACCAGCGCTTGTGGTTCTGGTCGGTGGTGTACATGTACTCGGCGCCGATGGTGCCGCAGTACGTTTCGCGCAAGGCATTGAGCAGGTCGCGCAGCGACATGGTCTCCTTGCCGAAGAAGGTGTTGCTGGTATTGAACACCGTCTCGAGGTCGGCATCGGTGAAGCCGTAGAACGAGGGCTCGAGTTCCGGGATGGCCGGGCGCTCGGCGCGCTTGAGGGGATCCAGGTCGGCCCAGCGGGCGCCGACGTTGCGGTAGGCGGCGATCAGCTGCTGGACGGCGGTACGCTTGCGGCCGAGCTCGGAATCCGCGCCGCTGGCCTGCACGACCTTGGTGGTGCCCTGCTTCGCGCGTTCGGCAAAGGCGTTGATCACCGGCTGGTGCGGAACGTCCCTGGTGTTGGAGCCATCGACCGCGGGCACGTTCTGCAGGGCGTCGAAATACGAACGCCAGTTGTCAGGCACGCTGCCGGGATTGGAAAGGTAGTTTTCGTACATCTCCTCGACATAGGGCGCATTGCCGCCGAAGAGGTACGTGTTGCCCTGATACGCGGCATACGCCGTGGGCTTTGAGGAATCGCTCATGATCCGCTGACCTTCGCTTCCCTGAAGGAAGCACTAGCTGGTTAAGAAACCTTCCGCGACACGGCTGAACCGGTTGGCGGATGCGACTGTGGCTGGGGAAGGGCCTGAGTACCTTCGCATTGTGCCACGTCAAACATATGACGTCTCGACGCGGCTTCGCAAGGCCCGCTTTGCTCACTCAGGCGGAAGAAACCAGCTGCCTGATCTGCTGCAGGGTGGCAGGGTCGTCGATGGTGGTCAGGTCGCCCGGATCGCGCTGTTCGCACACGGCCTGGATGGCACGCCGCAGCAGCTTGCCGCTGCGGGTCTTGGGCAGGCCCGAGACGAAGCGCACCCGCGCGGGCCGCGCCAGCGCACCGAGCTGGTCGGCCACCACCTTCATGAGCTCGCCTTCGAGCTTCAGCGCCGCGTCGGCGTCGGTCACGGCGATGCCGTCCTTCGGCACCACGAAAGCCATTGCCACCTGGCCCTTGAGCGCATCGGCCACACCCACCACCGCCACTTCGGCCACGTTGGCGTGGCCCGAGATGCTCTCCTCGATCTCGCGGGTACCCAGGCGGTGGCCGGCCACGTTGATCACGTCGTCGGTGCGCCCGAGGATGTAGAAGTAGCCGTCTTCGTCGCGAATGCCCCAGTCGAAGGTCGAATAGACCATCCTGCCCGGCACGCTCTTCCAGTAGGTGTCGACGAAGCGCGCATCGTCCTTCCACACCGTCTGCATGAAGCCGGGCGGGGTCGGGCCTTCGACCACGACCACGCCCTTTTCGTTGGGGGCGGTCAATTCCTCGCCGGTCGATTCGTGCAGGATCTTGATGCGGTAGCCGTACATCGGAACACCGGGGCTGCCGAACTTGCTGGGCTTGGCCTCGACCCCGTTGGCAATGGTGATCATCGGCCAGCCCGACTCGGTCTGCCAGTAGTTGTCGATGATCGGCACGCCCAGGCCTTCGCTGATCCAGCGCGCGGTGGGCTCGTCGAGCGGCTCGCCGGCAAGGAACAGCGCGCGCAGGCTCGACAGGTCGTATTTCTTCAGCAGCGCCGGATCCTGCTTCTTGAGCACGCGCACCGCGGTGGGTGCGCTGAACATCACCGTCACCTTGTATTTCTCGACCAGGCGCCACCAGATGCCGCCGTCGGGCTGCCGGTCGATGCCTTGCGTGGGCAGGCCCTCGTACATGAGGGTGGCCATGCCGGCGATCAGGGGGCCGTAGACGATGTAGCTGTGGCCCACCACCCAGCCGATATCGCTGGTCGAGAAGTAGGTTTCGCCAGGCCGGCCGTCGAAGATGTGCTTCATGCTCGCGGCCAGCGCCACGGCATAGCCGCCGACGTCGCGCTGCACACCCTTGGGCTTGCCGGTGGTGCCGCTGGTGTAGATGGTGTAGCTGATGTCGGTGGCGGCCAGCCAGGTGCATGGCACCTCGGCGTCGAGGTGCTTTTGCCGGAGTTCGCCGGCTAGGTGGTCGCGGCCGGCCGTCAGGTCCATGGGGGCCAGGCCGCGGTCGGTGAGCAGCAGCGCGGCCGGCTTGTACTTCGACAGCCGGATCGCCTCGTCGAGCAGCGGCTTGTACGCAATGACCTTGCCGCCGCGCGAGCCGGCGTCGGCGCTCACCACCACCTTGGGCTCGGCGTCCTCGATGCGCGTGGCCAGCGAGCCGCTCGCGAATCCGCCGAACACCACGCAGTGGATGGCGCCGATGCGCGCGCAGGCCAGCATCGCGAAGGCGGCCTCGGGAATCATCGGCATGTAGATGAGCACGCGGTCGCCCTTCCCCACGCCCAGTTCGATCAGGCTGGCGGCGGTGCGCTGCACTTCGGCGTGCAGTTCCTTGAAGCTGTAGCTCTTCTCCACCTCGGTTTCGGTGGAAACGAAGATCAGCGCAGGCTGGTCGCCGCGCGTGGCCAGGTGCCGGTCGACCGCGTTGTGGCACAGATTGGTGGTGCCGCCCACGAACCAGCGCGCAAAGGGCGGCTGGCTCGCGTCGAGGATCTGCTCTGCGGGGGTCTGCCAGTCGATCAGCTTCGCCTGCTCGGCCCAGAAGGCCTCGGGCGCATCGACGGACTGGCGATAGAACTCTTCGTAGCGGCTCATCTGGATATGTCTCCTGTTATTCATCCGGCCCTGGCGGCATCGCCAAAACTGAATTCATAATTATGGAGACCGATCTTGCAGCAAGCTGACGGCCTGAACAATCCGGCCGAGCCCTTGTGGTGCGCCGCCGGCCGCGGCTATCGGATCAGCGCGAGCAGTTCGGAAAACGCGGGGTGCTCCGCCGTGCGCAGCCATTCGAAGCCGACCATCTCGGTCGTCACGAGTTCAGCCCCCGCACCGGCCAGCCGGTCGAAGGCGGCGTCGCGGTTGCGCTCGGTGCGCGAGCTGCAGGCGTCGGTGACGACCCAGACTTCGAATTCATCCTCCAGCAGGTCGAGCGCGGTCTGCAGCAGGCAGACATGGGCTTCGCAGCCGGCAATCACGATGGAATTGCGCTCTTCGGCGGCCGCCGCAGGCTTCTGCAGGTGCTTGGGCAGGCTGCGGGCATTGCCCTGCGGCGCCTTCGCCGGCACGCGCAGCCATTCGCCGAGGCCTTCCTCCACGCCGCTGAAATGCATCTTCGACAGGGTGCGCTGGCACAGCGCGCGGATGTCGGGCACGTTTTCACCGAGCTTGGAGGGGTTGTGCTCGGTGCCCCACACCGGCACCTGGAACAGCTGGGCCATCCTGCCGAGCCGCACCGCGTTCTGCGCGACCGCTTCGCCCTCGAAGATCGACGGCATCAGCCGCGCCTGGAAGTCGACCAGGACGAGTTGGGAAAGCGAGGCGTCGAGCAGCATGAACCGGTTCTTTCATTCAGATGGAATTGATGGGGCCAGACCGTACCACCGAAAGGGCACGTATCTCTCTAGACTCCGGTCGGATGCGGATCTTCTTTTCGGCCCGGCGCCATTTGCCGATTCTGGCCCTTGGCGCGGCGCTCGTGGCGACCGGATGCGGCGGCCTGCGCACCGCCAAGGCGCCGCTGGAGCGCACGCTCGAAAAGAGCAGCTGCACGCCGAACGCCGACACGCTGATCGTGATGCTGCCCGGCGCGTACTCGCACCCGGACGAATTCGAGCGCGAAGGCTTCATCGAGGCCCTGAACGACAACAGGCTCGCGGTGGACGTGGTGCGGGTCGACGCGCATCTTGGCTACTACAACGGCAAGACCATCCTCGACCGCCTGCAGCGGGACGTGATCGCGCCGGCGCGCAGCCAGGGCTACAAGGCCATCTGGATCGTCGGCATTTCGGTCGGCGGCTTCGGCGGGCTGCTCTACGCGCAGACCCATCCCGGCGAACTCGCGGGCATCGTCGCCATTGCGCCCTATCTCGGAGAACGCACGCTGGGCACCGACATTGCCAATGCCGGCGGCCTTGCCCGCTGGACCGGGCCGCTGGGCGATCCGCCGGGCAGCGACCCGCGAACGCCGAACGAAACCCAGCTGTGGCAGTGGCTGCGCGGCTACGTCGGCGCCACCACCACCTTCGGGCCGCGGCCGCCGCTCTACCTGGGCTATGGCACCGACGACCGCTTTGCCTTCAGCCATCGGCTGCTGGCGGCCGCGCTGCCCGCGGGCCGCGTCTTCACGACCGAAGGCGGCCACGACTGGCCCGAGTGGACGCGGCTCTGGCGCCGCATGCTGCCGACTTTGCCGCTGCCGGGCTGCCCCGGCTGAGGGCTGGAGGCGGGCCTCAGTTCGGCCGCAGGCGCAGCAGCTTGCCGTCGGATTCGTCAGTCAGCACGTAGAGCAGGCCGTCCGGCCCCTGCTTCACATCGCGAATGCGGGCCCGGTCGTCGGCCAGCAGTTTGTGCTCGGCCACCACCTTGCCGTCCTTCAGCTCGATGCGGTCGAGATAGCCGAACTTGAGCGAACCCACGAACAGGTTGCCCTTCCATGCCGCACCGTAGCGGTCGCTGGCAAGAAAAGCCATGCCCGAGGGCGCGATCGACGGCACCCAGTAGTGCAACGGCTGTTCCATGCCATCCCTCGCCGTGATGCCCTCGCCGATCTTTCCGCCGCCATAGTTCTCGCCGTAGGTGATCACCGGCCAGCCGTAGTTGCGGCCGGCCTGCGGGATGTTGATCTCGTCGCCGCCCTGCGGACCGTGCTCGGTCATCCAGAAGCGGCCATCGGGCGCGAGCGCTGCGCCCTGTCCGTTGCGGTGGCCATAGCTCCAGATCTCGGGCAGCGCGCCCGCCCGGCCGACGAAGGGGTTGTCCCCGGGCGCCGATCCGTCCTTGGCGATGCGCACCACCTTGCCAAGGTGGTTGTCGAGCTTCTGCGCATCTTCCTTGCGGCTGAACCGCTCGCCCAGCGTGAGAAACAGCGTGCCGTCGCGCGCCTCGACGATGCGGCAGCCGAAATGGTGGCGGCTGGCCACCTTGGGCTGCTGGCTGAAGATGATTTTCAGGTTCTCGAGCCGCGTGCCGTCGGCCGAAAGCTGGGTGCTGGCCAGTGCCGTGCCGTTGCCCGCACCGCCGCCGGCCGCAGGTTCCGAGAAGCAGAAATAGAGCGTGCGGTTCTTGTCGAAGCCCGAATCGGCCAGCACGTCGAGCAAGCCGCCCTGCCCTCCGGCCGCGATGGCCGGCAGGCCGGCAATGGGCGCGCCGATCTTGCCGTCCGCAGCGATCAGCCGCAACCGGCCGGCCCGCTCCGTGACCACGAAACGGCCGCCCGGCAAGAAGGCCACGCCCCACGGGTTCTCGAGGCCGGTTGAAATGGTTTCCGGCCGTATCTGCGCCGTGGCGGCCCCCCCGACGGCCAGAACCGCCGCGAGGGCCGCCCTTCCCAGGAGGCGCCCAACTTCCTGAATTCGCAGGTTCATGTCTTTTCCGGGTAGTTGGTGCGATCTTGACGTGAAATGGAGTGCGAATCCAGGCTGTTCGCCCCTCCAATGCGAGTACGAAAGTTCGCTTTCAGCCAATCGCTTATGGTTCATAAAGATCGACCGTTACATTTTTTCTTCGATCGAATCAAAAAAAATCAAACAAATCAAAGACTTGAAGATACATTCACCAATTCGGATGAGGTTGACATAACTGCGCGTCATCAATATCCTACGCGCCATGCGTTTTTTCGTCCTACCCGCGTCTCTCCTGTTTGCCGTCGCCGTCCAGGCCGCCCCCCAACAGGACCGAACCGACGACGAACTGGCCCGGTTGCTGGCCGACAAGGGCATCATCGGACAACTCAGGCAGGTCCGCCAAACCGTCGCTGAACGAACCTCCGACCTGGTGGTTACCGCCATCGGCTTCCTCGGCGTGCCCTATCGCCGCGGCGGCAACTCGGCCGAATCCGGCTTTGATTGCAGCGGCTTCGTTCGCGCGATGTACAACCAGACGCTCGGCCATGTGCTGCCGCGCCGCGCCGAAGAGCAGGCAGCCGCCACCGAGAAGATCGATCCCAGCCAGCTCAAGCCGGGCGACTTGGTCTTCTTCAACACCATGCGCCGTGCCTTCAGCCATGTCGGCATCTATGTCGGCGAAGGCAAGTTCATCCACTCGCCGCGCACGGGCGCCCAGGTGCGTGTGGAAGACATGAACGGCAGCTACTGGAGCCGCCGCTTCGACGGCGCGCGGCGCGTGCTCGGCGGCGCCCAGAACGACGAGATCAAGGCCGCGGCAACTGCGGCAACCCACACCGGCAACTGAGCCTTTCCCCGGATCTTCGCGTCCTCCATCAGGACGAAAAAAATCCCGCCGCGGCGGGATTTTTTGTGGCCGGCCGAAACCCCGGTCAGGCCGCCTTCTTGGCCGGCGGCAGGTCGGTACAGGTCCCGTGCGCCACCTCGGCCGCCATGCCGATGCTCTCGCCCAGCGTCGGATGCGGATGGATGGTCTTGCCGATGTCGATCTCGTCGGCGCCCATCTCGATGGCCAGCGCAATCTCCCCGATCATGTCGCCGGCATGCGTGCCGACGATGCCGCCGCCCAGGATGCGATGCGTCTGGGCGTCGAACAGCAGCTTGGTGAAGCCCTCGTCGCGGCCGTTGGCGATGGCGCGGCCCGAAGCGGTCCACGGGAAATGGCCCTTCTTGATCTTGATGCCTTCGGCCTTGGCCTGGTCCTCGGTGAGCCCGACCCACGCCACCTCGGGGTCGGTATAGGCCACGCTCGGGATCACGCGGGCGTTGAAGGCGGCGCTCGACAGCTCCTTGTCGCCCTTCTGCTCGCCGGCAATCACCTCGGCCGCCACATGCGCCTCGTGCACCGCCTTGTGCGCCAGCATTGGCTGGCCGACGATGTCGCCGATGGCGAAGATGTGCGGCACGTTGGTGCGCATCTGGATGTCGACCGGAATGAAGCCGCGGTCGCTCACCGCGACGCCGGCCTTCTCCGCGCCGATCTTCTTGCCGTTCGGGCTGCGGCCCACCGCCTGCAGCACCAGGTCATAGACCTGCGGCTCCTTGGGTGCCTGCTCGCCCTCGAAGCTCACCTTGATGCCCTCCTTCGTGGCCTCGGCGCCCACCGTCTTGGTCTTGAGCATGATGTTGTCGAAGCGCGGCGCATTCATCTTCTGCCAGACCTTCACGAGGTCGCGATCTGCGCCCTGCATCAGGCCGTCGAGCATCTCGACCACGTCCAGCCGCGCGCCCAGCGTGGAATACACCGTGCCCATTTCGAGGCCGATGATGCCGCCGCCCAGGATCAGCATGCGCTTGGGGTCGGTGCCCATCTCGAGCGCGCCGGTGGAATCGACCACGCGCGGGTCCTTCGGCATGAAGGGCAGGCTCACGGCCTGCGAGCCGGCCGCGATGATCGCGTTGCGGAACTTGACGGTCTGCTTCTTGCCGGTGGTGTCCCAACTGGTGCCCGAGGTTTCTTCCACCTCGAGGTGATACGGGTCGATGAAGTTGCCGACGCCGCGCAGCACCGTCACCTTGCGCATCTTGGCCATGGCCGTGAGGCCGCCGGTGAGCTTGCCCACCACCTTGTTCTTGTGGCCGAGCAGCTTGGCGCGATCGACCGTGGGCGCGGCAAAGCTCACGCCGAGGTCGGCGAAGTGCTTCACTTCGTCCATGACCGAGGCCACGTGCAGCAGCGCCTTCGACGGGATGCAGCCGACGTTCAGGCACACGCCGCCGAGCGTGGCGTAGCGTTCGATCAGCACCACCTTGAGGCCCAGGTCGGCCGCGCGGAAGGCGGCCGAGTAACCGCCGGGGCCGGCGCCGAGCACGATCACGTCGCATTCGACATCGACCTTGCCGCCATAGCTCGACACCGCCACGGCCGCCGAAGCGGGAGCCGGCGCGGGTGCCGCCTTGGGTGCGGGAGCCGCGGCTGCGGGCGCCGGTGCGGCCGCTGCGGGCGCGGACGCGGCAGCACCGTCGACTTCCAGCGTCAGCACGACCGAGCCTTCGCTGACCTTGTCGCCCACCTTGACGGCCAGCGCCTTCACCACGCCGGCCGCCGACGACGGAATTTCCATCGAGGCCTTGTCCGATTCGACCGTGATCAGCGACTGCTCGGCCTTGACCGTGTCGCCGACGTTGACCAGCACCTCGATCACTGCCACTTCGTCGAAGTCGCCGATGTCGGGCACCTTGATTTGTTGTTCGCTCATTTGGACACTTTCAGTTTGAGTGTGAGAACGTCGACCGGTGGGGCCGAATTGCG